>Ga0209347_1000478_pt1 | contig 100783 bp, 84 predicted proteins | sample AutmiccommuBRH23_FD_187382 | JGI IMG/M metagenome (GOLD analysis project Ga0209347, IMG submission 187382) | Deep subsurface microbial communities from Mt. Terri, Switzerland - Autotrophic microbial communities BRH/23 (SPAdes) (version 2) | ecosystem: Environmental > Aquatic > Deep subsurface >...
TTTCTGTATTGGTCAAGCGGATTATGCACAGCCCCACCTGGGACTGAAGGTCCCAGGCTGGGAGAAAGGGAAACCCGTTCAAACGGGTTAGCTGGGTTCTAGTGGGCTTTAGCCTACTTTTTAACTACTAGCCCGGCACCTTCAGTGCTGGGCGCGAGGCACGGAGCGAGCCTCGCATATTACGGCGCTCATTTCGTCCGTCGCCGCCTTAGCGCAGGTGTGTAACCTCATCCTGACCATTACAGTTTTCGTGTATTTTGTGCCTTTCGTGGCTAAACTCCCCTACGGGCACACGACTGCTTTGATTACCCCATCGCCGTAACCGGCGACCAACTGGAACGCCCTATCGCCCTGCTCCAGCGGGAAACGGTGCGTAACCAGCGACCTGACGTCTATCATTTGCCGCTCGACCAACGCGATTGCCCGCGGGTAGGTCAGCTTCATCCGCCGGGCAATGCGGATGGTCAGCCCCTTGCGCCGCACAACGTGGTGGGTCAGCAGCAGTTGGTCCTCCGGCGGGATGCCCACCATCACCACGCGCCCCCCATTCCGCACCATCCGCGCCGCCTCTTCCTGCGCCGGGACCGCGCCCGCCACCTCTATCGCCACATCCACGCCATACCCGCGCGTGTGCGCGGCGGCAAACTGCTCCAAATCCTCCTCCGGCGATACCGGCCTGGCGCCCAACTCGGCGGCCAGGTCTCGCCGATAGGCCAGCGGCTCCACCGCCAATATCTCGGTAGCCCCGGCAATCCGCGCCAACTGGATCAGCAGCAGACCAATGGGGCCGCACCCCACAATAGCCACCGTCTCGCCCATGTGGAAATGCGCCAGATCCCAGCTATGCAGCGCCACGCCCAGCGGTTCCAGCAGCGCCCCGTCCTCGGCAGTGAAATTGGCGGGCAGAGGAAAGAGGAACTCGGGTTTATAGGGAACATACTCCCGCAGGCCGCCGTCCAGCGGCGGCACCCCGGCAAACAGCAAATGCTCGCACAGGTTGGGGTTGCCCTCCTGGCAGAAGCGACAGCGCCCGCAACTGATGGCCGGTTCCACGGCTACCAAATCCCCCACCTGGACCTCGTGGACTCCCGCCGGAACCTGCACGACCTCGCCGCAAAACTCGTGCCCCAACACCAGCGGTTCCGTGCTGACGGTATTGCCGATGCGGCCATCGCGGTAATAGTGAATATCCGAATGGCAGACGGTGACGGCGCGCACGCGCAACAACACCTCATCCGGCTGGGGCTGGGGCACAGGCTCCTCGACGAGGCGCAAGTCTCGCGGACCATACAGCTTGAGCGATTTCATGGGCGATGGTTCCCTTCTATGCATAGATGCGTGATAGATGGCAAACGCGCGTAATGGCAGGGGTGATTGTGTCGCCTGGGGCCAGCCTGGACAAGTACGACGACAGCCATGATGCATAGCTCCTGTGCAAGTCTGACCCTACCTCCCCATCATACCCCATCTCCCGCACGTGAGCAATCCTCGCCATCCCCCGTCCATTTTCTTCATCTTTATCCAGGCGCGGCTACTGTCCTCGTCTCGCGCGTCTGTTCCCCATCAGCAAGCCGTGATCTCGCTTTGACAGCCCTCCCGCCCCCCTCTATAATGTGTAGACGGAAACGCAAGACGTGGTCCGCTCGCGTACTGTTAGGCTGCCGAGCGCCCGACCAGAAACGAGGTTCGCATCGCATGGACGGCGCCCAGCGCAAAAAGGATTGGTCGCTGCAAGAGCTAGAGTCGCTGGTACGGCAAAAGCGTCGCGCCCTTGCCAAAGGCCAGTCCGACCGCTTTCTCTCAGCAGAGGTTGAGCTGCGCCGCCGGTTGGCCTCCCAGCCCGAGGACCTTACCAAACCGCCCAAATCGCCCGAAAGCTGGCGCGGGGCCAATGATCGCGACCGCTACTTTCGGTCCATGACTATTGTGCCCCTGGACGAATCGCAGCACTGGCTGCTGCCCGACAAACGCCAGGGAGAGAACACCCTGGGCGCGACGGTTACCATCCAGGGGACCAGGCGCACGGCGGGCCAACGCATCCGGGACGCCTTGTTGCTCCTGGTCGAGATTCTGGCAGTCGTGGGGTTGCTAGTCGTCGTGGGGCTGTCCTACCAGCACCTGCGAACCTTGAACCGCGAAGTGGATCAGCAGCAACAAGTGGTGATGACGCCGACGCAGGCAGCATTGCCCATCATCTCCGAGCCGACCCAGGCTGCCCCCACCGAGATGGTTCTCACCGCGACCATGTCGCCGACGAGCCTTCCGCCCACGGCAACTGCGACGCAGGCCGCCCCGACAGAGGCAGCGCCTACAGAGGCGGTTGGCACGGGGATGCCGGTCTTGCCCGGTGGGCGACCGACGATCCAGGGGACTAGTACGGACCAGCCGACGACCAGCGGCACGCCGGAGGAACAAACACCGCCTGCCGAGCTGACGCCATCTGCAGAGCTGACGCCGTCTGCGAATCAGACGCCGCCACTATTCAACGCGCTGGCTACGGCGATGGCCGCAGAGGGCACACCGACCGCCGCTCCGATGGAGCCGACCGCGACAGCGCCCCCTGTGGCATCGGCAGCAACGCCTGCACCGGAAGTAGCGCGCCGTCTGGTAATCCCGAAAATCCAGGTGGATAGCCCCATTATCGACGGGGATAGCTGGGAAGACCTGAAAAAGGGGATTGGCCATCATCTGGGCAGCGCCAACCCCGGCGAAACGGGAAACGTGGTCCTGTCGGCCCACAACGACGTGCATGGCGAGATTTTCCGCCATTTGAACAAGCTGGAGCCGGGCGACGAGGTATTTGCCGATTGGAATGGCGTGGTATACCGTTACGTGGTCACCCAGATAGAAACCGTTTTGCCGACCCGGGTCGAGTTCATGGACCCCACGGACTATCCGGCCCTGACCATGATCACCTGTTATCCATATTTGATCGACACCCACCGGGTGGTGGTGGTGGCCGAGTTGACCGGCCAGGTTGATCGTATCAGTTCATACGAGGAGTGAGTTAGCGTGGCAAGAAAAGGCAAGAGCAACCGCCGATATTCGGCACCCAGAAGCACGACATACACGCGAGGCGCTGCACCCAAGCCGACCCCGGCGAGCAGCCCCGTGGCAACCAAAACCGTCTCCGAGGAACAACCGACGCCCAAGAGTTCCGGCGAGGTGGATTTCCGCAGTGAATATCGCTATGTGCTAAGCGACCTGAAGCGCATCGGGATCCTCGCTGCCGCCATGTTCGCTACGTTGATCGGGCTGGCGGTGATCCTCCCCTGAGCCTGACGCTCGTTGGCGCTGGAGGCGAGAGCTAATCTCCAGCGCGCCGAGAACCAGCAGGCCGCAGAGCGCCCGCCCGGCCAGGGCGATCCAGACGCTTTTGCCAAACAGGAACAGGGCAGCGCCCACCCAGTCGAGCGCCCAGTCCAGGTAGACCAGTTCCCGCTGCCCGGCCACCCGCATCCGGACGCGCAGCCTGGGGTTCAGGCGGGCAGCCAGGGGCTTGACGATCATCGCGCCCCAGACGCCCCAATAGCTCCCCAACCAGGGGATGAGAGAGGCGCGCAGGATAGCCGACACGGTTTCCTGCTGCGCGCTGTCGAGCAGTAGCTCGACCGGATGGAACACGATAGAGGCCCGCACAGATGTGTCGGGCCTTTTTCGTTGTCCATAGATGATCCACAGCAGCCCCAGCCAGGCAGCGCCCCCCAGCGTGATGGCCGCCGCCCAGGGCAACGCCTGCTCCCAGGCCACCGGCGACACGCCCACATCGTCCGGCGTATAAACGCCGCCCGTCAGCAGGACAAACAGCCAGGCCACGCCGAAGCAGATGCCCACGGCCCGCTCCAGCAGCGCCCAGCCATGCCACCGGCCAAGGCGGATCACCCCCGGCGAGGTTTGGCGGGCCTGCCAGCGACGCACCGCCCGCGCGAGATGGCTCCCCGCTATCCAGAGCAGCAGATACACCAGCCCCGTGGCGATCGGCCACCACAAGACATCCGGCTGCCACAGGGGCAGAGCGAACAACTGCTCGATTACAGCAACCATGCTCGTCGCTCCTTCTCCCCGCCGGGTTAAAGCAGAGGGAAATCTAGGCTTCTACGTCTCGCGCCGCCATCCCCTGAGCCGCCACACTCTCACGGGCCGCGCCCTGCGCCAACAGGTCGTCGATGGCCGGTTCGATCTCGTCCATCGGCACACTACGCCGCTCGTCTTCCCAGCGGGCCTTGACCTCGAATGCCCGGTCGGCCACCGTCCGGCGGCTGACCGTCAGGCGCACCGGGATACCGATCAAATCGGCGTCGTTGAACTTGACGCCAGCGGTCTCTTCCCGATCGTCATACAGCACGTCATATCCGGCTGCCAGGAGCTGCTTGTAGAGCGCCTCGGCGGCCTCTTGCACCTCCGGGTTGTTCCCACCCAGCGAGACGATATGCACATCAAAGGGCGCTACGCTCACCGGCCAGATGATTCCCTTGTCGTCGTGGTGCTGCTCGAGAATGCAAGCCAGCAGGCGGCCCGTGCCGATGCCATAGCTGCCCATGACCAGCGGCTTGGCCTGCCCGTCTTTGTCCAGGAAGGTCGCGCCAATGGCTGCGCTGTATTTCGTGCCCAGCTTGAACACGTGTCCCGCCTCGATCCCGCGTACCGCCTTGAGCGTGGCATCGCAGTGCGGACAACGGTCCCCTTCCCGCGCCAGGGCGATATCCTCGATCATATCCACGCGGAAATCGCGCGGGTAATTGACGTTCTTATAGTGGTAACCCGGATCGTTGGCCCCGGCCACATAGTTGTTGCCGGTCTCGATGGAATCATCGGCGATCACCCGCACGCCCGACAACCCCACGGGGGAAGCGTAGCCGGGGACGATGCCCGCGTTGATAAGTTCTTCCTCCGTGGCAGGGCGCAGCTCCGCGCCGCCCACCAGGTTGGACAGCTTGTGCTCGTTCACGTCCAGGTCGCCACGGATGAGGGCAAACACCACCTCTCCGGCGGGCGTGGCGTAGAACACCGCCTTGAGCGTCTGGCGCTCCCCGACGCCGAGCAGATTAGCCACGGCCTCGATGGTCTTGGTCCCCGGCGTGGGCACCTTTTCCAGAGGTTGCTCCGGCTCGCGCACCCCCTGGCCCTTGTCCAGGTCAGCTAGTTCGGCGTTGGCCGCATAGTTGCAGGCGGGGCACAGGATCAGCGTGTCTTCGCCCGCCTCACTGATAACCATGAACTCGTGCGAAGCCGAGCCGCCCATGATCCCCGTGGACGCCTCCACCGGGAACACCTGCACGCCGCAACGGGCGAAAATCCTTAAATAGGCCTCATAGATGCCGGGGTAAAACTCGTCCAGGCTGTCGAAATCGGCGTGAAAGCTGTAGGCGTCCTTCATGGTGAACTCGCGCACCCGCACCAGCCCCCCGCGCGAGCGCGGCTCGTCGCGGAACTTGATCTGGATCTGATAGATCATCAGCGGGAGCTGCCGGTATGAGGCGATCTCCTGGAGGGCCAGGTGGGTAGCTGTCTCCTCGTGAGTCATCGCCAGCACCATGTCATGCCCCGTGCGGTCCCGGAAGCGCAGCAGGGCTGGGCCCGGCGCGGGCGCGTCATACCGGCCCGTGGCCCGCCAGACCTCAGCAGGATGCACCACCGGCATCAATAGCTCCTGGCCACCGATGGCGTCCATCTCGTCTCGCATGATCTGCTCGATCTTGCGAAGAACCCGCCAGCCGATGGGCATATAGCTGTAAATCCCCGCCGAGAGCTGTCGGATCAACCCGGCGCGCACCGACAACTGGTGGCTGATCAACTCGGCATCTGATGGTACTTCGCGAATCGTCCGTCCAAACAGATGAGAAAAACGCATCCCAAACCCTCCTTGGCGTGAATCAAGGGTGTGCCGTAGCAATGAAACGCACCGATATAAGCGCTCGCCATGCATGGCGCTGCACCCCTGCCGGCTTGACCGCGTCCCTGGCTGTTCTCCAGGCATCACCCTTGTGGTGTATCCCACTTGACAGCCTAGTATAGGGGTTTTATCGTAGGGGCGCAACTTGTCACAGAACGCCCCGCTCTTGACCCTCTCGCCGCCCCCTACTATACTCCCGAATGGATACTTATCTCCAGGCCGTAGGAGGCGAACCATGACCATCACTCCGCGCGAGCGCGTGCTCACTGCCCTGGCCCATCGCCAACCCGATGTGACACCCTGGCAGATCGACCTGACCATCGACGCCTATAACCAGACCGCCGCCTATCTGGGCGACCCTGATTTCTACCCCAAACTCGGCAACCATGTGGTGGGAGTCGAGGATGGCTACTTTGTCGAGGTGCGCCCCGACTTTTGGCAGGATCAGTTCGGCATCGTCTGGAACCGCACCATCGACAAGGACATCGGCAACGTCCACGAATACCTGATTCAGGAGCCGGACATCACCACCTACCAGTTCCCGGAGCCTGATCTGGAACGCGACGCCCAGTTATGGCAAAGGGTGATCGACAACCACCCCACCCAGTTCCGCTACGGCGGGATCGGCTTTTCCGTGTTCGAGCGCGCCTGGACGCTGCGCGGCATGGAGAACCTACTCTGCGATATGGTGCTGCATCCGCAATTCGTGGATGACCTGCTGGACAAGATCCTCGAGTATAACCTCAAAGTGCTGGATCAGGTCGTGCAATATGACCTGGACTGCATTCGCTTTGGCGATGACTGGGGCCAGCAAAACGGCCTGATCATGGGGCCTAAACTCTGGCGGCGCTTTATCAAGCCCAGGGTGGCTGCCATGTACCAGAAGGCCAAAGACGCGGGCAAGTATGTCATGCAACACTCGTGCGGGGCGATTCAAGAACTGTTCCCCGACCTGATCGACATGGGGCTGGACATTTTCAACACCTTCCAGCCGGAGGTGATGGACGTGCAGTTCATCAAGCGGGAATACGGCCATCATCTGACCTTCTATGGCGGCATCAGCACGCAGCAGGTGCTGCCGCGCGTGTCACCCGCCGAGGTCCAGCGGGTCGTGCGCCAGATGATGGACACCATCGGCAAAGACGGGGGCTATATCGTCGCGCCCACCCACGCTATCCCGCGCGACGTCCCGCCGGAGAATATCGTGGCCTTTGCCGAGGCTGTGCAGAACCAGTAGACAACTACCAAAAACACGAGAGAGCACGAAAAGGCAAATTTCTCACCCCCTGCCACGGCCCAAGAGCCGTGGGCGCGGATGAGGGGCTTTTGCGCCTACAAAGGAGCATCTACGATGGACGTTCGCAGCTACAACCGCGCCGCCTGGGACCGCCAGGTGGACGACGGCGACCCCTGGACCATCCCCGTTACGCCGGAGGTGATCGCCGAGGCCCGCCAGGGCCGCTGGCAGATCGTGCTTGCCGCCACCAAACCCGTGCCACGCGATTGGTTCCCGCCCTTGCCCGGCTGCGATGTGCTCTGCCTGGCCTCCGGCGGGGGGCAGCAGGGGCCGATCCTGGCCGCCGCCGGGGCGCGGGTCACCGTGCTGGACAACTCCCCCAAGCAACTGGCCCAGGACCGGATGGTGGCCGAGCGCGAGGGCCTGGACATCACCACCGTCGAGGGGGACATGCGCGACCTGTCGTGCTTCCCCGACGCGAGTTTCGACCTGATCGTGCACCCGGTGTCGAACAACTTTTGCCCCGCCGTGCGCCCCGTCTGGCGCGAGGCGGCGCGGGTGCTGCGCCGGGGCGGTGTGCTGCTGGTCGGGTTCGGCAACCCCGCCATGTACATTTTCGACCGCGACGCGTGGTTCCACCGGGACGTGCTGGAGGTGCGCTACGCCCTGCCCTATTCCGACCTGGAGAGCCTGTCTCCCGAGGAGCGGGAGCGCTACCTGGCCACGGGCGACCCGCTGGAGTTCAGCCACACGCTGGAAGATCAGATCGGCGGGCAGCTTGATGCGGGCCTGCTGCTGACTGCGCTGTTCGAGGACCGCTTCGACCCGCAGGAGGACCTGCTGTCGCGCCATATGCCGACCTTTATCGCTACCCGCGCTGTCAAACCGTAGTATCTTGCATCATATTCCCATGATAAGGAGATGGCGCATGGATTCGGCATCGTTAGAAGCAGAGCGGATCATCTCGCGCTACAAGGGGGCTTTCATAGCGCCCCCCAAGCTCGTGCCCTGCGAAAAGGCGGCGGACGGCCCGCTGCTGGGCAACGGCGACCTGGGCGTGGTGCTCTCCGGCCCACCAGAGTGCCAGCGCTTTCACCTGGACAAAAACGACTTCTGGTCGCACAACTCGGCCCATATGCTGCGCACCATCACGCGCGTCACCCTGGGCGGCCTGCAACTGGACATCCCCGAACTGGCCGGTGCCCGCTATAGCCAGGAACAGGAGATATACCCGGCGCAAGTGTCGGGCTGCTTCAGTCGGAAGGGCGACTATGTGCTGACCACGCGTGCCTGGACGCCGCGCACCACCAACCTGCTGGCCATCGAACTACGCAACCTCGGCAGCCAGCCGCTCACCATCGGCGTCAGCCAGTGGGTGGGCGACCCGCAGCAGGGCTTTCCCGACGCGGACGGGCCGCTGCACATCGGCCACCTGTCGCACTTTGTGGACAACAACTCCCACGACCAGTTCTGCGGGCGCATCCGCGACATGCGTCTGTTCGAAACCTGCCTGTCCGACGAGCAGGCGCGCACCGTGGCCTCGCTCATTGACCCGGATGTGCGCTCGCACGTGGAAGAAGACAAGATACCCGGCCTGGTGCGCAAATGGGACATCCGGAGCATGTTGGACCAGCAACACGGCCTGGTCACCGAAGTCCTGCCCGCCAACCGCACGGGGCGCATGAGCCTGGCCGCCTGGATATGGCCGGACCCCGACCCCTCGGTGCGTGCCGCGCGCCGGGCGCAACAGTGGGGCCAGACCAGCCAGATCGAATATGGCGATATGCAGGTATTGGCTTACAAGTCAGCCTTTACGTTCTGTCTGTTGGATGGTCGCCCGCACCTGCGCGTGGGGCGCCGCTTTGCCATGAACGACCGGGCCGTGCCCGCCGGGCGCTGGTCGCACGTGGCGGCCACCTACGACGGGCGCGACATCGCCCTGTACATCAACGGCGAGCGCGTGCCTGTGCTCACCTTCGACCGGGTGGAGCGCGGGCAGGAAGAGGACCTGCTCTGGTTCACCCGCTACGCCGACGGTCACCATCCCCAGGGTGGAGGCCGCTATGCTTCCGTCGCCACCAGCGTGCTGGGCGCCAGCCCGGAGATGGGCGAGGGCACGCTGCGTTTCAGCCTGCCGCCCGGCCAAAAGGCCACGCTGCTCACCGCCGTGCAAAGCGATCTTGATGCGATCAATCCCATAGCGGCTGCACAGACGCTCGTGCGGCAAACGGACGCCGAGGGGTTGGAGGCACTGCGCACGGCGCATCGCCGTTGGTGGAGTGACTTCTGGGCGCGGTCCCTGGTGGAAATAGGCGACGCGCTCATCGAGCAATTCTACTATGGCTCGCTCTACCTGCTGGCCTGCTGCGCGGGTGGGCGTGACAAGGTAGGCCCCGGCCTGTACGGCAACTGGGTCACCACCGACAGGCCAGCCTGGCACGCGGATTATACGCTGAACTATAACTACCAGTCCCCCTGGTGGGGCGCATTCAGCTCCAACCGCGTCGAGCTGACCGATACCTACGATCAACCGCTCCTGGATTTAATAGAGGCCGGGCGGGCCTGCGCCCGTTCCCAGGGCGTGGCGCGCGGCGTGCTCTATCACGTGCACATCGGGCCGTGGGGCACCATCCTGCAGCACACCCTGTGGGGGCAGAAATACCCGGCCATCTACGCCGGACTGAACATGGTCATGCGCTTCTACTACACTCAAGACCAGGCGTATGCCCGACGGGTCTACCCCTACCTGCGCGAGGTGATCGACTTCTGGGAGGAATACCTGCGCTTTGAGGATGGCCGCTATGTGATCTATGGCGACTCGCTGGGTGAGGATCCCGAGCCGATCGACGTGAACAACCTGCACTCCCTGGGCCTGCTGCGCACCGTGCTGCGCGGGATGATCGACATGAGCAGCGAACTGGGCATTGATACCGACCGCCATACGCGCTGGCAGCATATCCTGAAACACCTGAGCGAGTTCCCCACGATGGAGCGCAACGGCAAGACGGTCTTTCGCCTGTCCGAGCGGGGCCTGGCCTGGCGGGAACAGCACGGGGGTAGTCGAGTCGCCAACGTTTGGCCGGATGGCGCCATCGGGCTGGATTCGTCGCCGCGCCTGCTGGAAATCGCCCGCAACACGCTGGCCGAGCACGAGCAGGGCTGGGATGTGCCCCACACCCATGTATGCCACACCTATCCCGCCGCGGCGCGGGCGGGCTATCCGCCGGAGCTGATCCTGGCGCACCTGCGCCGCCAATGCCTGGAATACAGCTTTCCCAACCTGCACTTTGACTATTTCGGTGGCTTGATCGAGAACTGTAGCGGGGTGCCCGCCACCATCAACGAGATGTTGCTGCAAAGCCACGAGGGGGTGCTGCGATTCTTCCCGGTCTGGGAGCAGGAGCGCACGGCCCGCTTCTATCGACTGCGCGCCTATGGCGCGTTCCTGGTCAGCGGCGAACTGCGGGATGGCCGGGTGCAGTTCGCGCGCATCGAGAGCGAGCAGGGGCGCGCCTGCTGCGTGCAGAACCCATGGCCGGGGCAGGCGGTCACGCTGGTACGCGACGGCACACCAGCCGAGACGCTGAGCGGGGAGCGGTTCACGTTCGCCACGTCCGTCGGTGAGACCATCGAACTGGCGCCAGCAGGATAAACGCGCCAGGCCATCCCGCCGTGAAACCGTAGGAGATTTACCACAGAATACACAGAAAACACGGAATGAGAGAGGGGGAAATTGATCGTAGGCGCGGTTTCCATACCGCGAAAAAACCATAATCCAGCGCAGAACGCGCTATGGAAAGCGTGCCTACGAGCCCATCCCCTCACGCCCAAGTGTGCAACATGATCTTACCCACTACATTTCCCGTGTATTATGTGGTCTGGAAACTCGACCGAGAACATAGCTCATAGGGAGGATAACCCAGATGCACACGCACTTGGCCATCGGTTTTATGCTCTGGCGAATCGGCCCTATCATCAACCTGGAGGAACAGTTGGCCTGGGTCCAACAGCATGGCTTGGACGCCATCGGGCTACACGCCCACCCAGGACAGCCCGGCGAATGGCAGGGGCTTGACCCGGCCACCACCGATGCCGCCACGCGGCAACGCTGGCGCGAGCTGCTGGCCCCGTTTGCCCGGCGCGAGGTGCACGCCCCCATGCCCGCACCCGCCGAGATCACCCTGGACAACCCCCAGGCTGCCGTTCCGGCGCTGGCCCCGGCCATCAAGCTGGCGGGTGACATTCACGCTCAGGTCGTCACCGTCCATGTCCAGACCCCGCCCAAGGAGGCAAGCGCCCCGGCAGACTGGCTCCAGGCATTGCGAGACCTGGACCGGCTGGCGGGCGAGGCGGGCGTGACCATCGGACTGGAGTTGCGAGATGACTTCGAGTGGCTGGACCGCTTGCCGCTGGCCCATACCGGCCTGACGTTGGACGTGGGCCACATGTACCACCGCAACAGCGCCCCGATTCGGCCCTACGGCTCTCTGGGCAACCTGGTGCGCGCCGTCGCCCCTCACCTGGTGCACCTGCACCTGCACGACATCAACCCGGCAGGGCTGGACCACATCGAGTGCGGCACCGGGATCATACCCTATGAGGAGCTGATGTCCGCGCTGGCCGAGGTGGGCTATCAGGGGATGCTCAACATGGAATTGAACCCCAACCGCATCCAACCGGAGGGGATTCTGCGCAGCCGGGAGCGACTGCTCCGGGCGATGGGGAAATAGCGCCCGATTTGTGGCGGGGTTAGCGCGGCGGGCTGGGGCTTCCGGGGCGCTCTAATATTCCCACCACCCCCGGCGCGTCGATATGTGGATAGGGCTTAAGATGGAGGTTGCGCTCGATGCGGAACCCCAGCCGTTGCATCAACTGGATAGAGGGCGCGTTGAGGCTGCACACGGCGTTGATCACCCGCCCCAGCCCCAGCGTATCGAATCCATAGGCCAGCAGCGCCCGGCACGCTTCGCTAGCATAGCCCTGGCCCCAGAACGCGCTCCCGAACGCATAGGTCAACTCACATTCGGGAAAAGCGGGGTCCTGGCCCACGGTGTTGGGCCGCCCGTCGAATACGAGGTAGGATTCCGTCTCGCCGGGGGCGTAGCGCTGCAACGCCACCAGCCCCAACAATTCCTCATCCTCCCGGCGGAGGGCCACCAGCCAGCCGAACGCGCCATCTGGCAGGTTTAGCCGGGGCGCCCACCGCTCCTGCATGCGCTCGTAGGTGATGGGCGGCCAGTTGGTCCACCAATAGGAGACCGCCTCGTCGGCGTACACCAACTGGTAGAGCGCGGGCAGATCCTCCGCCGTCACCGGACGCAAGGTCAGGCGCTCAGTTTCCAATATTAGCATCCCCCCTCCTGCGGGAAAACGAGGATTCCTACCGATACGCACAGGATAAGCATACCGCGCTAGCGGACGTTCGGCAAGAGACTTGAATACCCGCCGCGAAGTGCGTATCATGTAATCTGTGTGAGGTTTGGGGATGAATAGCAGGTGAGACAGAACTGTTCCTTCTTCGCCCTTGGACTGTCTCAGGGGAGGAAGAACGGTAATGAGTGAACCAACCCGCTCTGGCCGATGGTTCTGTGATCCCTTGCTCGTGGCCATCGTCGGCACGACTGTCGTGCTGGCGTTGGGTATCGGTTTGTTGGCCCTCGTCTGGGGACCAGAGCCGACTGCTGCTGTGCCTCCCCTCTTAGGCCCCGTCATTGCCGGGTTTGCCGCGCTAACCGCTCTCAGTGTGGGTATCATGGCTCTCTTCCGCTACCGTGAGATGCACGACCCTCCCTACTTTTGGGTCGGGTCCGGTTTGTGCGGTCTGGGAGTTCTGCTCATCTTCCATGTCCTCACGTGGCCGGGCCTGGGGCCGGAAGGTCAGGCACCGATCGCGCAGTTGCCCAACACCTCAGCATGGTTCGACTATTTAATCTTTCGCGTATTGGCCGCCTTCCTGTTTCTGGCTTCCCTGTTGCGCTGGCCAAAAGTGGATGAGGGAACCAGGCCACGCTGGTTTTGGTGGGTGATCGCCTGGCTGGCCATCGTGCTGCTGGTGAGCGGGCTATCAGTGGCATTCGAAACTCTCATTCCCCAGATCGTGGCCGATGGCCGCTACCTCCTTGGGCTAGCCCGGTTCCCGTATGGCCCGCTCCTGTTGGTCGGAGGACTGACCTTGTCCATCATGGGCTGTCGGGCCACTGGAGATCGTTTCCTGGGGTTTGTGGCGCTGGCTCAGGTCATACTGCTATTCGCGGGCATTGCCGATCTCATCAGTCCCACCGTCTTTTCCAGTTGGTTCTACCTGGGACGAGGTTTGCTGGCAGCCGGTTTGCTGGTGCTGCTGGCCGGGATGCTCGTCGGATACGTGCGCCTCTACCGCAGCGAGCGCGAGCGGACCGAGGAACTGCAGATTGAGCGCGCCCGACTGCGCGAACTGAACGATACGCTTGAGCAGCGGGTGGCTGAGCGAACGGTACAACTGCGAGCCTTAGCCGTCGAGCTGAGCCGGGCCGAGGAGCGGGAACGCCAGCGGGTGGCCCGTGCCTTGCATGACGACCTGCAGCAAATGCTGGTGGCTGCCCGCATGCATCTCGAGACCCTGGAGCGACAACTGGAGGACCTGGCGCTGCGCAAGGTAATACAGTGGGCAAATGACGTGTTGGGCAAGGCCCTCGACGCCTCTCGCTCACTGACCGCGGAACTCAGCCCGCCGCTGTTGTACGATGCCGGACTGACCCCGGCACTGTACTGGTTGGGGCGCTGGATGGAGGAAAAGCACGGCCTGGTCGTCCAGGTGGATGCCGAAGACCTGGGCAACCAGACACCTGAGGGTATGCGGGGTATGTTGTTCCAGGCGGCGAGAGAGTTGTTGCTGAACATAGTCCAGCATGCCGGAGTGGACCGGGCCGAGTTGCAGTTGCATCGCCTGTCAGAGGACGAGATCGAGCTGATCGTCAGCGATCGAGGCGTGGGGTTCGATCCGGCCCAGATTGGTCGACCGGAGGGGAATGGATTTGGCCTGTTCAGCATCCGGGAACGCATGGAGTTGCTGGGAAACCGGATGAGCGTCGAGAGTGCGCCGGGGCAGGGCACGCGGGTGGAATTACGGGTGAGGTTACGTCCGGTGGAAACGGCAGCTACCGTGGCGGCAGCACAGGCGGTGGCCTCGCGTCTGATGGCATCCGAGCAGGTTCCTGAAGAGCCGACGATCGAGCGTCTGGTGCGAGTGCTGCTGGCGGATGATCACGCCATCATACGGCAAGGGCTGGCCCGCATGCTGGGAGACGAGCCGAACATTGAACTGGTGGGCCAGGCGGATAACGGGCAGGAAGCAGTGGCGCTGACTCGTCAGACCCGCCCCGACGTCGTGCTGATGGACGTGAGCATGCCCGTAATGGACGGCATCGAAGCCACCCGCCAGATCAAGGCCGAGCTGCCCGACGTGCAGGTGATCGGCCTGTCCATACACGAGAAGGATGAGATGGAAGAGCAAATGCGCCAGGCCGGGGCGGTGGAGTATATCACCAAAGGAGGCGATCCCTCTGAGCTGATCGAGGCGATCCGCCGCCTGGCGCAGCGGCCACAGAATGGGTCCGATGCACAACTGTGACAGGCTAGCAGATTGGCGCAATAAGAAGTTGGTTTACAAATTATCCCCCCTTGGTATACTAAGCGACCGATCGGATCATGCATAGCAGGCATTGGAGGAATAGCCTTGGGCGATAGAACGACGACCAGCCCCCGCATCCCCTCTCCCAGAGGTCCGTTCGGCGGGTGTTGGAACAAAACATGCGGCCCGAAAGGGCCAGCCGACAGATGGGGGGCAGGCGCGCGATGAGCCAGCCCACCCGCCCTATCCCCTGGCGCCATGACCACCTGCTCCTGGCGGTCCTCGGCACTGCCGTCGTGTTGGCGCTGAGTATCGGCGTGCTGGCCCTCGCCTGGTGGCCGGGGCCGGTCATCGCCGAACTGCCGCTATTCATCCCGGTCATCGCGAGTTTCACCGCGTTAGCCGCCTTGAGTATCGCCTTTCTCGCCCTGGGCAGGAACCGGGTGTTGCACGATTCTGCCTCCTTTTGGGTGGGCCTGGGTCTGGGTGCCTTTGGAATTCTCTATGTGTTCTATGTGCTCACCTGGCCGGGTCTCGGTCTTGGCGGGGGAGGGGTGATCTCTCAACTCCCCAACACATCCTCATGGCTATACGATCTTGCCGCTATTCTTCTGGGTTCCATGCTATTGGCAGCCATTCTGGTCCCCTGGCCGGGTCGAGACAACCAGGAAATGCGCTGGTGGTTGCTGATAATCGGCTGGTTTGCCCTGGTGACGCTGGTCGCCGTGCTATTGGTGGTGTTTGAAGCGGCGCTGCCCCAGCTTGTAGTAACTGGTCGCTTCACGCCGCTCTCCTTTTTCACATCCGTCCTCTTCCTGCTGATCTACACTGTTGGCGCCATCCTCTCCACGCGGCGCTATCGGCAGAATGGAGACAGACTCCTGGGTTATGTCGCGTTGTTTCAGATCGTAGTGGCAGCCGCAAGCATTGCTTTCCTGATAGAACGGCAGCGCTACGACCTCTGGTGGTATCTGGCCCGTCTCCTGGCGGTGGGGGGACTGATGGCGCTGTTATTCGGGCTGCTCGCCGAATACGTGAGTCTCTACCGGCGCGAGCGCGACCTGACCGAGACACTGGAACAGCGGGTAGCCGAGCGGACGATCCAACTGCGGGCCTTGACCACCGAGTTGAGCCGGGCAGAGGAGCGCGAACGCCAGCGGGTAGCCCGCATCCTGCACGATAACTTGCAGCAGTTGCTGGTAGCCGCCCGCCTGCAAACAAACATCCTTGAGCGACGGTTAGAGGAGCCGTCCCTGCAACGAACCATTCAGTCGATAGATGGCGTGCTGCAAGAGGCTATCGAGACGTCGCGCTCGTTGACTGCCGAGCTTAGCCCGCCGCTCCTGTACGATGCGGGGCTGACCCCGGCGCTGCACTGGCTGGGCCGCTGGATGCAGGAAAAGTACGATCTGACCGTCGAGGTGGATGCCGAGGAGTTGGGCAACCAGCCCCCCAACGGATTGCGAAGCATGCTCTTCCAGGCAGCGCGCGAACTGCTGTTCAACGTGGTCAAGCACGCCGGCGTAGACCGGGCCGAGTTGCAATTGCGCCGCCTGCCGGGCGACGCCATCGAGCTGGTGGTCAGCGACCGGGGCGCAGGAATGGACTCCGCACAGGCCAACAAGCCGCAGGAGGGTGGCTTTGGTCTGTTGAGCATTCGGGAGCGCATCGAATTGCTGGGCGGGCAAATGGAGATCGATAGCGCGCCGGGCCAGGGCACGCGCATGACCCTGCGGGTGCCAATGCACCCCGTGGGACCTGCCGACTCTATCGCAGTGGCTCAGGAGGCGATCACTAGGCTGGTTCAGGCCGAGCAACGCCGCGAGCAACCGTTGGCCGAGCATCCTGTACGCGTGCTGCTGGCCGACGACCATGCCATCATGCGGCAAGGGCTGGCCCGCCTGCTGGGGGACGAGCCGAACATCGAACTGGCAGGTCAGGCGGATAACGGGCAGGATGCCGTGGCGCTGGCCCGCGTGAACCGGCCCGACGTCGTGCTGATGGATGTGAGCATGCCCGTGATGGACGGCATCGAGGCTACCCGCCAGATCAAGGCCGAGCTACCCGACGTGCAGGTGATTGGCCTGTCTATGCACGGGGAAAGCGAGATGGAACAGCGCATGCGCGAGGCGGGGGCAGTGGATTATATGCCCAAGGGGGGCAATCCCGTCAACCTGATCGAGGCCGTGGAACGCTGGGGGCAACAACAGCCCCAGGGGTGAGTGCGGATGCCCCGCGCCACGATTTGACGCCGCGCATCGTGTCGATTAGCATACAGATGTCAGGATGTCGTCTGCTTTTCCTTCCGCCCTCTTGGTCTTCCCCCGTTCGCCCTTCTTCCGTCCAACGCACCTGACAGGCGATGGATTGTTTGAACGGTAATCGATAGGGAGGTAAGGTAATGCGTGGTCAAGGCCAGATGACGTACACCTGCTCGGTTGACGGCATGACTCTGCGCGCGGACAGCGAGGAGGAACTCGCCCAGCAGTACAAAGAGCACATGCAGACGCAGCACGACAAGAGCGTGTCGGACGAGCAGGCCAGACAAGCCGTCCACGAGAAGATGCAGATGAAAGGCCAGGAGAGGTATTAAGCACCTCTCCCTACAGAGGCAACCCGACAGCAGGGGGGATCAGGCGATCCCCCCTGTTTTTGTGCCAGGAGATTGAACCAAGACGCGAATGAGAATATGGACCGCCGGCACCCTTGCCGGCTCGTAGGCGCGGTACGCCTCCCTCTCCAGATTTGGAGAGAGCCGATCTACGGATCGGGGGCGGGGTTGAGTTTCCCCCCTTTTTCGTGCTATTTCGTGTTTTTCTGTAATGGTCAGGATGAAGTTACACACCTGCGCCAAAGCAGCGACGGACGAAATGAGCGCCGTAATGTGCGAGCCTCGCTCCGTGCCCCCGCCAGCGGCATGTATGCCGAGCACTGAAAGTGCCGGGCTAATGGTTAAAAAGTAGGCTCAAGCCTACTGAAACACACTTAACCTGCTTCAGCGGGTTTCCCTTTCTCCCCACCTGGGACCTTCAGTCCCAGGTGGGGCTGTGTATCATCCCCTTGACCAATACACGTTTCGTGTTTTTCGTGGTCAAAAACCTTCCGCCTAGCGCGGGCAGTGCTGTTGCATCTCTTCCGGCGTGCGGAAGTGATATTCCATCTCGTTCACCTCACACACCGGGTGCTCGGCCATCGCCGCCTCATCCAGGTCGATACCCAGGCCCGGCGCGGTGGGCACGGGGAGATAGCCATCCTGCTCCGGGATCACCCCCATCGCCACTTCCTTGCGCCAGGGCACATCGTCCGCCAGGTGCTCCAAGAAAATGCAGTTGGGCGAAGCCGTCAGTACGTGAATATTTGCCATCTCGGCCACCGGCCCCACCGACCCGTCGTGCGGGGCCACCTTGACGCCATACGCCTCGGCCAGCGTGGCGATCTTTTTGCCTTCGGTGATCCCGCCGATGCGGGTGATTTCCGGCTGGGCGATGGCGATGATCCGCCGCTGCAACAGCTCGCGGAAAGACCATTTAGAGTACAGCCGCTCGCCCCCCGCCAGCGGCACGCGCACCCGCTCGCCCAGCCACTCTAGCGCGTCCAGGTCGTCGGGATTGGTAGGTTCCTCGAAAAAGATGGGGTTATACGGCTCGATGTCGCGGGCCAGGGCCAGCGCCCCCGCCGGGGAAAACTCGCCGTGGCAGTGCACGCCGATCTCGATCTCGTCGCCGAACGCCTTTCGCAGCGCCGCCAGCGTCTTGGCCGAGGGGCCACACTTGAACGCGGTATAGCCCCGCTCCACCAGATTGCGGGCAGCGTCCACCGTGTTGGCGTGGGCATAGATGCGAACCTTGTCGCGCACCTTGCCGCCCAGCAGCTCCCACACCGGCACGCCCAACGCCTTGCCCTTGATGTCCCACAGGGCCATATCCAGCGCGCTGATCACCCCGCCGCGCACCGAGCCGGTCAGCCCGTGGCCGTGGAGCACGTCGTACACCTTGAGCCATAGCCGCTCGATGGCAAAGGGGTCCTCGCCGATCAACAGCGGGGCGACCTCTTCGATCCCCTTTTGCACCACGCAGGGCCAGCCGCCCCCCTCGCCCACGCCATGCAGGCCGCTATCCGTGATGATCTTGCAGAAAATCCAGTTCCGGCCGCGCGGGCGGTCGGCCCGGTTGCTCCGGTTGGCGTTAACCAGAAACGTCTTGACTTCGGTGATCCGCATCGCGTGTCTCCTTTGCTACGGTGAACTGCCTTGCCAGAATCTCGATTGCCGGGCCAGTTTAGCCCACTCTGCGTCAGGTGACAAACGGGGTTCCAGGGATATGACAGTAGCCGCGCCCTCGGCAGAGCGCGGCTACTGGTATCGTTCGTTTTCATTTGGGGACAGGGGAGCAATGCCCCGTTACACCTCGATAACGCGGTACGCGCGGTTGAAATAGGTTTCCAGCACGTTACGGGTCACGTTGTACACCGCCGCTCCCCCGCGCGTATAGCCCTCCGGCGTCCCATAATGGGCGTGCCCGTGGATGATCACCTTCACCCCATGCCGATCCAGCGCCTCTTCGAGCCGCGAAGTGCCCAAGAACGGATATAACTCTTCCGACTCGCCTTTTAGCGTGGTTCGAATCGGCGCGTAATGCAGCAACGCCACCTTGCGCTGGCCGCGCAGCCTGGCCGCCGCATGCTCCAGCATGTTGGCCTCGTCGATGGTGGTCTGGATAAAGTCCTTCAGCATATCCTCGCCGAACGGCTGAACTCCGTGCCTGTCAAAGCCGCCGCAAAACCCTTTCGTCCCCACAAAGCTGACCTCGCCCATTTCGACCGACGTCCCATCGAGCACGTGTATCCCGGCATCGCGGAGGATCGCCGTGATGATGTCAACCTCCCCCGCTTCGTGGTCATGGTTGCCCAGCACGACGATCACCGGCAGCGAAAAGCCATCCAGTTCGTCGACCAGCAGGTTGGCCTCCTCGGGCAAACCCACGTTCGTCAGATCGCCCGCCACGACCAATACATCCGCCTGATGTTCGATCTCGCGGAAAATAGGCCTCCATACTTCGGGCGCTCCAGTGTAGTAGTGCAGATCGCCCGTGGCGGCAATCCTCACAGCAATTCCCCCTCCTCGTTCACCAGCGGTTCCTCGTTGCGCCGATCTTCGTATCCCCAACCGTCCACATCCACCGCAAAGGAGACGGGGTCGATCAGCGTACCGCGAGAAGCCTTCTCATGCGCCGGATGCTTCCAGCGCTCGCGCGCCCGGTCAAAGAGCTGCGACATCAGCTCTTGCGGCAAATAGTCCGGGTGCCCTGGGTAGACCCAATCAAATAATACCAGGTGCCATAGGAGTAACTCCCAGTCCTCGCCCAGCCGGTCCAGGATGCGCTGCCAGTCCATCTGTCCCTTGGTCGCCAGGATCAGGTGGATAATGGCAGAGCCATCGTAGCGGTCCCGCGTGGCGACGTACACGTTCTGGGCGATCACCTCTTCCGCGGGCACCAGCGGCACCGATACCCCAAAGATGTCGCCCATTGGGCTGTCCTCGAAGAAGCGGTCGTCAATCTGCAGCAGGCCGTGGCCCGAGCCAAAGATCAGGTCAATCATCACTTCCCCTTTGAACGCCTTGGCCAGCCATCCCCGGTCGCTCATCTTGGTGCGAAATCCCACCCTCTCCAGGGTGTCCATCGCCGCTCTCAGATGCTCTGGTTTAACGAAAATGTCCAGGTCCTTGGTATAGCGCCACGACTCGACATAGAAAAACTTGGCAAACCCCCCGCCTACGGCAAAGGGCAGCCCGATGGCTTGCAGGGCAATCATCGCCTCCCGGTACACCGAAATCTCTTCCGGCTCTACTTCGGGCAAGCCCGCCCGCGTGTGGTGGTCTCTTTCCTGCTCGGTCCTGCTGACGATTCTTCTTTCCAACTGCTCCAGGGATTCCTGGACTTGCTCTTCCGCCTCGCGCACACCATTCCATCCCTGACGGGTTTTATTTCTTGGCATTTTCTCACCTACAAGTCATTGGACAGGAGCGCCACGCAATTGCCGGGCATAGCGGTTACCTCCCAGCTACTGATGGCAATGCGGAAGCAAGGATGGTGAGATGAAAGCCTGGTCAGGCAAGGCACAGGGAAGAATTGGGGAAATCGCGCCGACCGCTCGCGCATGGCCGTAAGCGGAGAGCTGGCTTCTAGTGTCCAGGGGAGAACGACTTGAGGAGCAGAGTGGGGGCGCTGCCGGGATGGACCTGAGAGATACGCGCGTCCTGTCTGATCTAATCTATTCAGTCCTGACACTTGTCAGGTGTAACATTAACTATACCACAGGTTCGGGCGAAATTTCAAACGCGACGTGGTGACTCGCAGCACTTGCGCGGGTCTGTTGGTGGTACCTTTTGTGTGTACTCTGGTTTTATTACACCACGCCGGTATCGTCCGGCATGCACATATCTTCTTCCTTGAGCCACCACATCATATCCATGATACATTCGCTGATAATCCGCTCGGCCTGCAACTGAATCAGCTTGACCGACACGGGCAGATGTAGCTCGTAATACCACTGCCAGCTTTTGATATGGCCGTTCAGGTCGGCCGTGGCGCTGATCGTCAAGGCGTCATCATCCACTACCTGGGCTTCCCATTGCATCTTGGGGCACCTGTCGTGGAACACATTCAGCAGCGCCTCCCTCACAACGTCCGTCCGCTCATACGTCTGTACGTGTATCACTTTACCTCCACCGGCTACTATTCGCCCGCCGTTCGGCAGAGGGGAATGGTAGACCCGCGAAAAAGGACGCTGGGGGAAATCCACGGCTCGAAAGGAGCGGCACGCATTAGGCGGGTGTGTTGGTCCCTGGGGAAAACGCATCGGGCTGTCGGGGGTTGGATGCTTTGCTGATCTGTAGGGTAACGCACCCTCGGAGGAATGTCAAACATCGACCCTATCGACTTGCCATACTCCTGCGGTTCTAAAAACAGGCTCAATTTCCATTCGCAGCCTGTAACCGCGGCATTGCCGGACCGCAGGTCCGCTGCCGCGCCAGTTTGACTCGCCTGCTCGCCTGCAAGGCGCGGCTACTGATTGTGTGTTCTGTGGTCCATCAATCTTCCAGGGTCGCCAATCCGCCGCTTTTTGTGTATAGTGTGGACACAAGCAACCCGCACTCTGCCAGGGCCGCGCGTGCCCGTGGGATCCCATATCGCCAAAGGAGACAGCATGACCACCGAGCTGCAACGATTCTACGACTGCATGGAGTATCGCCCCAGTGACCGGCGGCCCAACCACGAACTGGGCGTCTGGCCGCAGACCCGCACCCGCTGGCGGGCCGAGGCCCTGGACGCCGTGGGCGATTTCGGCTGGAACTGGTTCTACGTCGAACCGGCGCTGCAACTGGACCGCCGCGATTACGTGCCCATGAATTACGGCTTTGTCCCGCCCTACGAGCGCCAGGTGTTGGAGGATACCCCCGAGTACGAGGTGGTGCGCAACGACAAGGGCATCCTCACCAAGGCGTTGAAAGAGGGCACGCAGGACGGCGGCCGCATGTGCATGGACCAGTATCTGGACTTTCCCATCCACACGCCCGCCGATTTCCCGGCGGTCAAGGCCCGCCTGACCCCCGCGCTGCCCGAACGCTACCCCGCCGACCTGGACGAGCGGGTGGCGGCCTGGGCGCAGCGGGACTATCCCCTGATTATGGGGCGCAACTGTGATGCCAACGGCTTTTACTGGCGCGCCCGCGAGTTCATGGGCACCGAGGCGCTCTCCTTCGCCTGGTACGACTATCCCGAGATGATGCACGAGATGATGGCCTTTTACGCGGACCTGATCATCGAGACCAGCCGCCCCGTCCTGGAGAAGCTGCGCCAGGCGGGAACCCACGTGGAGTATTTCGTGCTGAACGAGGACATGTCCATGAAGGCCGGGCCGCTGCTCAGCCCGCAGACCTACCGCACGTTCATCTTTCCCCATCTGCGGCGGCTGGTGGATTTTTTCAAATCGTACGATTGCCGCTATATCGCCGTGGATACGGACGGCAACCCCACCGCCCTGGTGCCGCTGCTGATGGACGCCGGGGTAGACGTCCTCTGGCCGCTGGAGCGCGCCTCGGATGTGCACCCGCTGGAAATTCGGCGGCGCTTTGGCAAGTCGCTGCGGCTGTGGGGCGGGGTGGACAAGCGCGTGCTGCCCCTGGGACCGGCGGCCATTCGCGCCCACCTGCGCGAGCTGATCCCGCTGATCGAGGAGGGGGGCTATATCCCCACCATCGACCACACCGTCCCGCCCGACGTCTCCTGGGACGATTTCCAGTATTACATGGAGGCCAAGCTGGCCCTGCTGGCGGGGGAGTTTGGGAAGTTGGAGTAAGAGGGACGCCCCAAGTTGGCGTGCTGACCATCGAAAACGCCCCTTGGTGCCGAGGCCAAGGGGCGTTTAAGGTAGTTCAATATCAAACCTGCTGACGTTCTGCCTGCTATCGTTGGTCGTACTCCGCCAATACCCGACGCGTATGATACTCATAGCGCTCCATCAAGATATCGAACAAATCCATACAAACTTCCTGATCACTGTTATCCGTAGTAGGATCATGGTAAATCTGCAAGACTGCTCTGATTATGTCTTCGATACCATCTTGCCAGGGTTGAGCCGCTACCTGGTAGTCGTTCTTCAGGAAAATGGAAACAACAGTCAGAGTCCACGTAGGATCACGCCGCCCGTACTTGAAAAGATACTTGGCGAAATGATCGACACCTTCACAGACAAAGCGGGCCGCCGCCCATGTTTTGATTGATTCACGAAGGATTGCGAAGTGCTCGCCACGTAGAAAGGCCCAAACTGAGCCTAGCGAGTTTCCAACCTGCTCATCTTCATCATTCGCAAGCGTGGTTACCCTCTGAGCACACAATTCAGGGTATTGAGCTATATAGTGTATGTACACGTTCGCTGCGCCTCGACGCCAAACTGAAGGTCCAGTCATCACATCCTGTCCCAATTTGTCTGCATCAGCTTGTTGCGGGGAGGACTTGGCACTTTGCGAAGGCAAGGCTGCGATACAAGCAAGTTCTGCCCCCCACTGTTGGCACTTCTCCTTATCGCTGAACATCATGGCGCGAACAAATGGTAACATCCTGGCCATATCGCGAAATAGCCCGAAGTATACGAACTCTTGCGTGTAATGGCACTCAAGCAAAGCAGGATGGCCCTCCATCAATCTGCTAAAAAGTCGGATGGCACGATCTGTATCTTCATTGAGCAGATATAGAAGCTCCTCAATAGCTCCAACTCGGAGGGCATCTGAGGGATCAAGAGAGGCGAACTGTACTAACTCCCACCTGCAAGCTTTGAACTGATCGCACTCGCTCGATCGCATCGAACGCATCAGGGTTTGAAACGAGCTTCCGCGTACGCTATTCAGATATGCGCTGTGGGGTCCGTCATGTTCCGAGATCCAGTGGGTCTCATCCTCTTCCATTGGATTTTGAAGGTAGCCCTCCAATATCGAGAGGACATCGTCGGATAGGCCTTGATCAGCGCGTTTTTGCAGTGCCCAGGCGACGGCGATCCTGATATCACGTTCAGGTCGCATAGCAAATCTCTGCACCGCCTCAAAGAGCCATTCCGATGGCCCTTGCGATTCGGCCAATCCATTCAGGAACGCCGTCACGTAGTATTTCTCAACGGTATCGGGAACTCGATTCAGCAAGTGGAAGAATCGCTCTGGCTGTTCCCTCACCAAACCCAGGAGCACTCGAGCAAGCTCTTCGGCACCCCCTTTGAACGCCTCCTTGTGCTCAACACCGCCTTGGTATTTTCTCATTGCGCTAAGCCAGGCCCTATCGGACATTCTCTCGGCGGCTTTGGCCGGAATAGGTGAGGTAACAGAACCTGATATGACGCCTCTGGGTCGTAATGAGATCGTGATGTCGGGGAATTTCCGTTGCCACTCCTGCAATGACCGTTTCGCTCGTTCACTCAACAACTCGCTGGGAATAGCTTGTAACAAGCAGAACTGTTCGATTCCTCGCCAGCGTAGAGCCTTTACACCCAGCCGCTTTCGGATAGGCGAATAAGCAAGTATGCAAGCTTCCACTCTCTCTCTATCCGCTTCAGAAAGAAGTGGATACAGAGCCTTAATAAGAGCCGCGGTATCACGCGGTACATCCTCACCGAGTCCAAGCCGTCGCGGATCCGATAGAAAAAAGACAAGGCCATCTGTCGCATATTGAGCTGAACTGTTGGCGTAGATACGGGCTAGTATCTGCTGAGGAGTATAATATGGTAAGCAAGCCAAGTCGGCAGCTATTGTACGAAACCATCCGGGATCCCCTTGCGCAAGAACTGATAGAGAATCTACCAAGCTATCAACTAGCGCATACTGAACGCGATGAATCTCTCTGTCCCCAGGGAAGACAAAAATGTCTGAGGAATACGCCAGATGGCTTTCAGTTTTATATGCCGTTGACTCAATCGCCTGTTTGAACCACGGCATCAAGGTTTCGATGTATAGTTTGGGCGACTGTAAGCTAACTTGGTGGAGCAACTCCTCGAACTGATTACTTCGCAGATCTCTGAGTTCGTTAGCCAGGGAATTGAATGGTAAGCCATTGGAAGTGCTCTCGATGGCACGACGCAATACATGGGCAAGCAAAATGTCTATGAACCGGCAAATCTGTTCGGGACAGTGTACCGTCTCTGGGTCTGGCACAGCTATCCTACTTGGTTCAAGTGTTGGAACTCTGGCAAGGACCCTCTCAAGCAAGTCGATGGCCTCATCGGTACACCATTTGTGTATATATAGGACCGACGAGGCTACGCGGTCATTCCATCGCTGACTCCGTCCAAGGAAAGATCCCAAAAGTGTGGCTACTTCAGCCTGCACTTCCTGTGTGTCGAGCAAGGAAATCAAAAAGGGAAGGACATGCTTATCTAGTAACGCTTCATCTCTAGAATTCAATAGCTCCCTTATCAAACTATCCCCAAGTCTGTTGAACCATGCAGCTTTGCCTCGGATGGCATCAATGAAAGTTTCCCTTGATTCAGGGGCAAAGAGAAGTCGCTCAGCAATTCTCTTTTCACCCTCTGTGGGATCATCCAAGTTCCCGAACCAGCGGAGCAATAGAATTCTCAGGTGAGTGCGAAGATTCTCATTCTCCAAGAGATGATACAACTCGCGCAGATACACTCCTGGCTCATCTTCTCGTAGATATAGGATCACCTGAATAAGCTGTGGGCGTTGAAAAAGACCCTGCGGGGAACTCAGAATTACTTGGGTCAGAGATTCTCCCCTTTGGGTGAAAAACCTCGCGTAGCAATAATCAAAGAATGTCGCGTGGAGGAAACTCCACCTCTCTCCATCGCCAACCATTATGGCGGTGCTTTCAAGCCAGGAAATCGCATGCTCCAAGTGGCGATTTTGCGGCTCTCTCCGAATGTGACAAGGAGCCGAAATCGTCTGGTTGCGGTCCATGTAATCTACAATCAACTTCAGAGCTTCTTCGCGTTCATATGGTGGCGGAGCAAGCGGCTCCCGCTTGAGGATAACTTGGCGCCATAGTATGTGATAGAGTTCCTGAAGGCTAGCCGCGTTTCCCAAGCCAGGAGGCAGAGTGCTGTCATCCGTATGGTCTTCTATCATACGGATGAAAAGGTCAAGGTGCAGAGGTGTCCGAAGCAGTTCTCGAGTCACAGGTGCAAGGGCAGAAGGGTCTACGCCAAAACTGTGAAGAACTTGACCTACTTCCTCATCGCGCAGTTTGGCAAGCTCGAATGTCTTGGAGGTTTGGATAGCATCCAACCGCGGATCATTCCTGTAATCGAAATAGCGGCAGGATAAGATAATTCGCACATTGGAAATGGAGTGAAGACGAGCTACGGTGTCTAACATGGTGTTCAGTGCAGCGTAATCTTGGGCCATCGACAGCGATAAGGCATCCAGTTGATCGGCGATCAACACACAGAGGTCGGATTCGCCGAGTCGTTCCATGATTCGCTCTAGCGGTTCGGGTAGCTGGAGCCTCTCTTGAAGCTCGTAGCAGTTCTTAACACCTGAGAGTTGCTGGTCCGCTTTGACAGCAATAACGGGGATTTGCATCTCCTCAAGGGCACAAAGCACTTCGCGCAGAACCACAGTTTTTCCTAGCCCCGCATCTCCCAATAATAGGCCCAAGTTATCATCATCGGTGCTTGACAACAGCCATTCGAGGATACGATCAACGATTGACCGCTTCAAACACATACTCCTCTCAGATGCGCCAATTTCGTGTTTCCACGTACGAAGCCGCGAACTCGACTGTCGGACACATTTTCTCAGAGTCTCATTATCGGGCGGATCCGCAAGAGTGATATTTTCTTCTAACAGAGACTTGCGAAGCTCGGGAGCCAGGAACGTCCCTCTATAGCGGGCTTTTAGGCCCACCTTGTCTCGAAGTAAGTGGAATAGGCTATCCGCCGTCACATTCGCTTTCGGCATCCACCTGACGAGAGTGTCTTCCAATTCCTCCAAGGGATAAATCTGTACGTCAACACAACCCAGGAAAACCAGTTTCGTAATGTCATCACCCAGCTTGGGTCCTATAATTCCGAGAATTCGTGCCGCCAGATCCTGATGTTGCTTGCCTAGACCTAGCCACCAATCAGAATAACTCCTACTATCGTGGGCACGTTTGCACAATTCTTTGGTCTGGGGGTGCTCAGGGCGAAACGCGCCAATGCAAAGCTGCAAGCGGTCCTTGGTTCGATCGAATTCTGGTCTGGCAAACTGATCAGCAAAGTCCCTCCATACATTCTCCCATTCCGCCTCGGATCGACTGATTTTTTCCTTGGCCTGTATGTAGACTCTATGACCATCACCAAAGGTGACAACAATATCGTCGACATCTGCACGCGCTTCTACCCGAACCTCAGTAACGCGCTTGCTGTCTAAACGTTGTGAGGCATCGAGAAGTTCTCCAAGGTAGAGAGCTGTCACCGAATTCTGGAAAAGCACTCCTGATTGGAGCGTAGGACCCCCGCGTTCTGGCATGCCGTCTCCATTGGTGTACTACAATGGTCACACAGAATGGTGCGCCAACCTTGCTCAGGTATACCCATTATCCTATATTTTATTGCGCTCTGCAAGTGCCCCTTGGCAGCGAGGACCTCAATAACAAGAGGCCCCGGCATTCCCACCCCCGGAGCCTCGTTTCGCGTCCCTCGCGTCGCCGCCCTAAATCGTGATCCACTTCTTGTCCGCGTCAAACATCGCGTCCACCATCTGGCGAATTTGCGGCAGGGAGAGCACGCTGGCCGTCAGCGGGCAAAGCTGGATGGCGCGGTACACCTGCTCGCGGTCCCGCTCCACCAGCGCCTTGACCGCCAGCTCTTGCACGGCCAGGTTGCTGCGGTTCAGCGCGGCCAGCGCCGGGGGCAGGTCGCCCACATAGCAGGGGTGCAGGCCGGTGCCGTCCGTCATGATGGGCACCTCCACAATGCTATCCGGCAGCAGGTTGGGGATCAGCCCCGTATTGGGCACGTTCCCATTGAACACGAACGGCACGTTCGTCTCGCAGGCGTTGAGGATATAGCTGCAATACTCGTGGCTGCGGTCGATGGGGATTTCCTCGTCGCCATAGGCCAGGCGGCGATACTCCTCCTCTTGCGCCGCGCGCCGCTCGGCCCAGCGCGCCCTCCGCTGGGCGCGGGTCTCGTCCTTGCGGCCCACGCCCCACATCCGCTCGCTGGTATAGCGGTCGATCAGATCGCGGGTGCGCCGGAAATAGGGCATATACTCCGAGTTGTGGATGGATGACTCGGATACAAACGCCCCAAAGTGCTTCATGATCTCCCACTTGACCACATCCTGGGCGTAAATATCGGGGTCCTCCATCGCCTGGCGGAACAGCGGGTAGGCGTCCTGACCCTTCCAGCGATAGTCCAGGAACCAGGCCATGTGGTTGATCCCCGCCGCCCAATAGGACACCTCCTCAAAGGGCGCGCCGATATAGCCCGCCAGCGTGCGCGCCGTGCCCTGCACCGAATGGCACAGCCCCACATAGCGGATGTTGCTCAGCTTGTGCACCGCCCAGGAGATCATCACCATCGGGTTGGTGTAGTTGAGCATCAGGGCGTTCGGGCAGACCTGTTCCATCACATGGGCCATCTCGATAATCGGGGGCGCATTTTTGAGAAAATAAAAAGAACCTCCTGGCCCCATCGTATCGCCAATGGCCTGGCTGATGCCGTACTGCTCCGGGATGGTCACGTGCGCGTCACTATCCCCCACCCGGATGGAGACAGTCACATAATCCGCGCCGTCCAGAGCGGCCCGCAGGTCGGTGGTGGCCTCGATACGCGCGCCCACCCCCATTTGGCGGACCATCCGCCGCGCCAGGGTCGCCATCGTCTCCAGGCGGCCCGCGTCAATGTCCATCAGGGTGATGGTCGAATCTTGCAGGGAGGGCCAGGTGAGCATGTCGGTGATCAGTCGGCGGGCAAACACATGGCTCCCCGCGCCGATAATGGTGATTTTGGGCATGATGTGCCTCCTCATGGAGTTGAAATAAATCGAGCAGTGCCATCGACGCGGCACGATGCCGCGGCTACGGGATTACGCGAAATCCTGCGTGACCTCGGCGGCGATGCGCGACCACTCCCACAGGCGCTGCGGCTGATAGCGCACCGTGCTGATGTCCTTCAACAAGATTTCGACCACGCAGCCGTGGGCGCGCGTCTTGGTCAGGGTATCCACCAGGTCTTGCCGGGCCGTCTCCGGGTCCCACGCATCCACAGCCAGCATGGCGGGGTTGGGCTTGCGGGAAAAGACGTACCGGTTGCCCATCCGCTCCGCGCCCACCTCCACGTCCACCCAGGGACTCATGGAGATTTTGCGCAGGTTGGGGATGCGGCCCACCACGTCGATTTTGCGGTGCAGCGGCTCGCAACACCCGTAGTAGTTCAGCCCAAAACGCTGGAACCAGCGCACCTCGTATTGCAACGCAAACTCCCAGTGCATGGCCGGGGAGACGTCGGAGAAAATCTGCGCCGCGCCGAGGCCCCACATATCGGCGGGGCGGATATGCGCCGGATCATGGCCGGGGCGCGGCAGCTCGTCCGTGGCGAATGTGCCCATTCCATCGTGCATCGACAGCAGGTTCAATTCCTCGTACTGGTCCAGGCGGCAGAGGTAGGCCTGCACCAACCGGTCAATAGACGCGTGCACCAGGTCGGGGTTCAGCAGCAGTTCCTCCATCGCCGCTTCCACCGTATACCAGCGAATCAGCTCATCCCACGGGGCGAACCAGAAAATCGTCGTGCCCCGCTTGATCACCGGCAGGATGCCGTCGAAAAGGGCTTGCATGCGCTGGTAGTTGGCCTCGGTTGCCTCGGCGTCGTAGGTCACCTGGGGCATTTTGATCTTTTCCAGGTCGTCCATGCTGTTAATCTGGCGATGGAAATGGCGCGAAACCACCGAGTTCCGCTCGTCCGTCTTGACGATATCCACATCCTCCCCGATGCCAAAGCCGGTATCGTGCACCACCAACGGGCAAACCATCACCGGCTCGACGAACATATCCCCCGGCATGTGCCGCCACTCGTAGAGCGTCTGGCGCAGGTGCCACTCCAGCCGTCGGCAGAAGGGGTCCTCGGTACGCAGGGTCAGCTCGTCGCCCACGTTCATCTCGTGCCAGGGCACCTGGGAGATGTTGATCAACGGCTTGACTGGCTGCAAGGCGTTCAGCCGCTTCCACATAGCTTTCTTTTCCTGCTGGATGGGCAGGGCCGCAATCTCGGCGTACTGCTGCCCAAGCTCGCGCAAGATGGGGGTATCCTTATCCTCGGTAAGCATGGCGATCCTCCTATCGTTCGTCTGGCGACGCATCGTGATCCTATCAGGCTAGCGGGCCGCCCTCACTCGCGGGCCACGCGGGCGAAATTGGGCCGGACGGTCTGCACGCGATCCGAACAGGCCGCCCGCACCGCCGGGTCCAGCTTCAAGCCATCGATGGTCAGCTCCCACCCCAAATAGCCGGTGATGGCGGCCAGCAGGAACTGGAACTGCTCGGCCAGCAGTCCCTCATACCCGGCCATCGCGCCCTCCGGCGTCCGGCAGTCCAGGCCAGAGTGCAGCCCGCCCGATGTCCCACCCAGGCGCACCAGGGGGGTCAGCTTGCGGAACAGGTCGTTGGCCTCGCGGCGCAGGCCCAGCCGATACAGCGCTTGCAGCGTGTAGTAGCAGAACTTGTGGTTGAGGGAGCCGTTCAGATAGGCCCCATACGCGTCCGACCCATCCCGTTCGACCCCTTTTCCCACCCAGCCGTTATGCAGGTGCGGCGGCACCGGCTCCAGCACCAGAGGCAGCCCATACTGGTAGGCGCGGAAACCGCGCTGCTCCAGCCGCTGCAAATACTCTTGCAACAACTGGCGGCCCAGCGCCTCCGGAATCAGTCCGCACAGGATGGGCGCGCTCAGGTGAGGGTGCGAGTCAAAACCATAACGCACGCCGTCTACGTCCACCCATTGCGCCATGCGGCGGGTCTGCGGATCGTAGAAGACAGATATAAAGTGCTCGCGTGCCCGCGCCCGCATGGCGTGCAGCGCGGCAACCAACGCCTCCTCGCCGCCCAGGCGGGCCAGCAATTCCTCCGCCCGACCCGCCGCCCGATAGATCATGGCATTGTTAAAGCTTTCAAGGTGCCCGCTGCGAAAACTATCCCACCAGGAGGAGGAAAAGTAGCCTGACACATCGGGGCGGCCCGTATGGCGGCTGGCGGCCAGCCCGGTCTGTCCGTACTCCATACTCAGCAGCGCGCCCGCCCAATGCGCCAGCACGTCCCGACGTTGCGCCGCCCATTCCCAATCCCCCGTGGCCGCGACCGTCAGCCAGGCGCAATCCAGCGGGGCGCTGGCCGCCATCGGGAATTCCCGATAGTCCGAGTACCCGCCCTGGCCCGGCAGATACAGCAGCGAGTCCGTGGCGCAGCGCAGGATGTCCGTGGCGGGCAGGCCGGGGGCCAGATCGGGCGTATAGGCCGCGATGTCGGCATAGTAGGGTGCGCAGAGCGGGGCCGCCTCGGCCACCGAGTTGTTGGCAAACATCGCCAGGTCCGGGCGAAAGGACAGCCCCGAAAGCCATTCGTTGGGCAGCGCGCCCAGGATAGGCTCCTCGTCCACAAAGGAATAGCTGGGAGGTCGCTGCCACCGGGAATAGATGTCGGTATTGGCCAGGGGAAAGATTTTGGTCAACTGGAAATCCAGCGCCACCCGCCCCTCGCCCGCCGGTACCTCGAACAGGCCATTGTCTAGCGGCGCCGCCCCCACGATCAGATCCAGCCATAGCTCGGCGCGCACGCGAAAAGGAGATACCCGCGCCAGCACCGGCAGCGGCCCGCTGTTCTCCACCACTGTAACTTGCAGCGAGCCGTGGTTGGGCGCGTGGATCACCAGAGGCAGGTTCACCAGCCCCGAAGGGCCGGTGGTGTTGGGCAGCGCCAGCACATCCATCACGCTCTGGTACAGGTCCAGCGGCAGGCGCAGCGCGGCCACCTCCGCCGTGCGGAAGGACTCGGCGCATTGCCAGGCCAGTTCCAGGCGGAACCCATCTTCCCGCGCAGCAAAGGTCAGCGTCTGGCGCAATTCGGGCACCACCGACACATCCCGGTAGGTTACGCGGCGGCCCTGCGCCTCCAGCGTGCCCCCGCCCACGTCGCTGGCCCGCCGCTCGCCACCCCGTAGCACCACCGGGAATGCACCCTGCACGTCGTCGCAGGCGAGCAGGTTGTCCTGCTGGCGGCCCTGGCCGGTCATGTCCCAGCCCAGCGCGCGCAGCAGGGCGAAATGCCGCGAAAAGCGCAGGGTCAACATCTGACTGGTCATGGTGATGCCATCTGCATCCGCCGACACGCGCACCCGGTCCGTCTCCATCGGTTGGTGGCAATGCCCCAGCCGATCATAGATGTTGCGCGCCGGATGCCCGGCCACCGGCTGCCAGGGGGATACGCCGCCCTCTTGTAGAGGGCGATACTCCGGCTCGAGCACGCCATCTTCCTCGCCCAGGCCGTCCGAGCAGAGCAGTTCCAGCCGATGAAAATAGTCGCGCAGGGGGAAAACGGGGTTGGCCGCTTCGGCCACGACGACGCGCAGGTTATCCATCGCGCGCACAGGCCAACTGGCAGTAAAAGTCGCCCCCTGCGGGGCAGAATCGGGGTCGGGGGCCAGCAAGCACACCCCTTCGGGCGGGGTTGCTGTCGCCACCTGGGCGATTTCCTCCCAGGTGCGCCCCTCATCGCGGCTCGTCTCGAACCGCAGCCGATGCAGCGCGACGGCGGGGATAAATCGCGCGCCGACCACCTGCACGGGCCGGGGAAAGCGCACCCACAGGTGTTGCCGGTACAGGCTGGCCCGCCCGTCCTCATCGTGGGTCCACAGGAGATTGCTCAGCAGGCGACACCGTCCATCCAGAGGAAACAGCGAGACTGGCTCGTGCATGGCTTGCTCCTATCGCGGTCTGTCAGGCCGCCCAGCCGTCTTATAGGTCGTCCACCGCCCTCAACAAGCGGTCGCTTACCAGACCCCGTTCCATGAACGCCCGCCACAAGGCGTATATGCCCGCATCCCAGCCCTGGTTGGGCTTGAAGGGAATGCCCGTCTGCGTGTTGATGAACTCGTGGTAGGTGCCGCCCAGCTCGAACTCCAGCGTGGTCCGCCAGATGGCCTGTTCCTCTGCACCGGACGCGCCGTGCAACACGCAATCCAGCAGGCAGAGCATGTCGTACAGGTACCACGAGCCGCCGTACTGGTAATAGCCCACCGCGCTATCCTCGATGTGGCTGCGATACTCCCTGGTGGAATAGGCCGTCGGCGGCAGATACTCTCCCGATACATCGCAGGTCACTTTGAAGCCGTAGCGCGTGCGCGACGCCCGCATGATCGTCGCGAAATGCCGGGCCACCGTATCGCTTTCCAGCAGCGGCTCGCCAAACAACCACTGGGCCAGCACGTCCCCCACCAGCGCGTCCACGCACACGTAGGGCTTTTGCTCGCTCAACGGGTAAAAGCCGTGCTCGCTGTTGAACAGCGCCCGATAGGCCGCCTGGGCCGCCGCCGGATCGGTAGCCGTTTGCAGCCCCAACGCCCGCGCCGCCTTCAACGCCACCGTCAGCAATCCCTGGTTGTAGGTGACGACATCATCCTCTTCAAACGCGCACAGGCCATACCAGGACTGGAAATCGTGCTTGCCCGGTACGTCATTGGCGTAATAGCGTCCGTCGCGGGTGTGCGCCTCGATGTAATCCAGCGTCTTACGCACGCGGTCCAGGTCTACGGCTCGGCCGCTGCGCGCGATGCGATAGGCCCAGATCAGGGCGAACAGGGGCCGCTCCGCGCCGGGCGTGCGCGCCACCGCCTCGTTCAAGTAGCACTCGGCCTCGATCTCGGGCGGCAGCACCATCGTCTGCCAGAAGGCGTCCCGGCTGTACTGCTTGTTGGCATACTCCACCCCCGGACAGATCCAGTAGGTACTGTTGCCTGTCTCGTTGCGCCGCAGATGCATATAGTTGGTCGCAAAGGCGGTAATCCCAAAGCGGTCGCTCACGTCCCCCCACCGGGCAGCGATAGCCTTCAGCACGTCCTGCCGCAGGTCGGTCAGGTTGGCGGCGGGACTCGTGAACAGCAGCCCCTCGAAGCGATGCACCCGCCCCGGAGCGACCAGATGGTAATAGGGCATGACCCTGGCGGCGGTGGGTCGCTCGGCGGGTATCTCTCCCGTGTCGCCGGAGCAGAGCCGGGCGATCCCCTGCGCCGGGTCCACCCACTGCGTGGCATAGTTCTCGTAAAAGGCCGGGGCATCGTTCAACGCCACCGTGAACCCGTCCTCGCCCTTGACGGCAATCATGGGCACGGGCTGTTTCACCAGGCCGTGCAGGTTATGTTGCGCCGGGTAGTGGGGGCTCTGGCGGAACACATCCCGGTGGTCCGCCTGTCCCGCGTAGGTCCAGATTTCCTCCCCCTCGCCGGTGGCACATTCCAGCGCCAGGAAGCAGGCGCTGCCCAGCGGGTTGTCCGTCGAGACCTCTGCCACAAACCGGGTGAAGCCCTTATCAGGGGTTACCGTCAGCCGGACAAACAGGTCATCCACCGTAGCGGAGCGGTAGAAAGGCGCACCCTGCCAGGGGACATCGCAGACAGGGGACAGGCCCCGGCCGGGCCGGGCCAACAGCAGACGCCAGCGAGTGCGAGTATTGGCAGTCATGTCAGTGCCTCCAGACATAGGATGGGCGGGCATCGGCCACAGCCGAACCGAATGGCCTACAGAAAGCCTAGTTGCTGCATGCTGGCCCGCAGGCGCATCAGTGCGTCAATCTGGTCTTGCGGGATCAGTCCGTGATTGTCAGGCGTGCAGTTCAGCAACAGGTTGGCGTTGCGCGCCTTGGTCAGGGTACGCATTCCCAACAGCTCCATATCCGAGCGCGGGTGCGCGCCGGGACCCCAAAACCAGGCGTGATTGCCGCCCGTGTTCAACATGGTGTTCGCTTCCACCGGGATATAGTAGTCCAGGGGTTGCTCCACCAGCGCCCCATCCCGGTTCACCGGCATCTTGCGCCAGGGGTCCGTGCCCCAAATGGGCGGCTCGGCCACCTCGATGCAGATCAGATCGGCGGGCCAGCAACGGCGCGGCTTCATATAGGGCCGCCTGCCATCATCCTCCCAGCCTCCGTTCATGGCGATCACCGTGTCGGGGGCCAGGTTGGCGCAAAAGTCGTACAGCTCGTGGCGGGCCTGCGCGCCCAGGCTCTGCGACCCATCGAACCAGATTTCTTCCAGGGGACCATACTGCGTGAGGAGTTCTTCCACCTGCGCCAGCCGGTATTCCTGTTGCTCGCGGGTGATGTAGGAAGGCCATTCGTCCTTGTCGAACGTGCCCCCTGCCCGGCTGCCGCCCGGTAGGTCCGTTGACCCGCCATAGTATAGCCCCGGCTTGATACCGTACTTCTGACAGGCCGCTACAAACGCCTCCACTACGTCGGTCTTGACCGGGCTGTTGCCCACATGATAGTCCGTCTTTTGGCTGGGCCACAGGCAAAAGCCGGTGCCGTGCTTGCTGGTCAGGACCATATAGCGCATCCCGGCGTCTCGCGCCACCTGCACCCACTGCTCCGGGTTCTGCCTGTCAGGGGCAAAGTGAGAAACATCTATCAGCTTGTTACAGTCGGGGTAGCCCAACGGATGAAAAGTCGTCATACCATAGTGGATGAACATGCCAAAGCCCAGATCGAGCCACCGGTTCAGCCGCTCGACGGAAAGGCGCTGCGCGCCCCGCTTGCCCTGGTCTTCCATGATGTCCTCCCGCGGTGTAGGTGTAGGGCGGGCACGTGCTGACCCACATGCCCGCAATGGGGTATCCCTGTTGTGCTGTACTACAGAGCGTCAACCCTCCCGGCGTGCGAGCACTTATTTCAACGTATCCATTGTCCTGGTATAGGCGTCCAGTACAACCTTATCAAGCCCCGCAACGAATCGGCCCTTTCTGCCATATCCCTGGATAGAGTCGCCGGCTTCAAAACCACCTTCTGCGATCATCTTGTCGCTGGGGATATAGGCCAGGTCGTCGCAATAGCCGATGAGTTGCACCTTATAGTCGGGGAAGGCTGCTTGTAGCATGAACTTGATTTCGGAAGTTACCTCTCCCCCCATGAAAAAGAGGAACCGCCTGTCATCCAGCCTGAGAATGCCGCCCATGAGTTCCAGGTAGTTGGGCAGCTCGTCATAGTGCTCGACCACCCTGGCAAACTTGTGCGGGTTATCCGCATGATCTCTTGCCCGAATCATCTCCTCGAGAGCGAAGGGTTCGATCTCCAGGCGCATCGTGAACTGCCTGGCAGCAAGATCCAGTGCGATCCTTTCGGCCTTGCCCGAATGGACTGCCGCGACAACCCTGCGAGCCATCGAGTGCGCCATATCATCCACATCCTGGTAATCCATCTGCCGCCATTTGGCTCCATCGGCAGTCGCCAGGGGACGGGAATCGCCCCCGGCGCTCTGGAAGAAGATGGGCACGCACCCATAGAACTCGGCTTCGAGCAGGGCGCACAGTCTGCCGGGAAAATCCGCCGAGATATCCATGGTATAGCCCACAGACACGGGGTGGCAGGAATAGGTAGTCAGCAGAGACCTCACCCTGCCCTGTCGGTCGTAGATGATGTACACCGGCAGGTCCGTATCCGTTCGCTTCTCCGGGTTGGGGAGCAGCAATATCTTGCCATCCACCTCTCTGCGGCGGTTCATGCTCCACCGACCCGTGGCGACGGTATGGGCCATTTCGCCCTCGAACATGCCCGCAAAGGCTTTGCGCAAGCAATCGGTGCACCTGGAAAACAAGAACTCTTCATAGGCATCGCTGTGGTGCCCATAGTCATAGCTCAGCACAGAGGGGCCGGAATGGGTATGGGTATAGGATAAGAAAACGCCATCCCCCTGGACCCCGAACTCGACGTTGGCGAAAGCCTTGACTCTGTTCAGCAGATTCAGGTCGTGGAAACATAAATCCGCCGACATCAGGATGGCCGTATTCGCGCCGTCATCCAGAACCACGGTGCGAACGAACAGGTCATCGTGTATCGCCTCAAAGGGCGTGTCCCGTTTGGTATCATAGCCCGCCATCGGGGTCTTGAATGGCGGGGTAATCATTTCCTTGGCGACGCCGAATCTCGGGTTTCTTGCTGGTGCCATGATGCAGTCCTTTCTCCGAGCGACGATTGAAGCGCTTTTCAGGCTGGCGCGGTTCGCGCCAGCCTGAAAAGCCATGCTTATCTCCCTGGAGCCAATACCATGTCCCAATTACCGGGCGCAGCCGCACACATCGTGTAGGTTACAGCTCGTCCACCGCCCGCAGCAACCGATCGCTTACCAGACCGCGCTCCATGAACGCCCGCCACAGGGCATAGACGCCCGCATCCCAGCCATAGTTGGGCGTGCGCGCCAGCCCTTTTTGCGTGTCGATGAACTCGTGATAGGTGCCGCCCAACTGGAATTCGAGCAGGTTGCGCCAGATGGCCTGCTCTTCCGCGCCAGGCACGCCATGCAGCACGCAATCCAGCAGGCAAAGCATGTCGTACAGGTACCACGAGCCGCCGTAGCAGTAGTTGCCCACGGCGCTGTGCTCAATGGGACTACGAAAATCACTGGCAGAGTGGTCCTCCGGGCGGAGATACTCTCCCGACATCTGAGCAGTCACTTTGAAACCATAGGGCGTGCGCGAGGCCCGCATGATCATGTCGAAATGCCGGGCCACCGTTTCGCTTTCCAGCAACGGCTCGCCGAACAACCATTGGGCCAGCACATCGCCCACCAGCGCGTCCACGCACACGAACTGCTTCTGCTCGCTCAACGGGTAAAAGCCGTGCTCAGTGTTGAACAGCGCCCGATAGGCCGCCTGGGCCGCCGCCGGGTCCGTGGCCGTCTCCAGCCCCAACGCCCGCGCTGCCTTGAGCGCCACCGCCAGCAACCCCTGGTTGTAGGTGACGACGTCGTCCTCTTCAAAGGCGCACAGGTCGTACCAGGACTGAAAATTCTTCTTGCCCGGCACGCTCATGGAGTAGTAGCGGGCATTGCGGGTGTGGGCCTCGACATAGTCCAACGACTTTTGCACCAACTCCAGGTTGACCTGCCGCCCAGTCTTGGCGATACGGTAACCCCAAATCAGGGTAAACAGGGGCCGCTCCGCACCGGGCGTCTGCGCCATCGCCTCGTTCAGGTAGCACTCGGCCTCGATCTCGGGCGGGAGCACCATCGTCTGCCAGAACGAGTCGCGGGTATACTGCTTGTTGGAATACTCGACCCCCGGACAAATCCAGTAAGTGCTGTTGCCCGTCTCGTTGCGCCGCACGTGCATATAGTTGCTGGCGAACGCCGTAATCCCAAAACGGTCCGTCACATTGCCCCAGCGGGCGGCGATAGCTTGCAGCACGTCCCGCCGCATGTCGTTCAAATTGTCGGCGGGGCTGTTGAACAGTAGCCCCTCGAAGCGATGTACCCGCCCCGGCGCGACCATGTGAAAATAAGGCCCAAGCCGCGTAATGGCCGGTACCTTTTCCGCCGAGACAGGTACGGGGATTTCGCCGGTATCGCCGGAGCAAAGCCGGGCGATTCCCTGGTCGGGGTCCACCAACTGCGTGGTATAGTTCTCGCTAAAAGCGGGGCCATTGCTCAACGCCACGCTGAACCCGCCCTTGGTCTTGATGGCGACCATAGGCACAGCCTGCTTGATCAGGCCGTGCAAATTATGCTGCATCGGATCGTGAGGACTTTGCCGGAACATATCCCGGTGATCCGCCTGGCCCGCGTAAGTCCAGATTTCCTCTCCCTCTCCAGCGGCACATTCCAGCGCCAGGAAGCAGCCGCTGCCCAGCGGGTTATCGGTGGAAACCTCGGCCACAAATCGGGTATAGCCCTTGTCAGGAGTTACCGTCAGCCGGACGAACAGGTCATCCACGGTAGCGGAGCGGTAGAAAGGCGCTCCTTCCCAGGGGATGTCACAAACGGGGGACAAGCCCCGGCCAGGCCGGGCCAACAATAAACGCCAGCGGGTGTTGATGTCAGCAGTCACGCGAGCACCTCCAAGGTAGATGAGTAAACAACGACAACCGGTCATTGCGCTTGACGGGCCGCGCGCTCGTAGCAGTTGGCCCGATCGCTTCTATGGAGATTCGTGCCAAGGCCCAGGCAATAGTAGAACTGCCTAATTGATACACGGAAACGGCCAGGCTGGCAACCTGTGTAGCGGCCATCTGCCCGCTGCTCCAGGCAACACAGCCCCCTACATCAAATACCTCTGAACGCCCGCATCCGCTGCAAGTACGCCCCTTGGGCGATAGGCCCTTCCAGCAAGGGGTCGCCGGTCTCCTCCATCCAGTGGCGCAACTGGCGGACAAGGTCGTCGCGCACGCCGCGATAGGCTGGCTCCTCGGCCAGATTGCGTTGCTCCAAAGGGTCCTCCGCCAGATCGAATAACTCCAGAAACGGATGATACTGTACGGCATAGGGCGTATTCAACGCCTTGGCGATCTCTACATAGCTCTTGGCGTTGTTGTCATAGTCCGGCGAGGTCTCCTGAGATGGCGCAAACTCGAAATTGGCGATCAGCTTCCAGCGCCCGGTGCGAATGGCCCGCATGGGGTCATAGTAGGTGTGGTAAGTTTTCTCGGCGAACACGGCCTCATTAGGCGCATAGTCGCCGCCCGTCATCAATCCCGCGAAACTGCGCCCGTGCAGGTTGGCCGGGATGGGCAGCCCCAGTAGGTCGAGCAGTGTGGGCAACACGTCCACATTGGAGACCATTTCCTCGCACACCGCCCCACGGGGCAGGCCCGGCCCCTGCCAGATCAGCGCTACCTCGATGCCGGGATCGTACAGGCTCATCTTGGCATGGGGGAAGGCGATCCCGTGGTCCGCGGTAAATAACACGATAGTATTGTCGGCGATGCGAGATTTTCGGATAGCCTCGACGATCCGCCCAAATGCCCTATCCGCCGACGCAATGGAGGCTTCCAGGTCGGCCAGGTCCTCGCGCACCTCCGGGATGTCGGGCAGATAGCCGGGCACGTGCAGGCTGTCAGGGGGTAGAGACTGCACATCGGCGTGCGGGAAGGGACGGTGTGGCTCAAAGAGGCCGATTTGCGCGAAAAGCGGAGCCTCGGCTTGAGCCGCTGTTTCCCATGCGCCGAGGAACTCGCAGAACTCGTCGGCCACTCGCGCGCAAGGGCCGCCGGGGTGCGTGTGGGCATACCCGCAGCGTTCCGGCGAGCGGGCTTCGTGCTGGATACCGAACAGGTGGGTCGCATAGCCCACCCCGCCCAGCATTTGCGCCAGATGGACCTCCTCGGGATGCAGGTCGTTCTGAAAACCCGCATGGGTCAGACCGACCACCCCGTTGGCATGCGGGAAGCGGCCAGTCCAGAGCGCCGCGCGAGAGGGGCTGCACTGCGGGGCTGCGCAAAAGCTGTGGGCGAACCGGACCCCCTGCTGAGCAAAAGCGTCCAGGTTCGGCGAGCGCACGTCGCTTGCGCCATAGCAGGCCAGATGTTGGCCCAGGTCGTGACAGATGACGACGACGATATTGGGGTACGATGATGGCATGGCCCTCCCTTTGGCTGCACAACGGCTGCGCGATGGATGATGTATGGGTGCCGGATCAAATGTGGCAAGCTATGCTTGCTACGCCAGCCAAGCATAGCCGTCGCCGACGCGGACGTCAAGGAAGGCCGCCGGAACGTGACAGCATGAGGGCAAGCACACCCACGGGAGGGGGGATAGAGTACAAAGTGGCAACTGATAGAGGTGAAGCCAGGGAACCAGTCGCCGCCGGGTGACACGCCAAACATGGCAATGCAAGGGTTGGTGCCATTCCAACTACTAATAGTGGGGTCTCGCCTGCGTTGCCATTACGCAGGCCTATGGCCGCGCCCAGCCCTTTGCCGGGCACGGCGTGTTACCGAATTGAATGAACAAGCTGCCTCGCTAGGCGATGCTTGCGGAGTCGTGCCGGTGTACGATCAGCACTGAGCACGGCGCTCGCTCGATAATCTTGTTGGGGATGGTGTTGGAGAGCCATTTGCGAGGCCCCCCTTCTTTCGACTCGCCAAAGATGAGCAAGTCGTATCCATGAGCAGCCTCTTCCAGGACGGCATTCACTACCGAATCGCTGACCGCCACCTGCGCCTGTACCGCATGACCCGGCCCCAGCACCTCTGCGGCCTGCTGATGCAGTGCGTCAATCTCGCTCTCGACGTCTACCTCTTTGGACGGAGAGACCACACGAAAGAGGGTCAACCTGCTATCGCTGTCGCCTGCGATTTGGGCAGCCAGTTGCAGCCCAAGTTGAGCATGCGGACCGCTACCAAACGAGATCAGCACGCGCCGCATCTTCTCCGCGCCCAAGGGAGCCTTGAACTCTGTCTGCTCGCCACGCGCCAGCGGACGAACTGACTGGATTGCCCCCGCAGCCAACAGAACGATGTAGGCAACGGGAATGGCAAGCAGCAGCAGCACGACGGCCACTCCCCCCAGGATGTCCCCTGGCCCTATCGAATCCTGAGATTCAGGCGATGTCGGGTCTACGATGATTTCTGAGCCTAAACAGCCCAGCACAAGCCCGCCGACAAAGATCGCGACGGGGATCAACCACCTTTGTTTGGGCATTCTACCTCTCCAAATCCGCTAGCGAATGATGATTGGAACACTTGGAATGTCATCAGGCTCCATGCTCGCGCGGGGACGGACCATCCCGCAGAGCACCTGCCATCTCTAGCATGATGCCGTGTAGCAGCCATGCGACCTTGTCGACGCACAGTCATTCTGACTGGCAGTCGAGGGCTTCGGAGGGTTCCTCATAAGCCTCTCTGTCCAGACTCCCAGTAGTCGGAGAACGCTCCCATTGCGTGGGAGCAGAGACAGGAGGGCAAACGTAAGCAGGGGAAATACTGACAGCAGGCAACACAGAGGTATCTTCTGCCTCTTCCAATGCCTGCGAAGTTAGCTGACGGGTTAGGGCTGAAAGATGCCCCTTCGTCATAGACGAATGCACCCCACCTTTGGGTCCTCCGCTCCCTTTCGGGATTAGGCGACAAGTCTATTCGATTAGTTCCATCGTAGCACCGGTCTATGGGCGTGTCAAATGGCTGCCTGGGCGGGTCCACCCGCTGACCCCGCTTGACAAGACCCAGCCTGCCCTCTATAGTACGCCATGTCTGAGCCGCTCGAACCACGGGTCTACAGCATCCTCGCGTTTTAAACAATCCTCTCATTGGGAGAAAACCGTGCGCAGATTTGTCATCGCAATAGCAGTCCTTCTCTCTCTCATCATCTCTATGGGCAGCCTGCACGCCACCGCACCCGTTAACCTGAGCGTTGGGCCGCAGAAGGCTCATCCCGTGCATCTCTGCGGCATCGCGCCCGTCGACTATTTCGTGCGCGTGTATATGCAAGGCCCCAACGATGCAGGGTTTGTCTTTCGCGGAGCGCCCTCGATGAGACAGGATTTCAGTTGGTGCATGGACACGACGCTGGAGGGCGAAGGCACCTGGAATGTCAGGATAGGCGCGGTTTCCCCAACGGGCGAGTGGCTGGGATATCTGGACCAGTTCACCCTCACCACCAGCGCCACGAGTTCTATTGCGACCGTGCAACTGCAACAGGGAACTGACGGCTACGAGGGCACGACCGACTGCTACATGAGCGACTGGGAGGAGGGGGACACGACCAAAGCCTTTGGCGCGCTGGAGCCAAGTACGCTCAGGCTGCGCAAAGTGGACAGGAAATCGGCCTTGCTGCGGTTTGAACTGGAGGGCATCCCCGCCAATGCTCACATTCAGTACGCCTTCCTGGGCATCTATGCCTTTTTCAACTCCAATCCCTCCGGGCCTACCTACTTTGCCTACCAGATGTCAAGGCACTGGGAGGAGGAGCAGGCCACCTGGCTCAGCCCCAGAACGGGCGAAACCTGGGCCGAGCCGGGCGCAACGGGGGAAGGAACAGATCGCCAGACCGATTACCTGGACAAGGTGTGCCGCCCTGTAACAGACCCCGGTGATAGCTGTGGCGTAATCATCCCCGGCTGGCACCAGTTCGATGTCACGGCAGCGGTGCAAGCCTGGGCCAACGGCGCGCCCAACTATGGCGTGCTGCTGCGCAGTTGGGACCCTTTCTGGAATAGCAGGGCGGAAAATAGCTTTTACTCCTCCGAGTGGCAACAGATTGCCATGCGCCCCCGGCTGACCATTTACTATACCCTGGAGGAAACCACTCCCACGCCCACGCCGACGGCCACACCCACCACCGCGCCAACAGCCACGCCTACCGCCACCCCCACGCGTACGCCCATGCCCTCCGGGCCGGGCGCGATCAGCGGCAGCGTGCGCTATCAAGGGCGGGGCGAGACACCCTGCGCCGCCTGGGAGTCGCCGCTCCTCATTACCGCGCACCTCCCCGGCGACCCCCTTCCAGCCTACACGTTTCATGTGACCTCTGACCAGGACGGTGACTTTTTGGTGCCCAGTGGCATCCTGGCCGGCACCTATGACGTGGGCGTGCGCGATCTGCACAGCCTGCGCAATTACCAGCCGGACGTGGCAATCAGCGCGAGCACGCCCCCCCTCGACATGGGCCTGTTGCGCGAGGGCGACGCCAATCTGGACAACTGGATCAACGCGCTAGATTTTTCGCTGCTAAACGGCGCCTATTGGAAGCAGGTGGGTGAGGAGGGGTTCGACGCGCGGGCCGATTTCAACGACGATGCGTGGATCAACGCGCTCGACTTTTCGCTGCTGAACGCCAACTACTGGCAGCAGGGGGATGCGCCAGCCCTTCCGAGCTTGGCAGCATCCGGCGCTCTGCAATCCTCTGGCAATGTCCTGATCCGCGTCGCGCCATTCACCAAGACAGTGGCCGATGAGCAGATCTTTGTCGTAGACGTGTACCTGGACGCGGGCACGCAGCCCGTGGATTCGGTGGACTGCATCATGTCCTACGACACCACCTATCTCCAGGGCCGCGCCATCACGCCCGGCGACGCGCTCCCCCAGCCACTCGGCAGCAACCGCATCGCCAATGGCATGATCGAGTATCACCACAGCGTCCACACGGGCAACGCTCCAGTAAGCGGTAGCCTGAAGCTGTTTACTCTCGAGTTCCAGGCCAAGGCGCCGATAAGCTTGACCGATCTGGCCTTTGGCAGCGTCTTTGCCGCTGGCGATGGCTCCGGGCACACCGTCACCAAACAGAACGGCAGCATCACCGTCCTGGAGACGACGGCGACGCCCACCCCCGCGCCCCTGGGCAACATCGAGGGCGTGGCATTCCTGGACATTGTGGCGAACGACACCCTGGACCTGGGCGAGCCGGGTGTCGGCGGAGTGATGGTGCAATTGCTGAACCAGAACAACAACTTGCTGGAAATGCGCCAGACGGGCAGCAATGGGTACTACGCCTTTGAGGATTTGCCCGTGGGCAGCTATCGCATCCGTGTCAGCAACCTACCCGCGGGCTATGGTCTGGTAGACGCGTCGCCGCGGGTGGTAGGTTTGTCAGAGGGCGGCACATGGACGGCGAACCTGGGCTTGCTGCGCGTCAATGACTACAGGGTAAGCCTGCCGCTCATCCTGCGCCGTCATTAGCAGTGACGCTGTCACTAACAGTGATGCGCCGAAACAAACCGCCCGCGCCTTATAGGACAGGAGGAACGCCATGCGCTTGCACACGCCACGCCGCATCGCTGTGGGCGGCATTTTGCACGAGACCCATACCTTTGCCCCGCAACTCACCACGCTAGACGCCTTCCGGCAGCAGGGAGTCTATGAGGGGCACAGTCTGGTGGAGCAGTTGCGCGGAACGCACGGCTCCATCGGCGGGATCCTGGCCGGGCTGGAGCAGGCGGGTTACGAGCCGGTGCCTCTGCTTTACGCCGCCGCCATGCCCGCCGGGCTGGTGACACGCGAGGCGTATGCCACGCTGCGGCAAGACCTCTTGCGGCGGCTGGCCGAGGCGCTGCCCGTGAACGGCGTATTGCTGGCCCTGCACGGCGCGATGGTAGCGGAAGATGTGCCCGACTGCGAAGGGGATTTGCTGACCCAGGTGCGGGCGCTGGTTGGGCCGAACATCCCCGTACTGAGCACGCTGGACCTGCACGGCAACCTCAGCCCGCAGATGATGGCCGCCGCCGACGCGCTGGTGGCCTATCGCACCAATCCCCACCTGGACGCCACCGAACGGGGCGTCGAGTGCGCGCAGATTCTACGGCGCGTGCTGGAAGAAGGGATTACCCTCACCGGCGCGTTTGCCAAGCCACCTTTGCTATTGAGCGCCCTCACCACCTGGACGGCGAGCGCGCCCCTGCTGCCCGTGTTGCAGCGGGCCGAGGAATGGCGGCAGCACCCGCGCGTGGTATCGCTCAGCGTGCTGGGTGGGTTCGCCTACGCGGATACCCCCTTCAGCGGGGTGAGCGTAGCCGCGTTTACCGCCGGAGATCAAGCCCTGGCCCAGGAAATCGCGCGCGACCTGGCCGACGTAGCCTGGGCGCATCGGGAAGCCGCAGCCTATCGCGGCCTGCCGGTGGACGAGGCGGTTCAGCGGGCCATCACAGCGCCGCGCGGCCCGGTCGTGCTGGCGGATGTAGGGGACAATGTGGGTGGCGGCAGCCCCGGCGACGGCACGGTGCTGCTGGAGGCGCTATTGCGGGCGGATGCGCGCGATGCCGTAGTGGTCCTGGCCGACCCGCAGGCGGTAGCAACAGCCTACGAGGCAGGCGAAGGGGCCAGCGTCGAACTGGCGGTGGGCGGGCACGCGGACACCTGGCATGGTAGCCCGGTCCTGTTGCGCGCCACAGTGGAACGCCTGACGGATGGGCGCTACCGCGTGGAGTCGCCGGGCCATTTCACCAGTCTGTACGGGCACGAGGTGCAGATGGGGCGCTGCGCCGTGCTGCGCTCCGGCGGGGTGCGGGTGCTGCTCACCGAGCGCAAAACGCCGCCCGGCGATCTGGCCCAATTGCGCAGCCAGGGGATCGAGCCGATGCATCAACAGGTGATCGTGGTCAAATCGGCGGTGGCCTTTCGAGGGGCGTATGCGCCCATCGCCGCCGAGATGCTGGAAGTGGACACGCCGGGGTTGTGCGCGTCCAACCTGCACCCCTTCCACTATCGCCTCCTGCCACGGCCGGTGTACCCGCTGGATGCAGGGATCGAGTGGGGAGCTGGGAAATAGGCCGCCCTATGTGGCGCCTATTTCTTGTGGCGCAACCGGTTGTTCAGGTCGTATAGCGCCAGCCGCGCCTGCAAGGTCAGGGTCGTCAGGCGGGCGCGCAACCGCCGCCAGGTGCGTTGCAGCCCGCTCTGCTGCTGAGAGACCGCCGCGCCCCACTGGATGACCGCCGTGGCCCACGCCAGCCCCGCCCCGAACGCCACCAGCAGCACGTGGTCGCCCGGCTTGACACGGTCCTGCTCGGCGGCCTCGGCCAGCGCCACCGCCAGCGATGCGGTGGACATATTGGCATAGCGGTCCACGTTCACGAACGTCCGCTCGAGAGGCACGCCCAGCTTCTCACAGGTGGCCTCAATCAGGCGGATGTTCGCCTGATGGGGGATGAATAGCTCGATGTCGTCCCACGTCAGCCCGGCGTTGGTCACCGCCTCGTTGGCCCGCCGCAAGAGGGTGCGAATCGCAAAGGAAGCGGTCTTGTGCCCGTCCAACTCGACGGTGTTCCAGTGGCGCTCCACGGTAATGGGGCACATGGGGTACTGGCTGCCCCCCGATTTGACCGTCAGCGCCTCGAAATCCTTGCCCTGCGCCCCCAGGCCGGTGTAGAGCAGGCCCCCGGAGGTCTCGCTGGCCTCCAAGATGACTGCGCCCGCCCCATCACCAAACAGGCAGCAGGTCCGCCGGTCCTGCCAGTTCAGGTTGCGCGACACGACTTCGGACCCCACCACCAGCGCGCGCTTGTAGACGCCGTTGCGAATAAATTGCGAGGCGGTGGACATGGAGTAAAGGAACCCGGAGCAACCCGAACGCAGGTCAAAGGCGGCGGCATTATCGGCTCCCAACAAGCTCTGCACGATGAACGCGGCCCCCGGCAACTGCCGGTCGGGGGAGGAGGTGGAAACGATGATCAGGTCCAGGTCTTGCGGGGTTAGCCCGGCCACCGCCAGCGCATCGCGGGCAGCCTGGGCAGCCATCGTGCAGGTGGTCTCGTCGCCAACGGCTACATGCCGCTCCTTGATCCCCGTATGGGCGACGATCCACTCGTCGCTGGTATCGACAATCGTCGCCAGGTCCGCGTTGGTCAGAACGGTGCGGGGGATATACTTGCCCCAGCCGGTGATGTGTGTATAGATGGTCAAGGAGTCCCTCCAGTTTCGAGGATGGCAGCCAGGTTCAGGCCGAAGGGCGCGCTCCGGCGCCGCGGGAACGGAAAATCAGGATGAGGGTGGTGATGCAGGCGATCAGGAAGGCAACTCCTGTGCCGAGCAGGATGATCTCCCGAATCGGCTTGGGGTACTCCACGACGAGGCCCGAATTCCGCAATTGGGCAGCAATCGTCAGATTCTTGCGCAGATCCTCCCGAAAGGCGCGCGACGGCTCGACGCGGTCAAAGGCGTGCTCTTGCACGACCCCGGCCACCGGCTCCAGTTCCTCGGAAGAAGCGGGCAACAGCCCCGCGATACGCAATCGTTCTGCGAATTCATGCCACTGACGGTCGGACCAATCCTCCACCGCCCTGAAGCTATGCTGTACCCGGTCCGTCATTGGATATTCAGCCCTTTCTTGGCCATTTCCTTGCGTATTGCCAGCAGAGTGCGATGGTACAGGGATTTGATCGCGCCCTCGCTGCGCCCCATGATACTGCCGATGTCGGCATTGGACAATCCCTCATTGAACTTTAATAGCAGCAACTCCTGGCGGGTAGCGTCCAGCTCATCAATGACCTCCCGCAAAAAGCGCACGTTGTCCTGCAACTCGGCCAGCGCCTCGGGGTGTTCCTCGACCATACTCGCCACGACCAGCTCGTCCAGGGCAACCACCGGCCTGCGCTCGCGGTCGCGATGCCAGTTGGCCATCAGGTTATGGGCGATGCGATACAACCACGCGGAAAATGGCACTCCTTTGTCTTCGTAATCCTGTATATGCGACAAGGCCCGGTAGAACGTACGCGACGTGAGATCTTCGGCGTCATGGCTGTTGCCTACCCGATGATAGATGTAGCCATAGATACGATCCACATATCGCTCATACAATTCACCGAACGCTGTGGGATCTTGCTTGGCTGCTGTGACGTATGCCTGGTCGTCTTGCTCCGTCATTAGGGCTTCCTCGAGTCCTTGATCCCATCCTCCTAACACCAAAACGGAGACGGGGTTACGCTCATACTGCTGCATGGAACTCGCTCACTAGGCCCTGAAAGGAAAGAGGGGAACAAGCGCTCTCTCCAGTTGGGGGTCCGTTCAGTCTACGCGGAATAAGCGCCCTGTCAAGGTAGGCGTGTTCTACCAAATGGAAACCTAACCGAAGAGGGGTGGTTGGGACCATATATCCGATAAAAAAGACTTGACAAATCCGATTTCGCGTGTTATATTATGTCGTGTAGGACACCGAGAGATAAGGGGTATTTCTGATTCAGACCTCTAATCGGGAAGCCGATCAGCGGTACGGCAAAGCGCAGGTTTGCAGGCCGCGAGTTGATGGGAACGACGCGACCCGGTGGGCGGGAAACCACCCATCGGATGATAGGTTTGGTCGAAGAGTCAATGGCCGCCCGGAGTAATCTGGACAGTACGATCGGTAGAAGGATTCGTCAGGAGGTGAGCTTCCCAGGGAGGCACTTGCCGGACAGGATGGCGGGGACGCCTCCATGTAGTGGTAGTGTGATTTCCTGAAAGCAGGGCTTCCGCTGAGGGTCGCGGATCAGGGGGGAGAAATCCGAGTCACTTGGGGTCCTACAGAGGCCGCATCCAACCGGGTGCGGCCTCGTCTTATATCCCCCATTCATGCCCTACCGCTGCGCCACCACGATCAGTCGGTGGCTGCGCTCCTTGTCGTACGGCTCCAGGCCATAGCCGCCATAGAACCACCGCTCGCCGTAACCCGCCGCGCTCAACAGCCGGTCATAGTCGTCGCGCAGTAGGATGCGATACGTAAAATCATAAGTCTGGAAATCCTGCCTCGCCTCCTCATGCACCAGGTCCAGCGCGTGGATGGTCAGCGTCTCGGTCCCATAGTCGATCACGAACACCCGCGAAAAATCGCGCGTCTGGATCACGGGGATAAAGCGCGGCTTTTCGCGCAATTGCCGGTCGCACATCCCCTGCGTCAGGACGAGCACGCCCCCCTCGCGCAACACGGCCCGCAAACTGCGCAGCGCCCGCAACAGCTCCGCATCCTCCAGCAAATGCGGCAGCGAGGTAGACAGGCAGACCACGGCGTCAAAGCGCCTATCGAAATGGGTGGGCAACTCGCGAAAGTCGGCCTGCGTCAAAGGCAGCTCCAGCCCGGCAGCCGCCAGGTTCCGCCGCGCCTCGGCCAGCATGGCCTCCGAGAGGTCCGAGCCATACACCTCACACCCCAGCGTATGGAACAGGTGCATGTCCTGGCCGACGCCACAGGCGCAATCCAACACGCGCCGCACGCCATGCCGCTCGAACAGCGTCCGGAAAAAAGTCTCATAGGCCGGATCGTGCACGCCAAACCCGGCGAAAAAACGCTGGTAACTCGAAGCGAACTCGCGATAGGGATCGTTGGCTGTAGCCATCAACGCCTCTCCCTCCCTGGCATTGGTGCTGTGCAAGGAAACTAGCCCATTATAGCACAGCCATCCTCGCGTGACATTCCAGCCAAAACAGATAAATCGGATTTGACAAATCTGATTTAATGTGATATATTGGTATTGTAGACTCCTGAGAGATGGAAGACATCTCCCCAGGATGAGGCAGGAAACCGATCAGGTTGATGGAAGGAGTATAACCGCTCGGTCAGATGAGCAATTATCGGGCTGAGAGGGGCATTCGGGAAGTCAATCGGTAGGGCGAGGAAACTCGCGAATGCATCGGCAGAAGGACTGGTCAGGAGGTGAGCTTCTTTGGGAGGCTCTTATCCAGAACTGGGTAATCCCCCCGTTTTGGCACTAACCAGACTTCCCGGTAGAGCGGAAACCTGTTCACAGCTTGGGCAAAGATGATCAGAGGTCACTTGGGAGTTCTACAAAGAGGCCGCGTCCGACAGGGCGCGGCCTCTTTCTATACCCCCTGGTCCGTCCTTCCTCCGTCGAATCATCCGCCAACCACACGCCTGCCGCCAGTTCCCCATTTGCTGTCGCGCAGGACATGCTGCCAGTTGACCTCTGTCACCATTTCACATAAAATGAAATTAACCAACTGCATGGAGAAAACCGAGATGGAAACCGTCAAGATCAAATATCGCAAGCAAGAATGGGAAGTGCAGAGTGGCATGACCGTGCGAGCGGCCATTGAAAAGATCGGCCTGGACCCCTACAACGTCCTGGCCCTGCGCGACAAAAAGCTGATCAACGATCAGACGATCCTGGAACCGGGTGACGAAATCCGCCTGGTGAACGTTATTTCCGGAGGGTGAGCGTTGCCCCAGAAGACTAGTCCCATCATGAAATGCACCAAATGCGGCGCAGTGGCTGCCATCGGTATGCCGCAGCATCGCCTCAAACTGTGCCCCGACCACTTTCTAGAGTGGGTGCCGCAGATGGTCGAGCGAACCATCCGCAAATATCGCATGTTCACGCCGGAAGATCGGGTACTGGTGGCGGTGTCCGGCGGAAAGGATAGCCTCAGTCTGTGGCATATCCTGGTGGCCCTGGGCTACCAGACCGAGGGGGTCTATATCCACCTGGGCATCGCCCATGAGGGTTATTCTGACATCTCGCAGGCCAAGGTAGAAGCTTTTGCCGCCGAGCATGGCAACCTGCCCTTCCGCGTGGTCAACGTGCAAGAGACCTACGGCAAGGCCATCCCGGAGTTGAGGCGCACGGGCCGCGGGCGGCGCGTCTGTGCGGCTTGCGGCCTGGTCAAGCGGCACATCATGAACCGCATCGCCTACGAAGGGGGCTATGCGGCCATCGCCACGGGCCACAACCTGGACGACGAGGTAGCCACGCTGATGCAGAACACGCTGCACTGGCAGACGGGCTACCTGCAACGTCAGGCGCCTGTCCTGCCCGACATCCACCTTAAGCTGGCGCGCAAGGTCAAGCCGCTGTGCCAAATGTACGAGCGCGAGATGGCGGCTTATGCTCTGGTGCAAGGCATCGACTATGTGCAGGAAGAATGCCCCTATTCCGTTCGGGCCAAGACCATCTTTTACAAGGAAATCCTGAACAAGCTGGAAGCCCATTCGCCGGGAACCAAAATCCAGTTCTATTTCAACTTTATTCAGGCCAAAGAGCGCGGGGATTTTTCCTTCGCAGGGGATGACCAGCCGACAGGCCCCATCACCACCTGTCGCCAGTGCGGCCAGCCGACCTATGCCGAGGACTTGTGCGCCTTCTGCCGCCTATGGGAGATGGCCCGATGAAACCTGCAACTGCTCCCGCACAGCGGGCCTATCGTTACTTTGACCTGGTGATGGTCGCCTTTGTGGCCGTGTTAATGATCAGCAACGTGGCCTCGTCCAAAATCCTGGTATTGGGGCCGTTCACCTTTGACGGGGGCACGATCCTGTTTCCCCTGAGCTATATCTTTGGCGACGTACTGACCGAGGTATATGGGTATCAACGCTCGCGGCGGGTGATCTGGGCCGGGTTTGCGGCCACTGCCCTGATGGCGGGCGTATTCGCACTGGTGGGCATATTGCCGCCCGCCCCGGACTGGCCGCACCAACAGGCGTATCAGTCCATTCTGGGGATGACCCCGCGCATCGTGCTGGCCAGCTTGATCGCCTACTTTGCAGGCGAGTTCTCCAACTCCTGGGTGTTGGCCAAGATGAAGCTGCTCACCAAGGGGCGCTGGCTGTGGACGCGCACCATCGGCAGCACGCTGGTGGGGCAGGGAATTGACACGCTGCTGTTCGTAGTGATCGCCTTTTACGGCATATTGCCGACGAGCCTGTTAGTGGCCGTAATCACCTCGAACTATGTGTTCAAGGTGGGCCTGGAGGCGCTGGTCACTCCCATCACTTATCGGGTGGTGAATGGACTCAAGCGCGCCGAACAAGAAGATTACTATGATTACGGGACCGACTTTAACCCGTTTCGTGTAGAGGTGTCGTAGCCCCTCGCCCGCGCTTACCGAGAAGGGGGCGAAATTGTTGGGCCAAACATCCCGGGAAAGTTCATAAACAACTATAGACCTTTTGATAGGGATAACGTAGAACCTGTATATTTCTGAAGTACAAAGGGTGAAGTGTCATGAAGCCAGGAACTCGACGGAATAAAGCCACCTCGCAGCAATCGGACTCGGATGCAAGTCGCAACAGTAAGGAGACAAAGAGGCTCCTTGTCGAGAGTACCGCAGCCTATGGCGTGTTTTGTGGCTTGGGCCTTTCTAGCCGCTTCATTCCCTCGATGTTCTTGCTCTTTGTAGCTTATGGGCTACTTTTCCCACTCGCATGGGCTAAAATCACCCGTCAGTGGGGCGCAATCGGCTTTACAAAGCAGAACGCCGGAAAGGCTTTGTTACTGGGCGTTATAGCGGGAGTGGCGTGGGGAGCCTACACGTATATCGTATTCGGAAGCACCGAAACGCTTCCACCACTATGGGCGCTGCAAGTAACCATTTCGTTGCCAGTCTGGTTTCTGATAATGAGTCCTTTTCAGGAGTTCTTTTTCAGGGGATGGCTACAATCGAGATTGCAGGTGGCATCGGGGAAACTGGCAGGATTGCTCATAACGTCTCTAGCATTTACGTTATGGCATTTCTTCCCGCCGTTTGAGGGCACGTTGACAGCTGCCTTACCCATCAGCTTGCCAGTTGGGATTCTGTCAACCTTTCTCGCCAGTCTCCTGTTTGGCTATATCTATCAACGCACAGAGAATATCATTGCTCCCTGGGTAGCGCATACTATAGGGGGAGTTGCCCTTGTTTTGATTGGCAAGATGAGTTTCATCCAGTATGTTCCATAAGCCGCGGGATGTAAGGGCTTGCCATTAGCAAAAGCCGCGCCATTCTGGCGCGTTTAGGAGGTACGTTTGTGGAGCCATTTATGGAGCCAGAAGAAGGATTGTTGTTTCCGGACGAGCTTCCGCCCGATCATCGGAGCGGATTCGTAACCCTGCTGGGCAAGCCCAACGTGGGCAAATCCAGCCTGATGAATGCCTGGTTGGGGTTCAAGATCGCTGCCGTCACTCCCAAACCACAAACCACGCGCAATCGCCTGCTGGGCATCCTGACGCGACCTGATGCCCAGATCATCTTTCTCGACACGCCGGGCATTCACCTGCCCCGTACCAAGCTGGGGGAGTACATGGTTGCCACGGCCCGCGAGGCCATCTCTGAGGCGGACGTGCTGCTGTTCCTGGTGGACGCCTCCGAGCGCCCCGACGAGGCAGACGAGGAGATCGCTCGCGTCATCCAAAAGGCCAAAAGCCTTATCACCATCCTCGTGTTGAACAAAGCGGACCTGCTATCGCCCGAGGAATTGGAGCAGCGGCAGGCGGCCTACCAGGCGCTAGACAATTTCGAGCACGTGATGGCCATCAGCGCCACCACCGGCTACCAACGAGATGAGCTATTGCAGCTCGTCATCTCCAAGCTGCCGCGCGGCCCGCGCTTTTTCCCCGAAGATCAGATCACCGATATGCAGGAGCGGTTTATCGCCTCCGAGATGATTCGCGAGCAGTTGATGCAACTGCTGGAGCAAGAAGTGCCCCACGCTCTGGCCGTGGTCGTGCAAGAGTTCAACGAGCGGCCCAACGGCACGCTGTATATCTCGGCCACCATCTACACAGAAAAGGAAACACAAAAAGGGATCGTCATCGGGCGCGGGGGTGCCATGCTGAAGCGAGTGGGCCAGCAGGCACGCGAGGTGTTGCAGGATTTCTTTGAGCAAAAGGTCTACCTGGACTTGTGGGTCAAAGTGCGCAAGAATTGGCGCAAGGACGAGCGCCAGTTGAGTCAATTGGGCTACATGACCGCCAGGAACCGGCGGGCCTGAACCAATAGGGCCGTGTCAAAGTTGGACCGCCGCCACCCTTGGCGGCAAACCAATATAACCGAGTCACTTGGCGTTGAATGCGTAAGCCTCTAAACCCAGCTTTGTTGTGACTTGGACGCAGCCTTGAACCAGCTCCGTAAGCCATAGACAAGGCCCGCGATAGCGGCTATAATAGGGCATAGACAGGAGCCGCAGGCTCTGACGAACCAGTTGCCGTCATACGAACGATGCTCTCGACGACGAGTAGGAGGTACTTTCATGCTAGTCAAAGAACGCATGTCTCGCCACCCGATTACCATTTCACCGGATACTTCTTTGCTGGATGCATTACGCATCATGCGCGAGGAAAAGATTCGTCGCCTGCCGGTACTGGACAAAAAGGGCAAGCTGATCGGCATCGTGTTGGAGAAGGATTTATTATATGCTTCCCCCTCCCCCGCCACGAGCCTGAGCGTGTACGAGATGAACTATCTGGTTGCCAAGATAAAAATCGCGGACTTGATGACCACCGACGTGATCACCATCTGCGAAGATTGTCCGATGGAAGAAGCCGCCCGCATCATGGTGGATAACAACGTCGGCGGACTGCCAGTTATGCGCGGCGACAAGCTGGTTGGGATGATCACGGAGAGCGACCTGTTCAAGGTATTTCTGGAACTATTGGGCGCGCGCGCTCAAGGGCTTCGTGTGACCATCAAGCTGCCCGAAGCGCACGGCGTGCTGGCCCGCCTCACGGGCGAATTGTCCAACCACGGGGCGAATATCGTCACGCTGGGCACGTTCTATGGCGATGACCCCACCAACCGGGAGATTGCCTTCAAGGTGCAGGATATTGACCGGGCCACCCTGGAAAAGATCCTGGCCGACCTGCAAGCAGAGGTCGTTGATCTGCGAGAGAGTGTATAGGGTAAAAAGTGAGCGGGAGACCCGCGCAATGTACGTGCGAGTCTCCCGCTTGATCTTGATCAGTGTCGCGCCAGTTATTTCAATTCCGCATGAAGAAGCTCGCGGGCGGCGCTGGCCGCGCGAGCGCGGTGGCTGATTCGGTTCTTGACCTCCGGCGGCAGATCGGCCATCGTCCTACCATATTCGGGCACATAGAACACCGGATCATACCCAAAGCCGTAACGCCCCTGGGGTTTGAAGGTAATGCGTCCCTCGATGGTGCCCTCGGCAAATTCCGTGCGACCATCGGGCCAGGCCAGGGCAATCACACAGCGAAAGCGGGCCGTGCGCTGCTTTTCGGGCACTCCTTCCAGCTTTTCCAGGAGTAGCTGGTAGCGATCTTCGTCTGTCCCTTGCCCACCATCATAGCGGGCTGATCGCACGCCCGGCTCGCCGTTCAGGTAATCTACTTCCAGCCCTGAATCATCGGCTAGCGTCAGCAGTCCCGCCTTGGAAGCATAGTTGCGGGCCTTGAGCTGGGCATTCTCGGCATATGTGTCGCCGTTCTCTTCCACTGCTTCCGCGATACCAAGGTCCGACAGGTTGACCAGTTCGACGGGTAATCCAGCAAACAATGCCTCGTATTCTTGCTTTTTCCCCTGATTGTGTGTAGCAATCAACAATTTCATGCGTTCTCATCCTATCTCGTAATAGTTATCGTTCCCTCGCGCCCTGTCGTCTGGCGAGAGCTAACGACCCACCTCTCCCGATGGCTGGCCTTTACGATGGCTTGCCGTCGGTTGTGCCTACCGCCCGCGTCAGGGTCAGTGCCCACACTTCTCGCACCCCGGCCAGCCGCAGGGCCGTGGCACAGGCTTCCAGCGTGGCGCCCGTGGTAAACACATCGTCTATCAGCAATACTCGCTGCCCACGCAGGTCGGGGGTCAGGCAAACAAAAGCGTCCTGCACATTGGCCCGCCGCTGATCGGGGGAAAGACCTACCTGCGCCCGCGTATTACGCTGCCGCACCAGCCCGTCCTCGCGAACGGGCAGCCCCACCTCAGCCCCTAACACCCGCGCCAGCAGCAGCGTTTGGTTATAGCCCCGCTGCCTTAAGCGCGCCCGATGCAAAGGCACCGGCAAAACCACGTCTACGGGCACGCTGCCCCGTTGCCAGGTGCGGGCCAACAATTGGCCCAGCGGCCCGGCCAACACGCGCACCCCCTCATACTTGAAGGCGTGGATCGCCTCACGCAGCGGAGCAAGGTGCGGGCCTACCGAGCGCACGCCCTGGAGTGGGGAATACTGTTGCTGGCACGCCGGGCAAAGGGCCTGCGCTGGCCCATGAGTGGCGGGCAAGGGTCGCCCGCAATGCTGGCAGAGGGGTGGGGCGAAGGTTGGAATGCTCTCCAGGCAACGGTCACAGAACCACGCTCCGGCGCACCGGCAGGCGACGCAGTGCGGCGGGTAGAGCAAGTCCAGCAATGATGCGAACCATCGACTGGGTTGGCGAAACTGGTGGAAAGGTTGCTTCACGGCACATACTTTCATGCGGTGATCGGCATTGTACTATGCCCGCGGGCAACAAACAAATGACATATCGTAGGTGCAGTTCTCATAGCGCGAGAGGATGATGAGCCACCAAATGCACGGAAAAGAAGCTTACCACGAAATACACGAACAACACGAAAATTGTACTGGTCACGATGAGGTTACACACCTGCGTCAAAGCCGCGACGTTGGGTGATCGTAGGCGCGGTTTCCATACCGCGAAAAAACCCTAGTTCAGCGCAGAACGCGATATGGAAATCGCGCCTACGATAAGCACAACAGCGATTGCCCTCAATCAACCGCTTACCCATGTCTGTGTAACATCTGCTTGACCAATGCATTTTTCGTGCTTTTCGTGGTCAATATTCGCCTAGCGCGCGCTCTTGGCGACATCCGCCACCAACCGGAATTTCTCCACGGTGACGCCCGGCGGGCACGAGTCCGAGTTGGCGAGGACGAACGGCCCGCCCGCACCATCGGCGATTACCTGCTCCACATACGGCCCCAGTTCCTCCAGAGAGAGCCGCAAGAACTGGGTCGGCTCGATCCCGCCGATGATCCCCACGCCGCTCCCCAGGCGTTGGCGCGCCTCGCGCAACGAGATATTGCCCGTCGGCGGCGGGGAGATGCTCTCGATGGAGTGGATGCCGTCGGCCTGCATATAGCCCAACAGGCCGCGCACATGGCCGCAGGCGTGCTGGATGTAATGCTTATCATTGGCCTCTAGCAGCGCGCACCATTCGCGGATTTCCGAGCCGATATAGCGATCATACAGCGCCGGGGAATAGTTCTGCGTCCCCGAATCCTCCCAGGTCAGATAATAGGTATAACCCGCCTCCAGGGCCAGATGCGCGGCCCGCAGATCGTTCTCCACCATCGTCCACCAGAGGGTCTCCACCGTGTCAGGGTAATCAGCCAGGGCATAAACCAGCTCCTCGGTGCCCACGTACGATTCGACCATAGACTGAAAAGCTGTCTTGCCACGCGGGACCAACATGCCGATGGATACCCCTTCGGCTCCCGCCCCGGCCATGTGCTCCTGGAACGGTCCCAAATCCAGCTCATAGCGGGTGTGCTCTTCCAGCCAGAGCATCACCTGAAAATCCTGCTCCCGCTTGAGCGGGTGCTCCACCAAAAAGGCGGTATTCCCCGCCTTGCTTTTGGTCCACTGCTGTCGGAGCACGCCCACAGGGGTGGTCGTCTCCACCAGGATATACCGGTCATCCTCGGCCCGCCGCGTGTCTACCTCCGGCGGCACGGCCCGCACCAGGCACGGCGCGCCCCGCCACAACGGATCAGCGCCCACCAGATGATGGAAGGCAAGCTGCCCGGCATCCTGGAGTTCCGGCGGGAAATGCTCCCAAACATAGGCCAGGAAGGGACAGAAGGGGAGGTGATCCACCTCGTGCCCCTCCAGGGCAGCGGTGATGCGTTCTTGCGATGTCATCTGAGCCATGATTTGCTTTCTATGGACGTGATATAATGCTGCTTGTGATGCGATGCACGGGGGTTTCCCGGCGGCCCGCTATTCCTCGCGAGGCGGGTTCTGCTGCCCCTCGTCAGATTCGTCCCCGCCAAAAGGATTGGTCGGCGGCTGACTTTTCTGATCGAACGGGCTGCCCTGGCTCTCCCGCGTAAGAGCGCCGAACAACATACTGGCTCCCACCAGGATCAGGATGCCGGGCCAAAAATAGCCGGTGGCGAACAGAATGGCCAGGCCGATCAGCCAGACAAAGCCTTGCCAACCATACCATCCCTTCTGCGTCGCCAACGAGGCGGGCAGGCCCGCCAGGCCAATTACCACCAGAATCCACGGCCAGATGCCGATGTCCAGCAGGAAAAGCAGGCCCAACCCGATAAGAAAAATGCCCACGCTAAGACCGGAATACGCTTTATCGTTCACAATTAACCTCCTGTTGCCGCAAACATCGGAAGGACGATGTGCCCCGACCTGTGCTTCCAGGCTCAGAGCTTGATCAGCTTGAATGCCTCGGCGTAGGCGTAGCCATGTGCCTCGCCCGTCTTTTGCATGCCCTCGCGAATGCGCTGGCCCAGGCTTTCCGTGCGCCCGCTCACCTGGCTGTCATGCTGCAGCAACGCCTCAATCCGCAGGTCGATGGATTCGGTTACATCCTCCCAATAATCGGGCTGGTCCGTCCAGAACAGATAGATCTCTTTGACCCGCCAGGGTTCGTCGTTGACTAGTTGTTCGGGAAAGATATACCACTCGCGGGCGGCGTAAATGGCGTCCAGCGCAGCCATGCCCGCCGCGCGATGGTCGGGATGCAACTGATAGCGCCGCCACGGATCGATCGTCACCACAATATCGGGCTTGCGTCGGCGGATGAGGCCGCTCAGGTGGCGACGCAAATCCAGCGTATTCTCCAGCGTGCCATCAGGATAATGCAGGAACTTGACCGAGCGCACGCCCAGCGCCTTGGCCGCAGCCCGCTGCTCGTCCTCGCGCAACGCCGCCACCTCGCCCGGTCGCTTGGCCGGGTCGTGGGAGCCCTTGTCGCCGCTGGTCAGCAACACATAGTCGATCTGGCGGCCCTGCGCGGCCCACTTGGCAATCGTGGCGGCACAGCCGAATTCCGGATCGTCCGGATGGGCGCCAATTACCATCACTGTCTGCAATGTCTTTTCTTCGCTCATGTTATGCGTTGTCTCTCCTCGATAGTCTCAGGGACGCACCGCCCACGCCGCGCCAGCCAACCATCCGCAGACAGCCGTCTGCCACATCGGTTGGGCCGGACCCGGCCACCAGGGCTTGCCCGCATTGCTCCCATCCTCCTGCAAGACGCCAGCAGACGGCGTCCAGCGGACGGCGTATATTCCACGGGCGGCAGCGCCCCTCATTTTGTGCCCGAGTGCGCCGCTTGTCAAGAAGGACGATTCGGGGGCTGGCGGAACGTAACCACAGAATACAATGAACATCCAGAAAAGGAATACCTGATCGGCAAACAAAGGCGGGAAAGAAAAATGCGCGCTCCCCATCCCGGCTTGCCTCCTATGGTATAATGGAACGATATTCTGACGACCACCGAGCAGCGGCCCGGCAGCGGGCGGAGCATAGAATGAGGGATAGCCCATGAACGACCAAGAAATCACCAAGAAAAAGATGGATGCGCTGCTGCGCTTTTTGTCCCTGTTCGACGTGCCGGAACGGGAATACATCCGCGAATGGGCAGGGGGAGAGCAATTGCCGAACGGATCGATGACTGCCATTCATCCCGTCTACTATGCGGACGTGGTCGAGTTCTTTGATCTGTTGGCCTCTGAGGGGGGGTGGCTGGATTATGGCTATCGCCCCTCAGAAGCGGCGCGCCTGCTGGACGACGACGCGTTCGTGGCGCGAGCTAGCCTGGACGACCTGCGCACCATGCTGACCTATTGCCTGCGCGGCGAGCGGTTCGGCGATGGCTTCTGGGAGGCCACGCTGCGCCCCGAAGGAGATCGCCCCAGCCGGGTGGTGGCGTTGCTGCGCCGACTCGAAGCGATCCGGGAGGAGATGGAAGAATAAAGAGCGCCGCCAGGGGTGGCGGACCACCCCTGGCGGCGGTGCGTGCTTATGTCAGTCAGAGTTAACAGCAATCGCCCGTCCGCACGGAGATTTGCGTCTGCCCTTGCCACACTTTCCCCGGCTCGACCTCGATGATGCCACTGGGTTTGCCATCGGCGGCCAACTGAAAGACAGAGGGCATACAGGTGCTCAACACAGGCGAGAGGATCTCCCGCGACGGGGGCATAAAGTTGAGTGCATACTGGAAACTCGGGTCGCTGTCGATCGCGATTTCCAGCCCGCGCACCCGGTCGGTCAGCACCCAACGCGAGCCGCCCAGTCCTGCGCCGTTGCTCTCTGGCGGGGTGTACATCGCCAGCAACGCGCGCCCCTCGGGGCATGCCGCCCGCAGGTACTCATCCAGCCGCTGCCCCGGCAACAGCTCGTGTAGCTCGGTGGCGGGCGGGGCGGGCATACGGGTGAACGTGCTGCCCAGGTAAGGGGCGTTCATCTGCAAGGTGTAATCCTGCTCCTGGCTGCCCGGAATCTGCGGCAGGGGGAAATAGGGGTGGATGCCCAGCCCAAAAGGCATGCTGGCGTCGCCCCGGTTCTCTACCTCGTAGCGGGCGGTCAGAGTCATCCCGCACAGGGTATAGGTGACCGTAAGACGCAGAGGGAAGGGCCACTCGGCCAGCCGGTCGTCAGCCGCAGGCTCTCCGCCACCAAAATCAATCGTGGCGCACAGGTGCGCGCCCTGCTCGTCTATCCAGCTATCCTGCACCGTCCAGCGGTGGTCGCGCACGACTCCGTGCATACAATGCTTTTCGCGGCCTGGCCGCAAGGTGTAACGCTGGCCTCTGTATTCCATTGCTCCATCGCGGACAGCATACGGGTAGGGGAAAAGCAGCGGGGTCCCGAAAAAGGCCGGGCGCTTGAGCAATTCCTCCCACGAGGGTGGCTCGTTGAGCACCTTGACCCAGGTGTCCCCGTGATACACGCGAAAGGCGGTGCAGCACAGCCCCTCGGATGGGGTAAAAGCGGCGCGGGCCTGGGGCTGTTCCAGCCAAAAGTCGGCGGGGATGTTGGCTCGCGCGTCATCAGCTAAGCGACGTTCCAAGTCTTGCATGTGCATTTCCCTTTTGAGGCAGAATGTGGGCCATCCCGATTAGGGGGTGGTCGGCGGCGGTTCCATCTTCCCAGCGCGGAACCCCATGATGGCCGCCACTCTGACCCAGTCTATGGAAATGGGCCGTTCCATCAAATTGACGCGTCCCGCGTGTTCATTCCGGTATTGCCCCCCCCAGAACATAATCTGGAAGCCTGAACATTGCAGATCAGATGGCTCGTTTGCATTGTTTTGTCGGAAAGGGTGCCGCGAACACTACCGAGTCCGAGCGCTCCAGATTTGGGCGCGGCTTTGTTTGCGTTTTGGTGCTACTTGTACAAATAAACCTTTTGAGCTATAATAGCAGTTAGCTTATACCTTTCCGCAAAGGGCTTACAGCGGCTGTGCATATCCATGCCTCCTGATCGCCAAGGCGCTAGCGGATGGTGTCCAGCAAGTCAAGTTATATCTATCAGGAGATGCATGAACATGCAAGACAAGATCATTACGTGTCGGGACTGCGGGGAGCAATTTACGTTCACCGTCGGCGAGCAAGAATTCTACGCCGAAAAAGGCTTTACCAATGAGCCCTCCCGCTGCCCGGCCTGCCGCGCGGCCAACAAGGCCAGTCGCGGTGGCGGTGGTGGCGGTGGCGGCGGCGCTGGCCGATCTCGCGATCGCCAGATGTACCCCGCAGTATGCAGCGAGTGCGGCAAGCAGACCGAAGTGCCTTTTGAGCCGCGTGGCGATAGGCCGGTCTATTGCTCCGACTGCTTTGCGTTGCGCCGTTCCAGTGGCGGCGGCGGCGATGACTATGGCCGCGGATCCAGGGATTCCAGAGGCGGCGGCGGCGGACGTTCCGGCGGGGGCAACAATCGCTCCCGTGGCGGCGGCAGCCGTGGTGGCCGCAGCGAAGATCGCTGGTAATTAGTCTCGTGCTTGCGCCCCCTGTGGGCGCGGCTCGTGAACATCGAAATAAAGGGGTGGCAAATGCCACCCCTTTTTGATTTCCCCGCTTGGTAGAATCGCACGATAGTGGCCGATGGCCGTACAGACCGGTAGGGATGCTGCGGGCACCGCAGGATCCGGGCGGTCCATTATCGGGCTAGGCAAAAAGGCCCAGGATGGCTATACTGGTTGATAGTCAGGCGCGCCTGGACCAACAACGCGCTAATTCTGGAAACAGGAGCAAGCCCCGTGGCACCACAGCTTGAGAATTCGCGTCCCAACCTGCTCTATATCCATTCCGATCAGCATTGCACCAACGTACTGGGCTGCTACGGCGATCCGGTGGTGCAGACGCCCCACCTCGACTGGCTGGCCGCCCAGGGAGTGCTGTTCGAGAGCGCCTACTGCCCCTCGCCCATCTGCGTGCCCTCGCGCATGTCCGCGCTGACGGGACGGCACCCCTATGAAAATGACTGCTGGACCAACGACCATATGTTGGATTCCGGCATCCCTACCCTGGCCCATGCGATGGGAGCCGCGGGCTATCGCCCCACATTGATCGGGCGCATGCACGCCCTCGGCCCGGACCAACTCCACGGTTACGCCGAGCGCCTGGTGGGCGACCACAGCGCCAACTATGTGGGCGGCCACCCCGGCGTGGACCACGGCATGCTCACCGGCACGCAAGGGCCGGATAGGATCAGCTTGGTCAAATCGGGGCCTGGCCTGAACGCCTACGAAGTGCACGACGAATGCGTCACCGCCGCCACCGTCGGCCGCCTGAATGAACTGGGCATCCAGCGGCGCTCCGGCGTGCCCTGGGAACCGTTTTCCCTGTCGGTGGGGTTCATGCTGCCCCACCAGCCATTTGTAGCTCGCCGCCAGGATTATGACAAATACGCAGGCCAGGTTCCGCCCCCCAGACACCCTGAGCCTTACGGACCCCATCTGCACCCCTACTTCCGTTGGTGGCGCGAGCGCTGCGGGATCACCGACGTAACCGAAGAGGAGGTTACGCGGGCGCGCACCGCCTACTGGGCGCTGGCCAACCGGGTGGACGACATGGTGGGCGAGATTCTGACCGCCCTGCATCGCAACGGCCTGGCCGAGAATACCGTGATCATCTACAGCTCGGACCACGGCGAGCAGGCGGGCGAGCATGGCCTGTGGTGGAAACAGACCTTCTATGAGGAGGCGGTGCGCGTGCCGATGATCGTCTCGTGGCCCGGCCACCTGCCCCAGGGAACACGCTGCCCGCAGGTAGTCAGCGCCTACGACCTGAACGCCACCATCCTCGATGCCTTGCAGGCCCCACCGCTGCCCACCTCCCACGGGCGCAGCCTGCTACCGCTGGCGCGCGGCGAGGCAGATAGCTGGCTGGGGCGAGCCTTTTCCGAGTACTGCACGGACGAGGGGTGCTTGCACCGGATGGTGCGCCAGGGGGACTGGAAGCTGAACTATTACCACGGCCGGCAGCCCCAGCTCTTTAACCTGCGCCAAGACCCGGAGGAACTACATGACCGCGCCCAGGACCCAACCTGCCGCGGCGTCCGCGAGGAGCTGACCGCCGTGGTGCTAGACGGCTGGGACCCCGATGCAGTGGCAAGCCGCCTACGGGAAAAGCGGGCCGATCTGGACATCCTGCGCCAGTGGGCGCGCCATACGCGCCCGCAGGAGAACTATCGCTGGCCGCTGCGCCCCGAGATGGATTACCTGGATCAGCCCGGTTCGTAAGTCTATGAGGGGATGGTTTCCCACCCCCTCTTTTGTTTTGCCTTCTCTCTATGGTTGGGTTAGAATCAAAGTCCAGCCGGACAAGCCATTGTAGCAATGGAGGTAGTCTCATGGCAGACATCGAACGCAAGGCAGCTTTTTACCTGGGCAAACGCTACGACCCTGATCTGCGCGCGGTCCTGGAAGATGAGCCGGTGTTATATGACGCCCGCGACCTGACCACTCATGCTGTGTGCGTGGGCATGACCGGCAGCGGCAAAACGGGCCTGTGCATCGATCTGCTGGAAGAAGCTGCTCTGGACGGCATCCCCTCCATTATCATCGACCCCAAGGGGGATATGGCGAACTTGCTGCTGACATTCCCCGACCTGGCCCCTTCCAATTTCGAGCCGTGGATTAACCTGGACGATGCCCGCCGCAAGGGGCAATCCGTGCCGGAATATGCTGCCGGGGTAGCCAGCCAATGGAAGCAAGGGTTGGCCGATTCTGGACAAAACGGCGAGCGCATCCGCAGGCTCAAAGAAACCGCCGAGTTTGTGGTGTATACCCCCGGCAGCGAAGCAGGTGTGCCCATCAGCATCCTGCAAACCTTCCGCGCCCCCCAGGCCTCTTGGGACGACGAGGAGGAAAACCTGCGGGAACTGATTGCCGGGACGGTTTCTGCCATCCTGGGACTGCTTGGCATCCCCGCCGACCCGGTGCGCAGCCGGGAGCATATCCTGTTGTCCCATATTTTCGAGCATGCCTGGCGCCGGGGGGAAGACCTGGACCTGGCCCGGCTAATCGCCGCCATTCAGAAGCCGCCCGTGGCCCGGCTGGGCGTATTCGACGTGGATACGTTCTACCCGGAGAAGGACCGCTTTGACCTGGCGATGCGGCTGAATAGCGTGGTCGCCTCACCCAGTTTCGAGAACTGGATGGCCGGGCCACCCCTGGATATCGCCCGCCTGATTCACGCGCCTGACGGCAGGCCCACCGTCTCTATCTTTTACATCGCCCACCTGAATGAGGCCGAGCGCATGTTCTTTGTCACCTTGCTGCTGGAACAGGTGACCACCTGGATGCGCCGCCAATCGGGAACCACCTCGCTGCGAGCGCTGCTTTACTTTGATGAGCTATTCGGCTATTTTCCTCCCCACCCGGCCAACCCACCCAGCAAGCGCCCCCTGCTGACCCTGCTGAAGCAAGCCCGTGCCTTTGGCCTGGGGCTGGTGCTCACCACCCAAAACCCGGTAGACCTGGATTACAAGGGGCTGACCAATGCGGGCACCTGGTTCGTGGGCAAGCTCCAAACAGACCGAGACAAGGCGCGCCTGCTGGAGGGCATGGAGGGAATCATCTCTGAGGCAGGCACCTTGCTGGATCGCAGCTATCTGGATCGGCTCATCTCGTCACTGGACTCGCGGGTATTCCTGCTGCACAACGTGCACGCCAAACAGCCGTTGCTGTTCAAGACCCGTTGGGCCATGTCGTACTTGCGCGGACCGCTCACCCGGCAGCAGATTCGCACCCTGATGAAGCCGCTCAAGGAAGCGGGCCTCCCCGTAGCCGAAACGCCCGCCCAGCCTGTGGCTGCTCAATCCCAGACTGCTCAACCCCAGGTGATGGCCGGACCCAACGCCAACTCGCAGCAGACAGCGTGGCAACCACCCGCCGGGTATGTGCCCGTTCAACCGCGCATCAACTCCCGCGTAGCGCAGTACTTTTTCCCGGTCGAGATTTCGGACAAGCGGGCCCTCCGCGACCTCATCCGCTATCACCGTAAAGCCCTGGATACCAAATGTACCCAGCTAGTCTACCAACCCTATCTGGTGGGCGTGGCCTCTGTCCTGTACGATGACAGTCGGCCCGGTTTTAGCCAGGAGCAGCGCGTGAGCTGTGTGATGCCCCTGCCCGAGGCGCACAGTTTCGTGCATTGGGAGGAGCACATGGTACAGCCGCCGGACCCCCGCGACCTGAGCACCACCGGGGATGGAGCAGCCTACTTTGCCCCCTTGCCCGATGGCATGGCCGATTCGCCCCCCTACACGCGCCTGCGCGACGGCTTTGTGGATTACATTTACCGCGAGCACTCGGTGACCGTGCTGGTCCATCCAGATTTTGGTCTGAAAGCCGGACCGGGCGAGTCAGAGGCCGAGTTCCGCGCCCGATGTGAGGAAGCGGCCCGGCGCAAGCTGGAAACCGAACTAGAGGACGTGCAGCGCCGCTTTGAGCGGGAACTGGAGCGCAAGCGCAACAAGCTGAGCCAGGAAGAGCGAGAATTAGAGACCGACCTCCTCGACCACAAGGGGCGCAAGCAAGAAGAGTTGCTCTCCGCCGGGGAGTCGCTGTTAGGGCTTATTCTGGGGCGACGCAGCTCTCGGCGGCTGTCGCAAGCCAGCCGCAAGCGTCGCATGACCAGCAAGGCCCGCGAGGACGTGCGGGAATCCGAAGAGGTGATTGAGAAGCTCAAGGCCGAGATCGTCGAGCTAGGGCAGGTTCAGCAGCAAACGATGGCCGACGTCCGCCAAAAGTGGGCCGGAGCCGCCACGCAATACCGAGAGGAACGCCTGCGCCCTCGCAAGAGCGATATCCACCTGGATACCTTTGGACTGGCCTGGATGCCCCATTGGGTGCTGCGCTGCGCCGATGAACAGGGCAGTGTCTACGAGGACACCCGGCTCGCCTATCCATTGAACGAGAAAAATGAACAATCCTAGGAGCGTACGAGAATGACCCCTTATCGTGAGTTTGCCGAACTGGTTTTACATACGATCAAAGATAAGGATTACTGTTTCGTCGTCACCAACCAGAGCGCCGACGTGACCGTGGCATGCATCCACGGGGGTGGCATCGAACCGCTGACCAGCGAACTGGCAGCGGCCATCGCCGGTCAGCAATATAACCTGTACGATTTTCGCGGGCTGCGCGCGCAGGGAAACGAGATGTTGCGCATCCCCGTCGCCCGCTTTGACGAGGTGCGCCTGCGCTCCCTGATGGATCGCTCGCAGGTGGGCGTCAGCATTCAAGGCATCCCGGGCAGCGATACCGCCATCCACCTGGGCGGGAGCAACAAGCACCTGCGCGAGATTACGCACCAGCACCTCGAAGGGGCCGGGTTCGAGATCGGCGGGCCGGTGAGCGTGCGGGCCAGCCACGACCCTTCCCTGTTCTTCAACTGGCCTGCCCAGGGAGGCATGCAGATCGAACTGACCACGGCCCTGCGCGAGCAGATGTTGGCCGGTCCCTTGGAGGGCTTTGGCTGGGAAGACGCATCGCGCTGGCAGCCCCTTTTCCACACCTTTGTGGAGGCCGTGCGGGCCGCGCTGGCTGATTATCGGGCCGAGATGAAGGGGGATTTGAAAACGGCCCTGGATCAGTTCGAGAACAGCACCAGGCTGATCCCCCGCTCACTGCGCAACCACCGCCACAACGGCCACGAGGGATAGCATAGGCAAACCCTCATCCGCCTAAACGGACCTACGGTCCGTCGGGCACCTTCTCCCGATGGGAGAAGGCGTTTGGTTCCCTCTCCCACTGGGAGAGGGAGCGGCCACGTAGTGGCCGAGGGTGAGGGAAATGGTGAGAAGCGGCAACCATCCCGACAAGGTAAAGGGTCTCATGGACAACAACACCTTCTTTTCCCTGGTAGAACAAGAGTTGCGGACCGCGCGCGCCAAACACCCGCCCATGCACAGCGCCCACGAGGGATACGCCATCATCCTCGAAGAAGTGGACGAACTCAAGGCCGAAGTCTGGAAGAACGGCTCTGCCCGCGACCCGGAGCGCATGCGCGCCGAGTTGATCCAGATTGCCGCCATGTGCGCGAGAATGGCCGACGACCTGGACCTGTGAGCCGGGCGCGGCCTCATCCTGCCGTAGAAGGAGGCACCCATGATTCTCAATCGCGCCGAATACCGCAACAAGGTGTTGGGATGCTGGCTGGGCAAGAATATCGGCGGCACCTTGGGCGCGCCCTTTGAGTGGAAGCGCCAGGTCAACAACGTCCAGTTCTATACCCAGGACCTGCAAGGCGAGCCGCTGCCCAACGACGACCTGGACATCCAACTGCTCTGGCTGGTCGCCCTGGAAGAGCGAGGCATCGAGCTGGATGGGCAGACGTTGGGCGAGTATTTCCTGCTGTACGTGACCCCCACTGGGCAGAATACGGCATGGCCAAGATCAACATGCGCTCGGCCCTGCCGCCGCCCCTGTCCGGTTCATACCACAACGCCTACAAGCACAGTTGCGGGGCGTTCATCCGCTCGGAAATCTGGGCCTGCATCGCGCCCGGCTGCCCCGCCGTGGCCGCCGCCTATGCCTACGAAGATGCCATCATTGATCACGGCGATGGAGAGGGCACCTTTGCCGAAGTGTTCGTCGCGGCGATGGAGAGTGCGGCCTTTGTGCTGAACGACGTGCCGCGGCTCCTGGAGATCGGCCTGAGCTACATCCCCGCGGATTGCGGGGTGGCCGGGGCCGTGCGCAACGCCATCGCCTCCCACGACGCGGGCCTGAGCTGGCTCGAAGCGCGGGATGCCATGCTGGAGGTCTATCGCGGCAGCTCTGCCGCCGGAGACCCGGTCCACACCAGCCCGCGAGACCGCGAGAAGGGCTTTCACGAAGGGCAACAAGGTTGGGATGCCCCCTCGAACATCGGCATGCTGGTGCTAGGCCTGCTGTACGGCGAGGGCGCATTCGATAAGACCCTGTGCACCACGGTGAACCTGGGCGAGGACACGGACTGTACCGGCGCCACCGTGGGCAGCCTGTATGGCATTCTGCATGGCGCCGAGGCCATCCCGGAAGAATGGTTGACGCCAGTGGGCCGCAAGATCAAGACCGCCTGCCTGAACCTGGGCGAACTGGGCTACTTTGGCAACCAGTTGCCCGCCACGGTGGACGAACTGACCGACCGCACCGAGCGCATCGCCCAGCAAGTGATCTTGCGCCGCCATCTGCCCGTCACCCTCGCAGAGGGCACGCCCACCGACCTATCGGACCTGGACGTGCAAACCCTGTACGCCCCCGGGCACGGATGGAGTTTGCTGCGCAACCTGGGGCAACCCGTCTATCGGTTCGACTTCTTTGAGGTGGCTGTGAATTACGGCTGCGCCCCGATCATCCGCGACGGCGTGCCCAAGACCATCGCCCTCACCGTGCGCAACACCTACAAGGTGATGGAGAACCTGAACGTGCACTGGTACCTGCCCGCGGGCTGGCGCATCTCCCCCTCGGCGGATGCCAGGTTGTTCCTGCCCAATGCCTATCTCGGCACGCCCGAAGCGTCGGCCTGCTTTACCCTGGAGACCGACGCGGTGACCCGGCCCAGCAACCGCTGCGTAGTCGAACTGAGCATCGAAGGGCGGCCTACCGCCATGACCGTGCCCATCATCCTGCTGAACGGCAACAGCGAACCGCACACCTGCACAGCGGTGGGAGATGAGTGATAAATAGGAACCACGAAATACACGAACGGACACGAAATGGAGAGGCGGGCAAGGCGCCGCCCTTCCCTTTCAGTGCCGATCTTGGGTCGTGTAGGTCGTGGTGCTTTATAGCTCGGATTTTTTTCCTTTCGTGTTTTTCTGTATTGGTCAGGATGAAGTTACACACCTTTGCCAAAGCAACGACGCTGGGCGATCGTAGGCGCGGTTTCCATACCGCGAGAAAACCGTAGTCTAGCGGAGAACGCGATATGGAAATCGCGCCTACGATAAGCACAACAGCAATTGCCCTCAAGCAAACGCTTACCCATATCTGTGTAACATCCTCTTGACTGTTACACCTTTCGTGTTTTTCGTGCTTTTCGTGGTTCAAATCTCTCCATCAGGAGGCAACATGAAGTCAACCATCGGCTGGGGCATCCTCGGCGCGGGTGCCATCGCCACTAAATTCGCCACAGACCTGAAGAACCTGCCTGACGCCCGGCTGGTCGCCGTCGGCTCGCGCTCAGAGGACAAGGCCGTCGCCTTTGCCACAAAGTACGGCGCCGACCGCGCCCACGGCAGCTATGAAGCCCTGATGAACGACCCCGACGTGGATGCCATCTATGTCGCCACGCCGCACCCCTTCCACTGTGATCACACCATCGCCTGCCTGCAACACGGCAAGGCCGTGCTCTGCGAAAAGCCGATGGCCGTCAACCAGGGGCAGGTGCGGCAGATGGTAGCCGCCGCCCAGGAAACCGGCGTGTTCCTCATGGAAGCCATGTGGACCCGCTTTCTGCCGGTGGTCGCCGGGGTGAGGCAATGGCTGGCCGAGGGAAAAATCGGCGAGCCGCGCGTGGTGCAGGCCGATTTCGGCTTTCGCGCGGGCTGGAACCCCGCAAGTCGTCTTCTGAACCCGACCCTGGCGGGCGGGGCGCTGCTGGACGTAGGGGTCTATGTGCTGGCCTTTGCGGCGATGGTGCTGGGGAGCGACCCGGTGGCCGTGCAGGCCCAGGCCCATCTGGGCGAAACGGGCGTGGATGAGCAGACCGCCATCGCGCTGCGCTACGCCGGGGGCGAGCTGGCGATACTCTCCTGCGCCGTGCGCACCAATATGCCCCAGAACGCGGCCATCCTGGGCACCGAGGGGATGATCTCTGTCCCCGATTTCTGGCACGCTACTAACGCCACCCTGCGCGTGCAAGGGCAGGAACCAGTAACGCTCACCGGTGCAATGGGTTATCACTACGAGGCCGCCGAGGTGATGGACTGCCTGCGAGCGGGCCGCCAGCAGAGCGCGATCATGCCCTGGGACGAGTCCATCGCCATCGCCCGCCTGATGGACCAGGTACGCGCCCAAATCGGCCTGACCTACCCGATGGAATAGATCTGGAGCGCCCGGCAAGCTTGCCGCGCCATCCCTGGCGACCCTCTCCCTCGCCCTCTGGGAGAGGGTGCGATGCGGGTCTGCGAACCCGCATCGGGGGTGAGGGCTGTATCAGTCTGTAATCCTAAAGCGCGACTACAGAACACAGGAGCACTCACATGCAATACGGTTCTATCGCTGGAGTAAACAAACCGGCCTCCCGACTGGTGCTGGGAACCATGATCATCTCGATCCAAGAGCGCGAGCGCAGCTTTGGCCTGCTGGATGCCGCCCTGGAGCTAGGCTGCACCACCCTGGACACGGCCCATGTCTATGCCGGGGGCAACAGCGAGCGGGGCATCGGCCAGTGGATGCAGGAGCGGGGCAACCGCGAGCAGGTGGTCATTATCAGCAAGGGCTGCCACCACAACGCCGACCGCCGCCGGGTGACCCCGTTTGACCTGACCGCCGACTTGCACGACTCGCTGGCCCGCCTGCAAACCGACTATATCGATGCGTACCTGCTGCACCGCGACGACCCCACCCTGCCGGTGGGACCCATCGTCGAGGCGTTTAACGAGCACCTGGCCGCCGGGCGCATCCGCGCCTTTGGCGGGTCGAACTGGACCCACCAGCGCATCGCCGAGGCCAACGAATACGCCATCGAGCACGGCCTGGTCCCCTTTACCGCCAGCCAGCCCAACTATGGCCTGGCCGAGCAAGTGCAAGACCCCTGGGGACCGGGGTGCGTCACCCTCAGCGGCCCGGCCAACCGCGAGGCGCGGGCCTGGTACGAAGCCACCCAACTGCCGGTGTTCGCCTATTCCAGCCTGGGACGCGGCTTTTTCTCCGGGCGCATCACCCGCGCGAATTTCGCCGAAACCAAGGCCCTGCTGGACAAAGCCTGCCTGACGGCGTATTGCCATGAGGTGAACATGCAGCGGCTGGACCGGGCCGGGGAACTGGCCCAGGAAAAGGGCGTCACCGTGCCCCAACTGGCCCTGGCCTACGTGCTGACCTCACCCATGAACGTGTACCCGCTGGTGGGAGCGGCCAACCGCGAGGAGCTGGCCGAGAACGTGGCCGCCCTGGACATCGTCCTGACGCCTCAGGAGCGGGCCTGGCTGGATTTGGAGAGCGACAGCCGCGCGTAAGCGGCAAATTGTCAAGAGGAGTGAACCGTGCTACGGAATCTCGGTATCAACAGGATGCTGTGGCTCCTGGCTGGCTTGCTGTCCCTGGGAGTCGCCCTGGTCGGCGTGCTCTCTCCCAGCATCTATGACCAGGTAGTGAGCAGGGAAATACTGCCCGGAACGATTTCTCAGGATGGGATGACCGTCGCAGCGGCCCTCGTGCTCTTGTTCCTGGCCGCGCGCGTCCAACCCCACCACGCCAAGGGGCAAATCGTGGCCCTGGGCATCCTGGGGTACCTGTTCTACGCCTATGGCATTTACGTGATCGAGCAACTCTATACGGTCCTGTACTTTGGGTATATGGCCATCTTGAGCCTTGCGCTCTATGCCATCGCCTATGGGGTCGCCAGCATCCGCCGAGAGCAGCTAACCGTCAAGCTACGCAATGGCATTCGCCTGGCGTCGGCAGCGTTCGCCTTACTGAACCCTTTGATGTTCTACCCCCTCTGGATCAGCCAGATTGTGCCGTTGATCCAGACGGGTAGCAAACTCGAATTTCTCTTTTCGGTCTATATCCTGGACCTCTGCTTCATCATGCCCGCATTTGTCCTCGTCGCCATCCAGACCATCAAGCAAAAGGCGCTAGGGCTGTTGCTGGTCCCGGCCATGTTCATCCTGGGCTTTACCCTGCTGGCTCCCCTGGCCGTGGGAGAACTGCTGAAGCCGCGCTACGGCTCGCCCGTGGATACGTTTTTCCTGGGGCTGTTTGGCTTGCTCTCTGCCCTGTTCCTGGTGCTGGCCGTGATCTATCTCCGCAAGCTGGACATCCGCGACAAGGCTGCTTAGCAAGGATACCTGTAGTAGCCGCGGCATCGTGCCGCGCACCTTTTGCCGCTTAAATGCGGCAGGGCAGCGCGGCACGATGCCGCGGCTACAGAGCTTTCCGTAGTGCATCCTTCGCAAAGGTTGGAACCGTCTCCGCCGCTTGCAGTATAATACCCCGAAATGCGGATACCCCTACCGAAGGAGGGATCATGATGTTCAAGATCGTCGTGTTGGGCGCGGGCAGCCACAGCCGGGGCAACCATCTCCCTGCGCTGGCCCGTTACCACTCCCTGCACCCCGGCGAGATCGAACTGGCCGCGCTGTGTGACCTGCGGGGCGACCACGCCAGGGCGATGGCCGAAGAATATGGCTTTGCGCGCAGCTATACCGATCTGGACGAGATGCTGCACCAGGAACAGCCCGACGGCTGCATCGCCGTGACGCCCGTTCCGGCCACCGCCGAGATTGCCGGGCGGATTATCGGCGCAGGCGTGCCCCTGCTGATGGAAAAGCCGCCCGGAGCCAGCGTGGCCGAGGCGCGGGAGATCGTCGATCTGGTGGGCGTGAGCGGCGCGCGGGTGATGGTCAGCATGAATCGGCGGTTCAGTCCGTCCTTGCGGGCGGCGCGGGGCTGCGCGGGCGAGCGGCACATCGTCTATCTGCGGGGTTCTATCCAGCGCCACCATCGCACCGACCCGACCTTTCTATGGGAGACGGCCATCCATCCCCTGGACGCCATGCGCTCCGTGGCCGGGAACGTGGCCGATTTCTCGGCCCAGGCCCGCCATGTGGGCGCGGTGGCCTGGTATGTAGTGCAGCTCACCTTTGAGACCGGCACGCTGGGCACCCTGGAAGTGCTGCCCACCACCGGCGGATTGGCCGAGACCTATGACCTGTTCGGCGACAACTATCGCGCCACGGCCCAGGTGGTGGAGAATGCGCCCGTGCGCGTGCGTTGCTGGGAAGGGGACCGGCTGGTTGTGGACGAAGAACCAGCCCGCGACGAGCCTCCGTTTGTGCGCAATGGGGCCTATGACGAGACCGTCGAGTTCGTCACCGCGCTGCGCGAGGACCGCCAGCCGCATCCCTCCCCGGCAGAGGTCTTGCAGTCGGTGGAGCTGGTGCATGCCATCGCCCAGGCCTGCCGGGAGTGAGATAACAGAATAAGGACGGACAATAAAGGAGCGCGCCCCCATCCTTACCCCCGTGTGCGTGATTATGCAAAATATCCCGAAAGGCGTTACAATATAGCCAGATATCCGTTCGCCCAGCGTAGGGTAGGAGGATTGTGGGATATGAACAAGCTCGCAGAGCTTTCGGTATTCTTTCCGGCCTACAATGAAGAGGCCAACATAGAGCGCACGGTAGAGAAGGCTATTCCCATTCTCGACCAGGTCGCCGACAAATATGAAGTGCTGATCGTCAACGATGGCTCCAAGGACAATACCGGGGCGGTGGCGGCCCGCTTGGCCGAGCGCTACCCCTTTGTGCGCGTCATCACCCACGAGGTCAACCGGGGCTATGGTGCGGCGGTCAAGTCGGGATTCTATAACAGCCGCTACGAGTGGATCGTCTTTACCGATTCCGATGGTCAGTTCGATTTCTCCGAGGTGACCAACTTTATCGAGAAGCAGGAGCAGACCGGTGCCGATCTGGTCATCGGCTATTACCTGAAGCGGGCGGTGGGCGCGTTCACCGTGTTCAGTTCCAAGGTGTGGGAGTTCCTGGTGTTCGTGCTGTTTGGCCTGCGGGCCACGGACACCGATTGCGGCTTTAAAATGGTGCGCAAGGCGGTGATCGACAAGATTCCCGCACTGGAAGCAGAGCGCGGGCCATTTATCACCAGCGAGTTTCTGGTCAAGGCCAGGCGAGCCGGGTTCAAGATCGTGGAGGTGGGCGTGCGCCACTACCCGCGCGCGGGCGGCAAACCCACGGGCCGCAGCCTGAAGGTGATCGCCTCCGGCTTCTCGGACCTGATCCGGCTGCGATTGTCTATGTAACAGCGTAGGTTTCTCTCACCCTGGGATTGGACCGCCGGCATCCTTGCCGGCCTCTCCCACACCTGCAAGCCGTGGCTACAGAGGCCGCCAGAGATGGCGGCGGTCCAGTCAGTTCCTAACAACCACATAAGGAGCACGCCCATGTTCCTGACCGCCGCGCAGATCGAGCGCAATATCGCCTGGCTGTTGGCCCACGGCTCGCCACCGGTGCGCTACCTGACCCACCGTCACCTGCTGGGCACCCCCGCCGACGCGCCCCAAATGGTCGAGCACTGGCAGGCGGTAGAGGCGTGCGACGATGTCCGCGAGATATTCGCCAGGCAGGAGCCGGACGGCTCCTGGTATTCCGGGGGTTCGTGGGCGCACAGCCCTTCCTATATGGGCAAAGGGGGCTGGGACCCGTATAATCCCAAGTACGTCACCGCCACCTGGATTCTGCCCCTGCTGGGGGAGATTGGCTACACCGCCGCCGACTCACGTATCCGCCGGGCCTGCGACTATACCCTCACCCACGGCTACTACGCCGATCCTATCTGGGGCGACCCGACTATTCCCGCCGATGGTACGCATATCCGCCATAGCCCGTGCCGTTTCGCCCAATACCTGATCGCCCTGGCTGAAGTGGGTCTGGCGCAAGACCCCCTCGTGCAGCGGGGGTACGAGTATTTACTGCACATGCAGCGCGAGGATGGCGGGTGGGCACTGCCTCAGCACTACACCCAGATGGGCTGGACGCGCAGTTGTCCCTGGTCGTCGTACCATGCGACTCGCGCCCTGTATGCCGCCCGGCAGGAGCGCTATGCCGAGCCGCTGCGCCGGGCACTGGGCTTTTTGGTGTGGCATCTGTCTACCAAGCAGGACGACCAGATTCGCCGCTTTTTCTACCACGGTCACAGCACCGTCCACGAACTACAGATGTTCGCTGATTACCGCGTGGGTCTGAACGAGCAGCCCGTGAGCACGCTGCTCGACTGGCTGAGGACCATGTACCACGCCGACGAGGGCTGCTTCCGCTACGCGGGCAAACCAATCTCCCGCTACCGACACAGCACCGATGAGATGGACGCGCGCGTCGCCAAGTATCGCCTGTATCACCTCATCGAGCAGGATTGGCTCACCTATCGCCTGACCCGCGTGGCGATGAGTTTGTAAAGGGGAGGTATATGTTCAACCCTACGGTCTATGAGAATACCCGGCCTGATGGGATGGCCGTGATGGAAATAGAGAATGACCGCGAGCCGCGCAAGGGGCAGGAGCGAATGAAGCAGGCACGCCAGTTTGTCCCGCTCAAGCGCACGGAGCTGCGCGGCGAGGTGGTGGGGCCGCTGGCGGCCATGCACCTGACCCAGGTGTATGGCTACACCCGCGATCAGTCGGACAAGGTATTGGAGGCGGTCTATCGCTTCCCACTGCCCGGCGACGCGGCGGTCACCGGCGTAATAGTACGCTTTGGCGAGGTGGCAATCCGCGCGGAGCTCAAGGCGCGCGAGCAGGCCGAAGCCGACTATGAGGCAGCCAAACGACGCGGCCAACAGGCCGCCCTGGCCACCCGCGAGTCGCCGGACGTGTTCACCCTGCGGGTGGCCGGATTGCAGCCCGATCAGGATGTCGCCGTGGAAACCGGCTATGTGCAGTTGGCCCGCGCCGAGGGATTGGGCTGGAGCCTGCGCGTGCCGTTGACCACCGCGCCCCGCTATGTGCGCACCGACGAGTTGACCGGGCGCCACGCCCACGGCGAGCCGCTGGCCCTGCTGCGCGACCCCGGCCACCGCTTTAGCATGGATTTGATCGTGCGCGGGGCGGACGAGGTGGACAGCCCCACCCATGCTCTGGCGACGGCGGAGGTGGACGGCGGCCAACGCGTGCGCCTGCAAGAGGGAGAGGTGCTCCCCGACCGGGATTGCGTGCTGCGCTGGCAGCCTGAGCAGGAAAAGCGCCAGGCCAGCCTGCAAGTGCTGTTGCACGACGATCTGCCGTCGGCGCTGGTCTATTTTTTGGCGCTGATCGCGCCCCCCGCCACCCACCTGCGCGGCGAGGGTGTACCTCGCGAGGTGATCCTGTTGGTGGACCATTCCGGCTCGATGACAGGGCCGAAATGGGAGGCCGCCGATTGGGCCGTGGAGCGTTTTCTGTCTGATCTGGGGCCGGAGGATGCCTTTACTCTCTGCCTGTTCCACGGAACCACTCGCTGGTTCTCCACCGCCACCCGCCCGGCCACCCCGGAAGCCGTGGCCGAGGCGGTCCGCTTTCTCAAGGAGCACAAGGACAGCGGCGGCACCGAGTTGGGCGTGGCGTTGGAGCAGGCGTTGAACGTGATCCCCGCTCCCGACCCGCTGGATTCCAATGTGGAGCGGGCGCGGCACGTGCTGATTGTCACCGATGCGCAGGTCACCGACGATGCCCGCATTTTACGCCTGGCCGACCAGGAGGCCGAACTACCTGGGCGGCGGCGGATCAGCGTGCTGTGCATCGATGCCGCCCCCAATTCCTACCTGGCCCACGAACTGGCCGAACGAGGCGGCGGAGTGGCCCGCTTTCTCACCAGCTCGCCGGAAGAACAGGATATTACCACCGCCTTGGATGACGTGCTGGCCGAGTGGGGCGAACCGGCCCTGGCCAACCTGCGACTGTTTGTCAATCGCACGCCGGTAGAGGCGGGTGGGCAGCAGGTGGTGGTGGGCGACGAACCGGAATGGCAGGCCATTGACCTGGGCACGCTGCCCTATGGCCGCGCCGTGTGGGTGATCGGGCGGGTAGACCGCGACTGGCCGGAGTTGATCTTCCGGCTGATGCCCAAAGGCGGCGAGCCGCTGGATATCGAGCATGTGGACATGACTGAGGAATTGCCCCAGCGTCCGGCGCTCAAGGCGCTGTTTGGCGCGCGGCGGGTGGCGGGCCTGGAATACCTGATCCACGCCGGGTATTCCGGCGACGAACTGGCCGACCGGCTGCGGCGGCTGGGCTATGACCCGGAGAAGGTGTTTGCCGCGAAACCGGGCCAGCGCTCCAAGGTGTACGCCGAGAACGTGCGCGCCGACGCGGAAAGGCTGCTGCGCGATCTGCTGGCGCGCGAGGCACTGGAGTACGGCCTAGTCAGTTCCGAGACGGCGTTCGTGGCCGTGCGCACGGAACAAGGACAGCGCATCGCAGGGACAGTCGCCGTGGCAAACGCCCTGCCCGTCGGATGGTCGGAGGAGTTTGTCAGCCCCGCGCCGTTTACCGGGGCTACGCGTGGAGGAACGGCGGGCGTCTCGCGGTCAGCCCTGTTCATGGCGGCGGCCCCCACGGGAGTATCCGAAGCCATGCCAAGCGCCCCCGCCTTCCTGCGCCCGGCCCGGACGGCGACTCCGGCGCGGCGGGGGGTCACGGGGAACATCACCGTATTCAGCGGAGAGCCGCGCTCGACGAATGGCGATACGCCCCTGTTCGACTCGACTTACGCCGTCTCTCCCTCGCCCCTTGGGGAGAGGGCTGGGGTGAGGGGAGATGTGTTGCCCGAAGCGGGCATTGTGCGCCGATTGCTGGTGCGCTTCCCCGGTGGAATGCCCGATCCAGCGCAGTTGAACCACAATCTAGAGCTATGGCTGTATGTGGGCGACCCGGCCACCCCGCGCGCGCGGGTGCGGCTGGCGGACCTGGTGCGGCAAGGGGGAGAGCGCCCGCTGAACATCGCCCGACAGCAGGGGGAGATGGTGCGGCTGGTGCTGCATGACCCAACGGGCGTCTGGGCGCGCAAAGCGCCGCGCGTGGAGGTCGTGCTGGAGGTAGACTGAACTACCTCCAGCCGGTAGTTGCGTCAACAGGATAGGGGTGCGGGGGTATCCCCGTGCCCCTATTTGCTATCGTCGCGGCGCACGATGATCACCAGCGTGTCGCGGCCACTGGGCAGCAGGAAGCTACCCTCGCGCTCAGTGACGCAGGGTGTCACGATCTCGGCCAACTGCTGCCGCTGCTCCGGAGCCAGCGAGCAGTATCCCTCCACCCACAAGACCGCGTCCTCCAGCCGATCAAAAGCGTGGTATGGCGTATCCGCCCGGTAGACCTGGTGAGGCAGCCCCAGTTCCTTCAAAACGGCCAGCAAATCCGCGTTGTTAGGCCCTTCTGGGCCGCCCGCAGCAGGCGGGAGCAACTGCTCGCGCACCTGTTGCAGCCAATCCGGCAACTTGTCGTAGGCCCAGGTCACGATAGCCAGGACGGCGGCACGTTCCGTCACCTCACAGAGCACCTCGTCGATGCGCTCGATGCCTCGCACGACGTTGGCCGCCAGCGCGAAATCGTACGTTTCCAGCCGGGGCAAATAATCCTCAACCGTGCTCTCGACTATTTCCAGGTTGGCCGCTCCGCGCAGGTTCTCGCGCAGGCGTTGCACCATAAAGGGGGAGGGTTCCACCGCCACGACGCGCTCGGCCCGCCCTACCATGAGCCGCGTGTAGGCTCCCGGCCCCGGCCCGATTTCCAATACCTGGCCGCGAACATACGGCTCGAAGAAACGGTAGGTGTGGCTGCGGTCACTCTGGCCCGCGTAACGGTTGAACCAGGTAGAGCGCCGCTCGTCCCAGCCGCCGCCCTGCGGAGCCTTCTCGCGTACAGGTCGGGCCGCTCGCGCAGCCTGAAATCGGCGCTTCCAACGTTCGACGTAACTCATGTGGCAATTCCTCCCCAGACTATCGTGCAAGGGTTATTCTTGTCGCAAACGTGGGTTTGCCAGCGGGTCCAGCGCCAGCCCGACAAAGACGAGCGACACGCACACCGCCGTAATGGCGAGGCCGGGCGGCAACACCCACCACTGCCAGACGTCGGTCAGCAGCAATGCCGGGTAACGGGACGCGTGCGAGAGGGTCATGCCCCAACTCTGCATGGTGGGGTCGCCCAGTCCCAAAAAGCTGAGGCCCGCCTCGGCCATGATGACATGCTGCACCTCGGCCACCAACCGCACAAAGGCCACCGGCAGGGCAGCCGGAAGCAGATGCCGGAACAGAATGCGACCATCTCGCGCCCCGATGGCCTGCACGGCGGCGATGTACTCGCTTTGCTTCTCGGCCCGAATGCGGGCATAGATGATGCGCGCCACCGAAGGCCAGCCGAACAGGATAAAGAAGACTAGCAGGGTAGTCAGTCCAGGTCGGGTGAATGCGGCCATCAGCACGATCAGCGGAAAGCGCGGGATGCACAGCAACACATCCACCAGCCGCATCAACCAGAAGCCGCCCCGATGGAAATAGCCCGCCACCACTCCCACCAGCAACCCGATGGCGGCAGAGGCCAAGGCCGCCGTGCCCCCCAGGAACAACGAAAAGCGCGCCCCGTGCAAAAACTCGCCCCACAGGTCGTATCCGAGGTCGTTGGTTCCCAGAAGATGGCCCGACGCAGGGGCTAACAGGGGAGCGAACGTCACCCCGCTATCGGCGGGGGCTAGCCAGGGAGCCAGCAACGCCGCCAACGCGAACGCCCCCAATAAGATCAGCCCCACCAACGACAACCGATTAGAGGCTAGCGCACGCAACAGGCTATATCTGCTCATGCGGCGTGCCGAATGCGGGGGTCCAGCACGCCGTGCAGGATGTCTGCCAGCAGGTTGGCCCCCATGATGGTGACGGTAATCAGGGCAAAAGCACCCTGCAACAAGGGATAATCGCGGCTCACGCTGGCCTCCACGATGGCCGACCCCACACCGGGGTAGGCGAACGCCACTTCGACCATCACCGCCCCCATCACCAGCGCGCCAAAGCGCAACGCGATAAGCGTAATGATGGGCAGCAGAGCGTTCGGCAGCGCGTGGCCGAACAGTAGTCGCCGCTCGCGCAGCCCCTTGGAGCGCGCCACGGTGATATAAGTATCCCCCAACGTCTGCACCATAGCGTTCCGCGTCAGGTAGTACACTTCCCCCACGTTGGTTAACACCAGGGCCAGCGCAGGCAGAACCATATGCCGGGCGATGTCCAGGCCACGCGCCAGCGGCGCGGCCTGCAACAAGAAGGGCGACTGCGCGCCCCCCAGCGGGAACATGCCCAGCCGCACGCCGAACACCACGATTAGCAGCATCGCCAGGAAAAAGGCGGGAAACGACCCGGCCACCGAGGTCACGGTGAGCAGGAACCCGTCAACCAGGCTATGCCTGTGCCACGCCGAGAAGCTGCCCAGGGCGATCCCCAGCAGCACATAGAGGACCGTCGAAGTTCCCACCAGCAGGAGCGTCCAACGCAGCCGCCCCAACAGCACCGAGAGCACGGGCGCATTGCTGGAAATGGACCAGCCCAGGTCACCGCGCGCCAGCCCGGACAGGTAATCGGCGTATTGCTGTCCCAGCGGCTTGTCCAGGCCATAGTAAGCCATCAGCCGGGTACGCTGTTCCTCGCTGAGGGGCATGGGCGAGCCCTGCGGGTTATCCAACTGCGCCAGGGGATTGCCGGGCATCAGCCGGGGCAGCAAAAAGTTGAGCGATAGCACGATCCAGATGGTGAGCAAGTATTGCCCCAGTTTCGCAGCCATGACCGCCCTTTACTCTCCCCGCGCCAGGAACATCAGCTTGTTGTTCGCCGTGGGGATGCCGTTTGCCACGCCATCCGCCGTATAGAAGGGGTATGCCTTGCCGGGGCGATACACCTCCCACATCAGGGGATGCCACAGCGCCAGGGCGGGCAGTTCCTCGGCGATGATCTCTTGCATGAGCCAGACCTGCTCGCGGCGCTCGGCGTCATCCGCCGCTCGGAGCGAGCGCGCGTACGCCTCGCTATACGCGCTGCTGGACCAGGCGCACTCGGGAACGGGGTCGCCCATATCCGGGTTGGCCGTGCCGCCGTGGCCGGTGATGAGTAGATCGAAATTGCCCTCCTTGAGCAGGCTGTCCACCGTTGCCATGTCGGCGGTCTTGACCGTCACGCCGATTCCCAGCGGCTGCAGGTCGTTCTTGATCAACTCGGCGTCACGCACATACGTCTCGGTGGTAAGCAGGGTCGCCTCGAACGGGCCAACCCCGGCGGCGCTCAGCAGTTCTTGGGCCTTGGCGGCGTCGTGCAGGTAGGTGGGCAAGTTCGGCTGGTGCCAATAGGTCCCCGGCGATAGGATGCCGGTGCTGGCCACGACGGCGCCGCCCATCTGGGCCTTGTCCACAATTCCCTGCCGGTCGATGGCGTAGGCGATGGCCTGCCGCACAGCCTGCTGGTCAAGAGGAGCGCGGGTGGTGTTGAAATACAGCTTGAGCGTCCAGTAGCCAGGCCCCTCGAGCACTTGGAACGCCGAGTTGCCCTCCAGTTGGCGCACCGACGCGACCGCCTTGCCGGAAAAGCTAGCCTCCTCCACGTCCCCCGCCAGCAGCGCCAGTGCGGGGTCCTTGACCTTGATAAAGATCAGCTCGTCCACCAGAGGTTGCCCCAAGAAGAAATCGGGGTTGGCCTCATAGACATACCGCCCCTCTTCTTTGCTATATTCGCGCAGACGGAACAGGCTGCTGCCGATGACTGCCTCCTCATCCAGCTTGCGCAGCGGGTCCTCTACGTCCGCCCAGATGTGCTGGGGGATGATGGGCAGCGAGGCGAACAGGTCGGTGAGCAGGCCCGCAGTCGGGGCGGCCAGATGCACCACCACCGCGCGTCCCTCGTTCGCCACCTCCGCCCGGTCGATCTGTCCCAGGGGCCAGCTCCATTTGACCATGCCCTGCGCGTATTTGTCACGGAAATAATCGAACGTGAACACCACATCCTCGGCGGTCAGCGGTTGGCCGTCGTGCCAGCGCGCATCGTCCCGCAGGCGAAAGGTCCACGTCAGGCCGTCGGGCGACATTTCCCACTCCTCAGCCAGCCAGGGAATGATCCCTTGTTCGTCCTTCCAGACCAGCGTGTCGAACAGGTAGGACATGCGCAAATAGCCAGGGCCCCGCAAATAAAAGGCAAAGGGAGAGGGATAACCCCAATCATCACCGGGCATTACCAGGGTTACCGGTTGCTGGTGAGCCACCGAAGAGGAACCGTCGGGCGAGGACCCCGCATTCGGCGCAGTGGACTGCAAATCAGCAGGCACACAGCCTGCGAGAGCAGTTGCCAGCGCGAGCAAACCCGCCAGCATGAGTAGCAGTCGTCGCATGGTAGTATTTCCTCTGGTATTGGATGCCCGGCGAGATGGCGAAGACTGTCTCGCCGGATGGCAGATGGGCGTCCACCCGGATACCCACGAATTGCGGATCTTTTGCAACTCGGTTGCAGATAGCGGTTAAAAAAGAGGCCCCGTCAGGATTCGGCCTTGTGCGCACATTCGGTGCACAGGCCCAGCAGAGCGTGGTTGAGCAGATCCACCTGGAATCCCTGGTGCGCGTGGACCGTCTGCCGAAACGTCGCCGCCGTGGCCTGATCGAGGTCTTGCAGGCGACCACAGGACATGCACAGCAGGTGCCCGTGCGGGCCGTGCATCGCCAGTTCAAACTGCGCCCCGCCGTCGTCGCGGTGCATCTCGTACACCAACCCCAACTCCTGGAACAGGTCCAGCGTGCGGTAGACGGTGGTCTTGTTGACCCGCCACGCGGGGTGATCGCGTTCGAGGCTTTCAAGGATGTGCTCGACGCAGATATGGTCGTTGGCCTGGAGCAGGACGTCATAGATGGCCGTGCGGCGGGCCGTGACGGCGTGACCCTGCTCACGCAGCGCCGTGCGCAGCCGACGCAGTTCGGCGCTCATTTCCTGCTTGGATAGAGGTTGTTTAACAGTAACTGATCCCTGGCACATGTCCTTGTTCTCCAGAATGCAACCTGGTTGCATTCTAGCGCAATCCCATCCCCTGTCAAGAAGCGGGAGTAGATGGAATGATTTGACAGTTCCGCGAATCGCAGGCACTATAAAGGGAGCGCGGGCGAACGTTCGCCCGCTTTATTATTGGGGGTATGCCCCTCTAGAGGCGAGAAAACTTGCTCATTTCTGCCAATCAACCTACCCTTCCTGCGCGAGATGAGCAGCCTGCTACCAGCGGGCGGCTCTTTTTCGTCGACAACCTGCGGGTCTTTCTCACCATCCTGGTGTTGATCTTTCATGTCATGGTAATCTATGCGGCCCTCGGCGGCTGGCAGGTCGTTCAGGACCAGTCCAGCCTCGTTACCGCTGCGGATAAGGCGTTTTATTATGTCGAGGGCCGGGCGGACTTGATCACCGCGGCCATCGGGGCCTGGTTCCTGGCTACCAACCAGGCCTATTTCATGGGGCTGTTCGTGTTAATCTCGGCCTATTTCGTGTTGGGGTCGCACGAGCGCAAGGGACATGGCCGCTTTGTCAAAGACCGCCTGGTGCGACTGGGCATCCCCCTGGCTGTCTATAGCTGGATCGTCAGCCCCCTGCTGGTCTATCTGGATCGGGTGCTGATTGACGGGTTGCGCACGCCCATCTGGCGTTTTATCACAGAGGAATATATCAAGACCGACGCTGTGCTGGGCGGCGGCCCACTCTGGTTCGTGGAGGCGCTGCTGCTGTTCACCGGCGGGTATGTGATCTGGCGACTCATCGGCGGGCGCGCCCCCGTCAAGCCCCAGGCGCAGGTGCCTTTTCCCCATAGCGGCTGGGTGGCCCTGTTTGCCGTGGGCCTGGGCCTCGTCGGGTTCCTGGTGCGCCTATGGCGGCCCGTGGGCTGGCATTTCACGCCGCTCAACCTGCAATTCCCCTTTTTCGCCCAATACATCGCCCTGTTCATCCTGGGGCTGATCGCTTATCGGCGTAACTGGCTGCTCACCCTGCCCGACAAGACGGGGGTGCGCTGGCTGATCCTGGGCATCGGGCTGGTGCTGATCTTCCCGCTGCTGGCGCTGATCGGCGGAGCAGCCAATGGGGGCATCGACGTCTTTACCGGCGGCTGGCATTGGCAGGCGTTGGTCTATGCCCTGTGGGAATCGTTCCTGTGCGTCGCCGTGTCCATCGGCCTGATCTATGCCTTCCGGCGCTACGCCAACCGGCAGGGGCGGCTGACGCGCCACCTGGCCCGTGGCGCCTATACCGTCTATATCATCCACGCCATCGTCATCACCGGCCTGGCCTACGCCATCCGAGGGGTAGACCTACACCCTCTGCTCAAATTCGGCGTAGTCTCTCTGATCGGCGTGCCGCTCTGTTTTGCTCTGAGCGCGCTGATCACCCGCATCCCCTACGCGGACCGGGTGTTGTAGAGAACGGTTGCGCGCCCACCTGCAGCCTTCTGGCCGTGGTGGGCGCGCAAATCGTGTAGAGTTACCCTACTTTAGGATCAGCGGTGCGTGCATCGGGGGCACTGGCGTAGGAGTTATGGTGGGCGTTGCGGTTGGCGTAGGCGTGCGCGTCGGACTAGGTGTGGGCGTTACGGTAACCTGCACAAAGGCTCGCTCGGAACTGGTAGCCTCATTACCCGCAAGGTCCGCGCTGCATACCCGATAGTAGTATACAGCCACCGGGTTCAAGTCCGTGATCGTAATCTCGTGCGTCTTTACATACAACGGATCGGACACGGCAAGAGGATAGTGACCCGGTGATGTCCCATACTCCACTCTGCTGGTGGAAAACTCGTTTGTTCGCCAGGTAACACGCACAACGCCAGTAGTCAATGGCTCGGCCACAATGAACGTAATCTGCGGTGGCGTCGTGTCGCCTATCAGTTCAGCGGGATAGGCCAACGTAACTTGGCGATTGGCGTTGGCATAGGCCACGATGTGCCGGGCGGACACCTGGCAGAGCAGCGTCTCCAGGTCGCCGGGCACCCGCGCAACCAGCAGGTAGCGCAGCACGTTGGCATACTCCACGATGATGTGGGTCTTGGCGCTATCCAGCAGCCCGCGCAGCGTGGACGAGCCACTGACTGGCCTTTCCCAGACCTCATCGGCGCTGTTGACGATGATCTGTCCTCCCTGGCCCGCCGCAGGCAGGCTGAACCCCAGCGCCAGCAACGCCATAACCAATAAGATGGCGAGCCTTCGCGTGTTCATTTACGGCTCCCTGTAGACTAAGGCGAGACCAGCATAGCCATACCGTGTGCCGTCTTTAACTTCGATCGTGTGAAACTGATCTGGAAGCAACTGGATGGCTGTAAGTGTGCCTTGTGTCGTGCTCCATCCTGTGTTACACTCGCGACTGATCCGTACTCCATCAAGGTTGTACTCAGCACAGTAACTCGTACCCAAAGACCAACTTCGTTCGTAGTAGATGAAGCTGCCGGGTAACTTGATTTCGCAGAAATCAGTTCCTTTATATACCCATTCAGCGAGCAGCATCAAGTGGTTGGCATTGGGATAGCGAAAATCACAGTATGTGCCACCTGTATAGACTACACCGGCCTCAACAGACACTAGAATCAGGATATTCTCCAGTTTTGTCGTGAGGCTGGTGTGCCCACTATTATTGTACGCTCGCCAGTCGAATATCTTGGCTGCCGGGTCAGCGGCCAGGTAATAGGCCATTATCCAGCCATCTCTGTGGATATAGACATGGACATCCTCGCTTTCCGGATAGTCGGGGATGGCGACTGAGCCGATGATATAGTCCGCCGTCTGCGTCTCGATGGTGCGAAAGATGTCGCGCACGTCGTTCAGGTTGATGGAGGTGGAAGCCTTGAAATAGCACGCGATGCCCGCCTCGTCGGCGATGGAGGCCAGTTCCGCTTCCGCGGGGGAAGCATTCAGAAAAGCCGGGGATTCCAGCGGCATAACATTCTCCGCCTGGACGGGCTGCGTGGGTTTGTAGGCCAGACTTAGAGCGATCAACAGAAGGGCCAAACAGAGAACAGCGAACGTCGGCTTGTGCATACGCTTGGGGTTCATCTCTTGATTTCCTCCAGAAGAGCGTGAGTAATTGGCGGAATCAGTCAGCGTAGCAGCGGGGTGCAGTGTAGACTGCGAAGACGGAAAAGAGAGGAAGGGAACGGCAGACAAGAAGGAGAGGCGCGGAGCGGCAGCGGATGCAGCACAAAAGCATAGCGGCATACCTCCTGCGGCATGAAACTACTACGGACCCTCAGGACAGACGCACGCAGATATTCCCATTATAGCACATGAATAGCGCAAGAGTTATTTGAATTCTTTAACATTCTGTGCGTTCGCCAACGTTTTCTTAGCCCCGCCGAATCAACTCCCGTAGCGCCCGATAGCCGATCACGGCCACGTCCTTGCGTTGCGCCAGGTAATCCCGCAGCCGGGGGTCGAGGAACGCGTGGTAATCCGCCACCCGCACACGCCAGCCGTCGGTCACGCCCTCGATTTCGGCGCCGGGCGTGGCCGCGTGAAACAGCAGGTGCGTGATCCCCGGCGGCAACGACTCGATCAGGCGGATATACTGCTCCACCCGCTGCCCTGGTTCCCCGCCCAGCGCCGCCACCTGGTCGATCAGGGGGTAGCCGTTACGCTCCAACTCCTCCACGAGGCGGGCCAACGCCGCCGCCCAGGCGGGCGGCATGCGCCCTTCGCCGCCGAACAACACCTGTCGGGGCACCATCACCGGCAACTCGACTTCCATTGCCAGCCGGGCATAGGCAGGGGCCAGCGCCGGATGAATTACCGCGCCCATGTGCGTGTCAATGTGCGTCAGGTCGATCCCCAGCCGCCGCAGGTGCTCCACCTGGGCGCGCATCTCGGCCACAGCCGCCTCGGGGACCATGTGCGCGTGCAGGCTCTCCAACGAGGACCAGAGATAGCCCTGTTCATCCAGCAGTCCGCTGGCCGGGTCGCGGGTACTCAACGCGCCCCAGCGATAGTCCGCCCATTCGCAGTTGAGCGTCAGGTGTACCCCCAGGTCAAGCGTGGGGTCGTGCTGGGCGGCCCGCGCAATCATCGGCACCCACGAGCAAGGGGCCATAATCGCCCCACAGCGCACCAGCCCAAACGCCGCGTGATCGAGCATAGCCTGCGTTTCGGCCTGGCACATGCCCACGTCGTCGGCGTGCAACAACAGCACGCGCGTGTCATCCGCATAGCCCAGCCGCTGCAACGTCCGGCGAGTTCCTTCGGAAACAGGCATCCACGTCCTCCTGACTGGCAATAGTAGACAGCGACATTCTACCGCCCGGTATTTTACCGCCATCACGTCGCGCCGCCAAGGGCCAACCCGCAGAACGCCCAAGGTTAATATTGTTAAAGAATACTTGACAACTCGGCTTCGATATGATATTATGTACATGCAGAACCCTGAGAGATGGATGATCTCTGGAAGAGGTTCAGCACCGCATATCGGAACACCGATCAGCGGTTCGACATGCGCCAGCTTGTTGGGCCGTGAGTGGATGGAAAGGACCGGGCCGGACGGTATAAGGCGAGCGGGGTAGAAGCCGAACGTCTGACTCGAAGGATCGTTTCGGGAAGTTCATCAGTAAGCCGGGGAAACCCGGAGGAAGCGGTCGGTGGAGCGATTGGCCGGGAGGCGATCTCCCAAGGGAAACCTGGCCGAAAGGACGGGGCCTCTCCCCCAAGAGGGATTCCGGCTAAGGAGCGAACGGAACAGGGAAAAGTCACTCAGGGTTCTGCCCTTTTCTAATTAGCCTAAAGAAAAAGCCGTGCCATCTCTGGCACGGCTTTTTCGTGTTCGCAAACAAGTCACAGGCAAGCGCGTCTCAGTAGGCTATCTCATACCGCCCCACGACGATGCGCCTGCTGCCATAATCCTCCACGCCATAGTCCAGTATACCCCACACGCGCAGGCGCGTGCCCGTATCCCGATAGGAAGCGAGTTCCTCGGCGATGCGGGGCACCAGCGAGGCGATCCCATACCTGGCCCCGGTCCCATCGACGAGGAAATAGTCGTCATAGCGCACCCCGGCATCCAGCGTACTGATCTGGCCGACCCAGCCCTCTACCAACTCGCTGGCCGGGACAGGCGTCGCCGCCGGGGGCGGGGTAACGGCCGACGTGTACGTCGGGGCCGATGTCTGCGTCGGAGCCGCCGTTTGCGCGGGGGCTGCTGTGCCTGTCGGGGCGGGTGTCTGGGTTGGGGCTGCCGTCTGGGTCGCAGCCGACGTCTGTGTCGGGGCGGGCGTACTTGTTCGGGGCGATTTCTTGGTCGGCGTTGCTGTTTTCATTGGGGCTACCGTGCTCGTGAGAGCCGCCGTCGGCGTGAGAATCGGTGTCTCGGTTGCTGCCGGGGTGAGCGTGGCCGTAGGCAACACCGTCACGGTAAGTGGCGCCGTCACGGTAAGTGTTGCTGTTACCTGGGGCGCGGGGGTAACATAGGCGGGCATATCCTCCCCCTGCACGTTACCTTGAGTATCCACGCGCGCCGTCCAGCCAAAAGCCGCCGGGCCAGCCAGGGTCGCTTCACACACGACCTCGTTCAAGGGGCCTGTGGGCACAGAGATGGTTACCGTCCAGGGGTCGGCCAGATAGCGATAGCGGGTCGCATCATCTGTCTGGGTCGCCTTGCTCACCGTCCAGGTGGGTGTAGCAGGCAGATCGCTGTCCTCCAACGCCCGCACCAGATAAGCCCAGATCACATCCCGCGCCCAGGCAGCCTTGGCGGCGGTTTCCTGCGCCAGGGACGTAGGGTCCAGCACAGGGGTTACCGTTGCAGGAAGTGACTCTGTGGCCGTGGCAGTCGGCAGAGCAGCAGTTGTCGCTTCCACCTGCACGGTAGGCAAAGGCTCCCACATAGCCGCATCCGGGGTAGGATAGAGGATACTACACCCCGACAGCATCACGGCCAACAGCACGATTGAAGCGAGCGCTCGTCTCAATGACACAATCCACCTCCTGCTTTCCTGACGCAAATCCATCGTGATTAATATGACGTTTCCAATCATCAGTCGTCACTAGCGCGACCACAGGGAATATGACAAAATATTCATTTTGCGGCTATTTAGAGCGAAACGAGGCTATCTGGCGGAACAAAAGGCAAACCGGCAACGTCTCCCAACATGAATCCTCCAGGAGGTATTGAGTATGCCGAGCACGCTGACCATCATCGGTCTGGCCCTTTGCCTCGCTTTATTGTCCATCAGCAACCGCGACTCTCAGAGTCGCACCTGAAAGCCAGCCATAGTATAGGCCAAACAACGCCAGCCCAAAAGCGATCACACGGGCGTGCAAGCAGCCATGCTGGGGCAGGAGGAACGACAGAGAGGACTGGCGATCCGGGAGGTAACTGGATCACGCGAGCGCGGCTCTGCGAGCCGACGCCAACTGCAGCGACAACATCACAAGACAAACCAGGCGCACGGACCAAATGGGACCGTGCGCCTTTTGCTTCGGCTCACAGAGCCGCACTCGCAGAGCCGCGCTGGCTATTCCTCATCCACAGGGCGACGCCAGAAACAAATCATCTCTTGCAGACGCGGAATGACCTGCACCAACTCCCATCCCTCGCGCCCTCGCTGGTCTAAAAGCTCCACCATCGCCTGCACTTGAGGGTTGGGCGTATCATCAAAGAAACATTCGGCGTCCGAGTCACAGTACAGAATGCGAGGCGCCGGAGCGCCCTGCGCGCCCTTGCGGGCAGCCAGAATATCCCCTACCGTATGCACCGTGATCGCGTGTTCCCAGTGTTTCATGATACTTCCTTTCAATCGCTCCATGATGCTATCGCCCTGACACAGTACGCACGAAAAACGGCAACACGCTGATCAGTTAACGTGTTGCCGCGCAAGATCAGACAAACGCAAGCCGTCAGGCGTTAACCGCGATTTCCTGGCTGCTCTCCCACAACCCGTGAATATTGCAGAGCGCCAGGGCAAACAGCGTGCCAGGGGTATTGAGTTTGATGGCGGCAACGGCGCTGGGCTCGGTATAAGCGGGGCCTTGGTTAGCGCCAGCGCTAGATTCGCCGTGCGCCGAAAACTCGTAATGGCCTATCTGATGGGTGAATTTGGAATCTTGCGGCTGGAAGTACAGGGTAATCCAGTTGATGTGATGTTCCGTGGTATTGGGATGGGCGATCTCTTTGCCGATACTGACCTTGATCTCAAAGAGCTCACCGGCAGATACCTGCGCGGGTGCTTCGATGACGGGTGCGTGCTTTTCCTTTTTCCAATCCGCCTGCTGCAAATGCTCACCTAGACTAGTCATTCTGCTATGCTCCTTCTTACTGTTGAATGGTTCTGCGGTTCCTCAAGCGGTGAGATCTGCGATGATAAAGGTGTGATGGCGAGACGATTATACCATAGGCAAGCTCTCCCCATCAAGTGATAGCGGCCCACAGAAGATAGCCCCTCCCCCAGCGTGCCTGCGGGAGTTCGTCCGGGGGAGGGGTCGTTGCTTACAACAACGTTTCCAACACCACCGGATCAACCACGGGCGGGCGACACGTAGACTCGATGCAGACATAGGCCGTGGGCTGGCTTCTGACCTGCGGTCGATTCTCAGACAACGGCACAGACCGTCCATCCCCACTAGGCGTGCTCATCGCCAAGACCTGATGCGGGCGAAAGCCCTTGCGGCACACATCCAGCAAGGCCCGGGTTTGCTCCTGGCCGGGGTCTCCTACAATGGCGATCTCCCTGGTCGGCGAGAGGGCATAGATCAGGGCGGACAGCCATTGCGAAAAACCGAGCGGATACTGCCGCATCAAAGGCTGCAGGCGCTGCAAGTTCGCGGTGGCGATATTGGAGTATTCCTGATTCATCGCCAGGTCGCCCAACTCTAACAGGACCGTCGCGACCATTGCGTTGCCCGACGGGGTGGCCGTGTCCTGCAACTCACGAGGGCGGGCGATCAGTTCCTCGTGATAGTCGCTCGTATCATAGAAACCATTAGCGCCCCGGAAATGCTCCAGCATGATCCTGGTCAATCCCTCAGCCGCCTTGTACCAACGCGCGTCGAAATCCGCCTGATACAACGTTACCAACCCCTCGGCCAGGTTGGCATAGTCCTCCAAAAAGCCCTCGACCTGGGGCTTGCCCTCGCGCCAACTGTGCCACAGCCGATAGCCCTCGCGCGTCAGTTCGCGCAACAGGAAATCGGCGTTTCGGCGGGCCACTTCCAGGTAATCCGGCCGATCCAACACCCACGAGGCTTCAGCGAAAGCGGCCAGCATCAGGCCGTTCCACGACGTCAACACCTTGTCGTCGCGGGCGGGGTGAGCTCGCTCGTCCCGCGCCAGGAAAAGCGGGCGGCGCTCGTCGGCGAAAACCCGCCGCCTGTCCAGCGCGCCCACAAAGTGCAAGATGTTCTTGCCCTCGAAATTGCCCTGGGGAGTGACATCGTACGCGGACTCGAAAGCGGCGGCATCATCCCCCAGCACCTCGCCGATCTGGTCCGCCGTCCACAGGTAAAACTTGCCCTCTTCCCCTTCCGTATCAGCATCCTGGCTGGAGGCAAACCCGCCCCCGGCGACGGTCATCTCGCGCACGACGTAATCCAGGGTCTCCTCGGCAATGGCCCGGAAAAGGTCGTTGCGGCTCATCTGCCAGGCGTGCAGATAAACGCGGGCCAGCAGGGCGTTGTCGTAGAGCATCTTTTCAAAGTGGGGCACGAGCCAGCGCCCATCGACGGCATAGCGGTGAAAGCCACCGCCCAGTTGGTCATAGATGCCGCCGCGCGCCATTTCCTCCAGGGTGTGCAGAGCCATGCGCAGCGCCTCGGGATGGTCCACCGCATAGTTGTAACGCATCAAGAAATCCAGCGTCATGGGTTGTGGGAACTTGGGCGGTTGGCCCCAGCCCCCATTCTGGTGGTCATAATCGTCTTCCAGGGCAGAGATGGCGGCCTTGAGCGTGTTAAAGGCCAGCCGCTCGATGCCCACCCCCGTCGCCTCGGTGACATCGGCATGGAGCACATGGAGCACCTGCTGGGTCGTTTTCTCGACCTCACCGCGCCGGTCTCGCCAGGCATTCGCCACAGCCAACAGCACCTCGGTAAAGGCGGGCATGCCCTGGCGAGAGGCAGGCGGGAAGTAGGTGCCGCCGTAAAAGGGCTTGCCGTCCGGGGTCAGGAACACCGACATGGGCCAGCCCCCACTGCCGGTCATGGCCTGCACAGCGCCCATATAGATGCGGTCTATGTCGGGCCGCTCCTCCCGGTCTACTTTGATACTTACGAAATGCTCGTTGAGGATCGCCGCCGTGTGCTCATCCTCAAACGATTCGCGCTCCATCACATGGCACCAGTGACACGCCGAGTAACCTATCGACAAAAAGATCGGCTTGTCCTCCTGCTTGGCCTTGTTGAGCGCCTCATCACCCCACGGATACCAATCCACGGGATTATCCGCGTGCTGCAATAGATACGGACTGATCTCATTTTTCAATCTATTCGGCATCTATCTACTCCCTTTCTTTTCCAAGGGCAGTCATATAGATTACACTTTCCTGCTCGCCATCTATCCCCAAAAGGGTGTTGGCTTCGTCATCGTATAGGGCGGCGACCTGACAACTGCCCAAACCCAAGGCCACGGCTGCCAGAGCCACATTCTGGGCAATGTGCCCGGCATCCAGGTAAATATAGCGGTATGCGCGCTGCTTGTACTTCCACTTGCTCCGCTCGAACACGGCTGTCCAGATCAACACCACCTGAGCGTCATGGCCCACCCGCTGATCCAGGGCGGCTTGCGCCACCTGCGTGCGCAGTTCCTGCGTGCGCAGGTCGTCCAATTGCAATTGCTCCAGGGCGTGCGCCTCGACAGCATAGTGGTATACGCCGGGGGTCAGGTACTCGACGGCGTGGACAGCCAGGTACGTCTCCACCGGGTACAGCGCTCCTGCCGAAGGGGACGTGCGAAAATCGAAATCGCCCGCCAGGCGCGTGATCCCCTGAGCAGCCCATAGCACCTGTGACAAGTCCTCCAGGCGCAGAGGGCCGGGATCATATCGGCGCACGCTGCGCCGTCGGCTCAACACCGACCACAAGCCCTCGCCGCCCTCGGTGCGCGGGCGAGGCAAGGCGATCTGCGGTGCTTGATGGTAGCGTTTGTATGTCTCGGGCTTGTTCGCCCAATCCAACGCCCCGCCCGGCAACTCGCCGCGCGCGTATTTGGTCTCTTGCTGAAACCGGTCGCCCACCGCTTCGGTCATCTGCCCCTCCTACTACTCTGGAAACCACGGCCAAGGACCGCCGGCACCCCTGCCGGCCTACACCCATAGAATATTACGGCTGCCGCCAAGGGTGGCGGCGCTCCATCACGGACCGCTCGGCATACATGCCGCGGCATCCTTGCTGGCATTTTACGCTCCGCCCCAACATCCTAGATGAACAGAGTAATCGCCGAATCCCTGGCCTGCTGGATATAGGTGCCCACGCCCCCACATTCGTCAATCCAGTCCTGGCGCAAATCCTCCGGCTTGATACCCATGATGTCCATCGTCATGTCGCAGGCGATGATCTTGCCCCCCAGCTCTTTGTAATCGGCCATCATCTTTTCCAGGCTGGCCACGTGGGCTCCCTTCATCCGCCGCCGCACCATCCACTTGCCCAGCCCCAGGAAGTGCATTTTCGACAGAGGCCCCTTCTCCAGGCCATCCTTCTTGAGCCGGGTCAGGCCCCAGAAGGTAAAGAACATGGAAACTTCCATGCCCATCGCCAGCGCGCCGTTGGCAATGATAAAGGCGCTATACAACTTGTCCATATCCCCGCTTTGAACGACGATTGTTGCGCGTTCTGCTGCCATCGTGCTCCTCTCTCCCGCCCCGCCCCATTCAGCGGCGAATGCGGATGCGCCAATCGGTGTCGGTGCCCTCCACGCTCAACAACTCTAGCCCCAACGCCTCTACGGCCATCGGGATTTCCTTCTTGGAAGAGGGATGCGTGCCGACCACCTCCACCACATCACCCGGCTGGGCCTTGCGGAGCGCCTTGCGCGTCTCGACCAAAGGCACCGGGCAGGTCTCGTTTTTGCAGTCTACTCTGATCTCGGCCATGTTGCCCCCTATTCGGTGAATTCCACGTCGACCCGCTCCACGTCCCATAGCGGCTCGATCCGCTCGACGATCTCTTCGCGGATGTTGTTGGCGAACTGGTGATCCTTGGGAAAGTCCAAAAGCACGCGGGCCACCCCATTTTCCAGGGAAACGTCCTCGACCAGCTTGGTGCGCACGATATCCAGACCCACGACGGGGTTCATCACGTGACGCAGCCGTCGGCGCAATTCCTCGACATTGGTGGGCACCTGCTCCGTGACCAGGCCGTGCCGCTCTTCATAGTTCTGGATGGCGGCCCGCAGCCCGTCCACAGCCAGCACCGAGCAATGGGTCTTGACGGGCGGCAGCCCGCCCAGGGCATCGGAAGCCTGCTTCCAACTGATCTCCTTGGCTTCCTCCAGAGTCTTGCCCTTGGCCAGTTCCGTAATGATCGAGCCGGTGGCGATATTGGAAGCGCACCCGTAGGACTCGAACTTTATATCCTTGATGCGCTGGCTCTCCTCGTCCACCATCAGATACACGGCCACCATGTCACCGCAAGCCGTGCTCCCCTCGACGGCCTTGGCGTCGGGGTCTTCGATGCGGCCTACATTACGCGGGTGACGAAAATGCTCCATGACGATTTCGCTATAGGGTACAGGCATGATGTTACTCCTTTCCTAACGGGCTGATGGCCCGCAAATTCTCTATGACTTCGGCGAGGGCATCGGATACGGCATCCACATCTTGCTGCTCGTTGAACCGGCCCAGGGTCAAGCGCACCGAGCCGTGCGCCCGCTCGTGGTTCCCCCCGATCCCCAGGAGCACGTGGCTAGCCTCCAGCGAGCGGCTGAAGCAGGCGGACCCGGTGCTGACGGCGAACCCGCGCATGTCCAGGTGCAGCAAGATGGACTCGCCCTCCACGAACCGGAACGAGATATTGGCGTTCTGCGGCAGGCGCAGGGTGGGATGCCCGTTCAGTCGCGCATGGGGCACCCGCAACAGGCGCTCGATCAGCCGGTCGCGCAGCCCTTGCAGCCGGGCGGTCTCCTCCGGCGTGACCAACTCGACGGCCTCGGCAAAGCCCACTGCGCCGGGGATGTTCTCCACTCCGGCACGCAGGTTGAACTCCTGAAAGCCGCCGTCCATCCATTTGGTGATGGGCGTGCCCTTGCGGATATACAGCGCGCCGATGCCACGCGGGCCGTGGATCAGATGGGCCGATACCGTCACCAGGTCCACGGGAAGATGGCGCACATCCAGGGGCACGCGAGGAAAGGCGTGCGTGGCGTCGGTGTGCAACAACACCTCCTGCTCCCGGCAGATGGCCGCGATGGCTTCCAGGTCTTGCAGCGTGCCGATCTCCTGGTTCGCCATCTGGATGGAGACCAGGCTCGTTTCCGGGGTAATGCTGTTGCGCAACTGGTTCAGGTCCACCCGGCCATACTCGTCCACATCCAGATAGGTCACCCGGAATCCGGCCTTTTCCAGGGCGCGGGCGCTGTTCAGCACGGCGAAATCTTCCACCTTGCTGGTGATCAGGTGCTTGCCCTTTTTCCCGCCCAACGCCAGAGCCACCCCTTTGAGCGCCATGTTGCTCGACTCGGTCGAGCCGGAGGTAAAGACCAGTTCCTCCGCCTCGGCTCCCAGGGCAGCGGCGATACTGGCCCGCGCCGCGTCCAGGGCATCCTTGGCGTCGATCCCCAGGGAATAGCCGAACTGGGACGTCGCCACAGCATAGATATCGAAATAATAGGGTTTCATCGCCTCGAATACGCGCTCATCCAGGCGCGTGCTGGCGGCGTTATCCAGATAAACGAATTGATCAAGCATCTCCACCTCCATCAGACAGGGATTCCGACAATTGGCCGGTATCTCGCTCCCAGACTATCTCGAACGGGCAGTCGATGGCCTCCTCCGGGCAGACTTCCTCGCATATCCCGCAGCAGTTGCAGGCTTCGGGCACGACTACCACCGCCCCGCATCTGCCCAGGCCCAGCACACCATGCGGGCAAAGCCGGACGCATACCCCACAGTGGGTACAACGCTCTTGAACTATATGAGGAAGGGACCAGGAATTCTCCACCGTCTGCTCCTGAAACATCCGAGCCATATCCGTTACCAGGCTATCATATGCCTAGTATACGGGGCGGCGGAGCAGATGTATACGACAATTGTCACATTCTGGAGAATTTATGGTGAAAAGATGGAGATATAGGGGACGATGATTGCAGGCTACACCAGCATTGCCGTAGGCACGGTTTCTACGGACCGCCGCCATCTCGGACTGCAGTCAAGTTACACACTTGCGCCCAAGTGGCGATGTTGGGTGCTCGTAGGCGCGATTTCCATATCGCGTTCTGCGCTAGACTATGTTTTTTTTCGCGATATGGAAATCGCGCCTACGGCAAGCTGGCAAGGATGCCGGCGGTCCATGCTTTCTTTTCCGTATGTTTCGTGTATTTGGTAATTGCTTCTTCTGCTATCCAAGCAAATCCACGTACTCCTGCTTCAAGATGTCCTCTGGCTCGGCGCCCAGGATGCGCAGCAACTCCGAGATGAGGCCCGCCTTGCGGATGGCGTCTTGCCGCGACCAGGTGCGGCTTTTGATCTCCACATAGGGCTGCTTCTGGGGCGGCTGCTGGATGCGGTCCAGGTTCACAGCAAAGTCCACCCCTTTATAGCGGATGTGGAACCGCTCGCGGTGCTTGACGATCTCGCGTTCTGCGACGGGCTGGAAATACTCCAGGTAAAAGCGCAGGCTGCGGTCCGCCGGGGCCGTGTAGCGCGAGCGGCTGAGCACCACGCTATCCTCGTACTCGGCCTCTTTGCTGGGGCCGGTCAGCGTCAAGTTGTAGATGGGTTCGACCGAGCCGTCGGCCTGGATGACGTTATCCTCGCGATAGCGCAACCGCCCCTGGGCCGGGTCCTCAAACAAGAAATAGGTGTCGTATTGATCGCGGGAGGTGTGGGCGGTGATCAGGATGTCGGGATGATGCAAGCCCTGCTCGAATACCTGCTGGTTGGGCACAGTGCCCTTGACCTGTACCTCGAACGTTTCCTGCTGCTCCAGGCCGCCGATTGCCAGCAGCTTGTCCTGCACGCTCTTTTCCCGTGCCACGAAAAAGCGGTTGATGCGCTGGGCCAGCGTGTTGGCCTGCTCGATGATCTGCCGCTCTTCCACCGTCAACAGTACCCGGTCGCGCACCACCACCCGCCCGTTGACCACCACATCCCGCACGTCGCAGGACTTGGCGGCATACACCAGCCGAGAATAGATATTGCGGCCCGTCGTATCGAACGGGGGCACGGAATGGAGCCGGGTCATGTCCACCACGATCAGGTCGGCCCGCTTGCCCTCCTCCAGAGAGCCGATCAGGTGGCCCAGATGCAGGGCTTGCGCCCCGTATATCGTCGCCATCGCCACCGACTCAATGGCAGGCACCACCACGGGGTTACCACTGATCCCCTTGGGCAGCAGGGACGCCAGCCGCATTTCCTCGAACATGTCCAGGTCGTTATTGCTGGCGCAGCCATCCGTCCCCACGCCCACCGCCAGGCGCCGCTCCAGCATATCGGCCACAGGAGCAATGCCGCTGGCCAGCTTGAGGTTGCTGGTCGGGTTATGGGCTACGCCCACCCGGTGCGCCTGCATGATGCGGATTTCCTCATTGTTCACATGGACGCAATGGGCCGCCACCGCCTTGGAATCCAGCACGCCCTGGTCCTCCAGCCAACGCACGGGACGCATGGCCGTGGCCGCCACCCAGCTTTCCACTTCGTCCGCCGTCTCGGACACGTGAATCAACTGGGGCACGTCGTACTTGCGGGCCAGGGCGGTGGTCTCTTGCAGGATGGGGGGCGTGCACATATAGATGGAATGGGGCGCGGGAGCGGCTACGATTAGCTCATGCCCCTGCCAATGGCTGAGGAAATCGTCCGTGTATTGCAGGCTCTCCTCATAGCTGCCCGCATCGGGGGTAGGAAATTTCAGGATTGTCTCGCCGCACACACCGCGCAGCCCCGCCTGCACTGTGGCCCAGGCGACCTCTTCCTCGTGATAATACATATCCGCAAAGCAGGTTGTTCCGCCGCGCAGCATCTCGGCGCAGGAGAGCAGCGTGCCCAGGAAGGCGAACTCGGGATTGACGAACTCGCGCTCCACCGGCAGGATATAGCCGTGCAACCACACATCCAGCCGCAAGTCGTCGGCCAGGCCGCGCAGCAGGCTCATGGGCATGTGGGTGTGCGTGTTCACCAGCCCCGGCATAATCACGTGATCGGCGCAATCCACCACCTGGTCCGCCGTATAGGCGGCGTCCAGGGCATCCATCGGCCCCACGGCCACAATGGCGTTGCCCCGAATGGCTACCGAGCCGGGGTCGTACACCCGACGGGCGGCATCCATAGTCAACACGGTGCCGCCGCGCAGCAGGATGTCCACACCCTCCGGCGTATTCGTTGTCCTGGGTTGTTCGGTCATCGCCAAACAATCTCCTTCGCTTACCTGCTGCAAACCCTCACCCCCGCCTTGGTCCCGGCCATGTGTGGCGCGGATGAGGGCTTGCCTCTTACTCCGTGCAAAAACGGTAGGCAATCTCCCCCAGGACGTGCAGACCAAAGGGCAGGTTCTCTATCCAGACACGCTCGTTGTTCGCGTGCGGGCCAGCCCCCTCGACCCCTTCGGGCAAGGGGCGGCTGGGAACAAAGCCGTACACCGGTATCCCCAGGGGCAACAAATGCTTGGCGTCGGTAGCCCCCTGGCATTGCCACGGGATCACCCGCGCGTCGCATTGCTCTGCCACCACCTGGCTGATGGTCTGGAAGATGGGCGCGTCGGTGGACGACTCCGACCCCTGCGCGTACTGGTGCTCGTACACCTCGATCTCTACCTTGTTGCCATCCACCCGGTCGCGCAACTGCTGCACAAACCCGTGATCCGTCTGGCCGGGCAGAATGCGCCCGTCGAGATAGGCCGTCGCCACCGGCGGGATCACGTTGATATAGCGGGGATCGCCAGCGCGCAGGCCGGTCACCGAGGCGGTATCATGGAACAGCGGGCGGTAACGCTCGATGCCTTCCTGGTCGAATCCGGCAGCGGTCATGGCCTCTGGGGTCCTCCCCTGGTCGAGCAGGGCAATCGTCTTGTCCAGCGCGTCCGCCGAACGGGCAGCGGCGATCATCGTCAGCGCCACACGCATGGTATCAATCACCCGCGCCTCCAGGTAGCCATCACCAATCTGGTTCAGGGCGCGCGTTAGTTGCAGGGTGGCAATATCTTGCCGGGGATGGGAGCCGTGCCCCCCTTTGCCACGCGCCGTCCAGACGGTGCGGCAAACCCCTTTCTCCGCCGACTGGCAGGTGTAGAACAGGTTATTACCTACCTTGAGCGAGCTGCCGCCCCCCTCGTTGATAGCGCAGGCCACGTCAAACAGTTCCGGCCTGTGCTCCACCAGCCAGCCCATGCCCCAATCACCCCCCTGTTCCTCGTCGGCGGTGGCCATCAGGATCACGTCGCGCTTGAGGGGCTGCCCCAATCGAGCCAGGGCCAGCATGATCATCGCGCTGATGCCGATCATGTCTTTCATATCGGTGGAACCGCGCCCCCAGATAAAGCCGTCGTGGATTTCGGCGGCAAAGGGGGGATAGCGCCAATCCGCCGCGTTGGCAGCCACTACGTCCAGATGCCCCATGAGCACCAGCGGCTTTTTCTCGCCCGTGCCGCGCAAGCGGGCCACCAAGTTGCCCCGTCCCGCGTGCGGCTCGATGAGCTCTGTCTCGATACCTACGGGAGACAGCAGGTCCGCCAGATAGCGGGCAGCCTCTATCTCGTTCCCCGGCGGGTTGGTGGTGTCGATCCGCACCAAATCGCGCACCACATCTATCAAACGGTCTTCCAGTCCCTGAAGGTCTAGCGGCATGGTTCTCCTCCTGTATTTCATTCCGTAAGATTAACACATCCGCCGTTGCGCGGCAAGAGGAACCACAAGATACACGAAGGGAAGATGGACCACGGAATACACAGAATGGGATGTTTAACCACTGAATACACAGAACACACGGAAAGTGTGTTGGTCAAGACCAGGTTGCACACCTGAGCCAAAGCAGCGATCCCACGCCCAGCACTGAAGGTGCCGGGCTAGTGTAAGGAAAAGTGCACTCAAGTGCACTAAAAAGTCCTTAACCCGTTTGAACGGGTTCCTCTTTCTCCCAGCCTGGGACC
>Ga0209347_1000479_pt1 | contig 100245 bp, 104 predicted proteins | sample AutmiccommuBRH23_FD_187382 | JGI IMG/M metagenome (GOLD analysis project Ga0209347, IMG submission 187382) | Deep subsurface microbial communities from Mt. Terri, Switzerland - Autotrophic microbial communities BRH/23 (SPAdes) (version 2) | ecosystem: Environmental > Aquatic > Deep subsurface...
CTCCTGCGGCCTGAATTCGACGGGGGCGCCGATCTCGGCGAAGACGGGCTCCCGTATCTCGTCGGGCCAGTACATGGTCTCGAGCACCAGCACGTCGCCGTGTACGCGTACGGTCGCGAGGTGCTCCTTATCGCGGAAGGACACCTTGGCCACGGCCACCCGGCTGCTGCCCCGCATCGCCTCCCGCAGCAGGTGGTAGGCCTTGGCTCCCATCTTCTCGGGGACGAGGTAGTAGGAGCGCTGGAAGTAGATGGGATCGATCTCCGCGGGCTCGACGAACTGGAGGATGTCGACGGTGTGGTTCGAGCTGACTGACCGGGGTGCCGGGCCTTGCGCTAACCCTGTTCTTCCCGACGGTTCACCTGAACGGCACGCGCAGCAGCTGCAGGCCAGTCTCGAAGTCGGGACGCATCACATAGACAGCATCCGGGCCGACAACGGCTTCGCCGCCGGGGACCTTCCAATCGAATCGAACAGCCGCCTGTCGTGTCATACCCCCGGCCGGGTCCACGGCTACGAAACATCCGGTAGACGGCCCGCCCTCCTGAGAGGAGAAAAACAGGATCACAGGAAGGCCGCCAAGGGCGGATCCAAAGAGGAATCCGCTGGCTTCGGCCAAGTCGGGAGGAAGTGAAAGATGAGCAGCACTCGTGGGCTTCGCTTCCCCGAAGACCGTGAGCACGAAGCCGCCGCCGGAATCTCTCTGAAGCATGGCGCTGCCCACTGGGAGCGGATACTCCTCAGTGATCCCCTCACGATGGTTCTGCTGCTCGGCAGAAGAGACAAGGGAGCCGCTGCTTGCCACCAGCAGGTAGCCGTCATCCTCCGTGCCTCCAACGCCCGCAAAGCAATAGAGGCGTGACCCGGCCCACGAGAGGGGCCCCATGGGATCGAGGGCCCCGTCGATGGCAAGGGTCTCGAGGACTTCGCCCGAGGTGGCCAGGTGGAGTAGTTCGGAGATCGGACGCTTCTGATAGAGCGCGTACACTTCCCCCTCGTCGTTGATAGCGATGGCGACGGGCGGATCCTCCAGGGGCACCGCGCCAGCTGCCGCTCCGTTCGCATAGAAGTTCACTCGGCGGGGTTCAGCGTACCTATCGTAGACAGCAATGGTCTTCCCATCCGGGGAGACTGCCATCATGTCTGGGCCGCCCGTGCCGAAGTCCCCCTCGCCTAACGACACCTCGCCGGGTCCCATGCCCCAACCAACGGTGATGATCTCCTCAGACAGCCCTTCGACCTCCGGAACCGCCACCGCGATCTCCTGCACTGTAGGAGCCTCGACGGGCGCCGTGCCGGTGCTCGTCGCGGTGGTCTCTTCGGAGCTCGAGGCGCGGGCCAGCGTGCCCGCGCTTTCGTAGTCCCCGCAGCCCAACAAGCCAAGAGCGACGGCCGCCACTGCGCTGAGGGCCAGTGCCCGCGGGGCGAGGGAGCGACGCACCGGCGTTCGCGAGACTGGACTGTCCGAACTAGCGGAAGAAGAAGTACCGGGTTTCATGAAGCCTCCTACGTTTCCGCTCGAACATGCTCGCGGGTACCCCACTAGAGGATAACAGTTGGGTGGGCTCACCTGGGCGACTGAATCCCAGGAGCGAGCCCTTGCGATAGCCGTGGCCGGTAAGCAGCCCGGCGGCTTCCAGATTCTCGCGTGCCGCCTTGACGGCGTCGGGGTCGTGCACGACGATCGATTGGCGTCTCGTCCCTTCTTGGACTCGTAGGCGATGCGAGCTCTCCGGGTGACGGCGCGTTACAGTCCATTGGGTCGCCGGCGTCTCCGTGTGCCCTCCATCCTCCTGCTCCTGCTGGCGCCGGCAGGGCCTATCTCTCCGGACGTTTCGCTTTGGGAGCAGTGGTGAAGGCTCCAAAGCTCACGACGGAGCCTCTAACCCGTCGCCCGCCGCTTGTTGGCCGCGTCGACACTGGCCTTCAGGGCGGCCACCAGATCCACCACCTCGGCTTGTTCGCCGGCCGGCGAAGGAACCGGCGTGATCTCCTCGCCCGCCACCTTCTTCTCGATGAGATCGAGAAGGGCCTCGCGGTACTCGTCGTGGAACTCCTCGGGTCGCCACGGGCCGGTGAGGCTCTCGATCAAGTTGGAGGCCATCTCGACCTCCTGCGGCCTGAATTCGACGGGGGCGCCGATCTCGGCGAAGACGGGCTCCCGTATCTCGTCGGGCCAGTACATGGTCTCGAGCACCAGCACGTCGCCGTGTACGCGTACGGTCGCGAGGTGCTCCTTATCGCGGAAGGACACCTTGGCCACGGCCACCCGGCTGCTGCCCCGCATCGCCTCCCGCAGCAGGTGGTAGGCCTTGGCTCCCATCTTCTCGGGGACGAGGTAGTAGGAGCGCTGGAAGTAGATGGGATCGATCTCCGCGGGCTCGACGAATTGGAGGATATCGACGGTGTGGTTCGAGCTGACTTCGAGCGCTCCGAGTTCCTCGTCGGTGACCACAACGTAGCTCTCCTTCTCGTGCTCGTGTCCCCGCACGATGTGCTCGAAACTCACCTCCTGGCCGCACTCCGAGCAGTAGCGGCGATACTGTATGCGGCCGTAGTCTTGGTCGTGGAGCTGATTGAAGCCCACGGAGAGCGTCTCGGTGGCGCCGAACACCTTCACGGGGATCGTCACAAGACCAAAGGAGATGGCTCCCTTCCACATGACCCGCATGACGCGCCTCCCAGGATTCGCTCGGTCAACAGTCGTCCACACCCAAACTATGGTACCCGGTGGGCTTGTCTCTGATACGTGGGATGCGGGGGCGAGGCCCGTTGTGATGTCTCGCGCCGCCCGGAAGCCGGCTCCCGCAGCGGCGTGCTACAGTCCACTCGTGGCCTGGACGCGACGCGGAGACAGAGGCTCGTGATCGTGAACGCTGAGCACCGCGAAGAATCGAGCGAGGCGGAAACAATGCACACGACGCGCACGGACGCGGAATCTGCGCCCGTGCGGCGGGCGTTGGCGGCTCACCCCTGGCCGCTCCTCGGCTTCTTCTCGAGGCTGCCGTGGGGGGGAGCCTCATCCTTGGAAGAGGTGGTAGCGGCCTTTCCGCTCGTGCCGCTGGTGGGGTGGGTGGTCGGAGTTCTTGGCGGCCTCGTCGCCCTGCTGCTCGCACCGCTTCTTCCGGCTGCGCCGCTCGCGGCGATCCTACTCACCGTGATGGTGGGCCTCACCGGTCTCAATCAGATGGACGGACTCCTCGATCTCGGGGACGGTCTGATGGTCCACGGCGACACGGAGAAGCGGTTGCGCGTGATGCATGATCATTCGGCCGGCGTCGGGGCGGTGGCCGCCGTCCTCTTCACCTACCTGCTCGCTTTCGCCGCCCTCGCCGGGATCATCGTTCAGGTGGGCGCCGGTCCAGGCGCGGACTGGTTCGCCGAGGGTGCCCGGCGTTTGGCCGTGGCCGTGGTAGTGGCTGAGGTAGCGGCCCGCCTGCCGTACCTGTTCTTGGCATGGCGTGGCCGTTCGTCGCACGGAGGCCTGGGCTCGGCCTTCCTGGAGGGATTCGGTGCCCAGCATGTCATGGTGGGTTGTGCGGCGGCGGCCCCTGCCGTGCTTGCGGCCTTGCTGCTCGGTTGGATCCCGGTGATCCTCGCCGTGATCGCTTCGCTTCTGACCGCGGCCTGGCTGCTGCGCACGGCCACCCGGCTCCTGGGTGGGGTGGGCGGTGACGTACTGGGTGCCTCCCAGGAGTTGGCGCGCACCGCCGCATTGCTCGCTATCAGCGTGGGCCTCACCCTGTGAGCGGCGGCCGGGGTTCCCTGCCGTACGACTCGCTCCTTTTTGGCACCACCTCTTACGTGCTGCCGGCCGACATCCTCCCCAACGTCCGGCTTCTGGCGCCGCACGTAGACGACATCGAGGTGATCCTCTTCGAGGGGGAGTGGTCGAACCTGCCGAGCCGGGCGGATGTGCGCGAGATCGGTATGATCGCGGAGGACGGCGGCTGCGGTTTCACGATACATCTGCCTCTCGACGTGGGTATCGGGGAGAGCGATCCCGAGGTGCGCCACCGTGCGCAAGAGACGTGCCTCAGAGTGATCGATCTCACCCTGTCTCTCGAGCCGCATGCCTTCGTCGTGCATCCCGAGCTGCCGCTCCGCTACCATCCGGCCTTCGGCGACGCGCCGCAGCCGCTCTTTGCTCTACCGGTTGACGTCTTCGCCGCGTGGCAGGCGGCGCTCGGGGAGTCTTTCGGGCGGCTTGCGGCGGAGGCGGGGCCGTTCCCACTCGCGGTGGAGAACCTGCAGTTCCCCTTCGGGTGGGTGAGTTCACTGCTGGAAGAGCACGACTTGGGTGTCACCTTGGACGTGGGGCACCTCCTCATGCACGGTGGCGACGTGGCCGGCCACGTGCGGGAGTTCGGAGACAGGCTTACGGTGGTGCACTTCCACGGGATACAGGACGGTAAGGATCACAGGCCGATCGGCGCTTTCGATCGCGGAGAGATGGAGGGCATGCTCCGGCTCTTCGACGGGGCGCCCACCCGTCGTCCGCCCCACCCGACGCGGCGTGCCACCGGGCGTGGTGGTCGTGTGGTGGTGTCGCTCGAGGTCTTCGGGTGGCGACCCACGACCTCTTCGCTGGCGACCTTGGCCGACGTGCTGGGAGACGGGCGCGGTGATGCCTTGCGCCGCGCCGTCTCCGCTATCATGGAGGAGCTTCCTCGCTGGGATCCGGACTGGGAGTCCGACCCGGTGTGAGCCGAGGCCGACTTCGCCGCCGCCTCGCTCTCGAACCGCGCCGCTACCCGATGAGTGCGTTCACCTCGAATTGCGGCGGCTGGTGCAGGTGGCGCTTGACTGAGCAGAGCTCCACCGCGTTGATGATGGCGGCCTTGTACTTCTCGGGGAACTCGGCGGGGAGCTGCATGTCCAGGATGATCCTGCCGATCAGACCTGCTTCCGGATCGCGCTCGGTGCGCAGGGTGATCCCGGCGTTCTCAGTGGGGATGCCTCGGCTCTGCATGAAGCCGAGCATGAAGATGCCCGCACATGTGCCGATGCTCGCGATGAACAGATCGAACGGGGCTGGGGCCGAGTCGTCCCCCCCGCCGTGCTCGGGCTGATCAGTCTCGATCGTGAACCCTTTGTAGTCGGCGAACACGCGTTTGTTTCCGGGGAAGTACACCTTCATGTCCATCGGGCCTCAACCTTTCACTCGCTTCCGCCGTACCTTCCAGGCCACGACTATTCTCCTCGATCACGAGTGGGAAGAATATACCATGGGGGGTATACGTGCCAAGAAGGCACCGGCCCAACCGGGGTCTCGAGCGGCCGATGTGGGAGTCCGGCCGGGGACGGACGCGGATTCTCGGCCCTAGAAGTCCATCGGGTAGAGGTTGCCGCTTTGAAGTGCTTGGATGAAGGCCCTGGCTTCGATCTCGAAGGACTCCTGATCGAGTTGATCCACCGCTTCGAGGAGCTGCTGGAAGCCTTCCTCGATGGTGTACGAGAACCGGTTCACCTGATCCTGGGAGAGGGCCATCTCGTATGTCGCGAAGCATTCGGGACAGCGCATCGCGACCTGCCAGAGGGCCTCGTCCACGCGCGTCCACTCATTGGGCTGCATAAGATGCGACGAACAGTGCGTACACACGTGCGGTTCGACTCTCTTGTCTACCTGGTCCGCCACATTCACCACCTGCCAACTTGGTATTCGCGTTCCTCCGTGTGTCGAATATCGGCGGTTCCAGGCTAAGGGTTTAGTCGATTACGAAACGTCGACGCGAAGTCTCGTCGGCTCTGTGTTCAAACGGCGGTGCGCGCGGGAACAGGTGTGCTCGATGTCCCTGCATGATCTCGACAGCCCGACCTGCTCTCCCCCGAGCTCGGCGGTGCGCCCGTGACCGCCTCTTCGTCGCTTCCGGCCGCCCTGCGTGAAAATGTGCGCGGGGAGGTGCGCTTCGATCGGGGGAGCCGAGCCCTCTACGCCACCGACTCATCGAACTACCGGCAGGTGCCCATCGGAGTGGTGATACCGCGGGACGCTGAAGATGTCGAGGCGGCCGTGGCTGTCTGTAGGGAACTGCACGTGCCCATCCTTGCCCGCGGAGGGGGCACCAGCCTTGCCGGCCAGGCGTGTAACGCCGCCGTGGTGTTCGACTTCTCCAAGTACATGAACCGGATCCTCGAACTCGATCCGGAGCAGCGTTTCGCCCGGGTGCAGCCCGGAGTGATACTCGATGATCTCCGCGACGCGGCGGAGGAACACCACCTCACCTTCGGCCCCGATCCTTCCACCCACGACCGCTGCACGATGGGTGGCATGATCGGGAACGACTCCTGCGGCGTGCACTCGGTGATGGCCGGCAAGACAGTGCACAACGTCCTCGAGCTCGAGGTGCTCACCTACGATGGGCTGCGCATGCGCGTGGGCGAGGTCGGGGAGGAGGAAGAACTCGACGCCCTCGTCACCTGCGGGGGACGCCGTGGCGAGATCTACGGGGGTCTGCGCGCCTTGCGCGATCGCTACGCCGACCTCATCCGGGACCGCTTTCCCGATATCCCCCGCCGGGTCTCCGGCTACGGACTCGACCAATTGCTGCCCGAGAACCACTTCCACGTGGCTAGGGCCCTCGTTGGCAGCGAGAATAACTGCGTCATCGTGCTGGAAGCCACCGTGCGGCTGGTCCACAGCCCACCTGCTCGCACCACCCTGGTTCTGGGCTACCCAGATATCTCGCGGGCCAGCCGCCACGTGACCACGGTCTTGGATCACGGGGTCATCGCTCTCGAAGGTATCGACGACGTCATCGCCGAGAACATACGCGAGCGCGCGCTCGCGGAGCGCAAGGACGAGTTGCTGCCCCCGGGCCGGGGCTGGCTCTTCGCCGAGGTGGGAGGCGATACGCGTGCGGAGTCCGACGCGAAGGCGCGGGCGCTCGCCGAGGCGCTGTCCCGTGAGCCCGATCCTCCCTCGATACGTCTGTTCGAGGACCCGGCGCAGGCCAAGTTGGTGTGGGCCATCCGCGAGGCGGGACTCGCGGCCGCTGCTCGGGGTGCCGGCGGCGAGTTGGGTTGGCCGGGGTGGGAGGACGTAGGCATCGCCCCCGAACGTCTCGGCGACTACCTGCGTGACTTCGTGGAGCTCGAGGCTCGCTACGGCTATCGAGGCGCTCTCTACGGGCACTTCGGCGACGGGTGTTTGCACACCCGCATCAACTTCGATCTCACCACCACCGAGGGTATCGCCACGTACCGGGCGTTCGTGGAGGAGGCGGCTCAGCTCGTTCTCCGTTACGGCGGCTCCTTCTCCGGCGAGCACGGCGACGGCCAGGCCCGCGGGGAGCTCCTGCCCCTCATGTACGGTGATGAATTGATGAACGCCTTCCGGGAGTTCAAGCGGATCTGGGATCACGACGGCATGATGAACCCGGGCAAACTCCTGGACGCACGCCCCCTCGACGCGGATCTCCGTCTTGGCCCCGGCTACACGTCCGCCGACCCGGATACCGTCTTCGCCTTCCCGGGCGACGGGGGCCGTTTCGGCGACGCTCTGCTCCGTTGTGTGGGCGTGGGCAAGTGCCGCCGGAACAAGCACGGCGTCATGTGCCCGAGCTACATGGCCACCCTCGAGGAGACGCACTCCACCCGCGGCCGCGCCCGCCTTCTGTGGGAGGCGCTGCAAGGCGATCTGCTCACCGAGGGCTGGCGCAGCGAGGAGGTGCGCGAGGCGCTGGACCTTTGCCTGGCCTGCAAGGCGTGCAAAGGGGAGTGTCCCGTGAACGTGGATATGGCCACGTATAAGGCGGAGTTCCTCTCTCACTACTATGCCGGCCGCGTGCGTCCCCTCTCCGCCTATACGATGGGTCTCATCTTCTGGTGGGCCCGGTTGGCGGCACTGGCTCCCGGGTTCGCGAACGCTCTTGGACAGGGAGGGTGGTCTTCCGGGGTGGCCAAGCGTCTGATCGGAGTGGCGCCGGAACGGCGGCTGCCCGAGTTCGCCCCCCGCACCTTCAAGTGGTGGTTCCGGCACGAGCACAGATCCTGGCCCGGCGGCGCCGAGGTGATTCTCTGGCCCGACACCTTCAACAACCACTTTCACCCGGTGACGGCCCAGGCCGCGGTTGCCGTGTTGGAGGCGGCGGGCTTTCAGGTCGGCGTGCCGAGGGAACAGCTCTGCTGTGGCCGCCCGCTGTACGACTTCGGCATGCTGGGTTTGGCCAAACGACTGCTGCGCAGGGTGCTGGATGTTCTCGGGCCACGACTGGAGGCCGGCGTACCGGTGGTGGGGCTGGAGCCGAGCTGCCTGTCCGTATTCCGGGACGAACTGGTGAACCTCTTTCCCGACGACCCGCGTGCGCGACGTCTTGCCGAGCAGAGTTTCACTCTCGCCGAGTTCCTTCAGGGAGCGGCCGGCTCTCTTGGCGATGCCTACGCCGCTCCCACGTCTGAGACGGCGGACGGGCCGGGCGCCGGGCCCGTCCTCGTCGGCGGCCTTCAGCTCCCTCGGATCGAGGCACCGGCGGTGGTGCACCTCCATTGTCACCAGCGGGCGGTGCTCGGCACGGCGCCCGACGAGCGCCTGGTCGCGCGAACCTGCTCGGGAGCGGCCATCCTCGACTCCGGGTGCTGCGGCATGGCCGGACCCTTCGGCTTCGACCAGAATCACTACGAGGTCTCCGTCACCGCAGCCGAGCGGGTGCTCCTACCGGCTGTGCGCGAGGCGCCCGCCGAGGCCATCGTGGTGGCCGATGGGTTCAGCTGTCGCGAGCAGGTGGCCCAGCTGGGCGGCCGGGAGGCGCTGCATCTGGCCGAAGTGCTCGCGCTGGCGCTTCGCAGCGGACCCGGGCAGCCGGCCTAGCAGCCTCCTAGGAGACATTCGGCGGTCGATACGGCCACCGGCTTCGGGTGCGCGGGCGCTCGTGCTATTATGCACGTCGTCGTGACGTCCGAGACGCCCAGTACCGCGCCAATCTCCGCCGGCACCCCGCTGGCCCCTTCCCCCCTCCGCCGCATCGGCCGCCGCTTCTGGAATTCCGATCCCGCCGTCATGCTCACCATGGCCGCGATCGTCGGTGTGGCTTCGGGAGCCGGCGCGGTGCTCTTCATCGCGGCGATCGAGGCCTTTCACCGGCTGTTCTTCGAGGAGGGCCGTACCGCTCTGTCATTTCTCGGCAGCGGCTACGTCATCCTCTTGCCCGTCATCGGAGGACTCATCGTGGGGCCCCTGGTGCATTTCCTAGCCCCCGAAGCCAAGGGCCACGGCGTGCCGGAGGTGATGACGGCCATGGCCGTGCGCGGGGGCCGCATACGGCCCATGGTGATACTCGTCAAGGCGGTGGGTTCCGCGATTACCATCGGCTCCGGAGGCTCGGTGGGACGAGAGGGCCCCATCGTCCAGATCGGGGCCGCCATCGGCTCAGTGGTGGGGCAGCGCTTCAAGCTGAGCCACACGCGGATCCTGGCGTTGGTGGGTTCCGGCGCGGCGGCCGGGGTGGCCGCCACGTTCAATGCTCCCATAGCCGGAGTCATGTTCGCGTTGGAAGTCCTCCTGGGTGAGTATACGGTGGCGGCGGTGAGCACCATGGTCTTCTCCGCTGTGTCCGCCAGCGTCATCAGTCGCCTCTTTCTCGGCGATCACCCTTCCTTCGTCGTGCCCGCGTACTCGCTCGTGAGCTCCTGGGAGCTACTCCTCTATTTGGGCCTCGGTGTGGTCTCGGCACTGGGAGCCGGTCTCTTCGTCCGCAGTCTCTACTTCAGCGAGGACCTCTTCGACGGTCTCCGCTTTCCTCCCTACCTGAAGCCGGTGCTCGGTGGGCTCCTGCTCGGACTGCTCGGTTTCGTACTCCCTCAGGTGTTCGGCACGGGATTCGGCGTGGTGGAGGAGGTGCTCAACGGGTCGCTGGCTTTTTGGCTGCTATTGGTGCTCGTCTTCGCAAAGATCCTGGCCACCTCGATAACGCTGGGAGCCGGCTTCTCCGGTGGTGTGTTCGCGCCCGCGCTCATGGTGGGAGCTGTCCTCGGCGGGGCCTATGGAAAGGTGGTCCACACCCTTCTACCGGCTGTGACGGCTACGAGCGGCGCCTACGCCACCGTGGGTATGGCGGCCGTGTTCGCGGCCGCCGCGCGGGCGCCCATCACCTCGATCATCATCCTGTTCGAGCTTACGCTCGACTATCGGATCATGCTGCCGCTCATGTTCGCGACGGTGGTCGCCACGGTACTGGCGGCCCGGATCGAACCCGAGAGCATCTACACGCTCAAGCTGGTGCGCCGCGGTATCGACTTTCGCGGCCGGGCGGGGTTGGGTGTCACCGCCGGGGTCATGGTGGGAGACGTGATGACCCCGATGTCGGCGATGCACGCGGCCGATCCGGATATGACCCTGAACGAGCTTGCCTCCCTGTTCCAGGAGACGGGCCACCACGGAGTGCCGGTCGTTGACCAAGGCTCCCACCTCGTGGGCATCGTGACTCTTCGCGATCTCGAGACGGGCCTGACGATGTCGGGCGGAAAGGTCCAGGTGCGCGAAGTCATGACGCGGGAACTCGAACTCGCCTATTCCGACGAGTCCCTTGAGATGGTGTTACGCCGCTCGGGCAGCTTCGACGTGGGTCGCATCCCCGTGGTCGACCGCGACGACCCCACGCACGTCCTCGGTGTGCTCCGGCGCGGGGACATCTTGCGGGCCTACACTTCGGCTCTCGCGAAGCAGGAGGATTGGTTCCACACGCTCGACAGGCGGCGCGTGGAGCACGTCACGGGCACGCACGTGGTGGAGATAGACCTCACCGAGGACGACGCCGCCGTGGGCAAAGCCCTAGGCGAACTCAATCTCCCGCCGGAATGCTTGATCATCTCGATCCACCGCAAGGGTCGGCGGATCGTGCCTCAGGGCGCCACTCGCCTGCGGGCGGGCGATCACATCGTCGCCCTCTCTCCCTACGACGGCGGCCGCCGGCTCAAGCGCAGTCTCAAGGGCTAGGAGGCCGCGGAAGAGCGAAGCCTTGGCCCGGCCCCGGCCCCGGCGTCAGTTGGGCACGAAGGCACAAAAAGGGTTGAGGGGCACGTAGTGCTCGCTCATTCCCGTGTAGTCGTCGAACCAATAGGCGTCGGGATTGCTGGCGAATACCATGAACTTGGCCTTCTGAGTCGGATCCGCGGACCGGTGGTATCGGAAAAAGGTCTGCGTCTCGGTGCGACCCACCACTTCGATCTTCCCGGTGGCGTGCGACATGACCAAGCGCGCCCTCATGGCCAGTCCGGAGCACTTCATGCGAGCCTGCTCGAAGGTCTCGAAGGCTTCTTCGATGGGCACGGCGAAATGGCGGTTGCCTCGGGTAGGTCGCCCGATGAAGACGTAGTACGGGGGCGTACCCGCGTAGGAGAGCCGGTTGAACAGATCGCCGAGAACGTCGGGATCGTCGTTGACCCCGCGTAGCAGAGGGGTTTGATTTGCCGTCACCACCCCGGCCTTCTGCAGCAGACTCAGAGCGCTTTCGGCCTCGGTCGTGAGTTCCCGTGGGTGGTTGAAGTGGGTCATCACGTAGACCTTGCGATCGTCGTGACTGTGGCGCGCCAGCATCTGCAGCAGCGCCGGATCGCCTGTGATGCGGCTCGGATTGAAGGCCGGCATCTTGCTGCCGAGACGGATGATCTTCACGTGGTCGATCGTCCGCAGTTCGCTCAAGATGTCATCGAGGCGTTTGGTGGAGAGGAGCAGGGCGTCGCCACCGGTAAGCAGTACGTTGTTGATCTCCGGGTGAGAACGGATGTACTCGATCCCCGGACCCACGTCGCGCTGTACCTCGTCGTTCCCCTCCATGAAGAGACGCTTCCGGAAGCAGAAGCGACAATACCCGCCGCACAGATCGTTGACCAGGAGGAGTCCGGTGTACTCGTACTTGTGCTCGAGCCCCGCAACCTTGGTGTAGCTGTGCTCGTTCGAAGCGTCGAGCCGACCCCACATCTCCAACTCCTCGGGGCCCGGGATGATGATGCGGCGAATCGGGTCCTCAGGGTCGCTCCAGTCGATCAGCCCGAGGTAGTACGTGTTCGCCCGGAATGCGTATCGGTCTGCAACGCGTTCGAGTGCGGCGCGATCCGCATCGGGTATGCCCTCCACTTGGGAGAGACGGGCCAGGTACGTGGTCTTCTGAGGGGTGACCTTGGTCATGTGAGCCTCCGGTGCGCGTCTCCGCAGAGGTGGCGGAAGAGCGTTCGTCGCTTTTCGGGGGGCCGTCGGGCCAAGGGTGCTTCCTGCACCGTTGCCGCAGTCGGGGCGGACGTTGCTGGGCGACTCGCAATCCGATCGCATGATCGGAGCACTAGTATACCGCAGGCCTCTGTGCTGTCTCAACCCCTACGGGTGACAGTTGTCACAAGCGCGCGTATCTCGTGGATCGGTTAAGTTGTCCCTTTCCGGCTGCCGATAACGACGTATCGGCTCTGTCGCCTGTGGCATGACGCAGGCGGAGAGAAGGAGGGGTGTCGTGGAGAGCGAGTCATTGGTCATGGTCCGCTGCCCCGAGTGTGGCGGCTTGATGCTTGAAGGCAAAGAGTGCCGGGTGTGCGCGGGCGGTCCCGTCCCGCGCGACGGGACCTACCCTACTGTGGCGACCACGGGCACAGCGACGGGCAAGAAGGGCGGGTTTCCGATCATGCCGGTTGTACTCGCCGCGCTCCTGGTCCTCGTCATGGTGGCCGGGGCCGTCGCTGTCCTCTCCACTCGGGGTTCGGATCCCACCATCGAAGGCTGGCACAAGGTCGAGGGCAGGGGGGTGAGCCTGCTGCTACCGGCGGGCTGGATGGGGGGTGAGCCCGGCACCGAGGTCTTGGATCAAGTGCTCATGACCATGCGCTCCTACGGTCAGAACCACGAGGCTCTGGCCGGAGCACTGGAGGCCAATCCGGATGCCCTTCTGCTCTTCGCGGTGGATCAGGCAGCGGCCACGGACGGGTTCGCCACAAACGTGAACGTCGTCGCCGAAGAAGCGCCGGACGACACGAGCGTCGAGAGCTATCTGGAGGCGACGCGCGGTCAGCTCCCGGCATCTTTCCGCGTGCAGGAGAGCGGGGTCCGGAACGTCGGACGGTACAGTGGGGGTCGGATCGTGACCGTGTTCGACCTTCCCCCGGGGAGGGGTCAGCAGGTCGCCTACATCATCAAGGACGGCCGTGTCTTCTGGATCGTCACGTATACGACAAGCGTCGTAGAATTCGCGAATCGTATCAACGATTTCGAACGGAGTGCCGCCACCATCCGCCTCGATTGACGTGGAGCCTCGTTTCGCGTGCTACGTCCTGCTCGCTGGGGCACCCCGCCCGGGTTCAAGGTCCGATGGGTACCACGCCGTCGCTCCCGTTCTCGGCGGGACCGGGCCCGGAGAGGGGATATGGGCGCGGCACCGCGTTCCACACTCCGTAGAGCAGGCGGGCCGCGTGGCCGCGGGTGGCTGTGGACCAGGGGTCGAAGCGTCCGGGTGCCGTGCCGTCGGCCAAGTCGTTGAAGGCCGCCCAGTTGACGAACCCTTGATCGACCTGATCTACGTCCTTGAAGCCGGCACTGTAATCGGGCGGTGGCGCCGCCATGTGCGTCTGGGCGGCCCGCACGATCATGCGTGTCATCTGGATCCGTGTCACGAGGTCGTGGGGGCGGAAGGTGCCGTCGTCGAAACCGGCGGCGATCCCGGCCTTGGCCGCTTCTGCCACGTAGTCGGCTCCCACGTCATCGGCCGGTGCGGGCAGGTCTCGGAAGGGTGGCTGCGCGTCGGGTTCGGGCGTATGCAGCCCCAGGAGGCGCACCAGCATCGTGGCCAGTTGGCCGCGGGTCACGGAGGCGTCGGGTCTGAAGGTGCCGTCGGGGAAGCCGGTGAGGACCTCGGCATCGAACAGCACCTCGATCGCTCGACGGAAGCGGTGTCCGGCGGGGACGTCGGAGAAGAATGGCGGGGCCGGCAGCCTTTCCGTGAGGAACGAGACCGCACGGGTGCCGTCGACGGGGGCGCCGTCGACCGCCCGGGCTTGATGCGTGACGAGGACGGTGTGCACGGTGTGGCCGGCCAGGTCTTGAAGCGGATCCACCACCGCGGTCTTGGTTGTCGCGTTCCAGAAGATCTGGACAGGGATGGGCCACGGTTCCCACGGCGGTATCGCGAAGAAGGGGTTGAGCGCGGTCTGCGGGCGCCACGCGGGCCCGTCCTCCATTCCGGGAGCGCCGCCCGTTGCGTAGAACACAGGCCCTGAGTAGAGTTGGATGCCGCCCTCCCGCAGGGACGAGAGATCCATGTCGCGGTCGAAGGTCACCCTGAAGTCGGAGTCCACTGCTACATCAGCCGCGCCGTCCCCTGGGACGAAGGACACGACCCGGGGCGCCGGCCCCACGTCGCCGACGACGATGTCGGCCGCCACGAAGGTGGGTGGCGGCACGGGGATGAGGGAGTCGGCCGGTGGGGGAGTGCCGTCGCCGCCGCTCCCGTCGGTGTCCAGGTACCAGTAGGGCGGTTGCGACCACGTTCCGTAGACGACACGGTAGCGCCCCTCCCGAGCGCCGGTGGTCACGCGAGCGGTGAATCGGACACGTGCGTTCCGGGTCGCTTCCACCTCCGCGCCGCCGAACGCCCGCCATTGGTAGCCGACGGGAGCGGAATGGTGGACGTCGTACACCCAGGTGTCGCCCGGCGCGGCTGTGAGTGAGCCTCTCAGCTCGGGTCCGGCGGGTGCGGGAAGCGAACTTGTCACAACGTACTCCACGGAGGCGAGGCTCCAGCCGTCTGGGACCAAGACTCCCAGACGCAGGCTCACAGTACCCGTGGGTAGCGGCGGTTCGTCGATCGGGGGCATGGTGGGCGTGACGTCTCCGCCAAGGCCGGGGACTTCCGGCACGGGTAACCACGGCCCATCGCCGAGGTGCGCGACGGCCTCCACCGTCGATGTGAATGTCGTTTCTGCCGGCACGTTGTTCGGCTGATCCACGGCGGTGAGTTCGACCCAGGGGGAGAAGTAGAAGAGCGGGAGGGCGGCTGCCAGGGCCGCCAGCGTTCGCGTGCCTCTCACGGTGACCTCCGCTTCGGAGTGGTGAGCGTCCGGGCGACGACCGCCCATGCGACGTCTCCCTGACTATACTCTTTCCACGGGGCCCGCGCGGGTCTTGCTCGCGCTTGGGGAGGCCGACGCCTCTTTAAGTGTTGAAAGATACAAAGGCTCACGAACTGTTTGACTCTCGTGCGGCTCAGCGTTACAGTGTGCTTCTGAGCCTCCGGGTCGCCGCCTGCTCTTCGGGGTCGAATCGCCGGGTGCAGACGATCCGTGTGCGACGTGAGCGCGCTTTTGAGGATGCGCGCCGAGGGAGGTGGCCGCTGTGAGGTGGATCGTGGGCGTGGTGGTGCTGGCGGTCGCCGGCCTCGTAGCCCTTTCGGCTGCCCAGCCGGTGGGAGCGGTGCCCGGTATCCCGGCCAGCGCCTCGCCGTGGGAGGGTGGCTATCTCTACGGCAGCTGGCCGCACGGCGGCTATTCGGACGCTTCGAACCGCTGCAAGATCTGTCACGCCGTCCATGGCGCCAGAGTGGGGGGCGAGGCCCTGATCAAAAACAAGCGCGACCAGGCCTGCATCTACTGCCACTTCACCCATTTCAGCGTACCTCACCCATACGGCAATAACGCCGCGCTCTATACGACGGAGTACGAGAACAACCATGCGGCCACTCATCAGGGCACTGTATACGGTGGTTGCCTGAGTTGTCACTCGATCCACGGAGCGAACGTGCTCGTCAGCCCGGTGGAGGGGATCGCGGCCTCGACGATGGTGCGGAACGACCCGGGCGGGACGCTCGCCGGGGGCACCGGAGCCGTGGCGGCGCCGGCCACCACTCTCACGGAGTTCTGCCGTGACTGTCACGACAAGACCGGTCGAGCCGATGGCACCGGCACCTGTGTCACCTGCCACGACACCGTGCAGATGGGTGTGTCCGACTTCCCGGAGCGCGATCAGGTGTCACACGTGATGACCGCTACGCTCACAGGCGCGGATGGCACTACTCAGGGAGCCGTCGCAGGATCTACCACGTGTCGCTCGTGCCACAAGGGGGCAGCCACCTTTGCCGCGGGGAATAGCTTCCCTCACCTGACGGCGGGCGCCGACTTCTTGACGGACGGCCATACGAGCACCTCGCCGCTCGATCGGGTCTGCCTAGAGTGTCATGCCTGGAACGGCGGCGCGAGCGGGGTGGGTGTCACGTACTGAGAGGGCCTCCCGGCCGACCTCAATTGACCCCGGGGGCGGCCTCAAGGGCGCCCATCTCGGCGGCGTTCGCAACCGGTGCCATTGCCAGCGGGCGCAGTGCCCGGTCGTCAGGGTGCTCGGCCAGGATCTCAGCGATCAGGGCGCTCAGACTTATCGTGAGGCGATCGGAACAGGCGTTCATACACCCTGTATCGACATGGGCAGGCTTGGGCTTGAGACGCCGCGCCCCGATCGGCGCGGGGTTATCCACAGAAATGGACGTCGCGTCGTCTCCCGCGGCTTCTATTCCAACCACCGGAGTATTCCGTACCTTCCGCTCTCTTGGGTACGGTGACCTTCCTCGGGTGAGGCGTGGGTGCGGCGGGCGCTCCACGATCGAAACGGACGCAAGGAGGTTGGAATGAACAGCGTGCAGCTTGTCGGACGTTTGGCCACGGAGATCGACTTGAAGGAGGTGACGGGCGGTTCAAAGGTGTCCACGTTCATCCTCGCAGTCGATCGAAATGCGGAGGAGGCGGACTTTAGTATTCTGCCTACGGTCCGGAGGTCTTCTCTCGTACGTGTGGGCCGGAGATCGGCACCTTGAATTGCCGATGGAAAGGCAGCGATCGCAACAGCGGACCTTCATTGCCGTCCCGCAAGACCTCCCAGATCAGCGCGGAGAGCGTGACCACGAGTCCGTCACTGAGGCGCCTTCTGTTCATGCTACCTCATCGGCCCCTACGGCGGAGTGCATGAGCCCGGGCCCCTCCCTACCGCCAGTGGACCTCCACGCGCCGCTTCTCCGGATTCGTCCTTCGCCCCGGGCACTCCAATGGGTATACGATCACGCGGTCGAGGAGCAGATCGTAGACATCCCGCTGCGCCTGCACGCTCAGTACCCCCCACTGGGCCCGCGTCATCTCCCCGAGGTCCTCCCACATCTGGTCGATCACGTCCCCTTGCGCCAGATCCTCACTGCGCGCGGCGGCGCGCGCCAATCTCTCCTCAGCCTTCTCCAGCCGCTTCAGCTGGAGCTCCCGGGCAGAGCGATACTCCGCCTCCAGTATTTCCCCCCCCGCGTACATTGCGGTCAGCTTGCCGAGTGCCTGCTCCGCCTGCTCCACCGTCTCCTGCAAGGGCGTCAAGGGCTCCGGTTTTGGTCGACGCTTGGGAGCGGTCGCGCGTCGCAGGCGAGTGAAGAGTCGGTCTTCCACCGTGGCCGTGAGCTCCTCGGCACGCACCGCCGGTCCACGCTCGCATAGCCCCTTGGTTCGGCCATTGCACGTGTAGTAAAGGACGGGGGGCGTGCGCTGGTAGCGGGCGTAGAGCCTCCCGCCGCACGTCCCGCAGCGCACGTGCCGGCCGGTTAAGGGCACACGCGGTGTCCGACCCGCCTGTGGCTTGCGGCGTCGGCCCTCGTGGATGGCCATGGTCTTCTCGTAGGTCTCAAGCGGCACGATGGCCTCGATGTTCCCGCCGAAGACGAGCTCGCCCTCGGCCTCACGGGCACCCACCTGGATGGCGCGGAAGAGAATCGCCGTCACCGTTGCCCGCTCCCAGGTACGGCCTCTCTGTGTCGGGATCCCCTGTTTGTTCAGCTCCCTGGCAATCCTGTCCGCACCCCAGCCGTGGTGGTAGCGATCATGGATCCAGAGTCGCACCTTCTGCTCCTCCGGTTCCGCAACGAGCTGGGAGCCGTTCTCGCGTCGCTCAAGCCGGAAGCCGAACGGCACCGGGCCCCCCGACCAGCGTGCCTGTTTCGCGAGTCTGCGATGGGCATCTCGGACCCGGGAGCCGATCTTGACGCTCTCGTACTTGGCGAGCGCTGCTGAGATCGACCAGATGAGCGCGGACTCTGCGCTGCCGTCATTGGGATTCCCGGGGGAGTCGCAGTGGATCCCTGAGCGTCTGAGGGCCGCCAAGATGGCGTGGAAGTCTTCCTCCTCGCGGGCGAGTCTGTCGATTTTGTAGAAGAGGACGACGTCGCAGCCGCCGGCCAGGGCGTCGTCGAGCAGCCGATTCAGCCCCTCCCTCCGGCTCCGGTCCCAGGCGCGGCCGGAGAGGTCGAGATCCTCGTACCACCCGGTGATGGTCCAGCCCTTCTGGTCCGCGAAGCGGCTGATCTCGTCCCGCTGGATCTCCGGGGAGATCATGTCGTCGCGGGCCTTGGAGACCCGCACGTAGGCGTAGGCGCGCATAGATCCATTCTAGCGGAACCTTGTCCGCGGGCAGGAAACGCGAGGCCTCCGGCTTGTCGACGCCGCCTGAAGAGTGAGCCGAATCCGCCGGGCAGGTTCCAGGGCGATAGTGGCTCAGGTTTCGTCCGGCGTTGGCACGGCTATGTTTATACGTTGACAAGGCTAAGTTTGTAAGCCGGACGTCGATACACACGGTATCCATTGCTCGGTGGCGGAGGGAGATAACGCATGTGGGGTGGCACCTTGCGGAAACTGGACAGTCTCCGCGTCCGCCTTATCGCCCTCCTTCTACTGGCCGTTCTCCCAGCCGCAGCCTTGGCGGCATACACCGCCCGGGACGCCCGCCAGGAAGCGATCGCCCATGCGCAAGAGGAGGCCACCGCGCTCGCGTTCGCTCTCAGTGCGTACCTGGACCAGCACATCACGCAAGCACACCAGGTACTCTCGGCGGTGGCGGCCTCACCGGTTGTCCTGCACGGGAGCTCGGCGGAGGTGAGCGAGTACCTGGCCCGGGTCGCTGAGCAGCATCAGGTGTTCTCCTCGCTGCTCGTAACCGATCGCGTCGGACGGGTGAGGGTGAGTGGGGAGCCCCTCACCGACCACCCGGATCTGAGCGATCGAGACTTCTGGAAGCAGGTGCAGGGCACCCACGCGTTCAGCGTCGGCTCTTTCTCCATCGGCCGGGTGACAGGAATGTCGATCCTTCCCGTCGCCGAACCCATCCTCAACGACGACAGTGAGTTGCTCGGTATTGTGGGCACGGGGGTCGAGCTGGCATTGCTCGAGTCCTTCGTTGAGGCGGTGTCCCTGCCTGAGGGAGCCGGCTTCTGTGTCGTCGATCGGAACGGCGTGGTGCTCAGCCACCATCCCGGCCCAGAGGAGTGGGCCGGCAAGGCCCTTGGCGACTTGGAGCTCGCAGGGCTCATGCTGAGCGGTTCTCGAGGGGTCAGCGAGGTGCCCGGTCCGGATGGTGTCACTCGGCTCTACGCGTACGCTCCGGTGAAAGGCAGCGAGGGAGCCGCCTTCGTTGCTGCCGGCATACCCCGGAGTACGACCTACGCCTTCGTGTCCGAAGTCGTCTTCCGCTTCGCACTCGGGCTGGGGATCACGGTCGCCTTCGTCCTCATCGCCGCCGGGCTCGGCGCCGACCTCCTCGTCATAAGGCCCGTGGGCCGCTTGGTGACCGCGGCCCAGGGACTCGCCGGCGGAGACCTTTCGGTGCGCATCGGAGCCGGCGGGGGCTCCGGCGAAATCGGTCAGTTGGCCCGGGCCTTCGATTCCATGGCGGAAACCATCGAGCAGCGGACCGCGGCGCTCGCGGAAGCCGAGGCCAGCTACCGAACCGTCGCGGAGTCGCTACCTGTCGGAATGGTCGTGCACCGAGAAGGCAGGATCGTCTTCGCCAACGATGCGGTAGCCCGAATCGTCGGCGCCTCTTCGCCAGTCGAGTACGTCAGCGCACCCGTGCTGGAGTTCATCCACCCATGTTCCCGGGACTTGGTCCGCCGCGGTATCCAAGACATCCCTCACACTGTCGGAGCTGGCCCCTTGCAGGAAATCAAGATCCTCCGGATCGACGGCACCGAGGTGGACGTAGAGGTCATGAGCACCCCCATGGTCTTTGGGGGAGTCCCCGCCCTGAGCACCGTCATCATGGACGTGAGTGACCGCAAGGTGGCGGAGAAATCCCTGCGCGAAGGCCAGGAAAGGACGCAAGGAGCGCAGCGTCTTGAGGCCGTGGGTCAACTCGCGGGCGGCATCGCCCATGATTTCAATAACCTGCTCACCGCGATCATCGGCTATGCGGAAATCGGACAGGGGCAATCTAAGGGAGATCCTGCCCTTGACGAGGCACTCGCCGAGATCCGGGCTTCAGCAGACCGCGCTGCTGCGCTCACCCGGCAGCTGCTGGCCTTCTCGCGGCAGCAGCCGCTCCAGCCCCGGGTGGTCAACTTGAACGTGGTCACGGAGTCGATCTCCGGCCTCCTCCGGCGGCTGATAGGCGAGGATGTGGAACTGACTCTGCGGTGCCGGGACGGGTTGTGGCCGGCAGAAGTCGATCCAGGCCAGATCGAGCAGATCATCACGAACCTCGCGATCAACGCTCGGGATGCCATGCCGGGCGGAGGAAAGCTGACCATCGAGACCGCCAATGTGGAACTCGGAGAAGACTACGCGAGCACGCACCCTGGGGCGGAACCCGGTCCCTACGTGATGCTGGCCGTGAGCGACACCGGCACGGGGATCGACCCGGACACCCTCCCCCGTATCTTCGAGCCCTTCTTCACCACCAAGGAGCACAGCAAGGGTACGGGCTTGGGCCTCTCCACCGTCTACGGCATCGTCAAGCAGAGCGGCGGTAGCATATATGTCTACAGCGAGCTCGGCCAAGGCACCACCTTCAAGATCTACTTCCCCCGAGTGGACAGGCCCATCGACTGGACTCCGGAACGCAGAGCGACTGAGAGAAACCGAGTCGAGCGCGGGAACGAGACCATCCTGGTTGTTGAAGACGAGCCGGCCGTACGGGCTCTCACCGCGCGGATCCTGGAAGGCGCGGGCTACACGGTTCTTCACGAGGGGGATCCCGCGGACGCGGTGAAACTGTTCGACGGGTACGCGGGTGTCGTTCACTTGTTGTTGACCGATGTTGTTCTCCCCGGGATGAGCGGGCGGGTCTTGTCTGAAACGATCGCAGCGAAACAGGGCGTCCACCCCGGCGTTCTCTTCATGTCGGGTTACACGCAGGACGCCATCGTGCACGACGGGCGTCTGGATGCGGGCGTACAGTTCCTCGAGAAGCCCTTTACTCGCGACGCGCTTCTGCGCAAGGTGCGCGAAGTTCTCGACCGGCCGCTGCTGGGGCAGCTCGAGATGCCCCTGTGAAAACTGACGGGCGGTCAGTTCTCAGACGCAGAAGCGGCCAGCAGTTGGTCCAGGTGCCGCTCTTCTTCCCGGATGATGGCCTGGAGCACGTCGCTATTGCTGGCGCTGGTCTGTCGGGCAAGCGTGCGGTAGTAGTTGACGGCGTCCCGCTCCATTTCGATGGCGATTGCGAACACCTCCGAGATCCCTCCGGCTGACACCAGTCGTAGAATCTCAGTCTTTCCCGGAATCACCCTATGGCGTGCGGTCTGGCGCGCTGCTGCGATCGATTCCTCAGACACCATGACCGTCTCGCCTCTCTCCGCCAACCGACTGTGCAAGTTCCGGAATGTCCTGTAGTGATTGGCTTCCTCTTTCTCCAGGTCTCGGCACAGCTTGGCCGCACGGGGATCCTCGAGCAGACTGCCCAAGGCCTCGTAGAAATCCCGACCGATCTCCTCAATCTCCATGGCCAGCTGCAGGGCGGCATCTCCGCCCCAGTCTTCTACTTCCGAAGTCATGCGTAACCAACACCCTTCATGCTTGTCAACTCTTGAAGCACCGTGCGGCCTCGGACCCCACATGTATCCATCGGCTCTAACCCTCGATAGGGTTAATGCGACGAGGGAAGCCCGGCACTGATCGGCTACGCTTCTGCGGAGAGTGTTGGGTTTGGTCTCAAATAATCGCCGCCCCCCAACCGATTACTCCCTACTCGTGGATCCGACGGGTGGTCTTTAGGCGGACTGCGGCTCCCAAGAGCGCTACGCCCGCGCCAACCAGGAAGATGTCGGCCCACGATGTACCGGTGTTCGGGAACCTGGGACGGCGAAGAGTCGTTGTCGTGGTGGGCGTCGGCGTTGATGTCGTTGTGGTCGATGACGTGGTGGTCGTCGAGGCTCCGGGCGCGGTCGAAGTGGTCGAGGCTCCGGGCGCGGTCGAGGTCGTGGAGCCTCCCGGTACGGTCGAGGTTGTGGAGCCTCCGGGCAGAGTCGAGGTCGTGGAGCCTCCCGGTACGGTCGAGGTCGTGGAGCCTCCGGGTACGGTCGAGGTCGTGGAGCCTCCGGGTACGGTCGAGGTCGTGGAGCCTCCGGGTACGGTCAAAGTGGTCGTCGACGGCGCAATGGTTGTCGTCGTTTGTATCGTCGGGCAAAGCCCGTTCGTGATGGTATTGCTATCGAGCGTAACCGCACCATTCCGTGCCAACAGCTGCCCTTGGACCGTCGCACCGGTGTTCGCCGTGATGGATGTCATGGCGAAGATGTGACCCACGAAATGAGAGTTCACCCCCAAAGTCGCGGAGCTTCCAACCTGCCAGAAGATCCGGCAGTACCGAGCCCCGTTGAGGAGGCTGACGTTGCTGTTCGATGCCGTGATGAGCGTAGAGGAGGTCTTGAACACGAATACCGCATTGGGATCGCCCTGAGCGTCGAGCGTAAGAGTGCCGGTGATCTGGAACGTACCGCTGGCCGAATCGTAGACACCGGGAAGCAAGGTAGAACCGCCAAGCTGGGTGGGGATGCGGCTTACGGGCGTTCTTCCGGCGGCGTCGTTGTATGCGGTCACCAGGTCATCCTTGGCCACACGGGCTGCATCATCAGCCAGGTGCACGGTCCCGGTGAGCGTTACACTCGCCTGTCCCGTGAAGGAAGTGCCAGGATAGAGTCCGACGTCTCCGCCCGCGTCTCCGTTGATCGTGGTCGGTCCAGTATTCGTGATCGTCGAGCCAGCTAGGACGGCAAAACTGGAGGTTGATCCGAGGCCTACCGGCGGTTGGGCGGCCATGACTGTGGCAGGTACCGCCAGCGCGACCGTTAGTAGGAGCAGAAGTAGCATTGACACATGTCGCATCTTCCTGAGCGTTCTCATAAGTCGATTCGACCCCCCACTCCTATTTGTCATGCGGATGTGCTGATTCTAAATACTGCTCTTCAACGCGTCCAGCAGGCGACGAGACTATCTAGAATTCGCGTCTTCGGGTGGCTTGTCCTGCAATGTCCAGACCCAGGTGGGGCTTGGAGATTGCCACGTCCCTTCAAGAGGTGCACGAGTCCACATGCTCCTTTTCGAGCTCCTGCAAACCTCGGCCCGCCGTGAGCAGGCGTCACCCCCTCGGTGAATCGAGCCTAGCGCATGAAGGGCACCGCGCTGATCGTTCCAAGATCAGTAGCCCTTGCTCGCCACCACGTATCCCTGCGGGTCGAGCACCTTCACCGTGTCTCCGTCGTTGTTCCAGATCGCGGCGCCGTTCCCCCAGTAGAGGTCCGACTGGCTGTCCGCTCCGCTGCCGGTGTGGAGGGTGAAGGACTGGCCGGTCTGGAAGACCCGGTCGGGGAAGTAGTACGTGTGCGCGGCGTCGTCCTCGACGGAGTAGCCGATGAGGCTGCCTCCCACGAGCATCTTGAAGACGATGTACTCGTCGTTCAGGTTGTCGTTGTCGTTGCCAGCGGCGTCCGCGTGGACAGAGACAATCTCCAGCGCCGGCCCGGCGGGTCCGCCCTCCATGAGTCCCAGCAGGTTGTGGAGCACCTGCGCGACTTCACCCCGCGGCATCTTGCCCCAGGGATCGAGACTCCCGACGGGAAGCCCGGTCAAGAGTCCGTTGTGCTCAGCCACGCGGGCGTTCGGTCCATGGATCGGGCTGAAGCCCGATCCCCAGGTGTTCTGGTAGCCGGAGGGCGGGGTGCCGAGCGTGCCCGGGAGGATGTTCTGGACCGCGCGGACCACCATGGTGACGACCTGGGCGCGAGAGATGTCCGCCATCGGCGCAAAGGTGCCCGGGCCGGTCCCATTGGTAATCCCGCGGGCCGCGGCCACAGCGATGAAGTTGTCGGGGTAGAGGGTGGAGGCGCCGCCCCTGGTCACGTCGCCGAACGGACACACATCCGCCTCGGAGACTGGAATGTCAAGCGTGAGCACGATCATCTTGGCGAAGTGCTGGCGCCAGACTGGGTTCCCCGGGCGGAAGCTGCCGTCGTCGTAACCATTAATGATTCCGCGGGTTGACAGGTCGTCGATAGCCGTCGCGTAGGCGTGGCCGCCGGAGACGTCGGTGAAAGCGAAGGCAGATGAGGTGAATAGGCCCAGGAATAGGACAGTGGTCAGGATGAGCAGGACCCACCGGACGGAAAACTTCTGTCTTGTGATCCCCGTCGTCTTCCTCAAGAACCCACCTCTGTCGGCCATCTCGCTCCCCTTTCTGCACTTTTTGGGCATCCCGCCGGAGGTCCTGCCCACCCTACGATCTCCCGTGTGTCTATTCGTTTGGCGACCACTCAGAGTCTTGGTATCCAGCACTGAGCGGCAACTCCATCGCTCCGGCCTGGGGGGGTGTCGCCGTAGTAGGGGAGGTTGGGAGTCATGGGTGGGACGGTATCAGGGACAGAGTCTGATGGGCAAGGCGCGTATCGGGTACGGAAACCAGACAGAAGACTTCCGAGAGAGGGACATCAAAGAGGAGATGGAGATTGACGCCTGAAAGGGGGGCTCTGCCGATGTAGATTGAAGTGGGTCTGGAAGCGGTCGCCGACTCGTTGCCAGAGAGTAGAGTAGGAATGGTAGTGTACGGGTGGGACGGGCAACCTAGATTGATGCCGTTAAGCAACACCAAGGTGGGGGAATTGGAAATGGTCTTGCCCAACTGGCTCAAGATCGCGTGGTGGGTTCTGCTGCTCGCCCTTCTTGGCGGCGTGCTTCGTACACGTCTGTCTGCTTTTACAGCCGGCTCAGCCGTCGGTGCTGATGTTGTTTTGCTGGTCATCTGGACGGCGCTGCTGCTGGCTCCCTTGTTTCAGGAGGTGACACTGTTCGGAATCACGCTCAAGCGGCAAGTGAATCAACTCACAGAGGAGCTGTCGGCTCTACGCAACGATGTACGCAATTCGGTCGCCGTTCGTACACAGGTCAACCCTACTTTCTACGTCCCCGCGCCTCCTCCGGATTCACAGCTCCCGGCTCTTGAAAGTCGCCTACGAGAGGTGCTCCTGGGCGTTCTGCGTGATCTGGGTATTGAGCAGGTCCGGCCTGCCGCAGAACTCCAACCGGCTCCCGACGATGTCACCTTCCTATTCAATGTGCGATATGGAATAGAGAGGGAGTTGCGTCGGGTCTGGAACGAGTTCGATCATGTTGAAGAATCTGGCGGGCCCACATCTGTACTTCGGATCGCCTCGACGCTCTCTCGCGAAGGTCTTCTGGATGACCGCCTGGCTCATGTGGTCCAGCAAGTCTATCGTGTTGCGTCCCCTGCCGTTCACGGTGAGCCAGTGAGCGAGGCGCAGGTGTCCTTCGTGCGCGACGTCGCGCCGGAACTGATTTCGGCGCTCAAGGCGATTGCGCTAAAGGAGGGTGCGTGACGGGGCAATGCAGCGATCTAGTCATTGTCAGTTGCTCCCGGCGCCAAATCGATTTCCAGGTGGTGCTGACGCTCAGCCTCGGAGATCTCCTCAAGGAGTTCGGCGAGGTTTCCTAAGGGCAGAACCCAAGTAGCACCGATTCCCGTGCTGTATCCGATGGAAAAGCCCTCAGGGGACGGATACTCTATGTGAATGTCCGGGTGCAGAGATTTGACCAAAGAACAGCCAACGGCCTGGAGCTTGCTGCCCGCGGGGGCTAGCAGAATTCGGTGGTTGGCGGAATACTCCCAGTAGAGATCCAGCAGCATCACCACCGATTCCCGATAGTCGAGGGTCGACACGGCTCGCTTAGGCAACGCCACGTCGCCTGGTTGAGCGTGTTCGACTGGGTTGTCCATTTCCCACTCCCGGCGTACTTGGTCATGAATCCAGGCTGTGGCGTTTTCCCGCCAATTGTGCACCGGCGGCCGTCCGTTGATCAAGAATAGCCGCCCCGGATAGGCTGTATTCAACAGGACCTGCGTCAAGGCATCGTTGAAGGACATGAACACCAATGCCGCTGTTTGGTGACCCTGCATAGCAACACTTGCCAGCGAGTCGACCCGGACCACACCGTGCACTCCGGTGTATATCTGCAGTGACGGCTGATGAACCTTGTTGGCTTCCCGGGCCTGACGGAAGCTCCCTTCGCTGGGACTGTAGTTTTCGGCCTCCGCGTAGAAGACCGTCACATCCAGCCTGAGTGTCCGGACGACGTTCAACGCCAGCATGATCAGCAACTTTGACATGGTCGAGATGTCCAAGAATACTCGACGCGCTCGATAATGGGCCAGACGTGAACTCAGGCGCTGCTCGAAATCGGCTGGCTCAAAGCGATTGTAGGCGAGAATATCCTCATCTGCGGCTTGAACTCCCGCATTGCCAAGGCTCTGACGCACGTCGGCCAGTCGATTTCGCGGGTTGGCCGGTTCGTAGCGCATCAACACAGCATTCGCTGATGAAGGCTTCACGATGGCCTGCGTTACGGCCATCGTGCGTTCTTCAAACCCAGGTGCGTGAACTAGGACGTCGCCCACCTCCAAAGTCAGCTCGTCTTCCCTTCGGAGCTCAGGCAACAGCTTGATGAGCGCCCGGTTCTTCGGCTTTTGCACGGTCAGTCCTTTGGGTCGTCGCCCAAATCGTCGTACAATGGGTCGCTTTGTCCCGATTCCCAGCCTTCGCCGAAAAAGTTCATCTGGGCTGCATCAGCTCCACCGCGATTCATCGACTTGAGGAACGTCTCCATGAACCGGTCTGGCTCGAGGAGAAGTTGGGTGAAGGTCGAGCAGGGCATTTGCACGCTGTCACGCTTTGACAACGCCAACGTACCGTAGGGAAGTAGTAGCCGCCTTAGGTACAGTCGGGGTACAAATGACCCGCGCACGCTCTTACCCCGATTATCGCGCATGAATAGTCCATATCGGATTAGGTCCCGGTAGATCTGTTCGGCCAAACCCGAAATGCGAAACTCGTCAATGATCTCAATTCGAAACGCCATGCGGGGCACCTCTCTCGAGCGGATCTTGTAGGTGGGGCCTTGGAGGAGTCCGCTTGCTGCTGCGACGAACGCTTCGACTATCGCCTTCAGGTGATCGCCGAAATGGCCGGAGAGCTCATAGTCGGGCCTCGTTTTGCGCATGGCGTCGAACTCATACTTCCACTGGGTCGGGTTCGTTGGTTCGTTGCGAGTGTGCGAATTCAGCCACTCACTTCCACGATTTCGGAAGGTACGATCCTGAACCGTCTCGTCGATCGGTAGGCTAAGTACCGACGCCGGGTTGGAGACATCTGCAGCTGCATCCACCACATCGGAAATCAACTGGATCATGGTCCGCGTGTCGCCGGACCAGAGATTCGAGAATGTATCGTCGCCAAAGTAGTTCACACGTGATCGCGAGCGACCACGTCTCTGCGATGTTCCCTCAACAATCGTACGTTCCTCTGAATGTCGGTCGGACGGCACCAACCGGAGACGCCGCGCAAACTCAGTCTTCGACAACCCCGTATTTCCCAGGAGCTGCCTCAAAGAGGCGCAGTCCGAAGGTATCCTGCCATCGAGAGACAGCCGCCGCGAGAAGACGTCGTTCAAGAATGAGAGGCGCTCGTCATCCGGCAGGAATAATGACTCCTCGCCAAGGTCGACCATCTGGAAGTCGTCGCCGTCCTGGAGGTTCTTGCCACTGGAATCAAGAGGAACGAAGGTCGTCGAGGCTTCGGTGGCCAACTTGGCTAGGATCTCGGAAGAACGCTGCAGGAGCGAGCGGTTGAGTACGCGCTGTATTGATTCGGAGACCCGAGGTGTCGAGTAGTCATCGACGAATAGCAGGATCGATCGATCGCCGATCCAGGAACAGCAATGCCTGAGTTGTTGGGCCAAGTGGGGGAGCCAGCGATGCTGGGACATCTCGTGAAAGCCTGGGAAGCCGATTCCGCCGTCGGCTGTTGGGAACATCCACTTCGTCTGTTCCAGAACTGAGCGGTATTTCTCGAGTCGGTCCTCGCCAAGGAACAGGGGGCCATTTGCCCTTGATATCAACAGATGCTTGACGAATTCGAGCAATCGATCGCTCGGTGGCATCCCCTCCTTCGCTGAAAGCGATGACTCCACGGCGAGAAGGTCGGCCAAAACACAGAGATTGGTGAAGCACACCAGTCGCGCCTCATCGGCGGCCGATGGATCGCTCGGGAAATGTGCGAATGCATCCGCGATGTCGTTGGCGTTGACGTAGAACGCCACGAAACTTGGTGGGTTAGACAAGCCTGGTACGGGGCCGCACTCTACGAGCAGGCGCTCGCTCAATCGTCGGAACAACATGGTCTTGCCACAACCCCGGGGGCCGGTCACTACCGTTGGAATGTCGAGTGCCAGAATTTTGGATCGCGCCGGAACCTCGGGGACGAACAGCTTCTGCCACCAGTCCCAGCGTTCTCCAATCATCTCACTGACTTGGAACTGGCCGACGCCAGGTCCATCGGTCCGGAGTATGTTGCGATTGAGGGGGACTGCCCGAGGCGTCGCCGCCGATCTACCGTACTGCGCTTCCTCCTTGATTTCCCTCAGAAGATGCAAGATATCAAGCGGTGAGCAGCGTTCGGCGCCCTGGACTTCGGGTAGGACCTTCCCGAACAGCGGCCTGATGGCCTGCAGTATCTGCTTGTGCGTTGCTGTTGCCTTCTCGTAGTCAATTTGCGCGATCATTGCGTTGATGATTTCGGCAAGACCCAGGAAATCGTCCTTTGGGGCTTTCTCTCCACCCGTGGCCCCGTAGCCGAAGTCGGACACGAAGATCGGATACCGCGTCTGCATGGAATCATCGAAGGTTGCGAGTTCTTCCGACCCAATCAGGATGTTGCCAGCGTGGAGATCGCCGTGGCGCTCAACTCCGTTCGTCTTGCACTCACGCAACACATGAAGAACACGCTCAGTGACCGCAAGAAGAAAGCTCGTATCGATGATGTTCTTGCGCTTAAGATATGATTTCAGATTCTCACCAGGAGATATATAGTCCCATACGGTGTACATACACAGTCTAGGAATACCAATATGACTGATCTGTGCAGTTCCATGATTGTGATAATGTACAACGCCAGTTACCAGGTTAAGTCTAGATACCTTCTTTATCTCTACATCCCATCCATGTTTCAGTGTTTGAAAGACCAACTTGACAGCGTATTCTGATTCAGGCAGATCTTTATGGAAAGCTCTGTAGACAAAGCCAATCTTTCCCTTTCCCACGAACTCACGTAACCGGTATTCACCTACTTCGATTCCCTCCAGATCCTCGGCCCATGGCGTAACCTGGTCTCTAGACATGTGAAGGGACTCTTGGTTTGCGTCTTGCCGACGTCTTCTTGTAGATCAATATGGTCTCCGACTTTGTGCCTGCACATTCGCGTCGGGATCGCCGGATGTTGGGAATGGTGTCGCTGTGAACGCCTTCTAGTTCGAATGCGTGGAGGGCGGGCTCTGATTCAAACACCTCTCGTGTGAGGAAGTCCGTCCGCCCCGGTCGCCCGCCGCCCCGTGTAGCGTCGCCAACTACCAGAACGAAGTAGCCGTGTGTCTCGATCCCCGGCGCCAGGCGCGAACACACTTGTGCGATTAGCGCCCTGTACTCTGCCTCTCGGTCGCGGCGTTTGAGTTCTAGGCCTTGGGGCAGCGACCGATCAATGAACCAGAGCCTCAAACGATTGTCCCGTACATAGTCAAGTTCGTTCATGTACGGGGGGCTGGTCACCACCGCACCGATCTGCCGCAGCTTGGGAAACTCACGGGCATCAACGTGCAACACTCTCCGCGACTTTGAATAGGGGGCTGCGGGGCGCTTGAAGGTGCGATGGATCTTCGCCTGCATCCGTGTCAGCACGTCCCGTTCCTCATACATGCTGGGGTACTGGTCGGGTGGGAACCGACGATCTCGCAGGTATGGGACAAGGTGGCTGCTTGGGAATGACAGGAATCCAGGGCGCTGGTGGTGGAGCACTCCGAGGAGACAAGCATGAAGGAAGAGGTCGCCACGTGCCACGCAGGCATCACGAAAGGCGAGCGCGCTTCGCAAGGTCTCCGGATGGAAGAACTGGCGCACCCAAGATGGTACGGTGCGCAAGTCTTGGGTGCCACGGAGTTGCAGTGCCAAAGCCCAAGTGGCGCACAAACGGCGGTTGGCGACTGCCAGGCTGGTTGGCGGGAACAACTTTGCCTTGGTGAGCAAGACGGCGTACGGATTCCAGTCTCCGACAACGACGCGACGACCGTTTGCCGCCGCTTCTAACGCTCCAACGCCGCACCCACAGAATGGGTCAACCACTAGGTCACCCACCTTCGTGTGCTGCAAGATAAGAGATCTGGCGATCGACGTCTTCATTCGCCCGATATACGGGGCGATTTGGTGCAGTGACAGGTCGGTGGCCAGAGTGGATGAAGCTGACCAGCTCGGGAACAAGGGTGTTGGCTCTCCGGCCAGAGTTATGGGAATCTCCATAGTGGCAGCAGCCAACATCGGTGCCCCCGCTTCCCCGGCGAGTACATCAAGGGCGTGCAGTCCCAGAAATGGGGCCAGAACATGCTTGAAGACGCCCTGGCGCAATGGCGGGAAGTCAGAGCTCCGTGGATGGAGAGTGTGGTCGGCCTACTGGTCACGCCCATTGGCGGTGCGGGCAGAACCGGAAATCCAATGCGCCCTCCCTCATTAGACGACCATTAACCATAGCATGCTGGTGGCCAGCCCTGAGATTCCGAGGAATGATAGCGGAGGTATCATGTAACCCCCGTCGGGAGCCGCGCGCGGCTAAGGTTGTCCCTCAAACTGATACCTCCCACCAAGCCCAGAAGATGAATATCAGACCGATTGCAGGGTTCCAACTCCTGGTCGAACCCGCTCTTCTGCTCTCCCGAGAAGGCGCGCTTTATGACTTGCCGCTCGAATCTCGCGACTTGACGCTCGACTTCCAGGGCCCATTCAGCGATCTCGGGTGTGGAGAACATCCAATCCCCCACTCCGGCTCCGCCAGCGAGCAATTCGTCCCAAGGCGGATCAGTTTCCGTTTCCTTGGTGAACCACAGATTCGTCTCATCACGGCCCTGTTGTGTTCCGCTGGTCACGGATCTCGAATACTGGTCGCACGATCCCCCTGTTCAACTTCATGATTCGTCATGCGCCCTAGTGTGGCCGATGCCGCGGGAAACAATCCAGGCCCATGCCGTGCTAGACGTCTGCATTGTCGACGGGGTCCCTCTCATCCTTCCCTAGCTCCCCCTACCAACCCCTCAATATCCTCAAGATCCACCCGCCCCGTCCGCATCCCCTCACTGATCATCTTGTGCGCGAGTGCCTCCCGGTACTCGAGGAAGTACGTCGGTGACACCTCGAGCGCCGCGGCGAACTTCTCGACCGTGCGGAGTGCCTGGGAGTTCATGCGGTGACCGCGTTTGCCGGCGAGGTACTGGCTCACGGTCGAAGGGGCGACATCTGCCCGGGCCATAAGCTCGGTGTCCGTGAGATTCCGAGCGGCGAGCAACGTTTTGAGCGCATCGCGGATCGGTTCATTGCTCCTCTCGGGTACAGTCATGTCACGATTCTAGGGGGGCGCCACCTGGATACTTCACAGTACTGAGTTGTCATGCTAGCCTAGACCTCCATGCAGCTACCATGGAAGGCTGGGACACATGCCTCCTGACTGTCCCGACGACCGAGAACACATAGTCCCCCCCCTCTCCCCTTTCCGTCCTCACGACCCTCCCCTACTCACCCCCGGCGACGTCTGGTGCGCCAAGTGTGGCAGCAACGGCCAGCCCCGTGTCCGCCACTGCCCCGGCGGTGAGCCCTGCCACTTCGGCGTTACCGGCGAGCATCTGCACCTGATCTGCCCTGACTGCCGGCACGTGGAGCTCACAGAGACGTACGAGGCGTTCCGGGCGCAGGCGGGCTCGTAGATCGATCACTCGTCCGGCTCGTCCTGCTCCTCTCCGGGCAGCTCCGGTACGCTCGCAGTCGGAAGCGGGATTACCTCGGCCGGCGGCCGCAGCCGCGGTTCCGGCTTGGGGCCCTCCAGCCAGATCTGAGTGGGGATGATCAGGTTCGGGTGGTAGCCGCAGTCGTCCGCGGGTAGGCGGGGCATTGGGAGGGGGAAGGGGATGATCTTGGCTGGGGGGTCGGTTATGTGGGTTCCTCCTCTCGCTCGCGCTTCGCCGGAAAGTCGCGTATGCTCCAGTCAGCCGGGAACTGCGCAGCGGGTCCTGGCTTTCTCGTGCTTCGCAGAACCACCAGGTCGGGTCCCGTGGTAGCCCTCCCTTCCAGCAATGCTGGGGCACCCTATTCGATGTCTCCACCGCAGTGCGGACAGACGACTCCCTCCTCTTCCCGCCCGCGCCGCATCTCCTCGGCAAACCCAGACGCCAGGATCCCCGCCGGCAGGGCGAAGAGCCCGATGCTGAGGATGGCGATCGCCGCTCCGAGTACGCGTCCGGCCGCCGTCACCGGGTAGATGTCACCGTAGCCCACTGTGGTGAGCGTGGCGACGCCCCACCAGAGCGATGCCGGGATGCTGGAGAAGGCCTCAGGCTGGGTCCCGTTCTCCACGTAGTAAACGAGACTCGAACTCAAGAAGAGCAGAAAGAGCACCGCAGTCAAGGTGACGACGAGTTCTTCCTTCTTGGACCGGAAGACTCGTCCGAGCAGGGCAAGGGAGTCTGAGTAGCGGGCGAGCTTGAGGACGCGGAACAGGCGGAACAGCCTCAGCGCGCGCAGGAAGCGGAGGTCGACGCGAGCCAGGTTGAGATAGAAGGGAAGGATGGCAAGGAGGTCGATGACCGCCATGGGGGTGACCATCCAGCGGAGCCGGCCGGCCAGCGGCGCCGAGTAGCGCGGATCCGCGGTCACGCTCCAGAGTCGTAGCGCGTATTCGATCGTGAAGACCGCGACGGAGAAGACCTCGAAGACACGGAGAACGCCGCCCCAGCGGGCGGTGACAGACGCAACGGTCTCAAGCGCCACCGACAGGACGCTCAGGGCGATCACCGTCATGATGAAGATGTCGAAGACGCGACTCGCACGGTCTCCTTCAGCGGCCGGCTCGAGGATCTCGTGGATCCGGCGTTGCACGGCGGAGTGCCGGGATCTCGTCCCACACGTCCCATTGCGTGCCGCACCGTCTGAGCAAGCGACGGGCTTGTGTTCGTCACCCACCCAGACACTCCGGCCTGAGTACCGTCTGCTCAAGCAAGTCGACTATGTCCTCTGCGGACGCCCGGTGCTCAGTTTGTCTCCAGAGCTCTTTCCGAATAGCGTCGACGACCTTCTCGGAGCGCAGGACCTTCGCGAGAGACTCGGGCGACGTAGCCCTCCGAGCCTGCCAGAGTTCATCTATCCGCCTCCTCTTCATGGACTCGGAGGTGAGATAGAAGAGTTTGGCTGCCTTGTCGGGGAGACTGCCGTCCGCCAAGAGATCCACGTCGAAGGCAATCTCTGTCAGCACCGGTAGCGCGGCTGTGATGTGGTAGACCTGCCACTGTGCACCGTTCGTGAGCACCACCCACTCCACACCTTCGTTGAGCGCGTAGTTCTGCACCTGGCGCAGATGCTTCATTCCCAGCTTGGTGGTTACCCGTTTGACTTCCACAAACGCAGCCAGCTGCTTGTCCACCCGGAGGCCGAAATCGGCGAACTCCCCCCGGACGCGGTACTCGGTGGTCAGATCGGCGTACTTGTCGAAACCCAGCACGTCGCACAAGAAGTCGGTGACCAAGAGCCGAGTGTCGCCCTCGTTGGCGTCGCGAGCAGCAAGGTCAGCCAATGGTTTGCTGAACTTGCGGATCCCCACCTTGACTCGATCCACGGCGGCCTTCTCCCACTTAGGGCCGGACCTCGCCTTCGGCCTTCCATCGGTTACCGCCTGCGTTTCTGTGTCGGTAATCGCCTGATGGTCTGACATGAAACCCCCCTACCGGCTATGGTGATGGCTGCCCCGTTATCGTCGGTGGCCCTTTGAGTCCGGTGAACTATCCACCCCCAGCGAACCCCTCACCCGCAATTACCGAACAAACGTTCGCCCACAGCGGACAGGGTGCAATCACCTTCCCGTTCCTTCATTTCTGCACTACGAAAATGCGTATTTGCAGGCGGTCTTCTGTCCGAGGGTAGTTATAGACTGCCGGGCCTAAGCCGATAGGGGGTCCGGGATGACGGGTAGAGAGGCATTGGAAGAGGTTGTGCGGGTGCTAGAGAGGGTGGATGAGGGGGATGTCGATGCACCCAGCTGCACAGCTCTCGCCATTGCGCTCATTGATCACCTCGCCCACGTGCTAGCTCCTCCTCTCGCTGACCGAGCACGACCAGGGCATGAAGCTGAGGAAGCCTGATCAACCCAGCTTTGACAAGGCGGGTGAGTTCTTTGTGCTCCTCCCAGAGCTGCTCCTCCAAGAAATAGCCTTGCGGAAGGTCGAAAGCGCGCTCGAAACTACGGTACGTTCGGAGGCTCTTTGGATCAATGCGCCGCCCTCGGCGAGCGTTGAGATAACGGCTCACCGTGGCAGGCGTGGTGTCTGCTGCAGCGGCGAGTTCGATCGGCGACCAGCCCCGGCCGCGCATTAGCTCTCGCAGCTCATCGTGTATGGGTTTGCTGGCCATGTTGCTACTCATGGTAAGGAATGTAGCGGGCATCTATTAATGGCGCTTGCTACGCGTGGTAAGGAGTGCTATGCTCCCAAGAGTTACCACGCGTAGCAACAAGGGAAGGGACTGCGAAAATGGTCTCCCTGGCTCTATTGATTGAGAAATACAACGCGCACCTGGCAGCTGGGGAGCGGCCGCTCACCCAAGCACGACTGGCCCAAAGCATGTATACGAGCGAGTCGCTGGTGAGCCGCCATATCTCTGGAGCTGTCGCAATGAAGTACGAGACCGCACTTCGGTATGCGCAGTTCTTCGGAGTGCGAGTCGCAGAGGTCGACAGCCGTTTTTCTGATGCCTCGTGAGTACCACGCGTAGCAACGCGAGTGCTCCTGCCGGCCCCCGGTCGAACACGGAGGCTCCTTCAACTCGGCCGATCGGATCGGTCCGGACGGCGAACTGCGCTCCATCTCCGACGCGGTTGCGTATGAGCCCCTCCCAGGCGATCGCCTACGCCCGAGTCCTCCACTGCCGCGGCGAGGAACTGGTCGACGACGGAGAGGCGGCGGCATGAACGCCCCCGCGGACTCCCGGATGGCCTACCGGCCGGTGAACTTTGCCCGCACCGCGCAGATCTTCTCCTCGACGCGCCCTAAGTCAACGGCGACGGGTTCGAGGCGGGAGTCTTCCCGGACACGCTCGGCGAGTCGGAGCTTGATGTCCTCGAGTTCCACGCACGCCTCTCTGAGCAGGTCCGCGATGAACGCTCCTTCGCTTTTCGTCAGCGCATCCCAGGTCATCGCTTCTCCCTCACTCTCGGCGTTCGCCAGCCTCACCACTCGGTGCTGTCGGCAATTGTCCTTGACATCAGGGGCTCGTGGCAAGTGCGATTGCACTCGGGGTAGATGCCGGCGCCGGAGCGTCGTTGCGTGACGCATGCAGCTGACACCTTCGACCCGACCGTCTTCGTCGAACACGAGGGCGCTTTCTTCCCGGCCGACCAGATCGGCTCGGACGGCGTGCCGCTGCCAATCTCCGAAGACGTGGCCTCCGAGATCCGCCGGATCATCGAGGAGGATCTCGAAGCCAACCCCGAAGCCCGGCGCATCTGGATTGCTGAAGCCGAGCGGGTGCTGCGAGAACGCAAGCGAGGCGTGGCATGACCACCCTCGATCTCATGCGTGAGCTGCGCCTGCTCGGACAGGCAGACATTCCCAAAGACTCCCTGGAGCGCGTGTGGCTTCGCGTACTCCGGGAGACGGCCCAGGCGGTGGAGGCCGATAACCCGAGTGTCTCTCCTTCGGGTGTCGCCGCTCAAGGTCGGGCTCGTGCCTGCCCGGCCGCGCACTCTTTTCATGCCCCGGCCTTCGGGCCGGGGAAGACTCTCTCCGGGCTCCGGCTCGTCTCCCTTCCCGATACGGCCCCTGCTTCGGTGTCCCCTGCCGGAGTGGGGGGACCCTCGGGGGTGCGGGAGTGAGCACCTTCCCCGCCCTCACCGCGGACGGCTACCACTGCCCCATCTGCGACACCCCGTATCCGACGGCCACGGAGGCCGTGCTGTGTCAGCTGACCCATGGAGAGGAGGAGCATCCATCATGACCTACCTCCAGTATCTGGTCCTCCCCATCCTTGCCGCCTGGGGCTTCCTCGCAACCGTGGGAGCCTACGTGCTCTACCTGGCTATCCGGGACCGCGTCGACCACCGGCGACTCAGGCGCCGGGTGGACCTCGCTCGGCTGCGGGGGTGGGATCGATGATGTCGACCACCCTAGCCGAGCGGGCCTGGGCTCCCGAGCAGGTAGCCGAATGGGCCGCGTGGGCCGCGTACGAGTCGGCCGGCCGACGAGCCTTGAAGAAACGAGGCCTTCGCCTCCGGCATCCCCGCCTCTGGGACTGGCCGCGGATCGTGATCTGCATCTTGCTGCCGGCCGCCTGGCTCCTTGGCGTCTTCTACGCGACGGGGCCGACCCGGTGACAACCCCGACCATCTGTCCTCGAAGGGAGGTGAACACTATGACGATGAAGCCACGAGGCGCACCGCCTGCGGCCGTCAGTCACCTTGACGACGTGCTGCTGGACGCCGCCTTTTGTGCGGACGCCCAGCTCATGAACAGCACGGCCATGCTCGAGGCCTGCGATCGGATCTTCGCGGACGGGCTGGTGAGCGGCGACGACGCAGACGACGTTCTCTTCCTCCGGCGCCATGTGCGGCTTGAGGACCATCTGAACCGCGACCAGGAATCCCTCATGCGCTGGGGCCGCTGGGCCTTTGAACGCGTGAGTCTGATCGTCCGGGAGTACCGCGGCAAACTGCAGGACCTCAGAAAGGCCGAAGCCGCCCGATAGGCGGCCTCGACACACACATGTACGAGATTACAGAACGGAGCTGATTATGGCAATGGCACAGACGAAGGAGACGCCCGGCCAGGCCCTTGAGCGGGTGCGCCCGCAGGAGCGGGCCCTGGTGCAGGCAGCGAGCGAGCTCGGGATCCTCAAGGAGGCCGGGGGCGCTCTCATGATCGACCTGTCCAGCCCGGAGCTTGCACGTCGGTACATAGTGCTCGCACCGGCGGCGACGCTCGTGCAGGCGGATCCGAACTTCACCCCGGGGATTTCCGTGGTGTCGATCGACCCGGACCCCGATGCTGGCGACGTGTACCCGATCGAGAAGGGCGTCGGGGGCAAGGTCAAGACGCTCGCACTCACCAAGGTGGGCCTGCGCAAGCTCGGCGACAAGGCGGGCATCGAACACCTGCCGCCCAGGATCGAGTACCACGGGAAGAACCTGACAGTCACGGCCGCCATCCGTTTTCGGAAGCCCGACGGCACCTTTGCCATCGGGTACGGCTCGCAGCACTGGATGTCGGATAGCGAGTACGAGGATGTCGAGAACCAGTGCCCCGAAAGCTGGGGAAGCGGTGACAAGAAGCACGTACTCGACGCCCGGGAGCGCGCGGATTGGATCCGCAAGCGCTGGACGCAGGTGCGCAAGTCGAACCTGCGGATGACCGAGTCGAAGGCACTGAGCGCGGCATACCGGGACAGTGGCCTTCCCGGACTGAAACAGAAGTACGCCCCTGAGGAGTTCTGGTGTATCAAGGACGGCCATCGCATCCCCAGGCCCTTCCTGGTCACCTCGACCACGTTCACCCCTGACACGAGAGACATCCGCGTTCTCGGCATGCTCATGACCGGCGGCGAGCAGGCGACCAACCTGCTCTACGGACCCGCCGCGCTCCCGGCCCACACAGACACGATCGACGTCGACGCCACCGAGCACGAGGATCCGCCGGCGAACGTCGACCCCGAGACCGGGGAGCTGTTCCCGGACGAGCCGGACGAGCCGGACGAGCCGGACGAACCGGCGACCTTCGGCGAGCGTCCGGAGAGCGACCCGAAGATCCCGAGCGGGGAGCACAAGGGCCTGCCCATCTCAGAGGTCGCGCGCGAGCACCCGGACTACGTGCGGGAGACGTTGCTGCACTCTGGCAGCGCCAAGTGGGGCACCGCCTCCGAGGCTTGGCTCATCTACTGGGGCCATGCGGTGGGGGGTGATGACGATGACGTCCAGTTCTAGTGGTCTCGGCATGACCACGATTCGACTAGCCCATACGGCCGACTGGCACATCGGTAGCTCGTACCACCTTGGCGACGAGAGCAAGGACGGACTCAACTCCCGGTTGCGGGACTACGAAGACGCGATCCTTCGAAGCTGTCGGCAGATGGTCGAGGAACACGCCGACGTCGTACTCTTCGCCGGCGACGGATTTCGGAACAGTACTCCGACCCCAACCGAACAGGCCGTCTTCCGTCGCGCGATGGACGTGCTCTGCAACGCGAATATCCCGGTGCTCTGCATAGTCGGGAACCATTGCCTCCCCCGCGCCCCCGGCCGCACCCATGCCCTCGCGATCTTCAACGGCTACCGAGGCGGCGTCACGGTGATCGACCGGCCGGAGGTGGTGACGATCAAGGGCCTGGCGATTGCGTGTCTGCCGTGGTTCTCCCGCGGGCACCTTGCCGCCGCAGATCCTGACTTCGAACGCCTCACCCTCGACGAGCAGAACGCCCGCATCGTCGAGCTGTCCCTCGCGGTGCTCCGCAAGCTCGGAGCTGAGGCGGAGGCGCAGGCCATGCCGCTCGGCTCGATGTTACTGGCCCACGGCTCCATTGGCGGCTCGGTGGTCGGCGCGGAGGGGAGTACCGCGTTCTTCCGGGAGCCGGTGCTTCCGCTCTCGGAGTTGCGGGGGCTGCCCTTCCGGTACCAGGCATGGGGGCATTTGCATCGGGCGCAGACCCTCGACGCAGCAGGCGTCGACGGGCGCGTCAGGTATTCGGGCTCTATCGAGCGCATCGACTTCAACGAGGCACTGGAAGACAAAGGCTGGTGGCTCATCGAGCTCGGCGCTGGCGACCCGGGTCTCGAGGATGACTACAACGTGACGTGGCGATCAAGCTCACCGCGCCCCTTTGCGGACATCGACCTCGTGGACCCAACCGGCTGGGAGTCGGAAATCTTCAGTCTGAACGGAACGATTCCCGGGGCAATCGTCAGGGTGAAGTACGAGGCGACACCGGAAGAGGCCCGCACCGTCGATCATCAGGCCATCCGGCGCGCACTCTACGCGGCCGGCGCGCTCAAGGTCCACGGACCCATCGCCACCATCCGTCACTCCGTGACCGAGGCCGCGCCCACGCTCACAGAGGAGACGGACGTGTTCTCGGGCTGGACGGAGTACGCGGACCGGCTCGGGCTCAGTGACCACGAGAGAGAGCGTCTGGACCGGAAGGTCTGCGAGGCGCTGGAGGTGACGGGATGAGCCCGACAGCCACATACACACTAGCCCGCGAAGACGCCATCGAAGCGATCCACGGTCTGCCCCGGGTCGCCCGGCAGATCCTCTACCAACTGGCTGGGGAGGTCGCGTACTTCGAACGGCGCACAGACAGCACGTCGGCATACGACATGCCGCGCGCTCATGCCGAGCTCCAAGTCGCCCTGCAGATGTTCGAGCTGGCCGTCAAGGCCGCGGGAGGGCACTACCATGAGAGCTGAGTCCCTGACACTCAAGGACTTCAAGAGTTACCAGGACGCCGACATCGACTTTTCCGGGCTCTGGCTGGCCTCGGTGGTCGGAGCGAACGGCGCCGGCAAGTCGAGCCTCCTGGAGGCGATCGCCTTCGTGCTCACCGGCGCGCGGTCCATTCGCTCGCTCGATTCCTTCATCCGCCAGGGCGCGGAGGAGTGCCGCGTGGCACTCACCTTCTCGACCGGCGGGAAGAGATACCGGCTCACGCGCACGCGCTCCTCCCGCGGATCCGGCAAGAGCACGCTGGAGCTGGCGCGGCAAGACGAGAGCGGACTGTGGGCGGCGGAAGGAACGGGCGCCAGGGACACAGAGGAGCGCGTCCGGCAGATCCTCGGCTGTGACGAGGACACGCTGCTGCAGACCGCCATTGTGAGCCAGGGCGACGCCGGGAGCTTCTTCGCGCTCCGGCCCGCCCAGCGGCTGGAGGCCCTCGGGTCGATCCTCCGGCTCGATGAGGTGTACCAGCCGCTGGAGTCGCACTTCAAGGGCCTGGCGGCCACGGCGAAGGCCGATCTTGAAACGGCCCGCCGGGACGTTGAACGCCTCGAGGTGGACGTCGCCCGGCTGGAGCACACGAAGGACATGCTCGTACTGGCCCAGATCGACGTGGATTGCGCCTATGGCGACCTGCGGTGCGACGAGGAGGCACTCGAGGAGGCCAGGACCGCCCTCCGTGGTGTCAGCGCTCGCGCGGCAGACTACGAGCTCGCGGTGGCCAAGCGGGATGAGTTGATCAGGCGAAGGGTCGACCTGGTGACTCGGGCCGGCAGCCTGAAGGACGAATCTGACGGTCTGCTCGCTCGTATCGAGACTCGCGAGAGCCTTGAGGCTGAACTCGCCGGCAAGGACGCCCTCGAGGGCGAACGGGACCGGCAGCTGAAGTACAAGGAGCAGGACTTTCAGGCGGAGGCAGATCGGCGACGACTGACGGACGCGGTCCATGACGCCGAGAGCGCCGTCATCCAAGCCCGCGACGACTGGAAGGCCGCGCAGAAGACACACGACGTGGCCGCGCGGGCGTACTCAGACGCGGTCGATGCGACCGACCGTCTGGGTACGGCGGGCGGTGAAGCAACCGCGCGCCTAAAGAGGATAGAGACTGCGGAGCTGCCCATTTGCGATCGCTGTGGGCAGGACATTGCGGATCAAGCACGCGAGCGGACGCTGACCAGTATCAAGGCCGAGCTCGCGGCTATCGAAGAGCAGTACCCTGCTGCCCGAGAGGCCCTCGACAGAACGGCTAAGCAGATAGCCAGCACTAAGAAGGCGCTGACAGATCTCGAAGTCCGCGGCGCCGAGGCGAAGCAAGCGCTCGAAGCCCGCAGGGCTGAGATTGAAGCACTTTCGGCGCCGAGGTTCTGGCCCGAGAACCTCGACCGCATCGAGAACAAGCTACGGGCACTCGCTGAGATCCCCGCGCAGCTGGCCCAGATCGCCACTCTCGAGGAACGCCTCGCCACGGTCGCCGCTGAACGCGAGTGCCTCGCTGTGGCTCTCCAGGCGCCCGACCTGGTGGATGCCCTGGTTGAAGCCGAGCAGGCCGTCAGCGCGGCACAGGGCGCGCGTGTGCGGGCAACGGAGGCGGAGGCCACCGTGCGATCGGCCGAAGAGGCGCTCGCCGGATCCCGGCGGCTGTTCTCTGACGCCGAGAAAGCAGCCGCCCGCCTCGAGGGTGAAGTCAAGTCGCTCGAACCCTGCCGGGAGGCTCTGGCGGATACGACGGCCGCGACCAAGTGCCTCGAACAGGAGCAGGCAGACGCGGAGCTCGTCAGGAAAGCCATGAGCAAGTGGGGCATCCCGGCACTCATCGTCGGCAACGTGCTGCTCTCCCTCGAGGTGGAGGTCAATGAGCTCCTGAGTTTGTACGAAGGCTCGCTGGCGCTCCGGTTCGAGAGCGAGCGGGAGACCCGCGACGGGGCCCGGGACAGTCTGGAGATCATCGTGTTCGATGGCCAGGACTGGCGTCCCTTCGAGACCTTCAGCGGCGGCGAGCGGTACCGGGTGGCGAGCGCCATGCGGCTTGGACTGGCGCGGCTGCTGGCTCACCGCTCGGGAGCACGGGTCGAGACGTTGATCGTCGATGAGCCTGAGGGACTCGACGCCCCCGGGCGCGCGCATCTCGCGCGGATCCTGGAGCGTATGAGTGAGAGCTTCGGGCTCACCCTGCTCCTGACTCACTACGACGACCTCAAGGATGCCATGCCGCAGCAGATCGCGGTGTCGCGCGGCGAGGACGGGCTGTCGAGAGTGGAGGTGGTGGCGTGAGTCCCAAGGATTTCTATGCAGAGCTCGGAGGGTGGTCAGACCCCGTGCCCGCAAACAAGACGATCGTCTGCGAGCGGGTCGTTGTCGGCAGCCTGGAAGTCATGCCGGGAATATTCTTCCCGACACTACAGGTTGCCGGTCGTCGTCCGACCAAAGCAAACGAGGCTGACGAAGTCGCAATCCTGCTCGACACGCCGCACCACCTCGCTGCCCTCATTTGCGCGCTGGAATATCTGGTTGCAGACAACGGCCTAATAGCAGAAGTCGACCAGAAGAAAGCGGAGATCCGCGACTTCATGGAGCCGCAGCGGTGACCCGCGACTGGCGCCGCCTCCCCTACTGGCAGTCGACCACGAACGTGGAGCGCTCTCTGGAGGAGCTCACCGGCTACCTCGCCCGCCACGACATCGACGCCGTGCGCACGACCCGCTACCGGGACCCCTGGCGCCTCATGGTGGAGTGGGAGCAGCAGGTAGGCGGCGTGGCGGTGGTCGTCTCCTTCGACGTCACCGTGTCGGACGAGGAGCTCGAGGAGTACACGGCCCGACAGGCGGGCCTGGTGCTGAACCAGGCCGCGCGTCTCCTCTGGCACACGGTCAAGAACCTCATCGCCGCCACCGAGGCCGGGATCATCGGCCTGGAAGACGCGGTGCTGCCCTTCGTGCGCACGCATGCGAACGGCAAGCCCACGACGGTAGGTGCCCTCGTCAGGGCGCAGATCCGGACCGCCGGTGACCTCGGGCCGACCATCGTGCAGCGGGCCCTCCCTGCGAAGACGGGCGGCGGGCGATGAGAGCTGCCACGTGCGAAGTCCATCCCGGCATCCGGATCGACCACAAGCCCTGCTACCGCTGTTCCAAGGAGAAAACCATGCAAAACCAGTCGACCATCACCATGACGGCCCCGAACGGGGAGACGACCGGGCCCGTGTCCCTCGATCACTTCCGGGACGCCGTGGACCGCATCACTGGCGAGATCAGCCCCTTTGCCCAACCCACACTCGACGACAAGGTGTTCGGGGCCTACACACCCGAGCACCAGGTGAGTCTGAAGCTCACCAAGGGCAGCGCGAAGTGGCGACTCGGGACCTTCGGCAAGCTGCTCTCTGGCGAGGTGCTTGAGCGCGGTCGCGAGGTGATCGTCATCGCTCGCTACTTCGCGAAGAGCGTCCACGTGCCGGCGACGATGACAGAGCATGACTTTGTAGCTCCCGGGGACGGGACGGTGGAGCTCGAGCTCCTGAGCGTGCGCTCCCTGGAGGTGGGCCGCCAGCTCCTTCGCAAAGAGAGCCCCTGGGAACCCTGCAGCTGCCTGGAGCCCTACGACAAAGAGGAGGATGAGGACTACCCGATCGGGCGCCTGGTACTCGAGTACCCGCTGGACGGATGGAGTGCGCTGCGAACGTGCCTGACCTGCGCGGGCCTCGGCTACACGCGGCCGGTGATCAAGCCGGACGACGTGAACCCCGAAGAGGAGCGCGAGGGAGGCTCCGATGAGTGACTCCCGCGAACTCGCTTCACGCGGCCAGCAGAGCCTCGACGACCAACTCTTCAGCCGGTTCATCAATCTGAAGGTGGGCTTGAGCCTCTCGGGCACCCAGCAGTTCCCCGCCGAGGAGCTCGTCGACCTCGCCGGCAAAGGACGCTTCGAGAAGGGCCGGGAGGTCACGGTGACTGCCCGCTTCTTCGTGGCCGATACGGGCCTCGGTGTCACGCGGTCGGTTGAGTACGGAGGCGACGACCGCTACGGCTTTGGGAGTGGCAAGGTCGCGCTCAAACTGATCGCCATCGAGAGCCTGCAGATAGGTGAGCAGAAACTCGCCGGCCAGGTGGCGAAGCTCTGCTCATGCGCGGTGCGGAGGAACGGGGCGTCCACGCATGGGTCCACGCCTGAGGGATACCGGCCATCAGACGCCAAGGGGTGGCTCGGCCGACTCGACTGCGAGGTATGCGACGGGCGCGGCCTGCTCTATCCGCAGAAGTACGATGCTCCACACGCACCCAATCTATACAGGGGTTACGAGCCCACCCTGATCCTGGTGGATGAGCTCCCGGAGCCCGAGCCGGTGCCCGAGGGCCACTGCTCCCTGTGCGCGGAGAAGCTTCCCCGGCACCACTACGAGTGCCCAGAGAGTGATTACAACCGGCGCCGGGCCGAGGCGGAGTACCAAGACGCGACGGACGTCGAGATCGAGCCCGCGGATGAGCTCGAGTGATGACCTCCTCGCCTTCCTCCGGGACCTGCTCCAGACTCGCTACCGCCGTCACCTCGCTGACGGGCTCCGAGACGCCGACGCACGCCGGGAGGCCCTCCTCGACCTCGAGGTCTGGACTACGGCTGTCGACGAGGGGTTCCTTGAATTCCTGGAGTGGCTCCCTGGCGAGCCGGAGCGGGTACCTGTCGGGGACGGCAAGCGGCCCACGCCCGGCGAGCAGCTCGCCCTTATCTGAGGCCAGGTCCCACGAAGCCGCGGTCCTCGCGAACTGGCCGGAAGGACAGAGGCTCGTCTACGTCCTCACCATCCCCTACACGCCGCCCTCGTTGAATGAGTGGATGCGCTGGCACTGGCGGAGGCAGGACGAGGAGCGCGTGAAGTTCCAGCGGGACGTCCATTTGCTCCTGCGGGAGAAGGGCAACGTCTGCCCCCGACCGCTCGCTACCCCACTCTTCCTGCGGGCGGTGGTCATGCGTCCGGGGGTGCGCCGGCGGGACTCAGACAATTACGCGACCCCACTCTTCAAATGGCTCCAGGACGTGCTCGTACTCGCGCGCTACCTGCCGGACGACACAGCGGATCTGGTTCGCTACGAGAGCCCGGCCGTGGTGGTGGCGCCCAAGGAGCTGACCATCGTAGCGTTCGAAAGGAGGACTTGATGGCGACCTGCAAGGGCTGCGGCGCCGCGATCCTGTGGGCCAAGACCAAGGCCGGCAAGCACATGCCGATGGACCCTGAACCGGAGCAGCTCCTGGTCCAGATCGGCACAGGGACCGACGGGGAGCGCAGCTGGCCGGTGGTGGAGGCGCGGCAGGCGTGGCGGCCGCACTGGGCAACGTGCCCGCAGGCGGCGGAGCACCGGAGGCGATCGTGATCCGGCGGTTCGGACGATCGGCGGCTCGGGGGCGTGCTCTACAGGAGCGGCGTGAGATCGCCGCGGAGGCGACAGAGCATCTCGGGAGGCTCATGGGTGTCTGCTCACTCTGTGGGGGCGCGCATGGCTTCCCCGATCATCGGACGGTCTGTGAGGCCTGCGGGCGGGAGCGCTGTTTCGCCGACTGCGACCATGGGAGGGAGGGATGAGAGCACGCAGTATCAAGCCCGGATTCTTCAAGAATGAGGATCTCTCGGAACTTGATCCACTCACGCGCATCCTCTTCGCGGGCCTCTGGTGTATGGCCGATCGGGAGGGAAGACTGGAGGACCGACCGAAGCGAATCAAGGCCGAGATACTCCCCTACGACGACGTCGATGTGGACGCCATGCTCCAGAAATTACCCGAGGACTTCATCCAAAGGTACGAGCACTCTGGTGCAAGGTACATCCAAATCGTGAATTTCCTCCGTCACCAATGCCCGCACAAGAACGAGAAGCCCTCGGAAATCCCTGCACCGGGCAATATCAAGAAATGCACCGTACAAGCACCAGAGCAGCACAGTACAAGCACAGGAGTGCTCGCTCCTCGCGCGCGCCTGCTGACTCCCTCTTCATTGACTCCTGACTCCGGACTCCTGACTCCTGACTCTCCTAAAGAAGATGCTGCTGCTGTCGCGGGCGCGCGCGAGCACGAAGCCCCGTCGGCGGCCGAAGAGCGCAGCAGCAGCATTGGAGAGGAAACCCCGGAAACCCCACCACCGAAGTCGCCGGACCCCATGGACGACGACGACCCCATGGACGACGACGACCCCATGGACGCGCTTCTCCTCGAGCTCTGGGAGGTGGAGGGTTGGAAGCGAAAACCGAAGCAGGACCGGGAGGACCTCGCGCGACTCGGGGCCGCCTTCCCGCAGGCCGATCTTGCCGTCGCGATCCAGCAACTCCGGGCGAAGGCGCTCGACGGAGCCGTGAAGGCCAACCCACGCTCGGCGCTTCAGGCGTTCATCAAGCAGCTCCACCTGCAGGCGCCGGAACCGCGGGTCATCGAGGACGACGCGCCACCGGGTCCGCGGGTGGCTCCCGACTGGAAGACTCAGGCTCAGTGTGCGGCGGAGGCCATGGCAGTGGCTCGACGAATGGCGGCGGGAGGTGCCCCGTGAACCCTCCGTGCGACTCCCACCTCGAGGCCGCCCTCACCGACCTCCGCCACCGCTGCCGGCGACGGAAACGCGGCCGGGTGATCTGCACGGTCGAGATCCTGGAGGGCGTCGCTATCGGCCATCGCTGTGAGGAGGACGGGATGTTGGAGCGGGACGTGGAGCGCGTGATGGCGGGGCGACCTGGGAAGGGGTGGACGTCGTGAGCGTGTCGGACGACCGACTGTCAGAGATGGCGATGATGGTCGCCTACCACGTTCGCAACGTGCTGGAGGACTTTCACGTCAAGCATCTGAGCGACGAGCAGATGGCGGAGTTGAATCCGCTGGTACGCAACGGGATATACGAGGCCCTTTACGCTCTGACCCATGACGAGCCGTGGTGCGCCTCTGCCGCTGCCTCGATGAGCCGATATCCAGAGTACTGGGAGCGGCCGAAGTTTACGGATAGCGTCCGCGCCTTTGTAGGGGTAGGCAACCCATACGCAGGCAACGGATTGGGTGGCGCCGCCGGGCCGCAAAGGAGGTCATAGTGGCAGGGACTCAGCGACACAAGCAGGTAGGGGGAAGACTGGCGGAACCCCGCGAGGGCACCAAGTTCCTCTCCGACGTGATCGGCAAGAACGTCGCCGCCGCGCGCGCGTTCGTTTCCCTCTCTCAGCTGGACCTCGCCGATCGCATGACGAAGCTCGGCCACGGCTGGTATGGAAGCACCGTGGGCCGGGTGGAGAAGGGCACGCGCGTCGTCACGGCCGAGGAGCTCATCGGCCTCGCGCTGGCGCTCCATCCGATCACCCCGTATTACCTGCTCAGCCCGATCTCGCAAGGTCCGGTGGGAGCCGCAGACATCGACCTCGGACCCGATATCCCGCTTCCGCTCCTGCCGAGTAGCCGCGTCGATCGGATGTTCCGTGCCAGAAGGAAGACACTGGCGTCACCCCCGCTCGTCATCTGGGAGGGGAACGAGCCGAAGGCGTGGACCCCAACCGATGGCCAAGGGAGGCTTCACGATCTGATCCGGGAGCTCCTGGATCTGATCCGGGACCTCGAGGCGGAGGAGATGATCAAAGACGCAGCCAAGCTCATGGTCGCAGGGTGGGACAGCAAGGACGTCCTAGAGGCCGTGGAGTCGTGGTGCGCTGGCAACCTCGTCCCAGGAGGTCGACTGTGATACCCGTACTCGAACTCGCCGTCGCCGTGGGCATCGGCTTCGTGGCCGGCATGGTGTCGGCCTTTCTCTTGGCCCGCTGGGCTGGGCGCCCGAGGCAGAGGGCCTGATGCGCCGCGAGCGGCGTCCCCTCTGGGACAACCTGAGGCGTTGGAATTTCAAGAATCTGGAGGCCCTCGGCGAGGCGCTCGACGAGTACGCGAGCTTTGACGACGGCACCCTTCTCCGCCGGTACGGTGAGCGCAGCCCCGGCACCGGAGACGACGAAGCGTTGGAGAACCGCCGGGAAACGATCATGTGCCAGAACGCCGAGATCGACCGGCGGATGGTCATGCTCTCCGCGCAGGCGCCGCTCTACTTCCGCCTCCTGGACTCGTACTACCGCGACGGCCTCTGCTACGAGGCCAAGGGGTGGGAGCAGACGGCCCGCCGGTCTGGACTTCCGCATGATCGCCGAGCGCATAAGAAGCGATTCGAGGTGATGCTTGAGTGGGCGACGGAGGCGCTTTTTTTCTGCCGTCCGAAGCCGCCTAGAGCGGACGCTTGACACTCACGGCGGACTCGTGATAGCTTGACAAGCGTTGGGATGCTAGAATTGCGCCCTGAGGGCCGCTCACCCCCGAGCGGCCCTTTTCTATGCCCCCATATTTCCGAGGAGGCAACCCCCGTGTCCGAATGGTCCAACCGCCTGATCGGATACGGCTTGGTGGACGCCGATCAGCTCCTCGCCAACCCTGCGAATTGGCGTCGTCACCCGAACGTGCAGCGCGAGGCCCTGCGGGGTTCGCTGGATGATCTGGGGTGGATCGCACCGGTGATCGTCAACCAGACCACGGGCTTCATGATCGACGGGCATGCCCGAGCGGAGGAGGCCCTCGCTCGCGGTGGCCAAGTGCCCGTGGCCTACGTTGAACTCACGCCGGCGGAAGAGGCCGAGGCGCTCGCCATCCTCGATCCCATCGGCGCCATGGCGACGGCCGATGCCGACGCCCTGGACGCGCTGCTCCGCGAGGTGAGTTCGGGGAGCGAGGCGATCCAGGCGCTACTTGCCGACATCGCCAAGGGCGCAGGCCTGTACCTCGACCAGCCTCTCGCGGAAGACCCCGGCGCCGACCTTGACCACGCCGACGAGCTCCGGGAGAAGTGGGGCACGGAGGCTGGGCAGCTCTGGGAGCTCGGAAAGCACCGGCTGCTCTGCGGAGATGCGACTTCCGAACCGGACGTCGGCCGACTGCTTGCCGGCGTCGTGCCGCTGCTCATGGTGACCGACCCTCCGTACGGCGTGGAGTACGACCCGACGTGGCGAGCCCGAGCGGGGGTGAACCTGAACCGCGGCAAGCTGGGCGAGGTCTCGAACGACGCCCAAGCCGACTGGCGCGAGGCCTGGGCTCTCTTCCCCGGCGCAGTCGCCTACGTCTGGCACGCGGGTCGTTTCGCCTCGACAGTCCAGGAGTCGATCGAGGCCGCGGGCTTCGAGATTCGGTCCCAGATCATCTGGGCCAAGGACCGCTTCGCCCTTTCGCGAGGCCACTACCACTGGCAGCACGAGCCCTGCTGGTATGCCGTTCGGCGTGGGGACAAGGGGCACTGGTGCGGGGACCGCTCGCAGAGCACGCTCTGGAGCATCCCGGCCCGGGAGGATGCCGGCCACGGGCACGCCACCCAGAAGCCCGTCGAATGCATGCGCCGACCAATCGAGAACAACTCCTCGCCGGGGCAGGCGGTGTTCGACCCCTTCCTCGGCTCCGGAACCACCCTGGTCGCCGCTGAGCAGGCGGACCGCGTTTGCTACGGGCTGGAGCTCGAGCCCAAGTACGTGGCTGTGACTCTCGAGCGGATGCAGGGCATGGGTCTCGAGCCTCGACTGCTGGACGACTGATGGGCGGTCCAGAAAGCGCAGGCAGCGCCCGGCGCGTCGCCGCCCGCAAGCGTGAAGCCGACGCTCTTGAGCTGCGGCTCGGCGGGGCTACCTACGAGCAGATCGCCGGGCGCCTCGGCTACAGGAACCGCTCGGGAGCCATGCGGGCGATCCAGCGGGCTCTCGACAAGCTGATCTGTCCCGAGGATGTGGAGAGTCTCCGCCAGCTGGAGCTCGAGCGCCTCGATCGGTTGCTCCTCGGCATCTGGAGCGCGGCGGTACGGGGCAATCCCGCGGCCATCGATCGCGTGCTCAAGATCCTCGAACGCCGGGCGCGGATCCTCGGGATCGATGCACCGGAGCGTCGCGAGCTTTCCGGGCCGGGCGGAGGGCCGATTCAGCATGAGCACCACACCGAAACCGAGCTCGATCGAGAGATCGGCCGCCTCCTGGGCGACATGGCCCATGCCGAAGAAGCGCTCCTTGGCCACCAGCCTGCGGAGCTCCCGCGAGGCTTCGAGCCGCCTCTACGACTGGACGTTGGCCCGGAGGCTGATTGACGCAGAACCCTTCTCCTTCCGCGGCCACGAGTACCTGCGAGGGCTCTACGCCGACGAGTCGCCCACCATGGTCATCCGCAAGGCCGCCCAGATGGGAGCCAGCGAGTACGCGATCTCTCGGGCCCTCCACTTCGCCATCCTGCACGCCGGCCGGACGATCTACTTCTTCCCCACCGACCACGACGTCGGCGAGTTCTCCCGCGATCGCTTTGGGCCCGCGGTGGAGGGGTCGCCCTACCTGAAGGCACTGGTCCGGAACACGGACACCGCCGGCTACAAGCAGATCGGCGGCGGCGTGATCTACTTCCGGGGCACACGCTCGCGGACGCGTATGAAGTCGGTGCCCGCGGACTTCTTGATCTTCGACGAGCTCGACGAGATGGCGCCCGGCAACATCGCCCTGGCGGAGAAGCGTCTGGGGCACTCCGAGTGGGGTTGGTCCTTGCGCCTCTCCACGCCATCGCTCCCTGAGTACGGCATCGACGCCGCCTTCGGGGAGACGGACCAGCGCCACTGGCTGCTTCGCTGTCCCAGCTGCGGGCGCTATCGCTGCCTGGAGGATGAGTTCCTCGAGCACCACGGCTCGCCCCAGGATCCACGGGCAGAGATCTGCTTCATCCGAGGGGAGCCGGGAAGCGAGCGTCTGGTCTGCCTGGACTGCGGTGGGGCACTCGATCCGGCCCGCGGGGCCTGGGTGGCGAAGTACCCGGACCGCGGAATCCACGGCTACCAGCTCTCGAAGTTCCAGAGTCAGAGGGTCTCGCAGAAGGAACGGGAGCAGGGGTACCTGACCAAGCCCGCCGCGCTCCTTGCCGACTGGCGCGCGACCCGCTTCCCGGAGGAGTTCTTCAACTCCGAGGTGGGCCTCCCCTATCTGGCGGCCGAGGGAGGACTCACCGAGCAGGATCTACTCGCGCTCGAGGGGCGCTACGGGCAACCCGACAGCGGCAAGGGCTGCGTCATGGGTGTGGACCAAGGCAACGGGCTCCACGTGGTGGTGAAGGAGCCGACCGCGTCTGGGATCGTCCTCACCGTCCGTATCCACTACGAGCCCATGACCGATGCCGTCTTCAGCCATCTGGACCACGTCATGGCGGACTACGACGTCCGGGTCTGCGTGATTGACGCCCTGCCGAACACGCATGCGGCCCGAGCTTTTGCCCGGCGCTTCCCGGGCCGGGTCTGGATGAACTTCTACTCGGCGACCCAACGGGGCGGAGCCGCCTGGAGTCGGGATCAAGAGGGCTCACCCATCGTGAGCGTGAACCGGACTGAAAGCCTGGACGCCTGGCGGGACGCCTACAAGCTGCAGCGCCGCCGGCTGCCTCGTGGCGCAGCTGATCTCGCTGAGTACCGGCGGCAGATGACGAACGTCCTGCGCAAGGTGGAGGAGGACCCCGTGACCGGAGAGAAGCGCGCACGCTGGATCAAGCGGGGCCCAGACCACTTCGCCCACGCCGACAACTACGCCGAGATCGCGCTCGGGCGTCTGCACGCTGGCCGGGTGAGCGTCAGGGTGGTGGGCTAGACCGTGGGCGACGTCACGGTGCAGGTACTGGAGGCGCCCGGCAAGGCCGAAGGCCAGTCGAAACAGCTCGACCTGGCCAAGTTCGCCTACGACGAGCACCGCTGCGTGACCCCTCCGGTCGATCCCCAGGTCCTGGCCCAGCTCTACAGCCGCAACGTCGCTCACAAGGCCTGTGTGGACGCCAAGGCCGTGAACACGGTAGGCCTCGGCTGGAAGTTCGATCCGAAGCCGGGGACGGACCCAGCGGACACCGGCGTGCAGGAGCTCGCGGGAGAACTCGAGGGCTGGCTGGACCTTCTGGCCCGCCGCGACGGGGAATCGTTCAGCGACCTGCTTCTCTCCGCCAAGAAGGACGAGGAGGCGGTGGGCTGGGGGGCGATTGAGATCTCCCGCAACGGCCGGGGGCAGGCGGACGGCCTCTACCACGTCCACGCCTTTACGCTCAGGCGTCGCAAGGACCGGGACGGCTGGGTCCAGAAGGTGGCGGGCGACTACGTCTACTTCCGCAACTACCGCCGGGCGGCTGCCGACACGGAGTCTCCGGAGCGCTTCGAGGGCACGAACGAACTCCTGATCGTGGGCGAGACGGCCCCGGACAGTCCCTTCTATCCACTCCCTGACCACGTGCCCGCCCTCGGAGACATCGCCGGCGACGAGGCGGCTCAGGCCTATCAGCTCCAGTTCTTCCGCAACAACGCCGTGCCGCGGTTGGCCATCGTGGTGGAGGGCGGGAAGCTGGATGAGGACGTCAAGGACTACCTCCTCGCCTACATGCGCGAAGGGATCCGGGGGGATGCCCACAAGACCTTGCTCCTTGAGTCCTCCACCAACGACCAGGTCAAGATCCACATCGAGAAGCTCACTGTGGGCACCAGCGAGGAGGCCGACTTCATGGCCTACCGGCGTTTCGTCGTGGGCCAGGTGATCATGTCTCACCGGGTCTCGCCCTCCAAGGTGACCTTGGTGGAGGACGCCAACCGGGCCAACTCCCGCGACCAGGACAAAACCTTCAAGGAACAAGTGTGCAAGCCCGACCAAGAGCGCTGGGAGAAGCGCATCCAGTGGCTGCTTGAGGATGAGTTCGGACCCGACCTCCCTCTTCAGTTTCGCTTCGAAGAGATGGACCTCGCCGACGAGGAGCAGATCGCCCGCACCCGTACCCACTACATGGGGGCGCTCACGAACAACGAGGTGCGCGCCTTCATCGATCACGGCGACGCAGGTATGGATCCTGACACCGGGGCGGTCACCGATCCGGATCTGGAGGAGTGGGGCCGGCAGCCGTTCGAAGCGCCTACTCCCGCGCTGCCTGGCGCCCAGGAGGGCCTCGGTGACCTGGAGCCGCTCAGCAAGCGCGTCTCACCGGTTCACCGGGCCTTCATCGCTGAGGTGGCGAAGCTGGGCTACCTGGTGGAGGAAATCCGGGAACTCGCCGGTCCGGATCCGGAGCACGCGGGCTACTAGACCACCGACCGTCTGCCGACCGAAAGATGAAGAGCATCCTTCATACCCGCTAGGTGAGCTCCCTGTCGATTCTACTCTTGTGGAGAATCACCAAGCTGGGAGTTGCAGATGAGCGGCACCAAGAAGATGACATCGGGACGCTATTGGGACGCCTTGCTCCAAGAGGTCTCCTGTGATGCCGCACAAGCCCTCCCCACGATGGTCGAGATCGGGGAAGAGGACGGTGCAACCTGGGTGGTCCGCACTCGGTTCCACGGTGAGGACATTCTCTTGGCCGAAGGTCTCGAGTTCGGAGAAGCTGCCGACATGGTGATGAGCGTGTTTGATGGCCTGCTTGAAGAGCGGTCGTTGAAGGATGTTCGGCTTGTGCCAGCCTGAGGGGGCTCAAGTCTTCAATGAATAAGGGCGCGACGAAGTTCCGCAGCCGTTCACAGAGGTGAATCAGGCCCCGCAAGGGGCCTTTCTTCTGCTCCGAATCGGAGGAAGCTTGACTCACGCCCTCGCCGAGCTCATCCGCAAGGTCGACACTGAGGAAACTGAGGCCTGGCTGCGCGAAGGCATCCCCCGTGGCGCGGGCCTCCCGCCGGCCAAGGTCCTCGCCGCGCAGATTCTGACCCTCTGTGATGCCCTCGTCGTCGTCTTCCGCCAGCAGCGGAAGCGCTACGCCGCCTACATCCGCGACTACCCTCCGGCCCAGCCCGTTCTCAAGAAGAAGCACCCGTTCGACGATCTTCCTCCCGGCACAGCGCTCGAATGGCAGACGTGGCTCGCAGAGGTGATCTCTCGCGCGGGCGCGGTAGAGGTCGACGCAGAAGAGCTTGCGCAGGCGCTGCAAGCCGCGGCCCGCGCGGGCGTGGGGGAGGGCGCGGTCGCTGGGGCCAGGGCAGCCGGGCTGCTCCCGGCCGGCGCTCAAGAGCTGACCGCGGCACAGGCGCGGAAGGCGCTGGTGGAGGTCCGGGCATTCGAAGCGTCCACCGACCGGGCGCGGCAAGCAATCCGGCAAGCGCTGGAGCAAGCATCCAGGACCAAGGGATTGCGGGCCCTCGTACTCCGGGACGGCGCCGGGCGGATCGTGGCGGCGGCGAGCTATCGAGTTCAGAAGGGGCTCCTTGAGATCGAGTATCTGGGGGCACTCGAGCGGGAAGTGCCCGGCACCGGCGTCCAGCTCATGCGTGAGCTCGCCGCGGTGGCTGTCAAGAGCAAGCGTGGCCTCGCAGTCACCGCCGGTCCGGAGTCGGAAGCCTTCTTCTCCGGGCTCGGGATGCAGCGTGCATCGGCGGCCGCGGGGGGCCCGGTCTTCTCCCTGGCGCCCGGTTCTGCAGAGGGTCTGGCCGCCGGTAGCTTCGCGGGGCAGGTGCCCGTCTGGCTCACGGCCGGTTGGCTTGACGGCCCGGCGGCTACGTTCCGGGCGGCAGACGGTGCGGCGTCTCTGGTCGCTCTGAACGGGAGTACGCTGGCTGAGGCGGCTTATGAGCTCGGCGAGAAGGGGCCTCTCAAGGTTACGAGCTTCGACCTGGGCGCAGACGTTGCTCCCGGGGTCGAGCGGCGGATGCTGCGCGAGTTGGCCTCGGTGGCGCGGGAGGCGGAGCGAGGCTTAGAGCTCCCGCTGGAGCCCGGGCGGACGGCCCTCTACGAACGTCTGGGAGCAAACGCGAGGGCCGCCTGGGGAGTTCAGGAGGCGCGCCTGCTGGCCTCAGGGCTCTCGGCCCTCCCCGGCTTCTCGGGGCAACTCAGCTGGGAACTCGGGGTCGCCGGCGCACCCGAGTGGCTCGGGGGGCACCGGATCCGGGGTGTGGTCGACGAGATCTCCGCTACGACTCACCGGGCCTTGGCGAACACGCTGGCTGCTGGACTAGAGGCCGGGGAGACCACCGAGCAGCTGGCCCGCCGCGTGATGCGCCTCGACAACGCCTTCGGCCGGATCCGAGCTGAGCGCATCGCCCGGACCGAGGTGCTGACAGCGAATCGCTGGGGCGCCCGGTTCATCGCCCTGGCCGGCGGTGCCACCGAGCACGAGTGGCACGCACGGATGGATCTGCGCACCAGACGCTGGCACCGAGAGGCCAACCGGCAGCGCCGACCGATCATGGAGCCCTTCGTGGTCAACAACCGCCTCGGCGAGCCGGAGAAGCTCATGGTGCCGGGGGACTACGTGTCCTTCGATGCGGGACCGGACAACACCATCCAGTGCCGCTGCAGTGTGCGCTACCACAAGCCCGGCGTCACCTACGAGCCACACCGGCCCCAGCAGCATGGGCTGACCGGGAGCAGGCGTGCGCCCTTCGCCGTCGTGGCGCAGCAGGATCCTTTGACCAAACACGCCGATCGGGTAGAGAAGCATCGCCCGGGCGGACACGATCACGACCAGTCGACCCACGGCCGGCGGAGGGCAGCCAAGCCCGCGGGCAAAGAGCCCCAGATCTACCGGCCACCGGCCGAGCGAATCCGCGCACTTCGGGAGCTGGCTGAGGACTACGTCCGCGCCTGGGCAGAACAGGAGGGACTGTCCTTCGAGGAGGGCATGGCGAGAGCCCGGACGCTCATGGATGAGGCCGCCGCGGGCCCGATCAAGATCAACACGACGGTGGATGTCGCGCATGAGATCCTCGACGACGGGCGCTTCGAGACGCAGTTCGAGTCCGGTGACAGCGGCGGGAGCTACGCTCCAGATCTGCGCACCGACGCCGAGGCGGCCGGACTCGGGATCCCGGAAGACCTCGACCCCGCGCGTAGGCCCGTGTACGGCTACACGCATGGCTCCGCTCTGCAGTACGGGGGGATTCAGTGGGTCCTAAAAGACTCAGTCAAGGAGCGCAGCACGATCACCCTGGGTGACAGTCTCGGAGGCTTCCTGGAGGCGGCATACGATCGTCCGGACCAGGAGACGGGCCTGCTTGGCACCCCCGTGGGAGCGCCGACGCTGGAGGGATTCCACGGGAAGTGGCGCACAGAGCTGCTCCTTCGCCGCGGACTCAGTTCAGTCCCGTTCATCGAGGCGCAAATCCAAGGCGGGGTGACTCTTGACGATGTTCAGTCGGTGCGGGTGCGCGCGGGAGGCTACAGCGGGTGGACGGATGAGCACGAGGCGCTCCTGAACCGCTTGATAGATCTGGGCTTTGATGCGTACATGGAGTCGTTATGAAGCTGAAGGCCGCGTGGCACAACAGCGAGGGCACACGAGTCTACTCGCAGCCTGGCACGGACGAGGTGCTGGTGTGGCATCCCGATCGCGATCTCCCGGCCCTCCGGGTGGCGCATGTGGCAGGCATTCACAAGTGGGGGCGCTGGATGCCTCTGGACCCCCCGGAGGAGGACGACGTTCCCGTTCCCGAGGAGGACGTGCTATGAGATCCCTGGTGCCACTGAAAGCAGCCATCGACGAGTCCTTTGCGGCTCCCGTTGCGGCCCTTGCGGCCACCCTCGATCAACTCGAGGCCGTAGCCAAGCATGGCAGTGGAGACCAGAGTCCGCACGGGCGGAGGGGCAGCGGCAACCCCGCCGGAGCAACCCCGGCTGATCGCGGCAACCAGGCCGCGAGGGGCGACGCTCTGACACGCTCGACCGCCCAAGCCGCGGCTGCCTACAAGGAGGCGCAGGCGGCGGTCCAGGCGGACATCAAGGAACTCGCCAAGATCGTCGGGAAGCCGATGCCCGGTGGCAGATTGGACTGGGGTTACGTCGGAAACATGACGGAGGCCCGCCGGCAGGTTGCCGAGCTGCTGTCCTTCCTGCGGGGCGACGAGGAGTAGATCTGTTCCGGTGCCGTAGCCGCCGGAGTCAAAACGCGCGTGAAGCACACAAAGGCCCTCCGGGGCCTTTTTCATTGGAGGTGGTGAGCGGTGGCCAAGACGACCGGTAGCTACGAACAGCGCATGAGAGCGGTGGACGCCGCGGTGAGGGAAGCGACCAAGGCGCCCGCGTCGCCGAGTCCCACGGAGGCGCCGTCTCTTTCCGCCTATGTCGAGGAGCACCATGAGGATCACGTGGTGGTGCGGGACTACGATCGGAACGAGTTCTGGAGTGTGCCTTACACCGTGGCCGCGGACGACTCCGTCACACTCGGTGGCTGGACCCAAGTGCAGCAGGTCTACGCCGAAGTGACAAAGGAGCTCAGGCTCCTGGTCCCAATCGAGAAGTCCGCCGGCGCCCGCAGGATCACCTACGGCGTCGTCCTCGAGCCGGACACCGAGGACCTCCAAGGCGACGTCATGAAGGCCGAGGACATCGAACTCTCCGCCCACGCCTGGATGGAGGAGTCGCAGGTCGGCGGCGAGATGCACACCGAGATCGTCAAGGGCGCCTTCGTGGTGGAGTCCTTCCTCGCCCCCGCGGACTTCGACGTGGATACGGCCGAGGGCACGGAGACGGTCAAGAAGGGCTCCTGGGTTCTCGCCATGCGCTGGCCGGAGGAGATCTGGAAGCGCATCGAGGGCGGCGAGCTCACCGGCTACTCGGTGGGCGGCCAGGGTGTGCGGCTGGACGCGGAAGATGTGGCGAAGCACGCCAGCCACGATCAGAGCACCCACGGGAGCCGCACCCGGCACGGGCGCTCCGAGGACAGCGGGCGGACCCACACCACCCGCGACGGCGCGAAGGTCGAAGAGAAGATGAAGGTCAAGCGGGTGGACAACGGGGAGCGCTTGGTCGGCTCGAACGGCGTGGAGATAGACCTTCGGAACTCCATGTTCGCGAACAGCCAGAAGGCTCCCAAGATCACCGAGCCAGCGTCCTGGGCCGTGCACCCCACGTCGGGCGGCCGCGCCGACCGGTCCACGGACAAGATCATCTGGAGCAAGGCCAACACAACCCTGGCGGACTTCATGGCCTCGCTGCCCCCAGGCGAATACGAACTGGCGACCTGAGAGGAGACGGGCCATGGCAAAGCGACTCACCATGCTCCGCGTTGACGAGGTCAGCGTGGTGGACAAGGCGGCCAACGGGAAGCGCTTCCTGATCCTGAAGAGAGCGGAGGAAACACCGCTCGACGACGACGCGACCGACGGCGGAGTCCGCGGCTGGGTCAAGGGAGCGATACAGAAAGCGGCCGGCATCTCCGGCCCGGACAACGGAGGTTCGGACATGACGGCGGACGAGATCAAGAAGGCGGTACTGGAGGCGGCCGAGGAGGCCCTGGCCCCGATCGTGGAGCGGGTCGACAAGCTCGAGGACCTCTTCGAGGAAGAGGAGCAGCCCGAAGGCGACCCCGTGTCCAAGGTCGACGATGGTGACGGGGGCGACGAGGAACCCACCACGGGCCTCACCGAGGAGGCCATCACCAAGATCGTCAGCGAGGCAGTGGCCGCGTCCATCGATCCCATCGTCAAGCGCCTGGAGACGGTGGAAGGCGCCGCGGGTGCGCGTCAGTCCGGCACCCCGGAGGGCGCTCACAAGGTGCTGAAGGCCGATGGCACCCGTTCCTGGGAAGGCTCCGGCATCTTCACCTAAGACCACCTCCCTCCCGGCCCTGTCTGAAGGGCCCGTCTCACCCCCCTGTTGCCCCCCTGCAAGTCCCACCTGAGCGAAAGCGAGGTTTCCGCCATGGATCCTGTCCAGGCCGTCCGGTCCATCCAGAAGATCGTCACCGGGGACGTGACCTACGGGCTGCTCTCCCCGGAGCAGGTCCAGCAGTTCTACGTCCAGATCTACGAGCAGATCCCCTTCTCCGGCCTTCACCGCCACGAGACGCGCACGGCCAAGACCGGCGAGCTCGACAAGATCGCGGTCGGCAGCCGGCTCCTGCGGGCCAAGACCGAAGGCCCGACCGGGGACGACGGCTACCGGGTAGGCGCCACGTTCGGGCGCGTGCCCTACACCTGCGTGCGCATCAAGCTGCCGTGGGAAGTCTCCGAGGACGTCTTCCACGACAACATCGAGGGCGAAGCCCTGGAAGACAAGCTCATGGGCATGCTGACCACGCAGCTCGCCATCGACCTCGAGGACCTGCATTGGAACGGCGACTCGACCGACGTGAGCGGTGACGCCGATTTCCTCAACCTCAACGAGGGCTGGTGGAAGCAGCTGGTGGCCGGGGCGCATGTGGTGAACGGTGCCGCCATCAACGCGGGCGCCATCGAGAAGAGCCACTTCTTCGCGGCCTACAAGGCCATGCCCGACAAGTACAAGGCTCGGGGTACGCTGCGCTGGTGCATGAACGCGGCCACCCAGATCGCCTGGATCGAAGCGGTCTCCAACCGGGCCACGGGCGCCGGCGATATGGCACTCCTCGGCGTGGACGCCGTCAACAGCCCCTTCGGTATCCCGGTGGTGAAGGTGCCCTCGCTGGCCGATGGCAAGCTCGCCCTCCTCGATCCGATGAACCTGATCACGGTCAACACCTGGGACGTCCGCATCCGCAAGGCCGCCGAGGGCAAGAGCGCGGTCATGAATGACATGCGCTACTACAGCGTCTTTCTGGACGACGACCCGGTGATCGAGGAGACGGACGCCACGGTCATCGTCACCGGGATGACCATCTAAGGGCTACCTCCCCGTGCTGGCCGGTCCCGGCGTATCCCCCTGCGCCGGGACCGGCACTCAACTCCCACTCATTTCATTGGAGGACAGCCCCATGGCGAAAAGCAAACCCACGCCCACGCCTACCTCGGCGCCGATAGAGGAAGCGCCGATAGAGGAAGCGCCGGTCGAGGAAGCGCCGGTCGAGGAAGCGCCGGTCGAGGAAGCGCCGGTCGAAGAGGCCGAGATTGCAGAGGCGTCGGTCGCAGAGGCCGAGATCGAACAGCCCCTCCCCGCGGGTTGGAGCAGCGAGGAGGCCGCACCTGAAGGCCTCGAGGCCCCCGGAGACGAGACGGTGGTCGATGAGGCCGCCGCGCGTACCCCCGGAGCCCCGCGCGAGTACGTGGTCCTGAACGGCCCGGCGAGCTTCGGCCCCGTGGTCATGAACGGTCAGAGCATTCGGGCGCGCGCCGGCGTCGTCTACCACCTGCCGAACGCCGAGGAGCGGGCCGACGTGCTGGCCACGGGCTTCTTCCGTGGCGCCGGCCCGGACGACGTCAAGAAGGCGGGCGTGGGCTCGGCCGGCACCATCACCCTCGAGTCCCTCCCTCCGGGCGCGCTCAAGGGCGGGCTCCGGTAGCACCAGAAAGGCTGATGCCCCATGAAGATCGCTGAACTTGCGGACGGCGAACTCGGCACGCCGAGGAGTACCGCCGCTCTGAACGCCCTGCTGCGCCTGGCCAAGGTCGCCGGCGCAGGCGGCCTGAAGATCGTAGCCACCCCGGCCACCGCGGGGAGCTCGGCCGCCGCCCTGAACGCGGCCGCCGCGGGCACCGTTACCAGGACCGTGACGCTCCAGCTGCAGGACGCCGCCGGCGTCCGGCAGACCTGGTACAACGGCGCGGACGTGACCCTAACGCCCACGGAGGCGGTGACCGACGCCGATGTGGCTGCCCCGGCCGTCGACGATGCCACTCCGGCCTTCACTGACGGGCAGGCCACCGTCGTTCTCACCTACGACACCGACGCCGGGGCCACCAAGACCTACGTGGCCGCGGAGACGGTGGGCTTCACTACCGCCTGCGCGAACATCCTCGGCCGCGCCGTCACCGTCGGTGCCGCGGCCAACTTCGTGGATACGCTGGTGGCGTAGATGGCCCTGCAGGTCCTCACCCTGGCGGAGATGCAGGCGCACTCGGCGCTGGCTGAGGTGCAGGCCCTGACCGACCCGACGCTCGAGCTCTTGGAGGCTGAGGCCCTCGATCTCCTCGAGGCGGAACTTGGCCGCCGACTCACCCTGGAAGCCGCGGACAGCGCCGTCGTCGTTTACGGCGACGGCCTGTCCCTGCTCCGGCTGCCGGAGCGTCTGCACTCCCTCACCTCCGCTGTCTCCGAGACGCTCGGCGACGTCACTGAGGCGTGCGTGCTCCTCGCCGACGGCTGGCTGCTCCAGGCGCGGATCTCGGTCTCAAGCGTCTTTGGCCCCGACGTGCCCGCCTACACTTTCAGCCAGGGTGTGGCCGTCACCGTCACCGGCAGGTGGGGTCTCGCCTGCCCACCGCGGGCAAGCCGAGTCCTCATGGACGTGGTCGAAGCGATCGCCGTGCGTAAGGGCAACCCGGTCTCTCGCCGGGACGAGCTCGCCCCGTGGGGCTCGGTGTCCGACGGCGGTCTCCAGGCTTCGCGGGACTCCGCGCACCGGGCCGCTACCCTGGAGAACCTCCTCCGCTACGACGTCCGGGTGCGCCTGCGCGGGCTCTACCGTCCGAGTGTCGTGGCCGCGGTCTGATGTTCGACTTGCTGGTGGACATCTACCAGGTCGCGGAGACGACGGTGAACGCCGAGCCCCGCGAGTCCGCGACGCTCCTCGCGGCGAATGTCCCCGCCCAGTTCCTCCGTATGAGCGGCCGCAGTCGCTATCTGGCCGCCGGGGCCGGGGTGGTGCTCGACGCGCGCATGGCTCTCCCCGCCACCGCAAACGTGACGGAGAAGGCGGAAGTTCGCAACGTGCGAACGCGCGAGGGGACGCCGGTGCCCGGTCAGCCCTCCCGCTACCGGGTGCTCTTCGTGAACCCCACTCGCCGCGGCTTTCATGTCGAGCTCGACCTGCAGGCGGTGCGGTAGTGCCCGGGTACTCCATGCCGCGTCACCTGGATCTCGGGGTCCGCCTCGAGCTCCAATCGGGTGTCACCCCCCAGGCCATGGAGCGTCTGCTCGCCGTCTTCCGGGAGGAGTACGCGCTGGCAGGCGACGACATCGGTCAGCACGTCCAGTCCCGGGTGCAGGACATCATCGAGAACACCCACGACATGGTGAACGAGGGGGAACTCCTCGGCTCCATCACCTGGGCGTCCGCCATGGTCGGCTCCGTACTCCAGGTCCTCGCTGGCACCAACGTCCCCTACGGCAAGTACAAGGAGTACGGCACCGTCCCGCACTTCGTGCCCTTCCACCTGGCCAAGTCCCTCTACAACCAGGCCAAGCACCAGTGGGGCTGGGTTGATCCGCCGGGACACTCAGCCTACGAGGCGGATGAGAAGGGGCGCGTGTGGCTTGCGCCAGCGCCGGGGGCGAAGCCCACTTGGGGTGTCTTCGTCTCAGGGGAACGTAAGCCCTTCCTCTTCCCAGGCTGGGTGGCCTCTATCGAGTACATCGAGACCCGCATGCAGGGAGCGGGCCAACGGGCCGCCGCGCGGTTCGCCGGAGGTGCCTGATGCCGACCTTCACCTGGCCTCACGCGCACCTGCCGCACGCTCTTGCCGATCAGCTGAAACTGGCCACGAGCGCCGAGAGCCGCGTGACGACGGAGATCCCCCGAGACCGCACCTACCCCCTCCTGGTGGTCCAGGAGGCCGGCCTCGGGCGCCTGGGCACGGATGCGGCCATTCAGGCAGATGAGCTGCGGCTACAGATCGACGCGTGGGCACCGACGAAGCTGGCAGCGGTCGCGTTGGCCGCACAGGTCTTCCGGCTCCTGGACGCTCGGTTCTCCGGGGCGCTCAAGGACACTGTTCTCCAGACGGAGGACGAGGCCGCCCCCGGCGACTTCTACCAGACCAAGGTGGAGCGGATCCGCCGCTCGGGCGGGGGCGATCCCTTCTTCGATGAGTACGCCCGGGTGTGGCGGTTGCCGGCGTTCTACTCTGTGAAGGTGAACCTCTGATGGCCGAGATCCAGCTCTCCGACGGCGCCCTGGTCGTCACCGTGCATGAGGCCCCGGAGGAGCGGCCCGCGCGCCCCCAGGCGCTGGACGTGCTCCCCGACACCGCCGGGTCACCTGTCGTCTACCAGCGGACGCCGGGCCTCGAGGAAGTGCCGCTCTCGGGGCGCCTGCTCGCCTCCGTCGATGTGACCCGTCTCGAGGCGTGGACAGCCGCGGGGGCGCTCCTCACCCTGACGGCCCGCGACGGCTCGGCGAGTGTGGGCTGGCGGGTGAAGCGTGGCCCTGCCCCCCGCATCCGCCGCAAGGATGGGGACTCGGCCGACTGGCTGGTCGACCTCAGACTCTGGAGGATCCCGTGAACGATCTGCGTGTGACGCCCGAGGGGATGCCCGGGGTGGAGGTGGACGGCGTTCTCCGTCCCCTCTTCTACTCGGTCATGGGGAACAAGCGCTGGGCCGAATACCGGGGCGCGACCTTCACCGAGATCATGGGCGGCGGCTGGAGCCCGGGAGAGCTTGAGCCAGACGACCTCGGTCGACTGCTCCTGATCGGCCTCGAGGGCGGGGAGCTTCGGCGGCACCTCTGCGCAGGCGGCCAGGGACTCCCCGTCGATGAGACCCTCGTCGAGAGGATCTTCGAGCGCTACCACGTCGCGAGCATCATCGGCTTGGTCCTCGAGGCCTGGAACCAGGCGCCGGACGAAAGAAACCCTCCGACGCCCCCGGTGACGCGATCACCTGGGGGCGTCTCCTCTTCCTGAGCCGGAGCCTGGGGCTCTCCCTCGCGGATCTCGCGTACCTCTCCCTTGGGGAGGTCGCGGCTATGGCCCAAGACGAGGGCGAAAGTTCTCTCGGGTTGCCTGCGGACAGCGACGCCGTCTTCACCCTGTAACTCCCCGGGAGGTCTTCTCTATGGCTGACGAATTCGATCTTGCCGGACGTCTCCGGGTCGACTTCTCGGAACTCGAGGAGATCCCGGAGCGCACCGAGGCTGCGGTGGCCGCGGCCGACGGGCAGCAGATCGCGATCCAAACCGAAGTCGACGACCGCCAAGCCACCAGGTCGTTTCGCGACACCGATCTCGCGATCGCCCGCTTGGACAAGGCGGTGGCCCGTCCCACGATCGAGGTGGATGGGGGCCAGGCCGACCGGACGATCGCGGATCTGCGCGCTCAGTTCGCGGCGCTTGATACGAGAATTGCGACGCTGCGGACCGAAGCCGCCGGCACATCTGTGGGCGGCGGCGTCGCGAGGGGGGCGGGCGGCGAGACTGTGGCCGCCGCCGGAGGCGCGGCCGGCCTGTCCCGGTTCGCACCAATGGCGGCGGCGCTGGCCGTCCCCGTCGCGATCGAAGGGGCGCGGCAATTCGTGAACGCGACGGTGCCCCGGGCTCTTGAGGCCGGCAAGACGGAGAAGGCAGTCACTCGGAACTTCGGAGTCGACCAAGGCCAGGAGTTCGTTGCGGCCTCCGAGCGACTGGCCGACGCCACCGGCTTCTTGGCGAAGGACTTCCAACAGGCGGCCCTCGCGGGCAAGAGTCTGGCGGCCATGAGTGACAGTCCGGCCAAGGCAGCGCGACTCCAGACGGAGGCGATCAAGCAGCTTCTGCCGGTGGCCGCGGATCTGGCGGCGACCTCACCGGACAAGCACCTGCAGTCAGTGGCGGGGGCGTTCGGCGCCTTGAAGCTCGCCATCGCTGGGAGTGCCTCCGCCCAGGAGCGACTCGGAGTCGACCTGAGCGACACCCACATGCAGTCGCGGGCCTTCGGCGGAGCCTTACGCGACACCTGGACTGCCCTCTCGGACGCCGAGAAGGCTCAGCTCCGCTACCAGGAGATGCTGAACCAGACCAAGGACGTTATGGGCGAGGCCGGGGACGAGTCGTCTCTCGAGACCCAGACCCGCAAGCTGAACGAGCAACTGAGCGAACTCGCGGTCGCGGTGGGAGACCAACTGCTCGATCCCCTGGCCGGGTTCGTCGAGATGATCCGTGAACTCGTGGACGCCATCCCGGACTGGGTTCCCACAGTGGTGGGTGGGGTGGCCAAGTACGGACCCACAGCGGTCAAGGTGGGCGCCTATGCCAACCCGGTCACCCAGATCCCGGCGGCCGAAGCGTGGATAGCCGGGAAGTTCTCGGGCAAGGCTGCACCCCAGAGCAGCGCGGGTTTGGGCGCTGCCGCCGGGGCCGGCGCGCGCCCGGGCTACTACCCGCCGGAGACTCCACCCGTCCAGGTCAACCTGAATGTCCGCCGCGAGCCCGGCACCGCCATCAATCTCGACGGCGCGAGCTACGCACCCTCGAATCAGTAGGAGGCCCCTATGCCTGCCCAGCGCTTGCTCACCCAAGCCGAATATGTCTCCTTTACCGACAAACTTGCGAAGGCCATCCAGTATCTCTTGGCGGCCAAAGGGGACGAGGACACCCTGGCCACCGCCGCCTACCAGGCGCGCCTGGCCCGAGATCAGCTGGTGGCCTTCGCCCAGCCCGACGAGTACAAGATCACCGCCGACCTGGACGATGCCGTGGGCGCCGTGGTCACGGCCGTGGCCCGCGAGAGCGACCTCGTGAGCTACTTCGCGAACTTCAACTCGGCCGTCCTCTCGCACCTCGGCCAAGACCTGAACACCTGGCTCACCACCGGAGCGCTGCGGGTCCACCACTACTGGCGCCGGGGTGGCAATACTGCCATTGTCGCGGCTAACGTCTTCCCGCCGGTCACCACGCTCGGATCCTTCGCGGTTACCGGATCCGGTGCAGGCACTTTCACCGACGGCCAGGCCGTCGACACTGCCGTCTACGGCGGGGCTCAGATCGAGCTCGAGGTGACCGGCAATCCCATCGGCGCGGCCAACATCGACGTGACCGTGGCCTGTGTGCTCGCGGACACGACGACCGTGAATAAGCTCGGCACCATTCTGGCCGCCTCACCCGTGGGCACCAAGGTCGCCCTCGGCGCGGCTTCGGACCGGGTGGCGAACATCACCGGAATCACCATCGCCCTCGGTACGAACGGCGACGCCTTCCGGGTCCAGACGGTAGAGGACCGGGCGATCTGATGGGCGCGAACCGGAAGACTGAGGCTCCGCTGGAGAAGGGCCCCGAGCTTCTCCTGGTGTTCACGGGGGAGACCTCGGGTGCCACCCGCTACACCTGGGCCGCAGGGACGAAGGTGCTCGAGCGGGGCTCGGGTGTGCCCGTGGCCACCTGCCGGCGCCAGGGGCGCCTGGAGCCCACCGAGGAGCACTTCGCCGCCCTCTTCCGCGCCGGGGACGCCGTCCTCGAGGCGCAGGACGCCTGATGCGCCTCCGCTTCGTCGTCGGCCACGAGGATACCCCGGAGGCGTACTGGCGCGTGCTCCTGCCGGCACGCCACTTCCGAGCGGTGGCCCTGTCCATCGATGCCCCTCGGGCCCGGGAGACGGCGCTTGATGCCGACGTTCTCTGGATCCACCAACCCACCGGCCTGGCGGCCGCCGAGCTTGCGGAGAAGGCGCGGGCTCGGGGCCTCCGGGTGGTAGTCGACCTCTCCGAGGATCCCTGGCTTCGCGCGGAGTGCGACCCCGCCTACAACGAGGCGCGCCTCGAGGCCTGCTCCCGGGCTCTGGAAGCGGCCAGCATCCTGGTGGTAGCCACAGAGGGCCTCCGGGATGCTTTCCCCGGCGCCGCGACGCGAGTCGTCGCACCCGTGATTCCTCTCTCCGGCTGGACGCCGCGGGAGCCCGAGACTCCGGCCCGCTTGGCCTGGTGGAGTGACGGCCGGCAGCGCCGGGGCTTCGAAGGGGTGGCAGAGGCGGTCTCCCGGGTCCTCGATTCCGCGCCTGAGGTGCGCCTCCGGCATATCCAGTTCGCGCATCTCGCGCCTTTGGTGGCTGCCCTCTCCGATCCGGGCGAGAAGGCCCGGCGGGCCGCGCGCTTCTCCGTCTACCTGGAGGGAGACCTCGGAGCGGAAGGGAACCTGGCCATGCTGCGCGGAGCCACGGCGGGTGCCACAGTCGCGTTGGAGTGCTACCCGGCCGGAGACTACGCGGCCAGTGTGAGTGACGTCCCGCTGCTCCGTGCCGCCGCCCTCGGGATCCCGAGCCTGACGACCCGGGGCACCGCTCCTCCGGGCGCAGTCTCGGCCGGGCCCGAAGAATGGGCGGAGGCACTGGCCGAGCTCCTCACCGACTCCTCCCGCCGCCGTGAGCTCGCCCATGACGCCCGCGCGTGGGCCGAGACCCGTGCTTCCTTCGAAACCTACCACCACGTCCTTCAGGAGGTCCTGCGGTGACCGTTCACACTCACAAGGTTCGGAAAAGCGCGAAGGCGCAAAACGAGAAGCTCCCCGACATCAATGGCACTCAGATCACCTACGCCGGTGGGGTCGAGTGCGAGATCGAGGTGACCCAACGCCGTAACGACGAGCCCACCATCTCCGCGGGCTCCACTATCAACGTCGGGGGCCGCAGCGGCGTGTGCCTGGACGCGAGCACGGAGATCATGCCGCAGTACACCCTGGACGGCGCCATCGTCTGGGAGGCCACCTACCGCCTGGCCACGGACGGCGCGTCGGTCTAGCCGGTGTCGCAGACCTTCAGCCAGCTCCTCACGGGGGCGAACTGCACCCTCGGTGGCCAGACGATCATCTCTCTCTCGGTCACCGAGGATGTGGACGCCGACTACGACACGGCCTCCGCTGTATGCCTCGCCCCCGCAGGCGCCCACGCCAAGGGTGTCTCCGTCCAGTCCGTCGAGGGCGGCATCTCCACCGGCTTCTGGACGGTCGAGGACCCGGTGAGGGTTCGCTCCGGCGCGCGTACGTGGCGCCGGAAGGCCGGGGAGGCGGGCTACCGTCATCTCCCCCTGGTCTCCTATCGTCTGCGCCGCCAGGGCTACCTGGCCGCCCGCTCGACGCTCTCCGCCGCCAACCTGGGCGCGGACAACTTCCCGCCGAGGTTCTGCACGCTTGCCTTCCTTAGCGCCTACACCGCGGAGTTGAACGAACGCTGGCTCCGCGGCGAGCTCCACGCGCGCGAGGTGCAGAATCTGCGTCGCTCCTGGCACCCGGTGTACTCGGCCACGGATGTCGCCTCCACCATCTGCTCCTGGGTGGGGCTCCCGGTCCAGTTCCGGGTGGGCCTGCCGGTGATGCCGGACGAGTACACGCCCCTCGGGAAACCCGTGATCGCCGCTCTTCGCGAGGTGGCCTCCTGGTCCGGCGCCTCCGTCTACCTGGATCGTTCTGGCACCCTGGTCGTCTATGACTGGCAGGAGACCTACTCCCGCGGAGGGCAGATCCCGCAGCCGGCGGCCGTCCTCGACGAGGAGCGCCACGACGCCCTTTACCCCGTGACGCACGTGACGGTAGTGGGCTCGGGCTACGCCGGTAGCTACCGGCAGCAGCAGGCGGTCGAGGTGACCGAGTCCCTTACCGCGGCCAGAGGAGAACGCCCCGTCGAGGAGCGTATCGAGATCCGGGAGTACCCGATCAATCCAGCGCTCGCCCAGAAGATCGCCCGCGAGCGTCTCTCTCGTATCGCCCTCGAGGCCGGCATCGTCCGGTACCGGGGACCCGCCGAGGGGTCCCAGGGCATACGTCCCCTTACCAACAGAGTCTTCTCCGTCTCCCGCACCCTGGAGTGGGACGGGACCAAGTATCGCTACGAGATCGATTTGACCGCACCTCAGGCCGGCATGGTCTGGAACGCGTCCCTCCCGGCGAACGGATGGTGGTAGAGCGATGCCGCGCATGCCCAGCAAGACTGAACTCCAGGAGACATTCGGGGGCCGGGGTCCGCACGCCGCCACGCGCTCTATCCACGCCGATCTCCGCGAGGAGGAGCGCCGGGGGCGCCTCATGCGGGACGCCCAGGTTCAGGACAACTGCACGGTGCAGGTGGAGGTGCCGGCGGACTTCGGGACGGCCGCGGGGCCGGTCATCTCCGAATGGCTCGACTTCGGACGGGTGCGCTTCGTCAAGCGGCCGATTCTGACGACGGGGAGCATGCGGCTGGCGCTCCCGGGGGAGCCGACGCTGAATGCCGAGGCCTCGAACTTTGACCCTGTCCTGCACTACGCCGTCCCGTGCGCAGCCCAGATCCTGCGCTTTCGCACTGACGGCCGCGGCTTCTACGCGGGCGCCAAGCTGCTGCTCTTTGCTCTCGGGCCTGTCCCCGACGGCTTCCAGGCTCTCGTTTTCTGCCTGTTCACCGGCCCCGCTGTGCGTCTTGCCTGAAGGAGGAGGATCGCGTGCCTGAGGAACGCACCGAGCGTACGGCGTATCAGGGGCTCCTCGCCCTTATGGTGGTGGCGGCGGATTCCGAGAGTTGGGGATTCCCCTATTGGAACTCGCTGCTGCTCGATGCTGCGCTCCAGGGGCTCGCGCAGGCACCACGGGACGGGACCGCCCATCTGACCGCGCCCGCGCTCGCGCCCACGACCGCCCTGGTAGCTGGAGGCGGAGTGCTACCTGCCGGACAGAGCCTCGAGGTGGTTCAGACCTTCGTGGACGCCTTCGGGCGTGAGACGCTGGCGGGGGCAGCCGTGATTCAGAGCACTGGGGCGCCGCTCGCGGATCCCGTCTCGGCTGCAGCCTTCGGGTCAATCACGGAGTCCGGGACCGGCTACGAGGGCGGCCTCTTCGAGATCTGGTTCAGCTGGACGGATGGGGCAAGCGGCGAGACCTTGCCCTCACCGGTCGTGACGACCGATCTTCCCTACCGTGCAGGCGGTCTGAAATCCGAGGTCGTGGTCAATCTGCCCTCCACTCCGGCCGCAGCCGGGGCCTCCGGGGCCAACATCTACGCCCGGCATCGCTCGGGGAATGTGGTGCTGGCCTATCAGATCCTTGTCGACTCGGTGAGCCAGGCCACCTTGACCGGGGTCGCCGCCGACTGCTATCGGACGCTCCCCCTGGCGAATTCGACCTTTGCGAACCGGGCGATCGACATCACAGGTCGGGCCGCGAACGGCGGCGAGAGTCCCGGTCTGACTCGCCTCTACATCCGGCCTGAGGGGGCGACGTGGTCGGCAGGCGATCGACGCCTGAAACTGGCTGGCCTTGACGAGTGGGATCCGACCACGGTGACCTACCCCCTCCGGTACACGGGCGGTACCGGAGAGCTCGCTCCTGGGTACCCACCGTCGGTTTCACAAGTCAAGGCGATCAGGCCGGTGGACCTGGCGACCGAAACCGTCGGCACGCTCAGTGAGGCGCAGATCCCGGGTACGCTGGCGCGGGACGAGGAGGTTGCTCAGCTCCTGGGCGGACCCTACGTCGTTTCGGGACTTCTCGTCGAAGCGCAGGCGTCCCCGAACATGACGGTCAAGAGTTCACTCGGAATCTGTGTGTCGAGCTCAAGGATCTGGAGCGTGGCGGCAGACACGAGCATCGCGATCGCCGCCGCGGATCCGACCAACCCGCGCATCGACATCGTGTGCGTCAACACCTCCGGCGCCGTGGTCTCCTCTTCGGAGGATGCCTCGTGCAAGGGGATCGCGGCTGGCTCTCCCGTGGCGCCGTCGACGCCAGCCGGCTACGTCGAGCTCGCGCAGGTTTCGATTCCCGCAACTGATACGACGATCGAGGGTGGCCAGCTCACCGACTCTCGCACCCTGATCGGCACCGTGCTGGCGTCGTTGGTGGCTCTGGATACCGCCATCGACACCGTGTCCGGGGATCTGACCACGCACGTAGCCGATACCGGGGCGCATCTTCCGACGGCCTCTATCGCAGAAACCAATACCGGTACGCTGACCACCAAGGCCGTGACGCCCGACAGTCTGGCCGGGTCCTACGCGGGCACCAAGAGCATGGTCCTCATCGCCGTCGCTCCTGCGACCGACGTCGCGGCCGCGAACGGCGTAATGTTCGTGCCGGTTCCCCCGGCTCTCAGCGGGATGAACCTTGTGAGCGCGAACGCCATCGTGAACACGGCGGGCACTACGGGTGCGACGACGGTCACGATATACAACCTCACCGACGCTCAGTACATGCTCTCCAGTCCCATCAGCATCGCCAGTGGGGCGACCGTAGGCACACCCGGAACCGTCAACGAGACCTATGACGATGTCGCCACTAACGACGTGCTCCAGGTGGATGTGTCTGCCGTGTCTACGACCGCACCGAAGGGGCTGATGGTCATGCTCGAGTTCAGGCTTCCGTAGATGTTCAGTGCGACCGGAGGCACCAAGACGACCGACGGCGACTACATCGTCCATAAGTTCACGGTCGGTGGTTCGCTTGTATGTACCGAGACGTTGGAGGGCGCTGAGTACTTGGTCGTCGGAGGAGGGGGAGGCGGCAGGAACGGCGGGGGCGGCGGCGGTGGCGGTGTTCTTACCGGCACTGACCTGACGCTGAGCGGAACCATGACCATCACCGTGGGAAGTGGGGGTGCGGTCAACAACCCCGGAAGCAATAGCGCGATTGACGCGCTCACCGCGATTGGTGGCGGCGCGGGGCAGGGGAATGGTGGGTCGGGGGGCGGCGGCGAATTCGCACTTGCGAACAAAGGTCTCGGCACGGTCGGTCCTCCCCGGCAAGGCTACGACGGCGGCAACGGCGCCGCTACGGCAAATGGTGGTGGCGGCGGCGGCGCGGCGGCGGTGGGTGGCAACTCTCCCGGCGGCACCGTGGCGGGCAACGGCGGTGCGGGAATCGACTCAGATATCGTGCTGCGCGGTTCCAGCGTCGGATACTCGGGCGGTGGGGGTGCTGGACGGTACGCTTCCGGGGGCACGGACGGAACCGCGACCCATGGTGGTGGCTACTACGGGAAGGCTGCAGGTGACCCAAACACCGGTGGTGGAGGGTTCGGTGGCGGGTACCAAAAAGCCGGGGGTGCGGGCGGCTCTGGCATCGTGGTCGTCCGCTATCTGAATCCTGCGCTCGCCGGGGGCGGCGGCTTCAAACCTCAAGTGATTGTCATTAGTTAGATGAGCTTCAAGGTCAAGAAATGGGGTTGTCTCCAAACCGTAGCGCCGAGCGACTATTATCCGGGAGCCCTGGCCACAACGTCCACCAGCGGGAAGTCGCACTGCTTTCCGTGGGGCGGGAAGATCCTCTTTCTTTGCTACGACGCGGCGCAAGCGGCCTGCTGGTTCAGCTACGACCCGGTGGACGGTGCCTGGACGGGCCCCCACTACCCGGCCGGGGTCTCGGTGACCCGGTGGAACTACCACAATCCGCTCTACGGTGACGAGCGTGCGTTCAAGACGTGGAGCAACCGGTGGCTCCTATCCTACGGGATGAATCTCACGGGCGCCAGCTACGTCCCGGGCTTCTACGGGTGGGACGCCGATCTCAACTTCGTCTACTGGACGCAACCGACCATTCCCGGATCCAGCAATCGAGGCGAGCGCTGGGTCGATGCGCTAGGGGTAGATGCAAGCGGCAACCCCTGTCGCGCCCTGTGGCAGTACTGGGACATCACCACTGAACGCCTGCTCACCATCGGTCCGGGCGGTCAAGTCATCGCCTACGAAGGCCCACGTGACACGCTTTACTGGCCTACGAATCAAGGCGTGGTCATCTCCAATGCCTCCAAGCGCGGTTCGTTGTGGCAGTGGTACGTGGGCAGTGACTGCACCGACCCGAACCATGGAAGCAATCTCTATGCGTCGTATGTCACTGCAGGGCAACAGTGCTCTCCTGCCTTCGCGGGCACGTGTGATCCCCGGTTTGCCTTTGCCGGCACTGACGGTGGCGTCTACGGGGCGGTCACCGACAAGAACACCGACCCCGACTCCACCTATACGGCAGATCTCCGTTCTCCGCTTACGGCGGCGGCGTCGCCGTGGGTGGGCACGTGGGGCTACCGGCGCGATCGAGATGGCGGTGCCTATTCCCTCCACCCGGGGACGTCCGATTTAAGCGGCGTGGATCAGAGCATAGCCGGCTACCCGGTCTCGGGTGATGTCACCAGGATGTCAAACGGTCTCTACCTCGGGCTGGGCAGTAACCCCGGCGGGTTCACGGCGAGTCTCTACGAGCTCGAACCGGACCAACCGGCCAAGAGAAGTGCGTCCTCGAGGTGGGCGGGATCGGCCGCGATCGCCTGGGTCGGCACCTGGGCGTTGGGGACCGACCTCGTCCTGCGGAACGTCTTCGACCCGGCGGGCAACGAGGTTCCCGACTTCGGGTCGGCGAACGTGCCCATCGAGCAGGAGTCGGGGGCGACTCTCACTCAGACCAAAGTCTACAAGGGCACCTCCGGGGGCCGTCGAACGTACGAACGGGACGTGCGCGTGGAGCTCCGCGGCTACCCGACGTCAGGGGAAAACTGGTGGTGGCCGGGGGATTGGGTCGATCCGACTCACTATCAAGGCTTCTGGTGGCTCTTCGCTGATGCCGGCACCGACGACCCATTGATCGAATACATGCCGGATCCATCGTGGGGCATCCTCTCTCCAGTCGGCACGCGAGTGGACTGGGGGCTCGGGCAGCTGCACCAGGATCTCGGAGCGGCCGCCTATTCCCACTGGGTGCAGGCCGCGGACGGGGTGAACGGAGCCTACGCCGGGTCGTTCTGGGGCGGCACGTCCGCCGGTCTGAACCAAGCGGTGCGGCGGCTCCAAGGATTCCCGAAGCAAGGCTGTGTCGTTGCCTCCAAGTGGTACGCGAACATCCAGTCGCAGCCCTACGCTGAATGCCGCGTAGGGACCGTGGCGAACGGAAGCTGGACCCTGGTCAAGAACCTGCGCGATCTCCCTGCCCCCGGGCTCGGTGAGTCTTCGGGCGGGACCGGACACCGCGCGTGGAATCCTTGGTGGGCTGCTCCCATCCCTGTGTGCCGAGCCATGCCGGCGGGCGGATGGTTGGTGGGGGCGACCCTCTACTTCGCTCCTTGGGGCACGGCGTGGGCGTGGGACCTGGGTTCGCGGGACGCGACATTCCGCAGCACCGGCCAAGGCTGGGTGCCCGCCATTCCCGGTGGCAACGGCCCCTGCGTGGACGACCACGCCCCGCGTCTCTACACCGATCTCGATGAGTGGACCACGAATCGGAGCCTCTATGGTCCGGACGTGCTCCTGGTGTACGACTCCGACTGGCAGTTCGTCGAGTGCCTGAGCGACGCGAACATGTACCCGGCCAACGGCAAGAACTTCACAGTGACCGACGAGGCAAACCCTCGGATCATCTACCAGACCTATGCCCAGGGCTCCTACAGTGATTACGCCGAAGCATGGGGCCAGCTCTACGATGTGGCCGGCGGCGAGCTGAACATGCCCCTGTACGCGTGCTACGACCTGGCGGACGGCTTCACTGTTCAGCCGGGGGCCGGTCGGTTTCGGGGCTTCCTCGATCTGAGCGCGTGCGCGTCCCACGTGAACACCGAGGCCGCCTTCCCCTGGGGCGCTCTCGCATCCGCGTATCAGAGCACCTTCCCCAAGAACTGGTGGGCGGCTCCCGGGAACGGAATAGTCGGTCCGGGCCGGGGTGGGCAGACGGTCACACTCCTCGGCTCCCGGGATCCGAGTTCCCGCCAGGGCACGAAAGGCGTCGGCCAGCGAGCCTGACTCCACTTCTCGCATAGACCCCCGAACACCAACCCCCTTCGAGAGAGGACCTCCCCATGACGATCGCCCTGCGCGACCTCCTGACCCTGTTCTCCCTGGCCGTGGCCATCGTCATCGGCATCGGTGTGGCCGTGACCTACTTCGCGAGCCGTTTTCGGCGTGCCTCGGATGCCCTCCAGAAGGAGTACATCTCCGCGCTAGAGCGAGACAGACGGGAGCTGCAGACCGAGAACAAGGAGCTCCATCGCGAGGTAAGCGAACAGCGGGGCGCGCTTCGCGTGCTGCAGGACATGGTGCTCGGTCGCTGCCGATCGTTCACGGCCGATCTGGTGACGGGTGGCTGCACCCACTGCGGACTGGGGTTGGCCTACGGACAACGGACGCGAGCGGAGGACTGACATGAGACGAGGCGTCGATTACTCCACCCGGCCTGCCGACTGGGGGGCATTCGCTCGAGCACTGAAAGCGGGCGGCTACAGTTTCGTCGGCCGGTATCTGAGCGATCGGACCAAGGGGATCACCAAGGCTGAGCATGAGGCGCTCCGAGCCCAAGGCCTCGACATCTACGCCTACTACGAGACCACGGCCGGGGCGGCACTCGAGGGCTACGCCCGTGGGGTGGCCCATGCGCGGGACGCCTTTGCCCGCATGCGTGCATTCGGGGCGACCGAAGCCCCCGTCTATTTCGCCGTGGACGTGGACACCACCGGCCCCCGGGTCGAGCCCTACTTCCGGGGGGTCCTCTCGGTGGCGGGTGGCGTCCAGAGGGTGGGCGCCTACGGCGGCTACCACGTCATCCGCTGGCTCTTCGATCAGGGCCTCATCACCTATGGCTCCCAGACGGAGGCCTGGTCGCGGGTGAACGGGAAGCTCAAGTTCGACCCCCGAGCGCAGATCCGGCAGTACACCCTGCCCAAGCACGGGGCACCAACCGTCGGCGGAATCGTGTGCGACCTGAACGTAGCCACAGCCGACGACTTCGGCCAGTGGCACCGACCAGAGGAGGAAGAGATGCCGATCGACGTCGTGCACGACCCGGAGGCCGTGAAGGCGGCCCGGGAAAAGCTGGAAGCTGCTGGACTCCTCACTGGCCGGGATCATCGTTCTGATGACGCCGCATCCGTGGGACTCCTCTTGATCCTCTGCGCCCGCCTGCTCGATCAGGTCTCCGGGCCGGTGGACCTCGAGGAGTATGAGCTTCGGCTGGTCCGGAAGGGAGGCTGACCCCTGCGCTATCCCCGTTGGCTCTACTACCGCTGGCGCACGAGGCGCCGGCAAAGGAGGTGCTCCAGATGTTGAGCAACCTGTTGTCCGAGAGCGTCCTCGTGGGCGCTCTCCTGGCGATCCTGGCCCTGGTCCTCATGGACCTGGTGACCCGGGTATCCGTGAGCGTCGCCCGCGGCGTCTTCGAGTGGGGGAAGGTTCTGGACTTCCTGCGCACGAACGTCGTGCCCTACGTGCTCGCGTGGGGGGCGATCGAGGCGCTCATGTACGCCGCGAACTATGTGGCGTTCCCACCTGAAGTCCTGACTCCGTTCGCCGGCCTTGCGGCCATCATCTACGCTCTGATTATCGCCAGACTGATCGGATCGATCCTCGGGAATCTGAAAGACCTCGGAGTACCCTCGGGCGCCTGACCCGCGCGGGTGGCTGGGCCTGGTGGTCCGGCGGGGCTCATATCCCTGCGATCGCGGTTCGATTCCGCGGCCCGCTATTCCTCTCCTCCCTTGACCTCCCCCCCTGCTCTGGCCGTCCCTTTTGGCACGGGCAGGGGGTTTTCCGAGTTTCTCAGGCAAGAAGTTCGGCGAAACGACGCTACTGCAGAAACCGGCAAAATGCCTCGAGCCCATAGGTGTATAGGAATGGGCCAGCCTTGCTTCATTGTCGGAACTACTTGCAAGAAAATCTTGAAGGTATACACTGGTTGGTGCAGATTGAACGACATTGTGCAAGGAGATCGTGAGGGAGAGAGGAGTTGACACTGTGTCGAACTCCGCACAGATCGGGGATCGAGTTAGGGCTGCGCGGATTCGCCTCGGATTGACCCAGGAGCAGCTTGCCGGGCGGGCGGGATTTGCCAACCACCAAACGGTTTCGCAGGTTGAACTTGGTCAGCGAGATGTGAAGGCGCTCGAACTGATGCGAGTGGCGAAAGCCCTGCACCTGAGCATGACCGACTTGCTTGCTGAAGCGGAACCCCAGCAAGCACTGGTGCTCTGGAGAGAGCGACCGCAAGTAGATTCCGAACTGAAAGAGGCCAAGTTCCTGGAGGTGTGGCAGCGCTACAAGACCGTCCGCTCGGCGGTTCGGCAATCGACGGAGTTCGCAAGGATTCCCACCGATCAGGTTGACCTTGCGACTCTGGATTACATAGGTGTGGCGAGAATGGCGGACCAGCTGCGGAAGCTGCTTGACCTCGGATCATGTCCGGCTGCGTCTCTTCAGGAGGTTCTGGAGAGTCGGTTCGGCGTTCTGGTTTGGCATGATGATCTTGGACAGGACGGCTCCGCTGCTTGCACGAGGGACGATGTCGGTGCCGCGGTATTCATCAATTCACGCGAAGCTCCCTGGAGGCGCAACTACGATCTCGCCCACGAACTGTTTCATCTTGTTACGTGGGAGTCCACCGACGTCTCTGCATTTCAGGAGGACGCCGGATTTCGTAGCCAGGTCGAGAAGTACGCCAATGCGTTTGCGTCAAACCTGCTGCTGCCAGCCGAAGCTGTGATACAGGAATTCGATGCTCGCTGCATCGAGAACCGGATCAAATGGGCAGATCTCATCAGCATTGCACGGGAGTTCCATGTTTCCACTGAGGCTCTCCTGTGGCGGCTCGTAAATCTAGGCCGCATGAATCGCGAACGTGTGAAGACCTTGCTTCAAGACGATGAGTTCAGAACACAGGACAAGGCCTATCGTCGTGGGTCATGGTCCGCCCCCCCGCCTTTCCCTGAGAACTATGTGCTGGCTGGCTTCCTGGCCTATTCTCAGGGTATAATGTCGAGAACAAGACTCTCAGGATATCTTGACACAAGCCTTGTTGATCTAGAAAGTGTCCTCGAACAGTACGGCTTGACTGAGGGAGATTACTATTCCAACGTCGTGTGTACTTGTTGATGCGATGATCGTTATTGTTCTGCACGAGCATGGTGTGTGGGACAGATTGACAGATCGGTATGAGGTTGCGGTATCATCGATCATTGCGCGCGAGGAGGCGTTGTTCCATAGTAGAGACGAACTAGGATTCACGCAGCGCATTGACCTACCTCAAGCGATAGATGATACCCGTCTCACCGAGTTGTCCGCTACGTCGGCAGAGCTATCTGGCTGTCAGAGTAAATTCGACCCCGGTCTGCAGGTTCTCCTCGACCCTGGAGAGCTGGAGTGTCTTGCTTTGCTCCTGGACTCTCGGCACGAGCGCTTCTCCTTCTGCACGGCGGACAAGGCCGCGCTTCGGGCCGCGGTGATGTTGGGGCTCGGCGAGCGATGCGTATCGCTTGAGGCGTTGCTCAAGGCCATCGGTCTTCAGAAGAGCCTTTCCGTTCAGTACTCAGAGTCGTGGATGATGCAGCAGTTGGAAGCAGCCAAAGAGGACCGCATCTACGGCTGGGGTCCATCGAGCTGATCCTCAATCGTTGCCTCCTTTCGTTGCTGCTGTCATACCTTATGCAGAATACCCAAAGCCGTAGAGCCCAAATGCCGCATTTTGTCTGCGATCAAATCACCCGAATACGTATGCAGAATGACAAACGCGGACGAGGCGGACTTCTTCCGCGTGAAGGCCTGGAATTCCCAGGCGGAAGCCGCTGCCGAGAACTTGGTGAAGGGTCGTCGCATCGGAGTGGAGGGGACCCTGCGCCAGGACACGTACGAGAAGGACGGAGAGGAACGCAAAGCGGTATCCGTCGTGGCCCGTCGGCTCGAGTACCTGTGATCTGACAACAACGCCTGGCAGTGCGGGCCCGGTCTGTTGTCTCGGCCCGCACGAGCCACTGGCGAGATCGGGTGAGGATGGGTACCTTTACGCATACAAGAACGGATCGGTCCGCGTCTGCGCACAGAGAGCTCGACGCGAGGAGATCGTCCGGGGGAGACGATTGGATAGTGCGGGGCCCGTCGACGCCGAAACTGAACGTGCCACAGCAGGGACACGTCCTGCCGAGGCCGCGGCTGCGCGCCGCGGTCCGGCCGCTGTGGGGCGGAGGGGTCGTCACTCTGGTCGCAGGCCCCGGGTATGGCAAGACGGCTACCATGGCCGACATGTTGTCAGCGGCCTCGCCGTTCGCCGCCTACGTCGCGTTGGATGAGGACGATCGGGACCCTGTACGTTTCCTGACGTTCGTTGCGGAGGCACTTGGCGGGGTCGCAGAGGGTCTTGGAGCGGGCGCTCTTGCCGTCGCGCGAACCGCGCACGGGCAAGCCGGTCTGGTGTCCGAGATCGAGGCGGCCTTGGAGCGGGATCTCCGTGAGTATGCGGGCCCGCGGGTCGTTCTCGGCCTCGATGATGTCCAGGCGGTGGAACCGTCGGAGCGTACCATGCAGACTCTCGAGTGGCTGGTGCGTTCCCTGCCGGCCGACTGGCTCCTGCTCCTCTCTTCACGGCGTCCCCTCGGTCTCGATCTGGGTGCCCTGCGCCTTCGGGGGCGTCTGGTTGAGCTCGGAGTGCGGCGCCTCCGGCTGACTCCCACGGAGGTGAGCGACTGGGCGCGCAGGGCGTGGGGTGTCGGGCTCTCTCTGTCCGATGCGCGGGCGGTGTGGCGCATCTCTGAAGGGTGGCCGGTCGCGCTGGTACTGATGGGGCAGCAATTCGGGCACGGCGGAATCCTCCCCACGAGAGAGCGACTGCTCGGTCTTGGTCTGCGGGGTCGGCACCTCGGGGACTACCTTGCCCAAGACGTCTTCTCCGCGTTGAGTCCCACTGCGGCCGCGTTCCTGATGAAGGCGTTCCCACTGGAGAGGATCGTCTTCCCGCGTGATTCGCCGCTCTTCAGCGAGGGCGCGGAGGTGGCGGAGCGCTTGTGCGAAGACTGGACGGAGGCAGGGTTCCTCGTAACGAGGACCGGCCACCGCGCGTACACACTCCACCGCCTGGTGCGCGGGTTCGCTGAGCGGCAGGCTCGGCGCGTGAATCCCGAGGGCGCGATCAGTGTGATGGCCACGGCTGCAGCGCATCTCGAAGCTGTCGGCGAGATGCGTTCTGCTGTGGACGTTGCCCTCCGGGCCGGAAGACCAGAGATGGCGATCGGGGCCGTCCGTACTCTCGTTGGCGGCTCGTTGAACGCCTCCGAGTCTGTGGGGCGACAGGAATGGTTGGGCCGGCTCGAGGGGGAAGGAGTGGAGGACGAGCCGTGGCTGCTGGTGCTCAAGGCTCGTCTTCTGCACGATCAAGGGGGTTGGAAGGCGGCAGAGCCACTGTACGGTGCGTCGCGGCGCGCGTTCGAACGTTCGGGCGACCGGAGCGGCGCGTTCCAGGCCGCTCTCGGTCAGGGCTTCTGCTTGTACGTACTCGGTCGTTGGGAGGACTGTCTGGCAGCATTGCAGAGAGCCGAGGGTGATGCGGCGACGGCCGCGGAGCGCGCTGAGGTCAGTCTGAACATCGGCGCCGCCCTTCTCGCTCTCTGTCGATGGGACGAGGCCGTCGAGCGGTTCGAGACAGCCATGATGAGTGCTCCGGTGGAGGGGCGGCATACGTTCGAAACCCGGGTCGCCGGGCACCGCACCCGAGTATTCATCCTGAGAGGTCGCTATTCCACCGCGCTTGATTGGGCCAGCCGGACAGCGAGTCTTTCCACTTCGCAGAACGCCCTCCACAGTGCCACTGCGCTCAACCTCGAGGCCAACGTCCGCTACCTCACAGGGGACTACGGTCAGGCGCAAGAGCGGGCCGACGCGGCGTGGGCTTTGATCGAGACGCGCGATCTGGCCTTTCTCCGCGTGCCGTGTACGCTCACGCGCGCCGGCATCGCCATCGGGGTCGGAGACTTCCGCGGAGCCGTGGGTATGCTAAAGGAGGCGATCACCGAGTCGGTGGCCACCGGCGACGTCGAGGCCCAAGTGTGGGCGGAAGACCTCATGGGACAGGTGTGCCGCGTCAACCGGAACCCGTCGCGCGGCGTCGCCCATCAACTCAACGCCATCGAGCTCATCGACCGGCATCAGCTCTCCACGGCCGACCGTATTCGCTGTATATGTGGGCTCGGCATGAGCCAAGTTGTCTTGGGCGACCACCACGAGGCCGCGGCGACTCTGGATCAGGTGGTCGGAATGAGCAGGCTGTGGGGACTCGAGGCGACTCTCTCTCCAGCGCTGTTCTACCGAGGGTGGCTGCATGCGCTGGCCGGCGACGAGGGGGAAGCGGCTCGGGCATTGGGCGAGGCCATGCGACTGGCGACGAGCAACAGATACGTGCATCTGTATCGGGTTGAATCCCGAGTCACGTTGCCCGTGCTGGCCCTCTGTGCTCGCTTCGGCGCGGGTGCCTTTCCAAGCACGGAGATCGTTCCTTCGCTCTCAGAACGGCAGAAGAGCTACTATCGGGTACTCACTGATGGCAACGTGTATCCCACCGACATGCCGCTTGGATCAGTCCAGTACTCGCGCCTGTCGGCCTCCACCCGCGTCAGGAAGTCCGTCTCTCCGGAAGAGCAGGCCCTCATCGATCGCTTCGGAAGTCTCACGGGGAGAGAAGCCGAAATACTGGGGATGATAGCCCTCGGGTTGCCGAACAAGGTGGTGGCCGGCCGCCTCTATATCACCGAGAAGACGATCAAGACTCACACCAACAACATCTACCGAAAGCTCGGGGTGCGGAACCGCTTGCAGGCCGTGCTCGAGCATCAAGAGTACCGGCGGTTGATGGTGCCGGCGGGCTGATCGTGCCGGCGGGTGTCGTACCAGCTGTGTGCCCCAGCAGTAACCGACCGCCCTGAGGGTCAGAGGGCGGTCGGTCGTAGGGAGGGTGGCTGGGAGGAGGATCCTGAGAGGACTGAAAGCTACTTGATCGGACTGGAAAGCCTCCCGCTTCAGGTGCTACGTATGCTCGAATCCAATGACATGGTAGCAGAATTTTGTCGGCTATACAACATAAATCGTCCTTTTAGCGTTCGAAAACAGACGAAAAGCGGCCCGGGTCCGGCTGGATGCCGCCGGGATCCGGGCTCAGACGCTGAAGCGTCTCCGGTCTAGGGGGCCACCTGCAGAGGGATCTCGGTCACGTTGACCATCGAGCCGTCCTTGGCCGAATACTCGAAGGTGACGAGTGTGATCGTGCTGCCGGGATCGGCCTCGAAGGGTATGGTCACGTCCCATGTGCCACGCGTTCCGGTGCCTGAGGACGCTGTCACATGCTGCTCTACTATGGTCTTGCCGTTCTGGTCCACCAGTCGCACCTGTGACGTGGCTTCGAACACGTTCGAGGTGCCGTGGATGCGGAGTGGGCTCGTGACGACGTCGCCGATAGTGGGCGATTCCACGAGGATGGCGGGCGTGATGTAGTCTTCGTAGTCGGCGCGCGTGACGGGGTGGTCGAGTATGAACCCTTCGCCGCCGAACACCTCCACCGGCTTGCCGTCGAGTTTGAAGAGTACGCCGTCAACCGTGGGGAATTGGGTGAGGGTGTAGGTCACCACCGCGAGGCGTTGGGCCATCGAGAGACTGCCGCCGCCGGATTCGTATTCACGCGACAGATCGACGGTGGCGATCCCGTTGTCGATGGTGACTCCCAGGAAGAGTGTCCCTTCGGGGATGGCGCCGTACAGGCCGAGGGCCTTCTCCTCGGGGGTGGGGCCCGCGACGAGCGCCTCCATGGCTGCTGCCGCCACCGCCTTGGTGGCCGGTACTCGGCGGTGCACGGCGTGCACCAACGTGTTGTACGTGAAGTACACGGAGAACTCGGTGGTCTCTTCAGCCGTTGTCGTCGTGGTGGCGTTTGCGCCGCTGCTGGGGGGCGTAGTGGTCGGCGGTGTGACGTTCGTGCCCTCCACCGTGGTCAACGGGCCGCCGTCCTTGACCTCGGTGTTGTACCCGCATCCGAGAAGCGCCACCGCGGCGGCCCCTAGGGCGAGCGCCAGAATAATGATGTCGAGCCTTCTCTTCATGGTGATCTCCTCTTCTCGCGTGTATCTGTAGAGGTATTCTGCCCGGTGAGCGTCACGAAGAGCTCGCGCTGGGGTAACGGTCTCGTAACGTGTCCGAAGGGCCATCGCCGGCGTGGGTGGGTAGTCGCACGATGAAACGGGTGCCCTCGCCTTCCTTGCTCTTGACCTGTAGGACTCCTCCCAAGAGGCGCACGTTCTCCCAGGCGATGGCCAAGCCGAGGCCGCTGCCCACTCCGCCTCGCGAAGAACGGCTGGGATCGGCCTTGTAGAAACGCTCGAATACGTGGCGGGCTGCGTCTGGAGCGAGACCTCGGCCGTGGTCGGTCACGTCCATGACCACTTGGTCGGTCTTTCCCGGTGGGCCCGAGACCGCGTGTACTCCCACCTCCACCGGGGGTGCTCCGTGCCGCACCGCGTTCTCCACGAGGTTGACGATGACGCGTTCGAGGCGACGTCGATCCGTCGTGATCAGCAGACCGGTCTGACCGTTGATCGTGACCTCGGCCGGCCAACCCCGGGCCGCGGCCATCTGCCGGAGGAATACCAGGGGATCGACGCGTTCGAGGCGTACCTCTTCCGCGCCCGCATCGAGACGGCTGATTTCGAGAAGGTCTTCGATGAGACGCCTGAGACGACCCACGTCCTGCACCAGCAATTCTCCGGCTCTTCGGGTCTCCGGGGACAGCCCCGGGTCGGCCAATTGAGTGTCGAGAAGGGAGACTTCCCCCACGAGGGCGGCCACCGGCGTTCGGAGCTCGTGGGCCACGTCACCGACGAAGCGCAGTTCCCGAGCCCTGGTCTCCTGCAGGTCGGTGATCTTGGTGTCGAGGCTCTCCGCCATGCGGTTGAACGACAACGCCAGTGCGCCGAACTCATCGGGACCCGTGGGAAGGCGGACGGTCAAGTCTCCGTCGGCCATCGCAGCCGCCGCAGCCACTGCCTGCGAGACCGGACGGAGTGTTCGCCGAGCGAGGAGGTAGCCAAGTGATGTCCCGAGAAGAGCGAGGATCAACGCCGCCGCGGCCAGTACGTTGCGAAGCTGCGTCAGCGTTGCCTGGCGCTCTCCTTGAGGGAAGAAGAAGTAGAAGACGGTTCCCCCATCTCCCGCGCTCCCGGCGACGGCAAGAGCGGGCTGCGCTGTCAAGGTGAGCGTTTGGTAGCTGAGCCGGCCGGGCGTGACCGCGTCCGCGAGCCCGGCCTCCACAAGCTGGGACGTCACCTGCGGGCCGGAGGAGTAGGTCTCGTCCGCCGTCTCGATCAAGGTCTGGAAGTCGCCCCGGATGGCAAATGCAGCCAGGAGGCGGTCGTAGTCGTCGGCCGCGGGCGCATCCGGCAGCATGGTGTCTGCAAGCAGCAGATTGAATCGCGCCTGCGAGAGCGCGGCGTCTATCGCTTCCCGGTCCAAGGCGGTGCGGAGAGCCAGGTACGAGCCTGTGGACAGAAGGAAGGCGGTGAGGATCACGGCTCCCGCGAAAGCCAAGGCGAGCCGGCGTCGCAGCCGCGGCGTCACGGAGGGGAGACGGCGGCTGCGGCCGCCCGGCGGGTCCGAAGTACGGCCTGAGGGTGCCGTCGGGGCTGAGAGCGCCGTCACGTCGGTGGCCGGCTCGGGAATCATGGCGACGCCTTGTAGCCCACGCCCCTGACGGTCAGGATGAGTCGCGGTTCCGCCTGATCCTCCTCCACCTTCGCGCGTAGCCGTTGGATGTGGACATCTACGAGGCGGCTGTCACCAAGATAGGTGTAGCCCCACACCAACTCGAGCAGCTGGTCGCGGGTCAGCACTTGGCCGCGGTGGCGCACCAACTCCACCAGGAGTTTGAACTCCGTGGCGGTGAGAGCCAACTCCCGGCCGTCGGCCGTTACCGAATGAGCAGCGACGTCGATGAGCAGTCGCCCCAACTTCATCCTGTCCCCATCGAGCGTGCCGCTTCCCGGCTCGGTCTCTCGTGCGGCCGCTCGTCTCAACACCGAGCGAATACGGGCCAGCAGTTCGGGCGGCTCGTACGGCTTGGTGACGTAGTCGTCGGCGCCCGATTCGAGCCCCACCACGACGTCCAAGGTGGATGATCGCGCTGTGAGCATGATGATGGGCGCGAGGGAGGTGCGCCGGATTCGGCGGCAGACTTCGAAGCCGTCCAGGCCTGGCAGCATGACGTCAAGCAGCACGAGGTCGGGTTGGTCTCGCTCGAAGGCGGCAAGGCCGCTCGGCCCGTCCTCGGCCTCCTGCACTCGGTAGCCCTCCGCCTTGAGGGCGAGGGACGTGACCTCACGGAGGGAGGGATCGTCTTCGATAATGAGGATGGACGCGTCCATTCTCGCGATTATCCCGCGTACGTGCCCACGTGGCAAAGACGGACGTGCGAACGGCTGCCGGAAGCTGCTAGGAGGCTGCTGAAAAGCGAAGCCTTGGCCCCCAGAACGCACTGGGCGGCGCGATACGGCGTCCTCGGTCGCGCCCGTAGCTCTGCTACGAGCGCGCCTCTCGTCCTTGTCTCGCACTCGTCCATCGCACTCTGCGGGCGCGGCGTCACTTTTCAGCAGCCATCTGCTAGCGGAGCGCGTACACTCCGCTCGCGACCGCCCAGATGACGATGAGTGCCACGACCGTCAGCAGGACAGTCACGACGATGCCGGTCAAACTTATGTTAAAAGGGCTCTTCATGGGATCTCCTCCTCGGCCGTCTACTTCTTTGAGGAATCCCCGGACATATGCGTACGGAAACCCGCGGGCCGTGCGAAATCCCTCGACGCACAGCGCGGTGTTCGATCGGTTGGGTCGCATTTCCGAAGGTCGTGGCCCTTCATCAGACGTCTCGTCCCGTTGGGCCCCCCCGCACGTCCCATCCACCCTTATCGAGATCTTCTGTCCGCTGTGGGCGGTATGCTCGTATTCAGGAGCGCCGAATGAACAGAGCAGCAAAGTGCGGTGAGAATACTGGCCACCACCAGATATAGCGTGCTATGCTGTAGCGGTCCACTATATGTTGTGGATAAACCTGGGGAATACTCGGGGGATTCTCTGTGGAGAACTCGTACGCTCCTGGGATATTCGGCCACGTCGGAGGGCGTTGGCGGGAACTGATTGTGTAGGTGGGATTGCTTCCAAGGCGCACGACGCCTCGATGCTGGGATGGGAACCGATGAACTGCCCGTACTGCAAACATCCGGAAAGCAGGGTCGTCGACTCGCGGGATGTGGAAGGCCAAGAGGCGATCCGCCGCCGCCGGGAGTGCGCGGAGTGCGGCCGTCGATACACCACGTACGAGAAGCTCGAAGGAGTGCCGATCACCGTTCTCAAGAGAGACGGGAGCAGCGAGCCGTTCGGGGAGGACAAGCTGCTTCAAGGGCTGCTCCGGGCGTGCACAAAGCGAGAGATAGCTCTGAGCCGGCTCGAGGAACTGGTGGGCGAGATCGAATCGCGGCTTCGTCGGGAGTTGATGTACGAAGTCACTTCCGAGCATATCGGCGATCTCGTTCTCGAACTCCTACAGGATGTGGACCTCGTGGCGTACGTGCGTTTTGCCTCGGTGTACCGGCAGTTCGAGAGCATCGAGGAGTTCAAGGAAGAGCTGGAAAGGCTTACGAAAGTGGGTGTCCGATGACCGTCAAGGAGATGAGAGATCTCTCCGCCGCTCTGGTGTCCAGGCTCTCTCCGAGCGCCACGAAGGTTTTGGAGAAGCGCTATCTTCGGCGCGATGAAGACGGCAATCCGCTCGAGACGCCCGCCGACATGTTCGCCCGTGTTGCCGAGAACATCGCGCAGGCCGAACGCAACCACGATCCTGAGGCCGACACGGAGGCCGTTGCGGCCGAGTTCTTTGCCGCGATGGTGGATATGAAGTTCCTTCCAAACTCGCCCACTCTCATGAACGCGGGACGCGACCTGCAGCAACTCTCCGCCTGTTTTGTGCTTCCTGTGGAAGACAGCATGGAGTCTATCTTCACCGCCATCAAGAACTCGGCCCTGGTGCATCAATCCGGCGGCGGTACCGGCTTCAGCTTTACGCGGCTTCGGCCAAAGAACGACATCGTGCGCTCTACGAACGGCATCGCGAGTGGCCCCGTCTCCTTTATGAAGGTGTTCGACACTGCTACCGAGACCATCAAACAGGGAGGTACACGTCGGGGTGCGAACATGGGCATCCTGCGGGTCGACCACCCGGACATCCTCGATTTCATCACCTCCAAAGAGGAAGAGGACGCTCTCAACAACTTCAACATATCTGTGGGTGTTACAGAGGAATTCATGGAGGCGGTTCTTTCCGGGGGCGAGTACGCCGTGCGCAGTCCGCGCACTCGGGAGGAGATCGCTCGGTACGACGCGCGCGAGGTGTTCGATCTCATCGTCAGACTCGCCTGGAAGAACGGCGAGCCGGGCATCATCTTCCTCGACCGGCTGAACCGGGACAACCCGACCCCTCACATCGGCGAGATCGAGTCGACGAATCCATGTGGAGAGCAGCCCCTCTTGCCATACGAGAGCTGCAACTTGGGTTCGATCAATCTCAAGCTCATGGTGAGTGACGGAGCGGTGGATTGGGAGGAACTCAAGCGCGTCATCCACCTAGCGGTGCGGTTCCTCGACAACGTCATCGACATGAACCGGTACCCCTTGCCCGAGATCGAAGAAGTGACCAAGAGCAACCGAAAGATCGGTCTCGGCGTCATGGGCTGGGCCGACATGCTCGTGGAGCTTGGTATTCCCTACAATTCGCAGGCCGCCATCGACCTGGCTCATGAAGTGATGGGTTTCGTAGATGAGGAAGGGAAGCGGGCCTCCGAGCAGCTTGCCCTGGCGCGGGGTGTTTTCCCGAACTTCATCGGCAGCCGTTGGGACGAAAAGGGCCGTCGGCTGCGCAACGCCACCATCACCACCATTGCTCCAACCGGCACCATCAGCATCATCGCCGGTTGCTCGAGCGGCGTGGAGCCCCTGTTCGCGCTGGCGCTGATCCGGAACGTCATGGACAACACAGAACTGCCCGAAGCCCACCCCTACTTCGAGCAAGTGGTGCGCGACCGCGGTCTCTACTCCGAGGAACTCATGAAGGATGTGGCGTCCGCGGGCACCCTGCATGAGGTCAGCGGACTCCCTGATGACATCAAGAGGGTGTTCGTCACTGCGCACGATGTGACCCCGGAGTGGCACGTGCGCATGCAGGCGGCCTTCCAGGACCACACCGACAACGCCGTGTCGAAGACGGTGAACTTTTCGAACAGCGCCACGCAGGAAGACGTCGAGGAGGTGTACCGACTTGCCTACGAACTTGGTGCGAAGGGAGTCACCATCTACCGCGATGGATCGCGGAGCGAGCAGGTGCTCAACATCGGTGAGGTGAAGCGGAGAATCTCAGGCTCTCTTGCGGGCGACGTGAACGGAACCAACGGAGGAAACGGGGTAGACGCGGATTCCCTCTCGGAGTCTGCGGCTGCCCTTATCCGCCGGAACCGGGGGGCCGTGCTGGTGGGCGAGACCCGGGAGAAGGTCACGGGGTGTGGCAGTCTGTACGTCACCATCAACGAGGACGAGCACGGCCCCCGGGAGATCTTCGCGAACATGGGCAAGGCCGGAGGGTGTGCCTCGGCTTCCACGGAGGCTCTGGGCCGGCTCATGAGTCTTGCGTTCCGCTACGGTGCCCCCCCGGAGAAGATCGCGAAACAGCTCAAGGGAATACGCTGCCACGTGCCTCTCGGCTTTGGACCTCAACAGGTGCTCTCCTGCCCGGATGCGATCGGCAAGGCCCTTTCCGACAAGTACTGTGGCGGAGCCCAGGCTCCATATGTGGCCGAAGAGCCACAGCAGTTGGAGATGCCCATCGCGTACGCTCAGGGAGCCTGCCCCGATTGCGGAGGAGCCATCGAACATGAGGGCGGTTGCATGGTGTGCCGGGCCTGCGGGTTCTCGCGCTGCTCCTAGGATCCAAGCCATGAACACCGCCCAGTTGCTGCCTCTCCTTGAGCGGTACCCGCGCCTCGTACCGGCGTTTCCGCGGGTGCCGTTGGGTTCCTTCCCCACGCCCGTGGAGCGTCTGTCCGCATTCGGGACACTCGTCGACGTGGCCGGATTGTGGGTGAAGCGAGACGACGTGAGTGCGGAGCTCTACGGTGGGAACAAAGTGCGCAAGCTTGAGTTTCTCCTGGGTGCGGCTCTCGCCGAGGGCCGGTCCGGCGTGCTCACCTTCGGGGGCGCCGGCTCGAATCATGCCTTGGCCACCGCCATCTATGCCGGGGCGCACGGTCTGCGTGCGATCTCCGTTCTGTTCGACCAGCCGAATACGCCATCGGTGGCTCGGAACCTGCTGCTCTCGTACCAGGTGGGAGCGGAGCTTCACTACGTCGCCGACCCGTCTCTTCTAGGGGGCGCGGCCGCCGAACTCCTGGCCGCTGCCGAGGCTCATGAGGGATCGTCTCTTATGACGATACCGCTGGGCGGCTCCTCGCCCCTCGGCACGGTGGGATTCGTCAATGCCGCCTTCGAGCTGGCGGTACAGGTGGAGGCCGGTCTGCTGCCCAAGCCGGATGTTATCTACGTGGCTGCCGGCACCATGGGAACGGTTGCCGGGCTGGCGCTTGGGTGCCGGGCCGCCGGACTGGGAAGTCGGGTAGTGGGGGTGCGGGTCACCCCCGAGGCGGCCGCCAATGAGGGGGCTCTCGCGGTCTTGATCGAGGAGACCGCTGCGCTGCTGCACAGCGCAGCTCCCGACTTCCCACTGCCCGATCCCGGGACGGTGGCCGTCCTCCTGGAGCACGCCTTCTTCGGGGGCGGGTATGCGCGTCCTACCGCCCAGGGAGCGGATGCCGTGCGTCGGGCTGGGGAGGTTGGTCTGAAGCTGGAGGGCACGTATACAGGCAAGGCATTCGCGGCCCTCTTGGAGCACGCGGGGGAAGGCCGTTTAGCCGGCAAGAACGTGCTCTTCTGGAACACGTACAACTCCCGCGACTTCTCGGACCGTGTCGCGACCACCGACTACCGGCGTCTTCCGCAAGCCTTCCATCGCTACTTCGAGGAGCCCGTGGCGGATGGGTACGCTGTGGCCGGCGGGGACACTACCCGATGACCTGGATCATGGATATCGACATGCTGGGCATGGAGCCCGCGGAGCCGCCCAACAGCTTCGAGATCGCTTTCGACGTGACCTTCCCCGGAGAGACGTGGTGCCGTTCTCTCGTGTACGTCTCCTCGGAGGTCGTTCTGGCTTCCGAGTTCGAGTTGGTCGCGGCCGCCCGCGACGCGCTCATCGCCGTTATCGATCGTGAGGGCAGGCCCGTGTCGGTGACGATGCGTCTGGGGCCCTCTGGAGCAGAGGTGCTTTCGGTGGCCGCCCCCGGGTGTGAGCGATGACCATCTCGTAGGAGTTCCTTGAGGTCGCCGGGTGTCTGCCTCAGTCGCCGCCCCCCGATGGGGGGGGCGTCACCATGAACTCGTCGGTCCAGACCGGTCGAGGCGGCTGGGTACCGGCGTCCAAAACGGCCTGCCACTCCTCGTCTGTCATCCGGTCGGCCATGGGCACTATGAACTCGTAGTACTCGTACGAGGCCCCCATGAACACCTGCAGCTTCCCATCCACCTCGAGCACGACGTAGAGCAGTTTCGGGTAGCCGGTGCCTTCCTCGAGAGCCTTCTCTCCGGTGATCAGGTCGGTGTGGACATCGGCCACCACGGGGCTCTTCTCGTCCGGCGGGGACATGGTGCGGCCCTCGTCGTCGTGGAAGAGTTCCAGTGTCTCGAGCGTGTTCCCGAACCAGCGGATAGCCTGTGCGTCCTCCTCGTCGAGGGCCTCGCCGGCGAGTTGCTTGCGGGCCACCCGTTCGAGATCGGTGCAGAGCTGCACCATCGTGTCGAGCTTGGATTTGAGATTCTCGTCCAGGAGTCCGTAGGCGGCGAGGCCGTCGCGGGTGGCGATGGCCAGGCCGGCCATGTGCGCGTAAAAGTCCGGATACGGCTCCACGTAGCCCACCGTCTCGGGTTCTTCGCCCCCGTCTCCTTCCGCTGCCACGGATTGCTTAGCGTAGAGGATGGTGTCGTGCCGCAGCTCGGTCCAACTGCCCAGGGCTCCGTTCAGGTTCTTGCGGGCCCACACCTTGGTCTTCATGAGGTCGGGAGCTTCCTCCGGAGGGAACGCCATGGCCAGTCGCAACCCGTCGAGCCAGCCGGTGTAGATGGTGTCGGGCCAGAAGGTCGGGGCGCGGGTGTCGAACTCAGCTTTGACCTTCATCAGCTGATCCACGTACCCGTCGAACTCCTGCTGACCGTAGGTGGTGGTGAGGATCTCAAAGGCTTGGTCGGAACCGAGGACGGCCATGGCGTCGAGGCCGAACGGTAGACTCCTTTTCTTTTCCTCGGTGCCCACGTGCTTCCACACCAACTGTTGGAAGGCGTAGGAGTCGGGTATGTAGCGCTGGCCCATCACCCGGAAGCTGCGGGAGGACTCCTCGCGCTCCTGCTCCGGGCCGATGCTGCCGCCCACCGACATGATCATGGGCGCGGGAAGCTTGCGGAGCTCGGCTCGGAAGGCGTCGATCTTCGCGTCGTCGGCCAGGTCGGCGAGGGAGGGGGTCTGGGTGCCGAAGGCCACACCCATCGCGGGGCGCAACTCGGCGGCGCCCAGGTCGTCGGCTGCGCCCACCAGGAAGGTCGTTGGCTCGTACACGGCCTTCCAGGCGTGCTCGGTCTCCCCGGTCAGGGCGAGGGTGATGAGGGCCGCCTGCCTGGTGTGACGCCGGGCCAGGTCTTCGGTGACGCCTGGCTCGTGTGGGTCGGTCCAGAAGGCCGCGTGGCCGTACCACATCATGGCGCGGAAGTAGCGCTCGAGCTGCTCGCTTCGGGTGTAGTGTCCCCGCGGTTTGTACTGGGTGTAGTCTTCTCCGTAGCCGAGTATGGGCGAAGTCTGAAGGGCGCCGGCCGCGTCGATGAGCGCGAGCTCGGCCTCCACTTGGTCGCGCACGCGCTCGGGGGCCGTTATGCCGCCCTGGATCAGCGAGTTGCCTACGGCGAAGTAGGCCTCGTTGGCCAAGGCCGCCACCTCCATCGGCGTACCCGCCGCGTCGCTTACCTGGTTGGAGGCGGCCGTCTGCAGGGCCGTGGATATTGCTTCCACGCGCTCGGAGAACACCGTCTCCTCCAGACGCTGCAGCATCAGGTCGAAGATCGTGTGGTAGGAGTTCAGGACGGCGTCGGTGGTCACGAGCACGGGCACGCCCGCGTAGCGGGCCTCCTCATACACGTGCCAGAACTTCCACGGCACCCAGCCGTCTGGGTCGTTCGTGGCCACGAACCCCTGGCGCCCCAGGATGGCCTCCGCTTCGGGGCTCAGCCGAACGTCGCCGTAGTTCACCACCGCCCCGAGGTCCACCGGCTGCGGCTGCAGGTAGGCTGGAGCGGGAAAGGGCTGACCTCCCTGGGCCACCGTAGCCGGCGTGACGCCGCCGCCGTTGGCGGCGGCGCCCGTGGTGGTCGTGGTGGCGTCGCCGGTACAGGCCGTCGGCACCACCACGAGAACGAGTAGTGCCGCGAGCAGCAACGCGGCGGCGGAGCGCCGCCGGGTGGGACCGTGTAAGGATCTGTCGGGCTTCGGTCGGGCTCGAGCCGTACGGCCGGCGGCTCCGGCGACGGTCACGCTGCTCCTGCGTGCGTCGCGACCCGATGTTGTGACATCCATCTGCGCCTCCCTCCCCTGCGATGCTCCGATGCCCGCCCGAATACGCCCGCAGTGGTGCGGGCTGCTCGCTCAGCTGTGTGCCCAAACACCGAGAGCCGGCTCATCGTCCGGCTCCGGCTCTCTCGACGACCGTGTACCCGAATCCGTTCCAGCGGTACGTCGAGACAGCCCCGTCGGTTTCGCCGAGTTCGATCACGTCGCCCTTCGAGGCGTCGTCATCCCGCACCGCCAGACTGGTTGGTCGCGGGACGATCGGGGACGTGACGAGCCGCTCGCGATAGCGGTCGCGGCGCCATGCGAACAGACCCACGTGCACGCCTTCCGCATCCTCCAGCAAAGCGACGATCTCCGGGAGACCGTTGCGGTCGGTGTCCCCGATGGTCGCCTCTCGAACCATCCACTTCGCGCGTGCATGGTAGATAACCGGCCCGTCGACGATGTGGATGGCCCCCCATCCCCGACCGAGCCATATGAGTTCGTCTGTGCCGTCGCCGTCCAGATCGGCCGCACTGTCGCTCCCCCGGGACATCGAGGCCGCCGCCGTGTCGTACGCAGTCGGGGGGGCGGCGGGCTCCTGAAGAGCGCGCCCGGGCGTGCCGCCGCAGGCCTCCACGCCCACCAGGAGGCAGAGTAGGGCGGCGCAGAGCGCTCCTTTGAACCTGTGCCGCTCGTGCTGAGGCCGATTGTCCAAGAGGCGAAGCTCCAGGTAGGAGATTCTGTCCGTCAGGAAGAGGTCCCTGTTGTACCAGTGGCGATAGTCTGTATTCGCACCCGGGACGCACAGCGGGCCTCGGAACGATCCCTCCGGGCGATTGTATAACGGTGATGAAAGGAAGTGTCATGGAGAGGGCAAGGATCTCGGTAAGCGGAGTGGCGCGGGCCGGCGTCGGCCGGCACCACTCAGCGAGTAGGGCGGGGCATGCCGGATGGGATCGCCGCGTCGCAGGCAGATTGGCCTCGGCCATCTCCATCGGTGTGGGGGTGGCTTTGAGTCTGCCCGCGGTCGCCCTGGCGGATGGTCCCACCATAGAGGAGGTGGCCACCAGGATCGATGCTGTCTGGATCTTGTTGGCGGCCGCCCTGGTGTTCATCATGCACCCCGGCTTCGGGATGCTCGAGTCAGGGCTGTGCCGGCAGAAGAACACCGTGAATATCCTCATGAAGAACTTCATCAACGTGGCCATGGGCGTCGTCGCGTTCTACTTCATCGGTTATGGGCTGAGCAACGAGGGCAACCCCCTGTTCGGGACGGCCGGCTTCATGCTGCGAGGCGTAGATGTGCGCGACCCGATGACCCTGATCTTCTTTGTATTCGCGCTCATGTTCTGCGCGACGGCCGCGACTATCGTCTCGGGCGCCATGGCCGAACGGATGAAGTGGAGCGCGTACCTCGCCTACGCCTTCGTCATGACGGCCGTGATCTACCCGGTGGTGGCCAAGTGGGTGTGGACAGGAGACGGCTGGTTGATGAAGCTCGGGTTCCTTGATTTCGCCGGCTCCACGGTGGTTCACTTCGTGGGAGCTACCGCGGCCTTGGCCGGACTACTGATGCTCGGACCCCGCATCGGCAAGTATGGCCCCGGAAAACGCATCAACGCCATACCGGGCCACAACCTCCCCCTGGCCACGCTGGGCGCCATGCTCCTGTGGTTCGGTTGGTACGGATTCAACGTGGGCTCCACGCTCGGCGCGGGCGATCCGACCATGATCGGCTGGACGGCCCTCACCACCACCATGGGGGCGGGTGCGGGTACGCTCGCCGGAATGGCGGTCATCTGGATCGTGGCCAAGAAGCCGGACCTCTCCATGACCCTGAACGGCGCGCTGGGTGGGCTCGTTGCCATCACCGCCACCTGCGCCTTCGTCGGTTTCGATTCGGCGCTCGTCATCGGCGCGGTGGGCGGCGCATTGGCAGTCGGCGCGGCTCTCGTGTTCGACCGCCTGCGGCTCGACGACCCTGTGGGAGCTCTGGCCGTGCACGGTATCGGCGGCGCCTGGGGTACGTTGGCCGTGGGGTTGTTCGGGTACACGGATATCACGTCTGCCTCCCCCTCGCCGGTGGGGCTGCTGGTGGGCGGCGGCGTCAGGCAACTCGGGGTACAGGCATTGGGCTTGGGCGCAACCTTCGTGTGGGTGTTCGCCGCCTCGCTGGCCCTGTTCGCCCTCATCAAGTACACCATAGGGCTGCGGGTCTCCGAGCAGGAAGAGCTCGAGGGGCTGGACGTGGGAGAACACGGCACCGGCGCCTACCATGGCGACTTGTTGGGGTTGGGAGCGTCTGGAACCGGCGGTGGTCCCCGCCCCGTGCGTGAGCCGGCACCCGCGCTCTCGGTGGGCGGCACCGCGTAGGCGGCAATCGTTCGGTTTCGAACAGATGAGGGCGGGCCGCGTACCCGCCCTCTTCCCACCTCGGCCTCACGCGACCCACGGCACTTTGGACAGTTGGACAAGTACACGCGTACAGACGCCTGTATAATGGCGTGCTGTCGAGTGGTCACTGACGCAGGAGATTCCAAGATGCCGGTGAGCGTGGAGCAGATACTGAAGCTGGGGGCTCTTTCTCAGGCCCGTGTGCTGGCTGGGGCTCGGGGTCTCGATCGGCCGGTTTCCTCGGTGACCGTAGGCGAAGTGCCCGACATCGCCGAGTGGCTCTCGGGTGGAGAGATCGTTCTCTCCACCATGTTCGCCCTCACCAACGACACTGACCGGCAGCGTGACTTCTGCCGCCGCATCATGGCCGCGGGGGCCGCCGCTCTGTTTGTGAAGCCGAAGCGCTTCGTGGGGGCCTTCCCCCTGGACATCCTGGAAATCGCCGAGAAGCGCGGGTTCCCCATCGTGGAAGTGCCGCAGGAGGTGCGCTGGACCCGGATCATGCAGGAGGCGATGGAGGTGCTGATAGATCGGCAGGCCTCTCTGCTCGAGAAATCACAGGAGATCCACCGGAATCTCCTTAATGTGGTGATCAACGGTGGTGGCTGGGAAGAGGTTGCGAGTGCGGCCGCGCGCTTGATCGAGAAGCCGGTACTCGTGCTCGATGTCTCGCTTGATCCTTTGGGTGTCTCTGCGGATTTCCCGTGGCCGGAAGCCGAGTTGCACAGGTTGCTGGATCAACCGGCCGTCCGAGCCGAGTTCGAGGGGCTGGCGCGATCGCCCAGCAAACTGATGCACCTCGTGCAAGAGGGGGTGCCGCCCTTGTTCGCGGTGCCCATCATCGTGAGTCACAGCTGCCTCGGGTATGTGAGCACCATCACGGAACGCCAAGAGTTGGACGAGATGGAGAAGGTGGCGCTGGAGCACGCGGCCACGGTGGCGGCGGTCGAGATGGCCCGCGACCAGGTGCGATTCGAGACCGAAGTGCGTCTCAAAGGCGATTTCGTGGACGACTTGATCGGTGGGCGCTTCAGCAGTGAGGACTCCCTTTTGCGTCGTGCCAGCTTCCTCGGGTGCGACCTCAGCCGAGGAGCGACGGTGATGGTGGCCGATGTCGACGAGTTCGAGCGGACCATGGCGGAGCGCAAGCTCGGTGAGGCCGATGTCCAAAGGCTCAAAGCACGTTTCTTCAATCGTTGCACGCGTCTCGTTACCGACACCGAGCCGTCATCCCTCGTGAGCCTCAAGTCGGACAGGGTCATCGTATTCCTCACCGGTGCCTCCGCAGTGGACTCGAAAGCGATCGAGCGGCTCACGGAGCGGCTGCAGGCTCGAGCCCGTGAGGTTGCCGACCTCTCGGTGTCGGTGGGCGTCAGCAGGTTCACGTCGGAGCTGGTGGGGTTGCGCAAGGCTTTCGAGGAGGCCCTGGCTGCGCTCAAGGTGGGGCGCAAGTTACAAGGGGCCGCCAGCGTGATGCACTTCGACGGTGTGGGTTCGTACAAGCTCCTTCTCAGCATATGGGAGCATGACCCGGAGGAGCTGCGCAGTCTGTACGTGGAGACCATCGACCCCGTCGATCGATACGACGCTCAGAACGATTCTCAACTCGTCAAGACACTCGTGACGTATCTCGGCAACGACGAGAATCTCTCGAAGACCGCCGACGACCTCTTCGCCCACCGACACACGATCCGGTATCGCCTTCAGAAGGTCGGTGATCTCTCCGGTCTCTCTGTGTTCAAGAGCGAGGAGAAAGAGCGCCTCAGCCTGGGGCTGAAGGCCCGCAGTCTGTTGAACGGCTGACATCGCCGCCTCGGGCGGCGGACGTCGGCGACCGAAGCCGGCTCTCGGTCCCTCCGACTCCCCCAGGCGGCCCGGTTTCGACGTCCTTCGAGACCGGGTATCTTCTCGATTACTTCGAGGCCTCGAACTTATGGTTCGTTGGCGCGGACGAGAGAGCGGATGGATGGAGGAGGAGGCGCGGTGCTGATCATCTCTGACAATCTGAACACGGTCCGCCGGCAGGTAGCGAAGGCCGTCGAGGCCCGCGATGCCGGCTCCATCAGGGAGTTGGCCCACAAGGTCACCGAAGCGGGGGCCGACGTCGTCGACGTGAATATCGGGTCGCTCTCCGGTGGCGCGGAAGACGTAATGGTGTGGCTGGTGGAACAGGTTCAGGCGGTGAGCGACCTGCAACTGAGCCTCAATTCGCGCTCGGCGGAGGCCATGATGGCCGGGGCGCGCGCCGCTACGAAGAAGCCGATCGTGAATGCCTACAACCTCCAGTCGTCCCGGCACGAGGATTTGATCGGGAAGCTGATACCCTTCGCGGCCGAGAACGGTCTGGAGATCGTTCTCCCTGCATCGGGTGGGTCGGGACCACCGCTCGACCCTGATCTCAGAGCTGCGCGGGCGCAAGAACTCGTGGAAGCGGCACTCGCGGCCGGGGTGGCGTCGGAGAGGGTATTCGTGGATCCCGTGGTGGTGCACTTGGGCGGCGGTGACGGCCAGCAACATGCGGCCGCTGTCATGGACACCATGAGGCTGCTCACCACTATCTTCGACCCACCTATCAAGACACTCGCCGGAGTGGAGTATGTCTCGCAAGGAGCTCCACCCCAGCTACGTTCCGCGCTGAACCGCACACTCCTGGCTATGCTTGCGGCTCTCGGGCTGAGCGCGGCCGTCGTCGATGTCATGGATGCAGCCATGATGCGGGACATACGGCTCATCAAGGGCTTGCGGAACGAGTCGCTCTACTCGGTCTCCGACGCGAAACTCTGATGTGCTAACAGGGGCCTCGGTATGTCCGAGCACCCCCTCAGCTGTAAACAGGACCTCGGTATATCCGAGCACCCTCTTCGGCTCACCGGATGCTTCGCGTTCCGCTCAGACGCTCGCGGTCTGCTTCGCGCGGTAGTCCTTGATGGCCTCGTGGAGGCCGTCCGCTGCAAGATTCGAGCAGTGCATCTTTGCCGGAGGCAATCCCCCGAGCGATTCCGCCACGCTCTTGTTCGTGATCTCCGCAGCTTCATCGAGCGTCTTGCCGATAGCCAACTCCGTGACCATGCTGGATGTGGCGACGGCGGCGCCGCAACCCAGGGTCTGGAACTTCACATCTTCGATTCGATCATCGTTGACCTTGATCGTGATCCGCATCATGTCGCCGCACGTGGGGTTACCCACTTCCCCCACGCCGTCGGCGTCCTCGATCACGCCCATATTGCGTGGGTTGCGAAAATGTTCCATCACTGCTTCCGAGTACACTGTGCCTCCTTCCCGCCTTAGTGCGGGAGAACTCTCCCGCATCGTTGCGGGAGGCTAAATCCTAGTATTCCCAGTCGGGGCGCTCATCAATCCGCTGCCCTGCGGGTGTCGTGCCGCCATCTGTACCGGTCGATGGCGTCAACTGGTCGACGTATCGTAGACCGGCGACATGTCTCTCAGCCGGCCGACCACCGGCGGGAACGTGTCCAGAAAATAGTCGATATCGAGATCGGTGTTGGAGCGTCCCAAAGTGAGGCGCAGGGAACCATGCGCGTGCTCTGCAGGGATGCCCATGGCTAGGAGCACGTGGCTCGGCTCGAGCGACCCGGTTGTGCAGGCCGAGCCCGACGAGACTCCGATCCTGTTCATGTCGAGGCAGAGGATCATGGCCTCCCCCTCGATGCCTTCGACGCGGAAGTTGAGGGTGTTGTCGAGGCGCAGGGTGGGATGCCCGTTGAGTGCGATGTCGGGGATCCTCTCCTGGAGACCCGCCCACAGGCGGTCGCGGAGCGCGCGCTCGCGCGGCCCCTCCTCAGCCATGCGGTCGGTAGCCAATTCGAGGGCCTTCGCCAAGCCCACGATGCCGGGTACGTTGTGCGTGCCGGGGCGCCGGCGCCGCTCTTGTCCGCCACCATGCATCAGCGGCGTGACTCTCACCCGGTTGCGAATGTACAGTGCCCCGACGCCTTTGGGCCCGTACAGTTTGTGCCCCGTCAGAGAGAGCAGGTCGACGTTCATCTTCTCCACGTCCACCGGGATCTTGCCCGCGCTCTGCACGGCGTCGGTGTGGAACAGCACTCCCGCTTCTCGTGTGATAGCGCCGATCTCGGTGATCGGCTCGATGGTGCCCACCTCGTTGTTGGCGTGCATGATGCTCACAAGGATGGTGTCCGGTCGCAGCGCTGTGCGGATCTCCTCTGGGTCGACCAACCCCGTGGAGTCGACGGGCACCCGGGTCACTTCGTAGCCGCGCTTCTCCAGGAACTCCATCGGCTCCAGCACCGCGTGGTGCTCGATGGTGCTGGTGATGAGGTGTCGCCCCTTCTTCTCGTGGGCGTCGGCCACGCCTTTGATGGCCCAATTATCCGACTCGGTTCCGCCACTGGTGAAGTGGATCTCGTCGGGCTTGGCTCCGATTCGCTCGGCGACGGTGGCCCGTGACCGCTCCAAGGCCCCGCCGGCCACCAAGCCGAGGGAGTACAGCGTCGACGGGTTTCCGAACTGCTCTCGGAGCCATGGTTCCATGGCCTCCAGGACCTCTGGGTCGATCTGGGTCGTGGCGGCATGGTCCATATAGATGAGGTTTTCCATCGATCGCCTTCCTCGCTGGGTTCGCCTTCAATAGTAGCACCGGGCTCCCGGTGCTGCGCGTTCACCGCCTGAGTTTGCAGTATTTGGTCGGTGCATTCCCAAGGTTTCTGTTGAAGACCCCGGCCTCCGTGTGGTACCGTGCTGACCGTCATCAATTCCGTCGCCGCCCACTCGGCGGTGCGGTCAGGGGGGGCCTGGATGAAGCGAATGCCGCTTATCGCCGGCATCCTTCTCGTCGTAATTGCTGTGCTTCTCGCGTGGGGTCTGAACTACACGTCAACCCCCTCGTTCTGTTCCTCCTGTCATCCCATAAAGCCGTTCGCCGAATCCTGGGAGGGCAGCAGTCACCAAGCGGCAGGCGTCAGCTGCACCGATTGCCATTTCGAGCCCGGGGTCGTGGGCTACATCAAAGGCAAGACCTACTCCATCATCAAGCTTACGCAGTGGGTGGCGGGCCAGACCGAGAAGAAGCCGGAGGCGTCGCGCACCATCGTGGGCGGGGCGTGCCGGCACTGCCACGCGGATCCCAAGGCTACGTACATCCCGCACGCGTTCCACACCGAGACCGCCAACCTCCAATGCACGGAATGCCATTCCGGCGTGGCGCACGGCGGGGAACTGGTGGGGGCGGACAAACCGCAGGCCTCCGCCGACCCTGTCTTCTGCGATTCGTGCCACACCGGGGACTTCGCACCCATTCTCTTCTCGGCCATCGAGCCCGCGGGGCGAGAGCATCCGGGCGTGCCCAAGATCGACGTGAACGTGTGGCGGAACATCCATTGGCGCATGGCCGGCGCACCGGCTGTGATCGATGGGAAGCCGTACGACAAGATCGAGAAGGACACCTGCCTCGCGTGCCATCCGGAGCCCACGGTCGCGAAGGCCTGCAAGAGCTGTCACTTCGCTCGTGTGCCGGAGTTCCGGCTCTCCACGGCAGCCGAACAGGCGAGCAGCTTCCCGGTGGGCATCTTCGCCGCCTTGTTCGTTCTCCTCATGCTGACGGTGTTCGTCAAGGTCGGCGATCGTCCTCGGTTGTTCGCTTCGAAATGGATCCAGGGTTTTGCGGGCTTGGTTGCGCTCTCCGACGTGGCCGTGGTGTACATCATCATCCGCGACACACTCCTGCGGGAGACCGGCTCCCAGGAGATCGGTCCCACGACTGTGTGGATCACATACCTGCTGCTCAGCATCGCGATCATCATGCTCGTGCTCTACGAGTCGGTGATCTTGCCCGGACGGGCGCGGTTAGTCCTGCTGCCGGAGACCGACGAGGAGGACATCTACGTGCCGGACCACAACGTGTGGCTGAAGCAGCCGGAAGCGACAACCAGCGTGGAAGCGGACGAGCCTGACCCGATGTATCGATTCGGCAAGCACCCCGCGCCCACCCCCGAGGACCCCACCCCGTGACCCACCACGCCGAACCGCACGCCGAGACCGAACTCCCCGAGAGTCTCTCCCGCCGGAGTTTCCTCACCTATCTCCTCGGCCTGGCCGGCGCCTTGGGCCT
>Ga0209347_1000480_pt1 | contig 100111 bp, 73 predicted proteins | sample AutmiccommuBRH23_FD_187382 | JGI IMG/M metagenome (GOLD analysis project Ga0209347, IMG submission 187382) | Deep subsurface microbial communities from Mt. Terri, Switzerland - Autotrophic microbial communities BRH/23 (SPAdes) (version 2) | ecosystem: Environmental > Aquatic > Deep subsurface >...
CCCCCGCCAGGTGCGAGTGTAGTGCTAGGCGCTCAAGAAGCGATCGTAAGCGGCCTGATAGATCTCCATGTAGCGGTCTAGACCCATGGAACTCAGGCTGCCGACATACTGATCCCATTCGGCGTCGAGCTTGGCATCGCCGGTCACAAAGCGGGCGGCCATTTCATTGACGTAATCGGTGATCTGGGTACCGATATTGCGCACTTCGTCTACCTCTTCCAGCGTCAACATCGGGTTGGGCCAGATGTCCTTCTGCTCAAAGCCCACATACTTGTCTGTGGCCTCGACGAGCTTGGGCTCCAGCGGGCTTTCGGGTGTGCTGGTCCAGGCTCCCCGGAACTCGCGCTTCTCGTAGATCGGTCCCTGCTGGTTGAGGGTGACGTTCTGGAGGGTTTCCGACCATCCCTTGCCGGGCATCCAGTTAAAGCGGGCAGGCATGGGGCCGAGGCCCTCGCCGTGGCCCATCTCGCCGCTACCGGGGGCGGGATGATACCACTCGACGTCCTCGCGCCCGTACTTTTGCAGGAGCAGGCCCTCTTCGGTGTAGAACCAGTCGATCCAACGGGCGGCCACCTCGGGATGCTCGCAAGATGAAGTGATGACGTACTTGCCGCCACTGACCACGTACGGGTTATAGTTGACGTTCTGGACACCCATCGGGCCTTTGATCGGCGGCACCACCACATACTCATCCACGCGCTCGTCGGTAGCGCCCGTATTAGCGCCCGCCAAATGCAGGTCTGCCATGGCTGCCGAGGCACCGACCATGCCAGCATCCGGGTTCTGAACCTTCTGCCGGAGCATGTCATAGTCTTGCGTAAAGGCTTCCTTATCCAGCAGGCCTTCGGCTTGCAGCATGGCCAGGTATTTCAGGCCTTCCTTGTACTCGGGCTTGTCGGCGGCGAAGAGAACCTTGTTGTCCTGGATATAGAAGGCGGTGGCCCTGGACAAGATAAAAGCGTTCATGATCCAGTTGACGGGATGCGTATTGGGGCCAGTGGTACACCCTGACATGGGAATTTCGTCGTTGGGATCGCCATTGCCGTTGGCATCCTTATCGCGGAAAGCCACCAGCACGTTGTACAACTCGTCTGTGGTAGTCGGAATGCTCATCCCCACATTGTCCAGCCACTTCTGGTTGATCCAGAATTTGGCGGGGTAGGTGCAATGGTAACAGAAGGTATAGTTCGGGTACTGGTAGATGTGGCCGTCGGGGGCAGTGAGGATCTTTTTGCCCAGGATGCCACCTTCCGTCTCGGTAAAGACTTTCTGGCACTCGGGGTTATACAGATCGATCAGTTCCTCGATAGGAATGAGTAATCCCTGGCCGCCATAGTTTACCACGTCATTTGTGCCGACTCCGGAGCCAAAGAAGGCATCGGGCAGGTCGCCGGAGGCAAAGGCCAGGTTCCTTTTTTCCGCCAGGCCCGAAGGGGGCACCAGGTCCCACTCGATGTGGACGTTGGTCATCTCCTCGTAGGTGACCACGAAATGGTTGGTATAGTAGTCTTCGACGGCCGTGTTATGCGGCGCAAACAGGCGCAGGGTTTCCTTGTCCTTCACCACGGGGAACCCCTGGAGGTACATGTTGCCCTCCATCGCGGGGGCGGCAACCTCCGGGGCCTTGGTGGCATCCTCTTTAGGCTCCTCGGCCTTGGCGGCCTGGGTGGGAGCCGGCGTGTTGGTGGGAACGGCAGTCGGCTCTTTGGGTGCACAAGCAGCAAGTGCTGTGCCGGCGACAAGCGTGGCAGTTAGCCGCAAGAATTCGCGTCGGTTGAGGCTTGGCATTTCTTCGCTCCTTGTAAGAACTAGGTCCATTGACAAGCTGCCATACGGTCTGTTCAACAGTTCGAGGTGTGATCCGCTTGCGTACCTCCTTTGGTAAGCATCCACCATACGAGAGCGTAGGAGGGGAAGGGTTCTCGTGTGATGGCTATGGCATTCGACGCTACAAGTTCTTGGGTTATGCCGGTCCCTGCTTGACCAGCAGTCGTCAACGGCAAAAGACAGGAGCAGGTTTGACGCACCGGCTTCGCAATGGTACTATAGCAGTCAGCTTATCATGAGCATAGCATGTTCCACGGGTCCGAAACAAGGCTTTATGCGCCAAACAGGTGACATGGGGTGGACATGGCAGCCAATAGTTGGGAAGATCAGGCCAAAGCCCATCTGGCCCACCATCTACACAAGGCCCTTGCCTATCTGTACGACCCCACCACGCTAGGTGATAACCTGCTAGCTGATCTGTTGGGGCTGGACCAAGATGCCGAGCGAGGAGCGGCCTTGCGTTGCTGCCTGCTCAAGGCCATCGAGGCTCTCCAGCCAGGCCAGGATACCCCGCGGGGCGTCAAGAGCTGGCGGGTCTACCACATCCTGCGCCGCCGCTATACGGAACAGATGACCCAGCTTCAGGTAGCGACTGACCTGGGCCTGAGCAAGCGCCAGTTGCAGCGCGAGGAAAAGGCGGCCCGCGAAGTGCTGGCGGATTACTTGTGGACTGCCTATAGCCTCGATCAGCGTCCCCCCACTACGGAAACCACCCCCAGGGCCACTTGCCGCAGTGCCCAGGTCCCCACGCGCGCTGAGGAGTTGGCGAGGTTACAGGAATCTGTCCCCGAAAAGATGACGGACATTCGCGAAGTCATTGGCAGCGTGCTGGAAACCCTGCACCCCTTACAGGATGCGGCGGATGTAAAGGTAGAATACACCGCACCCGACTCGTTGCCGGGCGTCCTGTTGTGCGCTCCGTTTTTGCGCCAGGCCTTGTTGGATGTCCTCACGTGGCTGGTGGGCCAGTTGCCGGGCGGGACAGTCTTGCTCGAGACCCAAGCGGCGGCAGGGCAGCTATCCATTCGGATCGAGGCCAGGCCGGTGGCGCTCTGCGAGAAGCGAAACAAGATTTGCCGAGAAAGCTTGGGAATGGCTGCGCAACTGATTCAGCTCTGTGGAGGTAAATTGCGGCTAGAGCCCCAGCAGGGCGATTGCCGGATGTCTCCTCTGGTTGTTCATATCAGCTTCCCTGTTGCCGAGCAGACGACCGTGCTGGTCATCGATGATAATGCGGACGCCTTGCGCCTCTATGACTACTACCTGGCTGGCACCCGCTATCGGTTCGTGGGTGCCCAGGATGCTCAGCGTGGCCTGGAGTTGGCGGAAGAACTGGTCCCCCCGATTATCGTGCTGGATGTGATGATGCCGGGACAGGACGGCTGGAGCCTGTTGGAACAATTGCGCGAGCACCCCGCGACTCGACCGAGCGCCGTAGTGGTTTGCACCATCCTGGCGCAAGATCAATTGGCCTGGGCGCTGGGGGCTGCCGCTTTTATTCGCAAGCCGGTTCGTCGAGAGCAATTTCTCGCAGTGCTGGACCATCTCCTCGCTCCCCCGCCGAAAGAATGTTGACCAGCGCGGTGACACATTGGAGCAACTTGCGCGCCGACAGGCCCTCGCGTTGGGTAACAGCCAACCCACTGCTGACAATCGGCTGGCCCGCCGGGTCCTGTGCCGAGATAATCGCCACGGGAATGTCTCGCAGGGTGTTATCCCGGCTGCGGCGCTCCAACACCTGAAAACCATCCACACGCGGCATCACCAGGTCTAGCAGAATGGCGTCCGGGCGACACTCTGCCAGAATCTCTAGTGCCTGTTGTCCGTCCGTAGCCAACAAGGCTTTGTATCCCCGCTCCGAAGAGTCGAGCATGCGGCCAAACAGGTGCAGCGCGTCCGGATCGTCATCCACAATGAGGATCGTGCCGGTCATCACTTCCAGCTTCTCCAGGGCTGCCAACAAGGTCTCGCGGGCGACGGGCTTGACCAGCCATTCCGTCCTGGTGGAAGTAGAGGCCCGACTGGAATCGGGGACCCGACAGGTGATGATGGGAATGCCGGTGGGCAGTTGGTTCATCGCTTCCAAGTTGGTCAGCTCATCCTCCGGAGAGTTGTGCGTTACCAGTAGCGCCTGGGCGGGCATGTGGGCCAATTGCCCGGCTGCTTCCTCCAGGTTGGTTGCCGGTACGACCTCCACTCCATCCAGATAGCGCAGCATCAATCGTTTCAGCAAGCCATCTGGCTCGATGACAACCAGGCGGGGCCTGGCCAATAGTTTAGGTCCCACATAGGGCCGCGTGCGCTGCAAGAACTCCCAGCCGGGCGTCATCCCTCTGGCAAAGGGCGAGCCGCTCCCCGGCGGAATCGGTAGCGTCAGAGGGATGCGAAAGGCAAAGGTCGTGCCGACTCCTTCCTCGCTTTCGACCCAGACGGTGCCCCCGTGCAATTCGACAAAGCGCTTGCTGATCGCCAGGCCCAGGCCGGTCCCCCCATAGCGCCGCCGGATGGAACTATCCACCTGGTAAAAGGGCTGGAATAACTTGGGCACGTTATGGGCACTGATACCCGGACCCGTATCCGTCACAGAGGTGACCAGATCGTTCTGTTCTTGCCAGACGCGCAGATACACGCCCCCCTTTTCTGTAAATCGCCCGGCGTTACTGAGCAAGTTCAATAATACCTCGCGGATGCGCGTCGGGTCGCAGAAGACGGAGGGCAGGCCGGGCGAAATCTCGGTTTCCAGGGTCAGCCCTTTGGATTGGTAGAGGGGGCTTACGGCCAGCGTAGCCGCCTCCACGATTTCGGGAAAGCACACTTGCTCTTTGATGAGCGCCATCTGGTCCGTCTCAAGCTGGCTGAGGTCCAGCACATCATCGATCAAGTGGGCCAGATGCTCGGCATTCCGTTGGATCACTGCCAGATCGGCCAGGAGCCGCCGTGGCAAGCGCCCATAGGTCTGGGGCGTTGTCAGGATCATCTCACTGAAACCAGTGATCATGTTCAGCGGGGTGCGCAGCTCGTGGCTGACGTTGGCGACGAATTGCTCTTTGGCGATGCGCGCATCCTCCGCCGTCTGGCGCAAGCCCTGGGCCAGGTCATTGAGGCGCACGAGTTGCAGGTTGGCTCTGGCCAGGTCTTCTACCGCCTGCGCCAGTTGTATGTGCCGCTGCTGGGCTTCCTGGATCATGCGCAAGGCCTGCTGGTAGTATTCCCAGGCCCAGTCAGCCATGCGATAGGTAGGGGCATAACTGGCAACCATGATCGCCACCGCCCCCCAGATGGACAGCAGCGCCCCGGCGATGGTGCCCGCTGGCTCGATGGCGCCCGTGCTGTTCCACGTCCACATCGTCACCGCCGTTTCAACGACAGCGACGGCGGTGGCGGCCCGGAGGCCGATCAGGGCGCCGCCGAGCAGGGGCGGGAGGGCTACCAGGGCGAGCGCCCCCGGCACGCCCAGCCAGAAGCGGGCCAGGTGGACCACACTCATCGCTGCCAGGACGGCGAACCACCTGCCGATCCGGGTATCCCATTTGTCAAGATAGTAGATCACGATGGCCAGACTCACCAGCAAGGCGGCAAAAAGGGTTGCCGTAACCGCCCGATACAGGTCTTCCACAGGCGCGACCGCTACCAGGATGCCCCCGGCGATTGCCCCAAAGGCGGTGACTACCTGCGCCAGGGGGACGCGCAACTCGGCCCGGAAGCTGTGGGATGTCTGGTTCATGGCCTATCGCTCCTCATTCCTTGTTTCCGAGCCTGAGCATCTCGAACACGCGCAAGCGGTCCATGCTGAGGATAATGGCCGCCTCCACTGCCAGCAGGGCCAGACCTACGATGAGCAACATCCACCCGGCGCCCTCCCAGTCGATGATGGGCACAAATGGGGGGATTGGCGTGCCGGGGTCTTCGGTCAGTGGGAAAAAGGGGACATAGAGCCTGGAAGCGGCCACGCCGGAAGCAGCGCCTGCCAGGATGCTGTAGAGCAGCGTCACCAGATATTCCAGGGAAGTGCTGCCAATGATCTCCCTCCGACGCATGCCGGTGGCTTGCAGGATGCCAAATCGCACCGCTCGCGTCATCAGCGAGGCAAAGTGATAGAGCAGCAACCCGATACCGGCCAGCAAAGCCCCCGCCAGAAAGCAGAGGGACAACAGCCCGAAAATACCGATGCGCTCCAGCCGCTCCTGATCTCTGGTGAGGATTTCGCGCAGGTCCAGGGTGAGGGTAGGCGTCACGCGAATCTGCCTGACCTGCTCCAGGACGTCCTCCCCGCGTGTTTCCGGCTCGAGACGCATCCAGACATTGTAAGGGGAAGAGCCGCCAGTGACTTGCTCGAAATAGTTCAAGTTAATCACCAGGACCGGCTGTTCCTCCTCGAACATGGTGGGGAAATAGTCAAAGGTGCCGACGATTTTAAATTGTACCGGATGGGTGATCTTGCCGATGTTTATCTGGCAGGTCAGTGCATCGCCATCGCCCAATGCCAGATCGGTAGCCATTTTGCGGGGCAGCAGCACTCCATCCGGCGTAGACGCCAGTTGATTCATCAGGTCGCCCAGGGGTTTCCCGGCGAAATAGGGTCGGTAATAAGCGATTCGCGCAAAATCCACCCGGTCAATGCCCAGCACGCGCACCTTGACGGCGGCGCTGCCCGAGCCGACGCGGCCATCGTATTCGGCGACCCGCGTGGCATCTTGCACGCCATCCATCGACTGATACTGGTTGATGGGCAGCACGGCCGCTTCCAGGTCCGACGTGAAGGTGGCGAACGTGTCCGACATTTGTTGGGTCGCCGGTTTGAAGGTCAGGTCGGCGCCCACCCGGTATTGCAGGCGCTCGGTCAACCAGGAATCGGCGCTCTTGGCGAGCGACGCGTAAAAGATGCCCAGGCTGAGGCAGAGCGTCAGCAGATAGACCGGGGTGCGATATTGCCCGCCTTCCCGGCCCAGGTTGAGAAATCCAAGGTAGGCGGTGATGGAGGGAAGTTGCTTGCCCACCAGGGCGAGCGGGCGCATCGCCAGCGCAAAGAGTTCGGCAGCCAGGAAGGGCGCTGTAAAGAGGAACAGGCTGGGCGCCAGCAGCAGAAGGGGATCGTTGATCGTGCCCTCCCCGGCGGGGCCGATGGTCAAGGACAGGGAGCCTCTCATCGCCAACTGGCGATAGGCGTACGCGCTCACTGCCCCCAACAACACCATCGCCAGGAACCGGGAGGATTGCTGTAGCAGTTCTCGGCGGATGGCCTTGCGCTCATACGTGACGATGCTCAGATTGAGGCCGCGCCAGGCAGGCACGAGGCGCGCCACCAGCCCCAGCGCGATGGCGGCGGCTGCATAGCGCCAATCGACGGCATAGAGGTGGACATTCAGCGGCGGACGCTGCACAAAGGTGAGGAAATGGCGCGAGTAGCCCATCAGCCGGGCCAGCAGCAAGCCAGTGTAGAGGCCCGCCGGGCAAGCCAGGGCGAACACGATGGCTGTCTCCAGCAGAATCAGCAGTCCGATTTGCAGGCGATCGCTTCCCCGGCTGGTAAGGATCGCCGTTTCCTGGCTCTGCGACCGAATGGCCATGCTGGACACGGAGCCAATGAACAATGCCAGGATGCCTAACACGGGGAGGCTAAAGGCCAGGAGGATCACCGAGAGCGCCTGTTTGCGCTGCAAGCCTGCAGCCAGCTCTTTGCGCGGGGCATAGTCCATCTTGCCGTTGGGCAACCGCTCGCCCACTTCCTTGTCGATGCGGTCGAGACCCTGGATATACTGCGGGGTCCGGTCCAGCCGCATCAGCGAGTCATCGAGCACATAATACCAGATGCTATAGCCTGTCCCCTGGGGGACAAGGCGCGCCACATGGCTCTCGTACATCTCGGGCGTGGTGAGCAGATGCTGCCCCAAGAGGCCCTGTGGCTCCAGGTACCAGTATTCCTCGGCGGGATCGTTAGCCTCCCACAGCCCCGCGATGCGGAGGTTTGCGGTCCCCTGGGGCGGGGCAGCCAGTTGGTACACTTGGCCGACTTGCAGGCCCACGCGGTTCGCCAGTTGCGGGGTAATCCAGACGGACAGCGCGTCCGTGGCGTCGGCCTGCCCAAAGGGTGACCCCTCAAGGACGCGAATATGATCGCCGATTCCATCTATGCAGATGACCGCCGCGTGCAGCAATGGCTTATTCTGTTCGTCGCTCTCGTCGTCTGCGAATTGGATGCGGAATTGCGGGCTGGCATTTTGCGAGTAGACGCCTTGCACGGGCAGGCCAATGTGGCGGGCCAGCATGTCGGCGAGCCAATCGCGGGTATAGGCCGCATCCTTCAGCGTCATCGGGTGGCTTGGGCTGGGAAGCGTGTAAAAGCGCACGGAGAAGGCGGGCCGACTGAGGATGTCGGCGGTGGCGTTTACCTCATCCAGCACCAACGCCTGACCCACTGCCTCGGAAAAGACCGGGATGCAGGTCATCATCCCGATGGAGAGGGTAATGCCACAGCACAACATCAGCGTAAACAGCCACCTGTTCTTCAGGCGGTTGCACGCCAGGGCGAGGAAGGGCAAGAGCGGCATGAGAACGTGTCCCCCGATTGCGAAAGTGCTGGTACGCAAACGAAACGTCAGGCAGCCTCAATGCCCCGCTATTAAACACGCATTGCGTACCCCCAGTCAAGCAGGCGAGGCTGTCTATCTGGGCAGGGCAATCGCTTGACGCACGCCGGGATGCGGCTAACATAGCGACGGCCCTGGCGCGTTCTCGCTGGAACATACGGATTGGCGTAGCAGCAGCGCCAGCGGATCAGCGCGCACACTGACAGACAAGAGGGGATACCGACGTGACATTAGACCTGGGCTGGTGGGATCTGGCGCTCATCGTGGTTGTTTCCCTGCAAGGGACGCTGCTGGCCTACCTGCCAGCCCCCAAGTGGAAAGCCTTTTTGGTATCGCTACCTGTGCCCTTTACCCTCTCCAGCCTGGCGTTGGGCAAGCCGGTGAGCGCCCAGAACGTGCTGGGCCTGGTGCTGCTGTTGTTCTTTGCTCTGGCTGTGCGCTGGCTCCATCAGGGCGCGCGGTTGCACATCACCGCGGCCATCGCGCTGGCGGCCCTGGGGTATTGCGGCAGCGGCACGCTGTTGGTTGGTGTTGTGCCGGAGACTCCCTTGATGTTCTGGCTATCTGCCCTGGGCGTGATCGGGCTGGGCATCTGGCTACTGATCACCATGCCCCACCGGAAAGAGCCGGACTATCGCAGCCCGCTGCCGGTGTGGCTCAAGCTGCCCGTGATGATGGGCGTCATCCTGTTCATCGTGGTAATCAAAGAGGCGTTGCAGGGGTTCATGACCGTGTTTCCCATGATGACCACGGTGGGCGCCTACGAGTCTCGCCGCAGCCTGTGGACGCTGGTTCGCCAGATGCCGGTGGTGATGGTGACCCTCACGCCCATGATGATCGCCTGCCGGTTAAGCCAGCCGTGGGTTGGGCAGGGGCTGTCGCTGGTAGTGGGCTGGGCCGTTTTCCTGTCCATCTTTCTGCCCTTGACGCGCTACCTGTGGAGCCGGGCAGCAGCCGAGGCCCAGGCCGACCTGCTGCTGTCAGCGGAAAAGGTCGTCTGATTCTCGTTTACGCCATGAGCAGGGGCAGCGGCGCTTGCAGGTTGTCGCACAGGGCCAGCAGGAACGCGTGCGCCTGCTCCGCGTCCACGCTATCCGCGCGAAAGGCCAGGTCGAGCGGCAAAAACTGGCCCTCTCTCGTCTCGCCCTGGGCGCGATAGAGCCGCGGGGCCACGCGCCCGATGGTCAGGACCAGTTTCTCTCCCACGGCAGGCCCAGGGGACAGGCGGTCCAGATCGTAGGAGCCGAGATCGACCACGGTCAGGGAGGACTGGCCTGCGCCATCCGCGGACTGGCTCACGTCAGCCGTGCCGGATGGTGGCGCGGCCATCACGCGGGCGAGCTCGGCGACGAGCTGATAGCTGGGGCGGGCCGCCGCATTGTGCACCACATGCCGGACGAACCCGGCGGGGGTTTTGATCGCCAGGGTAATATCCACGGGGATCGCTTCTGAGCCGCTTTCGCCGCGCCCATCGGCGAGCAGCGCGGGGTAGTCGCGCAGGGTCTGGGCGACCAGCTTGAGGATAAAGGCGAGTTGGGTGGGCCGTGGCGATTCGTCGCGGCTGGCTGCTTGCAGGCGCAGGCAGAGCGCGACCAGTTCCGCGACCTCTGCATCTACCCCCTGGACCACGACAGGTGACATAGTCTGGCTGGCCGGGAGGGCCGCCGAGCGCGCCGCTTGAGCGGCTGCCGCCCGGATATCGCGCTCCACGATCCGTCCGGTGCGGCCACTGCCCTGTAGCGTGTTCCAGTCCACGTCCAACTCGCGGGCCACCCGCCGCGCGCGCGGGCTGATGGCCGGGGTCTCGCGCCTAGTCCGTTGGGGAGTGGACGGCGCCCGCTTATTGGGGGAGGCGTCGAGTGCCGGAAGTGCGGCGCGGACTTCTCGTGCGACGGTCACCGGCTGAGCGGTGGGCATCGCCGGGATATCTGCCGCCTCTTCGCCCGGCTCCAGCAGATAGGCCAGGAGGTTGCCCACCGGCACTTCGTCTCCTGGCTGGGGCGCGTCGGGTGGCACGTACAGGGTGCCGCTCTCCAACGCCTCGACATCCAGCACGGCCTTGTCGCTTTCTACCGAGAACAGCGGCTCCCCGGCCTGCACCCATTCCCCGACCTGCTTGTACCAGCTTACGACCCGCCCCTTTTCCATCGTCCAGCCCAGCCTGGGCATTGCTATCCGATGTGCCACGCGGCGCCCTCCCATGAAATGCTGGCTTGATCTATGTCGTCACCAGTCGTATATGGCGTGTAGTCACTCGGTTACCAGATCGCGGATGGCCTTGGCGATGGCCTGATCGTCCGGCACGACAGCGGCCACCAGCGCGGGGCTGCTGGGGATCGGCACAAACGCGCCGTTCACCCGCCGCACCGGCGCGTCCAGATCGTCGAACCCCTCTTCCATCACGCGCGCGCTGATCTCTGCCCCAATCCCGCACGGCCCGTAATCCTCATCCACGATCAGCAGCCGCCCGGTGCGGTGCACGGATTCAAGGATGGTCGCCATGTCCAGCGGCGCCAGGGTGCGGGGGTCGATCACTTCTACCGAGGTGCCCTCCTGTGCCAACTGATCAGCCACCGCCAGGACGTGATGCAGCATCAGCCCCAGCGAGACCACTGTCACGTCCGAGCCTGCCCGCGCGATGCGCGCCTGCCCAAAGGGAACCAGATGTTCTCCCTCCGGCACCTGGCCGCGCACGCTGAGGATGCCCTTGTGCTCCAGGAACAGCACCGGGTCGTCGCTGCGGAGAGCGGTCTTGAGCAGGCCCTTGGCGTCCGCCGGGGTAGAGGGGACGACCACCCGAAAGCCCGGCAGGTGGCAGAAGAACGGGTAACAGTTGTTGGAATGGTGGGCGGCTGCCGCGCCAAAGACGCCGATGCACCCCCGCAGGACGATGGGCACCTTGAGTCGCCCTCCGCTCAGCCAGTGCAACTTGGACGTCTGGTGGATGAGATCGCCCAGCGCGTCCAATAAAAAGTCGATGAACATGAAATCGACCACGGGGCGCGCGCCCGCCAGGGCCGCGCCGGTGCACATGGCCGTAAATCCGCGCTCTGAAATGGGCATATCGCGCAGGCGCATCTCCCCATAGCGTTCGTACAGGCCGAGCGTGGTGTTGAAATTGCCGCCACGCGGGCCAATCCCCTCGCCCACTACAAAGATGGAAGGGTCGCGGGCCATCTCCTCGGACAATCCCTCACACGCCGCTTCCACGAAGGTCATCTCTGGCATGGCTCACCCCTCATCCACATAGACATGCTGCATCACGCTGGCCGGGTCCGGCCAGGGCGCGCTGCGCGCCCGGCTCATCGCCTCTGCCACTTGCTCGGCCACCTCGCGCTCGATCTGGGCAATCCGTTCCTCCGGGATGGCAAACACGTCTGCCAGTTGCGCCCGCCAGCGGACAATAGGGCAGCGGGCGCGCCATGCCTCGATCTCGGCGGCATCGCGATAGCCGGTGCTGCGCATCCCTTCCGAATGGGGGCGCGTGCGGTAGGTCAGGCACTCGATCAAGGTCGGCCCGCTTCCCTCGCGCGCCCGCGCGATCGCCTCCTGGGCGGCTTCGTATACCGCCATGACGTCATTGCCATCCACGCAAAACCCAGGGAGCGCGTAGTCGCTGGCCCGGCTGGCAACGGAAGTGTTGCGGGTGGAACTGGCGAACGTCATTTCGGTGGCATACTGGTTGTTCTCGCACACGAACAGCACGGGCAATTGCCAGGTAGCGGCCATGTTCAGCCCCTCGTGGAACGCCCCATTGTTCACAGCGCCATCCCCAAAGAACGCCACGCTGACGCGGGCCGACCCCGATAGCTTGAAGGCATAGGCTGCGCCGGTAGCCAGGTTGATGCTCCCGGCGACGATGCCATTTGTGCCATACAGCCCCACTTCGGGGGCGAACAGGTGCATGCTACCGCCCCGCCCGCCGGAACAGCCGGTGGCTTTGCCGAGTAGTTCCGCCAGCAGCGCGGCGGGGGAAACGCCTTTCGCCAGCGCGTGCCCATGCCCGCGGTGCGTGCTCAAGATAACGTCATCGGGGTGGAGGTGGGCGCATACGCCGGTGGCGATGGCCTCCTCGCCGATATAGGTGTGGCAGGGACCGATCACTTCCCCGGCCTGATGCGCCTTGACGAGTTCCTCCTCGCACCGGCGAATCACCAGCATCTGACGAAACAGAGCGAGAGCGCGTTGCGGAGTGATTTGCGTCATATTGCCTCCCTCCGTGGGTTGCAGAGCGGATCACCAGGTATTGTTGGCAGATTTCATGTGTTGGGCTGCAGATGAACCTGCGCAGGCAGGTGCGCCATGTATGGCGATGCAGTGGTTGGTGCAGTTTTAACTGCCTATGGTGCGTTCACCAACAGTATCTTACCACTCGCGGGTATAGCCCGCCAGCCAGCCGCCATCCACCGGCAGGATGGCCCCATTCACATAGCTGGCCGCCGGGGACACCAGGAACAGAACGGCAGCCGCAATCTCTTCCGGGCGTCCTGGCCGCCCCAACGGGATGTGGGTCAGCAGGCTGGCCGATTTTTCGGTGTAGGCCCCATCCGCCCCGTAGAACAGGGCTTCCGTGGCCTCCGTCAGAGTCGAGCCGGGGGCCACGCTGTTCACGCGGATGCCCAGGGGCCCAAGCTCGATGGCCATGGACCGGGTGAGGTTGGCGACCCCCGCCTTGGCCGCGACATAGGCGCTCTGCAGGCGCAGCGGGATGATACCCGCGACGGAGCTGATATTAACGATGGCCCCGCCGCCCTGTTGGAGCATAAAGGGAATGACTGCCTGACTGACGATGAACACGCCGGTCAGATCGACCTCCAGGATGCGGCGCCAATCGTTCAGGGAATACTCGTGGATGGGCACACGGTCCCGCAGGGTATTGATCCCGGCGTTATTGATCAGGATGTTGATCTGGCCCCAGCGCTCCATTACGGCCTGGGCCTGCTGTTGCATCTGCTCCGGCGACGAGACATCGCCCGGCAAGGCGATACACGTGCCGCCCTTGACGGTGACGTCTGCTGCCACCGCCTGCGCGCGTTCAATGTCCACGTCCAGAATGGCAACTCGCGCGCCGTTCTCTGCCAGACTATACGTGATGGCCTTGCCGATGCCCGTGGCGCCTCCGGTGACCAGAGCTACTTGCTCGTTCAGATGAACCTGCATACATTCGCCTCCTGACGGATGGAAGGATGAGAGTCGGTTGCCCGCCGCCTTGCCAGGCTGATTCGGACCCCAACGGGCTTTACCAGCCCCCGCACATCTTGGACCCCATTGGCGGGTACAGATCCATTATAGCGCGCATCGGCGCGATCGTATAGGCTCCCAACTGTTTACAATGGCACATCCGAAGGCTGGCGACCTGCTCAGGTCCCAAAGGTCTCGCGCAAGAGCGCCCCGGCGGCGTCCGCAATGCTATCCAGGGCTTGCGGGGCGAGCTTGGAGGAGAGGCAGGTGCGCGTTTCGTACCCCCCGCTGTTCAGCGCATACGCCGTGGGGATATAGCCCTCCGCCTGGTTGCAGTGGTGGGCCACGTAGGTCGGGTACGTGGGCGATTCGATTTTGATGCGCAATTGCCCTTCCACAAAAGGCTCGCCGGGCAATCCCACGAGCGCGATATTGCCCAGGCGCAGCACCTGGATCTCATAGTCTATTTCCGGCGTGCGCTTGCGCAGTTCTTCCATGTCCAGCAGTCCCACGGCAAAGTACCAATCCCAATCCAGACGCGTATGCTCCTGGTCCAGCCACATGGGTTCCGGATGCTGTGCGAGCAGCCGGGAGGCCGCGTCTAGCTCTGCGGCGGGGACGCTGCGCAGCGGGATGCGGAGATGCGTTGTGCGCCAGTCCAGGATGGGGTCTTGCTCGTAGACGAGGCGCGTCGTGGCTTTTAGCGCCGTCTCGGTCAGGAGCGCGCCCATGCGGTGATAGTCGTCTACGTGGGTGGGGTCCAGGTGGTTGTTATGATGAATGTTCCCACAGCAGCCGTTCAGCACCATCGGGACGCACTCCCCGCCACAGGCGGCCCGCATCCCCTCGCACCAGGCGCCCGGCCATCCCGACGAGAGCCAGTGCTCCGGGTAGCCGTGTACCGGGTGACAGGTATGGTGCAGCAGCATGGCGACGGTCCGCAGTTCGGGCGTGGTGAAGCAGACTATGCCCACTTCCGGGTCGATGGGGCCTTCGGCATAGCGGATCAATGGGCTGCCGGTGGCGGGGTGGGTGCTGACGCAGCCATCCCGCATCACGAATCGGCGGTTGAACGCGACCCGCGCTTCGATGCCACTGGCCGCCCCGACGGAGACGGCCTGCAGGCACTCGGCGGCTAGGCGCGCTGCCTGCACGATGCGCTCGATGCCCAGGGGCACAAAGCGGTCATCGCCGCCCCGCAGCCAGGAGTATTCGGGGGGTATATAGGGGGTGTGTTCCGTGAGCATGAAATGCCCCAAGGCCGGGGCGGCGTGGGTCTGTGTGTCGTGGAGCAGGATGGCACCCACCTCCGTTTCCAACGCGTCCGCTACGCGACGGCGAATCTCGGCGGCGTGCTCGCTGGCAATTGCCAGCAGGTCGGTGGAGAGGATACAGGCTGTGCGCTCGCCGCGCCGCAATACCAGGGCGCGGGCATACAGCGGGTCGCGGGTGAACTCGGCGGGGCGCAATCGACCAATATCCCCAGCGATCTGGGTGCCCATCGGCGGGCAGATGTCCACTTGCGCGGCTCCGGCTTGTAGGGGCGAGTGGGCGGGTTGTGTGCTCATGGGATACCTCCAGTGCGACGTGTACTATGCGGCTGTTCGTCCATGAACTGATCCGATCAGCGGATGAGGGAACGCGACCGCTTGGGCAGATTGTACCGCAGGCGCACGCGGCGGGCAATGGAGGGGATGGCGCACAGATGTTTCAATCGTTCGTGAGTTCTCTTTGCATCATACCGTTTAGTTTGCTGATTATGACGCATTTTGCAGAAAGACCTAGGGGCTATACGGCTTCTCCCAGCTTGATGGCCTCAAAGCTGCGCAACCGGGCGAGCAACCAGATCATGCCAGCTACGATGAACACCAGCATGGCGGCAAAGGCGATATACACCATGACGATGTCATCCCAGGCGATATGCACGATAAAAGGGGGAATCTGGCCTTGCTGGTTGGCGCTCACTTGGAGGAATGGCACATAGAGCCTGCTGACCCAGATGCCCAGAAGCGTGCCTGCGCTGACTCCTGACAGGATCAGCAGTAGCTGTTCGCAGGCGAGCAGGGACACCATTTGCCCCAAGGAAAGCCCGATGGCGCGCAAGACGCCGAACTCGATGAATCTGCGCCGGAACGATATGAAGGAATGGAGCAGGAAGCCCAGCACAGTCAGGAGCGCGGCGGCGACAAATCCCACAGAGAGGATGCCGAACATGCCTGCCCGCTCCGGGCGAGCGCGCTGGCTGTCGATGACCTGCTGACTCCCCTGGACATTCAGCACCTGGATGTCCCGTTGGGATAGCTCCTGCTTGATCTGGCCAGGGTGCACGCCGGGGACGGTTCTGATCCAGACATCGTAAGGGATCATGGTGCCCAACTGGTCAAAGATATAGTCGAGGTTGGCTACAAAGAGATAGCGGCGGTCGTCGGCGGGGTAGAATGTCGGGAAATAGGTGACCGCATCGGCGATGACAAACTCGAGTGTCTTGCGCTCCCCAAAGGCCGCGAACGAAAGCCCCACTCTGTCTCCGACGGACAACTGGTAGTCAGTGAGGAAGCGGCGGTTTACCAGTACGGCTGCGCGGTCCGTCGCCAGCCGATTCATCAACTCGCCCAACGAGTTGGGGGCAAAGTCTCGCCGGAAAAAAGCCACTTGCGCGAAATCCAGCCGGTCAATCCCGTATAGTGTGGCCTGACCCGCCGAACTGCCGGTCACGACCGCCACGGGATAGGTCCCCACGCGGGTGGCCGCGGTAATGCCAGGGACCTTGAGATGCTCCTCGACAGGCACAAAGATCCAGGTGCCTGCCGGTGTCCCTGTCTGTGCCCCAGAGGTGCTCCCTTGCAGTGAGGAGGCAAGCTCGCTGGTATTCCCCGTAGGCACTACCACGCCGGTCTCGGTCAGGTAATAGTCGGCCCCATATCTGTAGAGCGTGCTATCCACCAGACCCTGATCCAGCGTCCTCGCCATAGAAGAGAAAAGGGTGGAGAGGCTGAGAGTCATCACGAGCAGCAGCAGCGCGCTGGTGTATTGCTTTGGCACGCGGGCCAATTGCCCCAGGGCCAGGACCAGGGAGACGCTGCGGAAGACGTGCCTGGCCGCCCAGGCCACGCCCCGCATCAGCAAGGGGAAGACACGAATAAAGAACAGCCCGATGGCAAGGATCGTGAGGGAAGGGGCCACAAAGAGCAGCGGGTTCTCAAAAGGATCGCCCCCCGGTTGCGTGCCGAGAAAGCTGAGCGAGCCTCGGCTGCGTAGAAGATAATAGCCATAGAAAGCCGGGATGAGTAGCAGGATGTCCAGGAAATAGCGTTGCCACAAAGGCTGCTGCATATCTCGCGAGCGCTGGTTTCTGTAGGAGACGATGGTAAGGCGCGTCGCTCGCCAGGCCGGTAACAGACTCGCCAGTAGAGCGACTACTCCAGCCAGGATAGCCATGCGGATGGCCGTGGGGGTGATGGCGACGGATAACTGCTGCCGGTGTCCGAGCGTGAGGAAGGAAATGGTATCGCCGACCAGGACAGCCAGTTGCCGCGCCAGCAGCAGCCCCAGGATCGTGCCGATGGTCGTCGCGATCAGCCCCTCGATCACGTAGATGCCCAGCACTTGCATATCCCCAGTGCCGCGACTCTTCAGAACCGAGATTTCCCCTTGTTGGCGCTGTACGATCAGCCCCGAGATCATGCTTACAAAGTAGAGTACCAAGATCAGGATGGGGATGGAAAAGATGGTCAGGATGATCGTGGTCAGGAAGGTGGTCCAGCGGAAATCGGCCAGCGCGTCCATAGGAGACAGGACGAGGCTGGTGTTGGGTAACAGGGAGTTGATCTGAGCGCTGATGCGGGCGATACGTTGGGTCAGGCCGGGGATGCTGTCGGCGTGGATGGTGTCGCCGCTGAACACATAGTACCAGATGGCGACATCCACCTCTTCGCGCATGATGGGCGCAAGGCGATCTCGGAAGGATTCCTCGTCGATGAGCAGCAGGTCTTTCAGCGCTTCGGGACTATAGAACCAGTATTCATCTGCCTCATCCTGGGCTTTCCAGATGCCCACGATGCGCACGAGCGCCTGGGCGCGTTTCACATCCGCTCCGCCCTGTTGGGCGGTCTGGAGATCGAGCTGCTCCAGGGCGATAAAGGTCTCTCCGATGTGCAGCCCGACCTCGGCGGCAAACTCCTGACTGACCAGCGCCTCGATAGCCTCCTCCCCTGGCTGCTCGTCCTGGAAGAAGCGCCCCTCGGTGAGGACAATGTGCTCTTGCAAGTCAGACACGAACGCGGGCTTGACCCAACCCAGGGGTTGGCGCTTGCTGGCGTAGGCATCCTCGGTGGCCGGGAAGAGGGTGAAGGTGTTCGTCTTCACGTGGCGGACATACTGCTCGGTGGATAGCCCCAGCGACCTGGGGAGCCAATCGGAGACATAGCTGTCCGCCGGTAGCCAGTCCTCGATTTCTACGTTCCCATGCGATGAGCCGACATAACTGTACATAAAGGCGAACGGTGGTCGGGCGCTGGCGAACTCGCCCTTGTTGACGGCCAGCCGCTCCATGAGCACCCGAAAGTTGGCCGCATCGGCGTACATGGGAATGCTGCTGGCGATGGCTACCGTTGCGGTGAGGCCCGCAATGGAGCAGAAGACGAGAATCTTGTTATTCCATAGCCGTCTGAGGGCGATGGGTAATACGGCTAGAAATGACATACGGGCTAACCCTTTGGTCGCTCTGGCGGCCCACTTACCACAAGGCCTGGCCTGGCTGCCTCAAGACGAAACGCATTCCCTACATCATCCTGTACCAATGCGTCGCACCCCTATTTTACTGCAATTCCGCCGCTAATGTTGGATAGCGCGCCAAAATGCGCCCCTGATCGGCTGCCGGGAGGGCGGAGAACGCACGAGGTTTGTCTTGAGGGCGAGTCTGCTTCTGGTTGATTTGCCCCAACAGGCTCCAGTTCCGCGCTATGCCTTGTGGCTCCTGGGCGGGCAAGTCATACCGGGTATAGTCTACCACCTCCCAGGGGGCATTGTGCGTCCAATCGCGCAACAGCGCCAGTCGGAACTGCTGGTTCATGAACCAGCGTATCTCCCTATCTGCATCGGACCCACCGATGCCCGTGCCCCGTTGGGAGAACCGATAGTCCAGGGGGGCGTTATCCCGGTAGTGCTGTCGCCATAACTGGCCGAACTCCCCCAGGGTGGGGCAGGCGGCGTTGGGCCAGCGACGCCGTATCTCCTGCAGCCAGGTGGTCAAGGTCGCCAAGTGGCCGATTATCGGGACCAGACATACTTCCCAGCAGTTGGTCACCCAACCCCAGCCGTTGAGGGCGAACCCCGTGTCCAGGTGGGTAGATGTGGTCGCTAGCATCTGGCGGAGGCCGATCTCAGGCCCGTGGCCGCCGATGGTCTCGATAGGGCCAACGCCCAGGCGGCTATTGAACCCGTCGGTGAATCCGGCCCGGCGGCCAGCGAGGAAATCCACAGTCCAGCCGTCCAGGTTCGCGCAATCGATGAAATCCCCAGCAGCCTGAGCAGGTTTACAGAAATGCTCTCTGGAGGGGTAGTAGGGATAGCAGATGGAGCCATCTCCATCGCCGTTGTCAATGGCATACTGGCTCCAGACTTGCCCCTGGCAGACGTGCACATCTTCCTGGTCGGCCAGGTAATGCAGGCTGTCCGCCGACAGGAATCCGGCGATCACGCTGGCGGAGCGATATCCCTGCCCGACAATCTCGGAGACGCGCGCCAGGCCCTCGTGGAGGTCACGGTTAACCTGCTCGCGGGTGTTATACATGGGGGCGAAGAAGCCGCCGGGGATAAACGTGATATCATCCCCGTACTGTCGGTGAAAGCGAGTAACCAGTTCCCGCACGGCCCGATAGCAGGGGCGTTGGTCATGGAGGGCTTGCCAGCTCAGTGCCCAGGTCATGCGTCCATCCGGCCACCCGCGGCCAAAGGCATCGCGCAGGGCCTCGACGTTTTCGGGAGTGTGGTGCTTGTATTCATCCACACCAGCGTTGTCGTTCCGCGTGACCTCGATCTGATTGACGCGAATGACCGAGTTGAACGTCAGAAACCTACCCCCCATCAATTCACCTGGCAACACGTTTCCCCCTCTATAGGGAGCCTCCTTCAGCCGCCGAGCAACATGACAGGGCACCGAAGGAGGCTCGTGATTCAGACGTACACGCGCCTATGCGCGAACGAGTTACGGTTTACCAGGAGTCAGCATTCCACTCCGGATGCTCCTGGATTTGGGCCTCCACGTTGTTGCGCCAGATATCTTCCAACTGACGGATGCATTCGTCCTCATCGACCTCATCTGCGAAGTAAAGATCGGCCACCTGGAAGCCCTGGTTGGTGAACTGGTCCCAGATGATACTCTGACCGTCCTTGCCTCGCGGGTTGGGAATATAGTGCCCATAGAGCTGCCGCTGGTAGACGGGATCGGGGAACACATCCTCGAACTTTTGCGTGGTGGGATCCCATCCCTTGGGCTGGGCATTCTCATTCCAGAATTTGATGCTATCCGTACCGGTCATAAAGTGCAAAAAGTCGAGCACCAGATCCAGCTTGCCGTTCTTCACTGTGGTTTGCGGGATCATCCACGGCAGGTCCAGCCGCAGGTTGGTGCCGCTACTGCCACCGAGGGCGCGCACCTGGGTGCCGGTCCCCAACGGGCTGCTCTCTGCGGTGATTGGAGGCAGCGCAAACGTGCCCCACTCAAAGTCCATTGCCGGATCAGCACGCAGGATTTCGACCCGGCTGGGGCCGTGGTTCCATTCCTGGGCCACCTGCTTCTGCACCCAGGGGTTGCCTGCGGCCGCGTCGGGCGGGCTGAGCCAGTCTTCAGGCCAGTAGGGAACCTGATCCTTGATCAGTTTCAGCCCATCGCGGAAGGCGTCATGCTTGGCCGGGGTGAACATATCCTTCCGGGTTGCCCAGGCGCCTTCCTTTAGGGAAACGATCCCATCCGGCTGGCCGATGTCTTGTTCATCGATCGGATGGTCGATCTGGCTATACAGCAAATCCTCGGATAGGTTCTGGATGTACAGCCGGATGAAGTGGTTGCGAGCGCCTCCGCCGGGGTAGAATGGCACAAAACCGGCATCCTTGAGCTTCTTGAGCTGATCCATCCACTCGGCATAGGTCTCGGGGACTATTTTCTCGATGCCAGCCTCTTTCATCATGTCCATGTTGTAGTAGACGACTATCTGGTTCGTCGCGCCCCACAAAGGCATGCCCACGACAAAGATGGCGCCACCAGGACCGCGCAACTGCCCCGCGACAAAGTCCTCGCCAACCGTCAGGTCATCTTTCCAGCTCTTGTTGGAACTGTAGGGGTTGGGCAGGTTCAGGACTTCTTGATAGTCAAAGAACAACTTGGTGTCCCAGTACATTTGCAGGTTCCAGGCAAAGACCACATCGGGCAATGCTCCGGCGATAGCCTGCTGCTTGATCCAGTTCCAGGTGTCCTCTGCGGGAGCGGGCACGAGTTCCATCTCGACATTCGGCTGGGCCTCTTTGTACTTTTCCAGGAGGGCCAGAGCGCTCTTGTGTACGTAGCTGGTGCTGGCCGGATCCTCAAAGTTGCCCTGCGTCATCCAAGTAATCTTGCCCTCCAACTTGGCCTCGGCTGGAGCGGCAGTAGGCTCGGCCTTGGCTTGTTGCGCAGGCGCAGCCGTAGGGGCTGTGGTCGGAGTGGGTTTCGGAGTGCACGAGGCGATTAGCGCGCTGACAGCGCCAGCCGCGACTACTTGTAGAAACGAACGGCGAGTTAGCGTGTTCTTTGGCAGCATACGATTCCTCCTTGTATAGAGTTACCCGACTTGTTTCCCAAGCGCACGTCAGACAGAGCGTCTATAAATCGTCACCTCCCTTCTACAGCTTGACGGCTCCTGTGGTGATCCCGGAGATAAAGTACTTCATCCCAAAGATGAACATGATCAGCAAGGGAATGGAGGCTAACACGTTCCCTGCCATGGCCCGGCCTGGGGTGGGAAACTGGCCGGTAGTGTTCAGGAAGACGATGGCCTGAGAGATGGTACGGATGTCATTGCGTACCAGCACCATCAGAGGCCAGACAAAGTCGTTCCACACGCCGAGCGTATGCATGATGGCCAGCGTAGACAGGATGGGCACAGACAGGGGCAGAATGATGTGCCGCCAGAGGTGCATATGCCCGGCTCCATCCAGGCGGGCAGCTTCGAACATTTCCTCGGGCAAGCCCTCGAAAAAGCTCTTGAGTAGGAACATGTTGAACGACTGACCCCCGGCGATATAGGGCAGGATCACCGCCCACCAGGTGTTTGTCATACCGAGCTGCACGACCCACATGAACTGCGGAACGAGTGTGAGGACGCCGGGGATCATCATCAAGCCCAGCAAGCACATGAATAAAAGGTTGGACCCCGGGAACTTGTAGCGGGCCAGCACATAGGCGGTGAGGGAGGCAAAGACCATCATGGGAATGCCGCTCAAGACCGTCACCGCAATCGTATTCAGCATATAGCGCCAGATCTGGCTGAACGAAGTCGTATAGTTGCTCCACTCGAAGGGGAGGGTGATACGAAAGATGCCATAGTTCATCTGGACGGTGCTCTTGACGGACATGTTGAACATAAAGTACATAGGATAGAGTGCCCCAACCACCATGAGCATCAGCCAGATATGTTTAGCGAACTGGTCCCATACGAATCGTCGATGAGTCATCCTCTGTCCTTCCCCCTATGAAGTGATGTCGACGGTAGAGCGCACGTATTTCAGGTTGATATAGGTCAATCCCAAGATCAGCAAGAACAGCACAGTACCGATGGCCGAGGCATAGCCCATCTGTTGCCGCTGGGTGGCCGCGTAGAACATGTGCAGGCCAGGCACCATAGTGGCGAATCCTGGGCCGCCTTGGGTCATGATCATCTGCCCGGCGAACCCCTGAATGTTCCCGATGACAGTGAGCACGAGGAAGAGCTTGACCTGTCCCATGACCAGGGGAAGCTCCAGGTGCCAGAAGCGCTGCCAGCCGTTGACCCCGTCCACCGTGGCCGCGTCGATTAATTCGTTGGGGATGTTCATCAGACCGGCCAGGTAGAAAAGGATGGTCGTGCCGCCGGGCCACGGGAAACCGGTGAACATCAGGGCGTACAGTGCGTAATCGAAACTGCCCAGCCAGGGGCGGGCGACGCTATCCAGCCCGACAGAGCGCAGGATTTCGTTAATCAGGCCTTTCAGCCCCAAAAAGTTTACCCACAGAAGCGAGCCAACCACGCCGGGGATGATGCCGGGCAGGATGAACAGGACGCGGTAGCGATATTGCCAGCGACTGCTGGTTAACCGATAGATAAAGATGGCATTGATCAGAGGGACTACCATTTTGAGGAGACTGGCAAGGGTAAGCTGGATCATGTTGATCCAGGATTTGTTCAGGTAGGGATCACGCACCAGGAATTTAAAGTTGTCCAACCCTACCCACCGCGCCGGGCCGCCACTCCAGATCGTAAAGGAGTGGTAGAGGGCCGAAAATGCGGGCACGTAGGAGAAGGCCACTACAAAACCCATCGTGGGAATCACTAGAAGGTATAACAGGCGGGCCTGATACATGCGGTGCCAGAGACCTTTCGAGCGAGAAGGTTGGGCACCTACAGGGGTGGTTGCTGCGCTGTCTGCCGAAATAGCCATCCGTTCGATCTCCTTCGTCGTCCATGCTCACATTGCATTTGTCCGGCATTCCAGGCTCGGGCTATCGGTTGTTCTGCTAGAGAGCTAAGAGACGCGTGATAGCAGGCGTCCAACAGGCTTGACATGGGCACTCGGTGATACTACCATTATGCCATACTCCGGCCCGTAATGCCTGCACAGTTCTGCAAATTTGCGCAACCTTGGTGCCATCATGCTAGATCGCGACCTGCTCGTAAAAGAAGTGCGGAGAGCACTGACTCATCTGGATGACCCGCTCTACCTGGAAAGCCTGGATCTGGCCAGGTATGTGGGGGCAATCATGCAGACGCCTGATCTATCCAAGGGGCAGACGTTGCGGCGTGCCCTTCGACTAGCGATCACCTCCCTGGACCCCACCGCCGGTTCACCGGACGATGCGATTGACGCCTGCTCCTATCAAGTGCTGTACCGGTATGCCATTGCCAAGAAGAGCATGGTGGCGATTGCCGACGAGTTGGGTATCAGCGAGCGCAAGGCCTACTACGAGTTGCAGCATGCTACCGAGGCGCTGGCGCTCATCCTCGAAGACCTGGCCCGCCCGGAACCCGCAGCCATCGCGTCCCCATCGCCCGACTCGGCGAGCCCAGCGCTCAAGGTGCGCCGGGAATTGGAGCGGCTGGTCAGCCTGAACGAGCAGGATGTAGACCTTGTTCGGCTGGTTATGGACGTGATCAAGAGCGCCCAACTGCTGGCGGACGAGCATGGCGTGCTGATTGGCACGACGGAAGAGGTCAGCGAGTTGCGGGTGGCCTCCAATCGGGTGTTGCTTCGCCAGGCCATCCTCAACCTGTTGAGCCATATGATCACCACGGGGCAGGGACACTGTGTGAGCGTGCTCACGCGACAGGAAGACAGGGACGCCGTGATCGAGCTGTCCTACTATCCGGGGCTATCTCCTGACTCGTCCTTACCAGAAACTCCTTACGGGGTAGCCGCCCAAATCTTGCAGGCGCTAGGCTTGGATTGGATGCAAGTGCAGCAGGGCGATGGTGTGGTAGCTGTCTTGTTGCGCATTCCTCTCTCCCAGCAGCGCACGGTGCTGATTGTGGACGATAATGAGGGGATCATCGCCCTGTTCAAACGCTATCTGCGCAATCAGCCTTTTGTGGTATGCGGGGCGCATAGTTACGGCGAGGTGCGCGAGGTGCTGGAACACGCGATTCCTGACGTGCTCATCTTGGATATTATGCTGCCCAACCAGGACGGGTGGGAGGTATTGGAGGCGCTGCGCCGAGAGGCACGCTTTGATCAGGTGCGTGTCATCATCTGCTCCATCATCAAAGACCCCCAACTGGCCCGCGCCCTGGGCGCGCATGCCTTCCTGCACAAGCCTGTGGACCGCGCTCAGTTGCTACAGGCCCTGGATCAGGTGCTTTCGTCTGCGGCATAATCGGGGCGGACAGCCGTGAAGATGGCATTGATCAAATCCACGACTGTGCCCGTTGAAAGCCCTGCGGAACGCGTGATGGTCAAATGCCCCCCGTGGTGACGGAGCGCCTCTGCCGCGTAAGACGTAGCGGTGACTGCGATAACGCGGGCGCAGTCGGTTACTGGAGCGGTGCGCAGGGCCGCCGCCACTTGAAAGCCATCCATATCGGGAAGCAGCAGGTCTAGCAGGATCAGATCGGGCTGGCGCTCCTGTGCCAGGCGCAACGCGTCGTTGCCTGTGTACGCGGCGAGGATGGTGCCCCGGAAGGCCAGCGAGCGCAACATCCGCGACATCAGGCTGACGAATCCCGGATCGTCGTCAACGATGAGCACCGTTTTGGGGGCAGCCGTAGATAGAACCGCCCGGCGGAGCGTCTCCGTAGACACGGGCTTGGTGAGGCAATCGTCAATGCCGGACGAGCGGGTCAGCCAACTGGGGCTGGGGATGGAGCAGCGCACGATGGGGATGCTGTGTCGCCTGGTCAGCTCGCCGATAGGCCCCACCCAACTATCCTGGGCCTGATCGGGTGGCCTGTTGACGATGACTCCCGCCGGGCGCTCCTGGAAGATCAGTTGCTCAACTTCGGCGGCATTGTGTGCCCAGATGGTGCGGCGGTCTTCGAGATATCTGCCGAGCATCTCGGTGATGCTGGGGTCGGGGTCCACGACGATCAGAGGTGCGGACGACTGCCTGTGTGGTGTCGGCCCCCCCACCTGGCGCAGTTCGGGCGTGTGGGGGGTCTTGCCGGGCAATGGGATACTGAAGTAGAAGGTGCTTCCCGCCCCGACGCTGCTTTCGGCCCATAGCCTGCCGCCATGTAGCTCTACGAACTGCCGGGAAAGCGCCAGGCCCAGCCCGGTTCCCCCGGCGCTTCGCAGGCCAGCCTCCCCCTGGTGAAACCGCTCGAAGAGCTTGTCGAGTTGCTCTGCCGGAATACCCACCCCGGTGTCATGGATGCTAACGGTGACAGCCTCCTCACCCGTGGCTACCTGGACGGAGATGCTCCCGCTCTCGGTGAACCGGATGGCGTTGTTGAGCAGGTTGAGTAGCACCTGGCGGACACGCGTGCGGTCGATGAACACCTGTGGGAGATCGTCGGGCGAGCGCATCTCATATTGCAGTCCCCGTTGCCGCATCAGCGGGGCAATGGTCTCCAGGGTTTCGGCGATGATGGGGCGCAGGGGCTGCATCTCGCGGAACATGGGAAGCCGGGTCGCGTCGATGCGAGACAGGTCGAGGATGTCCCCCACCAGGCTTTGCAGATGCTGGGCAGCGCGGTATAGCTCTCCCAGATCGCTGACCAGCTCGGGAGTCCAGGTCACGCCCTCGTAGCCGTCGGGGTCCAGGTACATCATCTGGGCGAACCCGACTACCAGATTCAAGGGCGTGCGCAGCTCGTGGCTGACGTTGGCGACGAATTGCTCCTTGAGGCTGCGGGCTTCTTCGGCTTCTTGCCGTGCTATCAGCAGCTCGCGGTTCACCAGTTGCAGGCGCTCCGTCGTCTCGTTCAGGGCTTTCAGCGCCCGATTCAGCTCCCCCTGATGGTTGCGCAACTGCGCCAGCAACTGGGCGGCCCGCTGTTGCGCATGCCGCGACCAGGCCAAGGCCCGGTAGAACCCGCGCAAGGGCAGCCAGGCCAGCCCGGTGATTGCCCACAAAAACACAATCGTAGGCAGGAACAAAGGGCTGGTGCGATAGAACGCGAGGAGGGCCACGCTGTTCAGCAGGACCGCTACCAGGCCGGAGATCGGCCCCAAGGCAAAGTTGGCGACCACGATCAGTGCGCCGTAGAATGCCACCGCGGGGCCTTGCATCGTCCGCAAGGCCCCGACAAAGCTGATGGTAGGCCCGACGACGAGGACGATTTGGGAGATCAGCGGGCGCCGCTCGCGCAGGTAGAAGGCAATGATCCCCTGTATCAGCAGAAAGAAGAACACCGAAAAGGGCCCCACCCACGTCCGGGTATAGTCGGGGGGCACGAGCATGGTGGTGAAAAAGCCGGTGAGCAGTAGCACGACGCTGAGGATGGAGGTCAGTTCGCGGCGCAGTAGGGCGACCTCTTGCTGATCGTCCTGGTCGTCGGCTTGAGGAACATAGGCGTCTGTGATCATTGGGGTAACCCCCTGCGTGCTTTCGGGAATCACGCTGTACGGCAATAGCAGATGCTACGGCAATAGTCGGATAAGAGGATATATTGGCATTCTATACCAGGACAACGCGATAGGCAATGCGTAGGTGATTGCCCAAATATCGGGGAGAACGGGAAGCCCAAGCGCACTCTGCGCCACGATGGGGATTCTCCCAGTGGCTCGGGTACTTGGGCGTGCAAACCCACGCATCGTATGCCTCGGAGCGCGCCTCTATCAGTGCCATCAGTGGGACGAGCCTGTTATGCACTTTGGGCCACTGGTGGTAAGCTGAGGGCATGAACAGAAAAGCCTATCTCAGTGATGTAAGTGATGATGAGTGGGCCTTCGTGGCTCCCTACTTGACCTTGATGACCGAAGATGCGCCGCAACGAGAGCACTCCCTGCGCGAAGTGTTCAATGGCTTGCGCCACGTCGTGCCGCACCGGTACGTTCTTCAGTGCCGATACGATTCCCGTCACCATGGCGACCCCAGCCGACGGCCCCTCTTTGGGAACGCCCATCATCGTTGCCAGCACGGCTACATCGAAATTGCTCCGCCAATCGGCGGCAATCCCCAGCCCTTCATAGTGGGAGTGGATGTACTGGCCGGCGGCCTCGATGGACTCGCGCATGACCCGCTGGATGGATCCCAACGGCACAATGCGCCCGCTTCCCTTGGTGGCTTGCATCTCGAACCGCAGCAGCACACCCTGCTCCCCGGCCACTCCCAACCCTGTCACCTCTCCCACTAGAGGCTTGTCCGGGAGCGCCACCTGCTGCTTGCGCCCCGCTTCGTGCAAGATTGGCTTGACCTCACGCCCCGATTCAGTCAACCGTGCCGCGATCACTACCGGGTAATACTCCCCGGGCGCCATCGTGTGCAACTGGTTGCGGATGCGCTGACGCCCCTGGATGGCAGCAATGGTGAACTCGAACTCCCGCTGTTTGCGTTTGCGCCTGCCCATCGTCTCCCTCTGCGCCAGTATATAGAACAAATGTTGGGAGACAAATGGGACGAAAACCTAACGACAGGGCGGAAGGCGTCGGACAGTAGCAAGACTCACTGGAGGCTTTACGTCCAGAAGACGTTGCAGCGGGACCTCGGCCTTCCCTTGCGCACCACCCGATAGATACTATTCATTTGGGCGGGAATACATCGTTTTGCTCGCCGCCAATACATTGACAGAAATCAGCCGAGAGGCTATCCTCATGCATACTCACTCTTGACCAGAGCACCTACTGCAGACGAACGGGGGATGTCAATGGAGCAACACGCATGCCCGCATGCGCGAATGATAGAGCAACGTTTGGATCTGCTCTGCGAACTGGCCAGTGATTTGCCCGATGAGTATGCCACGCTGCGCACAGCTTTGGGTGATCTGGTTTTTAGCTGGAATGTCCTGCCCTGTCCCCTCGAAGCGCAGGGCATGCTCCAGGCGATGCTCGACCACAGCCACGCCCAGCTTGCCTATCTGGACTCCCAGTTCAACTTCTTGGCCGTGAACGCCGCCTACACGCAGGGATCTGGCTATACGAGAGACGAGCTCATTGGAAGGAATCACTTTGATGTCTTTCCCCATGCCGAAAATCAGGCGATTTTTGCGCAGGCGCGAGACTCGGGCGAGACGGTGACATTCACGGCCAGGCCTTTCGTCTTCCCGAATCGCCCTGACCTTGGCACTACGTACTGGGATTGGATCCTGGTGCCGATCAAGGACGCGAAGGGGGCCGTCTGTGGGTTGGTGTTATCCTTGACAGACGTTACCCCGCGCGAGGTAGCCAGGCAAGCCCTGGCAGAGAGCGAGCAGCGCTACAGGCTGCTAATGGATACGATGGCCGAGGGCCTGGCCTCGCTGGATTTGAACGGGTCAATTACCTTCGTGAACGACGAATTTTGCCGGATGCTGGGATATTCTCGCGATGAGTTGATAGGCCGTCACCATCTGAAGGTCGTCCACCCGCAACAGCACCAACGGCACAAGGACGCATTGGCTGCGCGGACAAACGGACAGCCTGGTTCTTTCGAGACAATGCTCACATGCCGAGATGGCTCCAGCTTGCCCGTAATTCAAGCCGGGCGTCCTTTGCGCGACCGTGAGGGGAACGTCTGTGGCACTCTTGCAGCGTTCACCGATATCTCTGATCGCAGAGCGGCCGAACTGGCCCTAAGCGCGGAACGAGACTTTGTCTCGGCTGTTCTCGATACGGCCAATGCACTGGTCGTCGTTCTCGATACACAAGGGCGCATTATGCGCTTTAACCGGGCCTGTGAGAAACTGACGGGATATGCGTTCCATGAGGTGCGGGGGGAACTCTTTTGGGATCTGTTTCTGACCCCAGAAGAGATGGAAGAGACGAAAGCCACCTTTGAATACTTGCGGGCAGGCCACTTCCCCAACCAGCGAGAGAATTACTGGGTGGCGAGGGATGGCACCCGGCGGCTCATTGCCTGGTCGAACACCGCTATCCTCGATGCTGAGGGTGCTGTACAGCACATCGTCTCGACCGGTATTGACGTGACGGAAGCCAGGTTGGCGGAAGAGGCGGTGCAGAGTGTAGCCAGATTCCCGAGCGAGAACCCACAGCCGGTGCTGAGAGTCTCCCGGGAGGGCGTGATCCTGTACGCCAACGAAGCCAGTCGAGGGCTCCTGGCTATGTGGGCGACCCAGGTGGGACGCCTTTTGCCGGACGAATGGTGTGATCTGGCGATGGATGTTTTGAGAAACAGCGGACCGTGTACAATCGAGATGCTGTGCGGGGAGATCGTGTACTCGGTGGATATCGTGCCTGTTGCTGGTGGGAGCTATGTCAACTTGTATGCCAGCGACATTACCCCTCAGGCCAAGGCGCAAGCAGCGTTACAGGTGGCGCACGACGAACTGGAGGAGCGCGTCCAGGAGCGCACGCGCGAACTGGAAGCTGCCAATCAATCGCTTGAAGCTCTGAGCCAGAGCGACCGGCGCCAACGCCTGGCGGCTGAGGGGTTGCTCGAAACGACACTGATTCTGAATAGTAGCCTCAACCTCGACCAAGTTCTCGACCGTATCCTGGCCCAGACCCAGCGCACTGTTCTCTGTGCCGCAGTGGCGGTGATACCTATGGCGGAGGAGCCCACGCACATCGCCCGACAGCATGGACTCGCGAAGTCTTTCCAGAACGGTGAAATATTGAGTGCATTTCTGTTCAAGGAGACGTTGCACGACGTGGATGCGGCGAACGAACACCGGAGCGCAGTGGTTATCACCGATACGTTGGGAGAGCGAAACGTGCTGTTGCCCGCCGGGTTGGAATGGGTGCGCTCCTATGTCGCCATTCCCTTGCAAGTGGAGCAGGCGATGATCGGTACTCTGTGTGCTTTCAGCGACCAACCCGATTTCTTTGGCCAAGAGACCCTTCACCTGCTGGAGGGGTTTGCGGCCCATGCTGCCACCGCCATCCATAATGCGGAGCTATACGAGGCCGCCGTACACGCCCAGAGCACCGCGGAGAGCCTGGCAGCCGCTAGTGTGGGGTTCACCCAGACGCTTGATTTGGAATCCGTGATGAACACGCTTTTGGACTATCTACACCGGCTGATCCCATACGATGGCGCCACCGTTGCGTTGAGGTGGGATAGCAGTCGCCTTGTGGTGCGCGCGGCACGCGGTAAGGCATGCCCGATGGGTGAAGCGGCGATTATTGACGTGGAGACGAACCCACAGATTCGCGCGCTATTAGAGACGCCAAGGGCAATCTTGATAAGTGACACATGCGTACATCCAGAGTGGAAGTGCCATGACGGCGCGAGCAACGGCATCAGTTGGTTAGGGGTACCCATGATCGCCAATGACCAAGTTATCGGCATATGCGACCTGTGTCGGGTCGAGGGGAAGCCTTTCACCCCAGAGCAGGCCCGGGTGGTGGAGGCGTTGGTCGGCCAGGCAGCGGTCGCGATCCAAAATGCATGGCTCTTTGGCCAGGTGCGCGCGGGACAGGACCGCTTGCAGGCTCTCTCTCGTCGTCTGGTGGAGGTGCAAGAGGACGAGCGGCGTTACATCGCTCGGGAGCTTCATGATGAAGCAGCCCAGGCCCTCACTTCGGTGCAGATGGGCTTGAGCCTACTGGAACGCCAGGTGGAGCATGCCGCGCCGGTACGTTCCAGACTGAACGACCTGAATCGCGCTCTGGATGGGGTTCTGGAGAACCTGAGTCGGCTGATTAATCATCTGCGTCCGGCTAGCCTTGATCATTTGGGACTGGCTCCCGCCCTCCGGCAGTATATCAAGGGGATCAGTGAGCAGCATCAAATCACCGTGGCTTATGAGACATTGGGGTTATATGAGCGTCTGGCACCGGATGTAGAGGCGGCCATCTATCGCATTGTCCAGGAGGCACTGGGCAACGTGGTGCGCCACGCGCACGCCACCCGCGTGGATGTGCTTTTGGAACGGCGCGGTGACAAGCTGATCGTGCTCGTCGAAGACAATGGCATTGGCCTCGACCTGTTGGCCGTCGAAGACAGTCGCAGCCTGGGCCTGGCCGGCATGCGCGAGCGTGCCGAGATGCTCGGCGGCACTTTTGTTGTGGAGAGTGCTCCTGGTGCGGGCACGACCGTCTTGGTGGAGGTACCCTATGGGGATTCGGATACTCATCGCTGATGATCACGGTGTAGTGCGGGCGGGTCTGCGCGCCCTTTTGAGCACCGAACGCGACCTGGTTGTGGTGGGCGAAGCGGCAGATGGGGGCGAGGCCATCCGTATGGCCGAGGAGTTACGCCCTGACGTCGTGTTGATGGATGTCAGTATGCCCGGCGAGGGCGGCATTGACATCACACGCCGTCTAATCGCGCTGCATCTCGGCGTCCGCGTGCTCATCCTCACCATTCACGAGGACGAAAGCCTGCTGCACGAAGCCATCCGGGTGGGAGCCGCAGGCTATATCCTCAAGCGGGCGGTCGAGCAGGAGCTAATGAGCGCCATTCGAGCCGTCGCTCGCGGCGAGATATACGTTCATCCCGCTATGACCCGGGCTTTGCTCGCAGGAATCGAGCGTCCAATATTACCAGAAAACGTTGCGCCTGAGGCGCTCACTCCCCGGGAGACAGATGTCCTTCGCCTGGTAGCCGAGGGCTATACCAATCGCCAGATTGCCGAGAAGCTGACGCTCAGTGTGCGCACGGTCGAGAGTCACCGGGCCAACCTGATGGCCAAGCTACAGCTACACAGCCGGGTGGAACTGATGCGCTATGCTGCTAACCACGGCTTGCTCGACCTGAGAACCAACTGATGCCACGGTATGAGGGCGTAACGTCTTCTACGTAGTTTATACGTAGCCCCGAGTACCCTCCTCCGTAGTTATTCCGCGAGTATTCCCACCAAACTTCCGTGAGATCTACGCTTCTCAGATGACCCTTGAGGGTGTAGATTGGGACTGGAAGTGATTCCCCGCGCCTTCCGCTAGGCTACCCAGATTTCAAACTTGCAGGGCTTGGGGGAGTTAGCCATCCCCTCTAAATCAGCATAGTGGGGCAGCGCACTCAAGATATGCCCATTCGTCTAAACTGATCGTACGATGAAACCCACATGCCTGAAGGGTACGTCCATGTAGATCCCATTTTGCGATCAGTTTAGACTTCCCGGGCCCATGGCGCCACGGGCCTAGAGAATCGGTGCTAATGACCAGAGACCGTATTCTGAGTGAGTGAGGAATATGAATCACCTGGAACTGGTCGTGGAGACGATGAAGCTAACACTGCAAGCACTGGCCACTAAACACCCAGATTGGCTGCTGACGATTAGCCTGCCTTACTGGTATGACCGCTATGACCAGCAACTGGCCAAAAGTTGCCTACCAATCACCAAAGAGCAGCGGGATACCCAGATGCGCGCGCTGGGGGTCGATATCTGCTATCTTCTTGATGCCATTGGGCAGGCAAATTTGCCCGATCTGGCTTCGCTCCCAGAGGTGCGCGCATTGCAGCGGATATGGCAGAAGGAATATGGGCCTTGTAGCGACGATGTCTGGCGACGAGAAGATGCCAAGTAGGCGGTATCGGCTCGGGTAGTCTGCGCGGGACACCAAATTAATAAACCCACTGCACACCCATCACACTCTTACATCCCTCACCAACACCCTCTATATAGGCTGTATTACGGATAATCCAGACAATTTCCCGCTGATCCACGAGATCAGGTATCTGCCGTATGCTGGCGTTTATGCCAGTTCACCGGTGCAAAGCATTGCCACCTCGCATGGCCGAGAGCCTGTAACGATACTCTATCCATAGTTGGCCGCAGAGTAGGGGGCAATGGCTTTTCTCGGAAGCTGTTGGCAGTAACTGCCTTTAGCATCAAACAGATGTCACACAAGATGGCGAACAATCCACTGAAGCATATATGTGACGAGAAGGAGGCGACACACAACAAGATCATTCCCATCGAACCAGGTGGCCCGTGCAACAGAATGCCAGCCTGGAGACTGTTCTCGCCAGCCATCGTGTTGGCGGCCAGGTTGTTCGGCACCGGCTTTCGCCTCGAACACGGCCGAATCGAGTACAAATAAAAGGAGAACCAATGCTCGCTCACAGGATTTCCGCCAAAATACTTTTGATCCTCATCGTCATTTCCATTCTGTTGGGTACAGGCGGCCCAGCGCTATCTCAGGGGCCAGATGACACCAAGACCCCCCCGGGTCAGGTCAAGAAAGAAAAAATCACTCCTGCCGATCGCCAAGCCGCGGCCGAGCGTGCGGCAGCAGCCGGCTTTACGTTGGAAACAATGGCTATGGCGGACATGGCCATGCCCGGCACGGCGCCGCGCTACTTCAGCCACCCGAACTATGCTAACAGCCCGCTGCCGGGCAATATCGTGGCTGAGTGGAACGCTATTGCTCAGGAAATTGTCCAGCCGACGCCGATGCCGGGGATGCCAATGCCCATGTCGTCGGTATCCATGTCAGCAGCGTTTGTTTACCTGTCCTACGTCCAGGCGGCAGTTTACAACGCGCTGGCTGCTATCGAGGGCGGGTACGCCCCGTATAACTCGACGTTGACAGCGAGTCCGGACGCCTCGCGAGATGCCGCGGTGGCAGCGGCTGCGTATGGCGTGCTGAAGCACTACTTCCCGATGGACTCGACGCTGGATGGAAAATATGCCGACTCGCTCGCCGTGATCCCGGATAGCAACGCCAAGGCCGACGGAATCGCCATCGGTGAGGCCGCTGCCGCCGAGATTATCGCGCTACGGGCGGGTGATGTGCTCAGCGGTGACGGCGGGTACGTCCTGCCGGCCCCAGGACCGGGCGTCTGGGAGCCGACGATGGTACTGCCTGATGGCACCCTCGCGCCCCCCATGGACCCCTGGATGGCTGTCCTGACTCCGTTTTTGCGCAACACGGCATCCGAGTTGCGCCCCTTGCCTCCGCCAGCCCTCACCAGCGATGTGTATACGGCGGACCTGAACGAGGTCAAGGAGATTGGCGGGGCGATGAGCACGACCCGCACGGCAGAACAGACAGAGGTCGCGCAGTTCTGGACGACCAACATGGTTATCCAGACCAACGCTGCCTATCGGCAGGTTGTGGAGAGCCGCGGCCTGGGGCTGCTCGAGACAGCCCGCCTGATGGCGATGGGCAACATGGCTGCTACTGATAGCCTGATCGCTACTTTTGATGCCAAGTACACCTACAACTTCTGGCGGCCGGTAACAGCGATCCAGCGAGCCGACACGGACGGGAACGACGCGACCGTAGCCGATCCTACGTGGACGCCTGCGGTGATGACGCCAAACTTCCCCGAGTACGTGGCGGGGCATGGCTCCTTTGTTTCGGCCCAGGCCGAAGTCTACACTCACTTCTTCGGTCCCCAGATCGAGATCGACCTGGATAGCAGCGTTACGGGCACGACCCGGCACTATGCTACCGCAGATGATATGAGAACCGAGGTTGTGAATGCCAGAACCTGGGGCGGGCTCCACTTCCGCAATTCCAGCGAGTTGGCGGTAGCCCTTGGGCAGCAAATCGTGACGGATGCCCTTGCGAGCTATTTCGCACCCGCGCCGGATCTCAGCGCACATGTCATGTTCTCAGGCGGCATCCGCAAATTTGTGGATGGGCTGCCTGGCCTCGGCCCCGAGAACGCCAACAACCTGGGCCAGTACATTCCGGTGGCCATCCCGGATACGACCACGTATCCCGACGCGGACTATTACGAGATCGCCGTAGTGCAATATCGAGAGCAGATGCACTCGGACCTGCCGCCGACCTTGCTGCGCGGCTATGTGCAGCTCTCGACCCCCGTGGTCCCGGGCGAGCAAGCCCCACTGAGCAATGCGCTCCTGGATGGGACGTCGGTCCCCATTGACGGGTATACCGGCGTGACGCCGCCCCACTACCTTGGTCCGACGATTGTGGCTACCAAAGATCGGCCCGTCAGGATCAAGTTCTATAACCTGCTGCCTACCGGAGTAGACGGCAACCTGTTCCTCCCGGTTGACACCACGGTCATGGGCTCCGGCATGGGACCCAACATGACTAGCATGGAAGAGATGGATCCACAGAACCCCATGTGCGGACAGCTTGATCCGGTCACTGGCAAGTATATCGACTGCTATACCGAGAACCGCGCCATCGTGCATCTGCACGGCGGTATCTCGCCGTGGATCAGCGACGGCACGCCGCATCAGTGGGTCACGCCGGCGAACGAGAACACGTCTTACCCACAGGGGGTCAGCGTGGTGCCGGTCCCGGACATGGACGACTCGGGCGACCCTAACGATGGGATCATGACCTTCTACTACACCAACCAGCAGAGCGCCCGGTTGATGTTCTATCACGACCATGCCTGGGGCATCACCCGCTTGAACGTCTACGCGGGAATGGCTGCTCCCTATATCATCACCGATGAGACCGAGCAGTCGCTGCTCGACCAGGGACTCATCCCCGGCGCAGACAGCACGATCCCGTTAGTCATCCAGGACAAGACCTTTGTGCCCAGCGAGGCTCAGCTCGCCATATCCGACGAGACCTGGGATATCAGCCGTTGGGGCGGCCCGGGCAACCTGTGGATGCCGCACGTCTACTCGCCAGCCCAGAACCCGGGCGACGTCGAGGGCGTGAACCAGTTTGGCCGCTGGATGTATGGCCCCTGGTTCTGGCCGCCGACAAACAATGTTGAGTATGGGCCGATCCCGAACCCCTACTATGATCCGAACTGCGACCCGAACACCGGATGGTGTGAGCCGGAAATGATGCCGGGCACGCCCTTTAACTCGATGGGCATGGAAGCCTTTATGGACACGCCCATCGTCAACGGTACGGCCTACCCGACCGTGACGTTGGACCCCAAGGCCTATCGCTTCCGCATCCTGAACGCGGCCAACGACCGCTTCTTCAACCTGTCGCTCTACGAGGCCGATCCGAGCGGGACCGAAGTGGCTCTGAATGCGGACGAAGTGGCGGCGGCGAAAGATGACCCGTTCGTCGTCTTCCCGACGCCCGACGAGGCGATCAGCCCCAAGGGGCCAGCCTGGGTCCAGATCGGCACGGAGGGCGGCTTCTTGCCCACTCTGGTGACCATCCCGGCCCAGCCGATCACCTGGGTGAACGACCCGACGGTGTTTAACGCCGGGAACGTGGACCAGCATTCGCTGCTGATCGCCCCGGCTGAGCGCGCGGATGTGATCGTCGACTTGTCCGCGTTTGCTGGCAAGACGCTGATCCTGTACAACGATGCGCCTGCCGCCTTCCCGGCGCGCGACCCGCGCTATGACTACTATACCGACTCGGCAGACTTGACCGATACGGGCGGTGTGCCGCCGGTTCAGCCCGGCTACGGCCCCAACACCCGCACGGTGATGCAGATCAAGATCGCGGACATAGCCCCGGCCCCGGCCTATGATGTGGCTGCGCTGGAAAACGCCTTCCTGGCGACGAGCCTGGGCGGGCAAGGCGTGTTCGAGTTGGGGCAGCACCCGATCATCGTCGGGCAGGGCGCCTACAACTCTGCCTATGGCACCTCGTTCCAGGACGGCGGCCCGTTGGCGGGCCTGGTGCAAATCTTTGAGACGTCCAAGACCTTTGCCACCCTCTCGGGGAATGTCCTGACCATGCCCCTCCAACCCAAGCAGATCCAGGACGAGATGGGCGAAGCCTTTGAGCAGGCCTATGGGCGCATGAGCGGCAATCTGGGCGTGGAATCGCCGAACCCGCAGGCGGGGCAGCAGAACATGATCCTATACTCGTATGTCAGCCCGCCTAGCGAGGTGCTCGACGCCATCGAGTTGCCAGCAGGCGTCAACCTGGAACCCATCGCCTCGGCGGACGATGGCTCACAAATCTGGAAGATCACGCACAATGGGGTGGACACGCACCCGATCCACTTCCACCTGTACGATGTGCAGTTGATCAACCGCGTCGGCTGGGATGGGATCATCCGCAAGCCCGATGCGAACGAGCTGGGCTGGAAGGATACCGTGCGGGTCAGCCCGCTGGAGGACACCATCGTGGCCCTGCGGCCGCTGATCCCCCAGGTTCCCTGGGACTTGCCCAACAGCGTGCGCCTGCTCGACCCGTCTATGCCTGATGGCGTCTACCTGGCCAACTCGACCCAGGCCGAGGCGGCGGGGTTGGTTCCGCTGGCCTTTGACCCCACCGGCGAGCCGATCGACGTCATCAACCACCTGGTCAACTTTGGTTGGGAGTATGTGTGGCACTGCCATATCCTCAGCCACGAAGAGATGGACATGATGCGCCCGCAGGTAGTGGGTGTGGCGCCGCGCGTGCCCTCTGACCTCGTGGCGATCCGGACGGGAAATGGGCGGAACCGCCAAGTTGTCCTGACCTGGAACGACAACTCGCTGAACGAGACGGCTTTCAGAATTCAGCGAGCGCTGACGGCAGACGGGCCGTGGGCTGACCTGATCACAATGGATAGCACAACCGGACCGACCACGGGACCGGCGACCTATACCGATCCCATCGGCAACACGAACCAGGTCTTTTACTACAGGGTGCAGGCCATCAACGTCGTCGGTGACACGTGGGATTACTCTGATCCCAACCTGAACGAGGGCGCTGCTTTCCCCACCAAGACTATCGAGTCCGATTTTACGGCTGTAGCGACCTTTGGAGAACCTGCGGCGAGCACGCCAGCGGCACCCAGTGCTCTGACGGCCGTGTTGCAGGCGGGACCGCAAATCCTGCTGACGTGGACCGACAACGCCACCAACGAGACCGGCTTTGTGATCGAGCGCGCGGTGGACGGTGGCGCCTTCACGGTGCTGGCCCAGGTGGGGCCCAGGAACAACACCGGCAGCGTCAGCTACACGGATACGGCGGTGGTGGCTGGCAGCAGCTATGCCTATCGGGTGGCGGCGGTGAATGGGGCCGGACTCTCGCCTTACTCCAACACGATCATCATCGCCCTGACCGCCCCGGCAGCCCCGTCCAACCTGACGGCGGGTGCACGACGCCAGGGCGGTAACGCCAGGGTCACGCTGACCTGGGTGGACAACGCCAATAATGAGGCTGGCTTTACGATCGAACGGGCCACCGATGCGAACTTTGCTATTGGTCGGGTGGCTACCACGGTGGCGGCGAACAGCACCACCTACGATACCGGAAACCTGAACCGCAACACTGCCTACTACTTTAGAATCCGGGCGTTCAATGATGCTGGTGTATCCGCCTGGGTAAATGCCACTCCATTCCCCATCGTTACCCCGTAATACACACACGCTGGGAGGGACCGATCCTTCCCTCCCAGCCATCCGATGGCTCTCGAAAGAAATATCCAAAAAAAATGGAAGGATGGAAATGAATGTCAATAAATGGGCCCGGCGCGAATTTGTGCGGGGGCTCGGTCTCAGTGTGGCCTGGCTTCTGGCTGGCAGCGCGCATCTGCTCACCCTACCCGCCCGCTCTAGCGCCGCCGAGGCTGCAACACAAGCCACGGCAGCCCAAATGGACGAGTTTGTGCCCGACGCCGAGATTGCCCTCACCGCATCCGAGAAATGGGTGCAAATCCTGTCAGGCGCGCAGACGCGCGTCTGGGGGTACGAGGGCGAGTTGTTGCGTGGCTCCGGGGTAACGGTGGAGAATCTGCCCGATAGCTACCTCGGTCCGATCTTGCGCGTGCGGAGCGGCACCAAACTGCGCGTCACGTTTCACAACCACCTGCCCGAAGACAGCGTCGTGCATCCGCATGGGCTGCACGTGCCTGAATCGTTCGACGGACACCCCATGCAGGCCATTGGCCCCGGCGAGAGCAAAACCTACGACGTGCAGATCATCGACCCGGCTTGCCCGGCGTGGTTTCATCCGCACCCGCACATGCGAACTGCCGAGCAGGTAGCGCTGGGTCTAGCGGGGCTGTTCTACGTGACCGACCCGCAAGAGGAGCAGACCGTGCCGGGCGCTTCCACAGGGGCCAACGACCTCCCCGTCGTCATCCAGGACCGCAGCTTTGATAGCAGTAACCAGATCCTATACAACCCGAATCAGATGTGGGGCTACTTGGGGGACCGCATTCTGGTGAATGGGAAGCCGAATACCACCTTTTCGCTGGAGCCACGGGGCTATCGGCTCCGCATCCTCAATGGCTCTAATGCCCGTACCTACAAGCTAGCCTGGAGTAGCGGCATGCCTCTGCAGGTTATCGGCACGGATGGCGGGCTGCTGCCACAGGTGGCATCAAGAAGCTATGTGGTCCTTTCGCCGGGCGAACGGGTTGATGTGTGGGCCGATCTGAGCAAGCTGGCGGGCAACCAGGTGGTTCTACGCAGCCTGTCCTTCGACTCCGGCGGGGGAATGGGTGGCGGTGGCGGCATGGGCTCTGGCATGCCTAACGGCGCGCCATTCGACATCCTGACGGTCAACGTGAGCCGAAGGGCCAAGACAGCCCCGGCCCTGGGTCCTCTGCCGCCCCTTTCGGAGGCCTATGACGCGTCCAACGTGCCCAACCATGCCAACCCGCGCTCGTTTGTGCTCAACATGCAGCAGATGGTGTGGACCATTAACGGTCGCGTGTTTGAGATGATGGAGGCGGCGGAAGACGAGATTGTGTGGCTCGGTGAGACCATGGCCTGGGAATGGGTCAACAACACCCCCATTCCCCATCCGATGCACATGCACACCGTCCAGTTCCAGGTGTTGCAGCGGACCACAACCTCGGTGGCGAGCAGTTACGGCACGGTAAATCAGGGTTTTGTCGATAGCGGCTGGAAAGATACCGTGCTGGTCTGGCCCGGCGAGCGGGTCAAGGTGGCCATGAAGTTTGGGCCATATGCCGGGATGTATATGTATCACTGCCACATTCTGGAACACGAGGATATGACCATGATGCGGAACTATATGATCATGGACCCGATGATGCCGCACATGTAACGTTCGACCGAACGCGGGGAGACTCGCGTTCCCAACGAGTGCCCTTCCTTTTGCGGGCCCCCGGTCTCCGCCATGCCGCGACTGCCCCCGTCCTGGGCACGATCCGGCCGAGGCGGATTGGCTCGCGGGCCTACTTTGGGCTAGGTGCGACCGGCTCGTTTCACGGCAATCGTCGACACTGCGCTTGCTCGCAGCAATACCGCTATCCTGGGCGACGGCACCCGAACTCCCTAATGTCGCCTATCACCGTGAACGGGTGTACTTTGGAATCGGGGTTATTGAGCCTTGGAAGCAAAAGAACACTCGAGGATAGTTTATCACGAGTCAGTTGGAGGAAGTGATGGGATCGGGAAGGCCAGTCAGGACTGCCATACCGGTATGATCGGCCAGCTCGGCTCGTCCGATTGCTACCATTCCCCGTTGATGGTGACGTGGCTGTTCCTTAGCAGTTTGGGTTGCGACGTGTCGTTATCTCAATATGCTGCCATTCCGTTACAAAGGGTACCCTGAAGTCCCTCACGCGCCTCGCGCCTCGGCTGGGAGGGTCGCCAGTGTCGGTTGGCCCCCTGTTCGCCGCTCCATCGACGTAGGGTCGAAGCACCAGTGGGCTGGTCATCGCCAACTCGGTTGGGGCTGTCGTTTCTGCCGCGTTGTCACCTGTCCATCTGTCTTGGCCGCCGACCATCTACCGACGTCATCACTGGCATATCCGCAAACCGCCATTCCGCCTCACCCGTCTTTCTCCTTTCTCCCTTGATACGGCACATGCAGGCTCCGCGCGGCTCGCTTCTTGGCAGATTCCCCGCGTCGGTCGTAACGTCGGGTCGTCTCGATGGATTCGTGCCCGGCCATGTTGGCCACCGTGGCAATGTCGACTCCCGCATCCAGCAGGTCCGAGACAAAGGACCGCCGCAGATCGTGTGGGGTGCAGCGCTCGATGCCCGCCATCTCGGCCCGCTTCTGGAGCACGTCCCGGATAGCCTGGCCCGGATGGCTGCCACGTGCTCGTACCGCAGTTGAGCCCAGGGCATGCTCTCCAGTTCGAACCCGGCCATCTCCGCCACCTTCTCCAGCGTCGCCTGCATGGTCCGGCGTCCGCTTCCCCGCAGCCCGAGTCCCACAGACACAGGATGATGGCCCGATCGCGGGTTCCGACCTTGGTTTTGGGATCACAGGCAGCCAGCAGGGCCTTGACCTGTTCGATGGTCACCGGCTGGAGCTGCTCATCGGGGACCTTGGGAGCTTTGATCCGTGCCATGGGGTTGCGGGAGATGGCTTCCTCCTGGGCCAGCCACGTGAAAAAGGCTTTGGCCGCCCGATAGAAACCATGCACGCCACCAGGATTGTGGCCTGTCTCCTGAAGATGCACAAACCACAGGCGCAGGTGAGCCGAGGTGACCAGTTCAGCCTGAGGGAGCCCCATTCGCTCCAGGAAGGAGACCAGGGGATACAGCTTCTGGGAGTAGAACCGGATGGTTCCCGAGGCGAGGTTGCGAGCCTGGACGTCCAGCAGGAATGACTGCACATCCAGGGCGAGCGCAGGCGCAGATGACAGATGAAAAATCCGCTGGGTGTCGATTTGGGGGTTCATGGCCTTCCTCCGGTAGGGAGAAGACCACAAGGGGTAGTAGGTAAACAGAGTAAAACCACTACATCTAGTAGGTAGGGCGGGTGGGAGTCGAACCCACACGGGGTTTCCCCCAGTGGATTTTAAGTCCCAAACAGATTCAACCGAAAATTTGCCTACAAAACAGCATCTGAATCAGCCTATACTACAAAATACCGCGCTAACTGTAACAACTAGGTTGGATTGATTTTGTTGAATCCGCAACGCCTTTTTACCACGAGGATTCGGGGCTGTCAAGAGCAAGCGATACGCTACAATAGGGTCAAGCAAAAAAATAGCAGAGCCACATTTCTGGTTCTGATGCTAGGACGAACCCACGCTGTGGTACCGTAAGAAGGCGCTGCGGATTATCGGGATCATCCTCGATCCGTTCCCGTAGACGACCCACTAGTTGCCACTCTCTTGCGCATGAGCGCTGATGGAGAGCCCGCGAGTCGTCCAGATGGCCCTATGTCCTTTGGGGATCGCTACAACGTAGACACGATGCTCATTGCGTATCAGCGCTACAGCCTTCTGGGCGTCCAAGTTTACTATTTCTGGCGTCAAGTCGAACAGCACGAGCCGCTCGATGGAACTGGGTACAGCGGCGACCAAGTCCTGGTTAGCCGACGCGATGGTGTTGGCGAGAGACTCTTGGGATTTGGGGAGCAACGGAATGTGTTCGATTCGGTATTCGGGTAGATAGAATTGCGGATAGCGCTCGCTGGTATAGACCAGTGTGTCCTCCACAGGAACGCTCTGCACGAGAGTTAGCCTATCCTGGTACTCCCCCATACGTTCGCGTAGTGAAGCATAGTTAGTGAATCGCCGATACTCCCTGCCGAAAGGGTACTCGGGCAGACACGTAAAGATGATGGTGTTCAGAATGAGTACAAGTGCCAGCAGAGCCCAACCAGCTTTGCTGCATTGCCTGGACAGAGCCATGAGGCGCACCAGACCAAGGGCCGCCAGTAGGCAAAGTGGCGGCAGACAGACCATGATCGTACCCAAGTTTCCGGGCCAGATCAAGAGATAGGTCAGCCAGGTGGGTAACAGCCATATCAGCAGGAACGCCAGACGGGAGATGTGGCCCTTGGGGGATTGTCTACATGCAGTGGCCAAGCCTGTGGGGACCAGCAAACAGGCAACCTCACCGAGGCCGGCCAATGTATACCGCGCAATCGTGATAATATTGTAAAGGAAGCGGGTCCAACGGATAGATCGTACAGCCCTGGATGTTGACCCGATTATAGGTACGACCCCGGTCATAAGCTGCCAGAACGTTCGCGGACCGCCACTCGCCATAACCGCCGGGACAAAGAATGTGCCTAAAACCAAGCCTGCGAGCAACAAGGTAGTTACACGAACCCAAAACGGGTATCTCCACAGACTATACAACATGAGCGGTATTAGGAAGGAAAAAGTCTGCAATCGGAAGGTCCCCGCCAGCCCTAGAGCAATCGCTGTGATCCAGGGCATCCAGGTTGCTCGCTGGCAGGCTGAACGATAGCATAACCAACCTACTAGTGCCGAGAAAGCCAGATCGGCGGTATAAGGAGCCGCTACCTCACCAAGGTACCAGTAGCTCGTGGAGAAGATCAGCAGACCGGCAGCCATGATGCCCACACGACGGTCGAACAACGCACAGCCCGCGAAGTAGACTGCCAGAACCCCCAGGGCGCTGGATACAGTACTCAGCCAGACCAATGCCGCGCGATGGTCTCCCAAAACCGCAAGAAATAGGCGGCCCAGGAGTATATAGAGGGGATATCCTGGTGGCTGGGGCTGGTGCAAACGCATATCAAAGTGATCGAGCGCCAGTGCATAGTTGACTGCGTCCGCGCCATCCAGGAGGCCAGCCTGGAAGGGTAGACGCGAGACGATCGTCACGACAACCAGCGCAGTAGTTATGAACCTATCAGGTACTCGGTGAGGGAATGGCAGGTCTTGGGTCGCCTTCATTGTCGATTCTCCGGCATCCCAGACGCATTAGGTGATCTGCTTTCTGGCACACGCTCTATTGAGGCTTGCACTATTTCATTGTCGATTCGGCGTCTACGGCCGGCGAGAGCGAGCCGTATGACGAAGAGAAACGCTTCGATGACGATGGGGGTACCCATTTTAGAGATTCCTACTCGGCGATCCTCAAAGATAATCGGGAATTCGGCGACTGCGAAGCCCTTGCGCTCGGCCAGATACACTAGACCGATCTGGAAAGCATAGCCAACTGGTCGCAGCCAAGACCAGGTGATAGCGGCAAGCAAGTCTCGTCGATAGCAGCGAAAGCCGCTGGTACAATCGCGTGTTTCAAGTCCCAGAAGAACCCGTGTGAACAAATTGCCACCTGAGCTGATGAGCCGACGGATGAGACCCCAGTTGGCCGTGCCTCCCCCACGTACATAGCGTGAACCGATGACAAGGTCAGCATCAGCAATGCGCTCTCTGAACGTTGGCAAGTAGCTCGGATGATGGGAGAAATCACAATCCATCTCGAGCAAGTATTGGTAGCCTTGGGCGAGACCCCATTGAAAGCCAGCGATGTAGGCAGGGCCCAAACCAAGCTTCCGCGCACGATGCAGAACATGCACCCCATTGTACATGCTGGACAGTTGGTCTGCGATGTCACCTGTCCCATCGGGCGAATTATCGTCGACGATGAGCAGGTCAAAGTCAGGATAGTTGTCCAGAACGTCACGAACCAGGGCCGCTATGTTTTCAGCCTCGTTAAAAGTTGGCATGATGATCAAGAACTCGGCTCGTTTCACGTCTTACCCCTGTATTGCTAAAAACAGGCTCCACTGGAAGCTGCTCTGCGAAAAGAGCCGACTATGGTGCCCGTCAGCGTCTCGAACCTTTCCATAATCGACGTTCAGCACGTCGAACGCCTAATCAACTGCCGTTTCGCGTTCACCAGGGAGGCGATAGATCCAAACATAATCCACTTCATTCAGCGTAACAACATATTCCGGCGTCAAATCGGCGAGGATGGTCTCCAATTCTGGGCTTTCCTGACGTTGCCTCTCCCGGATATACACCAAGACAACGTTCGCATCTTGAAGGTCGTACGTGCTGAATCGATTCTGCGTGATGGCACGTCCCTGGTAAAAGGGCGCAAGGAATTGGCCATACTTCGTCGCAACAGTATCCTTGCCGCTACTGATCTCATTAAGATAGTCGGCGGCAAGGCTAAGGCCCTCGCCAGAGCCGAGCATAAAGACCTCGGCTGCCTTGGAATGACCTCCGAAAAGCGGCTGATAATAGGTAATCTCGTAGGGATGAGTGTGGGCATAGGGCAACCAGTGCAGTAGAATCATTGCCACGCACCCAATGCTGAAGGAAATGGCGTCACCTGCTCGACCCATTAACCCCTTCCGCCGATTGCCAACCTGTTGGAGCCGTTGGACAGCTTCCAAGAGATAAATCCCAGCCACGATATCGATAAACAGGCAACTGGGCAGAATGTAGCGCTGTATCTGTTTGGCTGATATGCCCAGCACGAGCATAAAGGCGATGGCATAGAGGAGCAGGTATATGGCAAGAACATCCTCCGTAGTATGTGTACCACGAACCAGGCGGATCGAGAGTGCTATCAAGCATCCCCCCAGCATGAACAGGGTAAGGGGGGTCGATCGATATAACCAGGTGAGCGGGCAGAAAAGAAGCCCTGGTGTGCGCACGCGTCGGCCCATGAAGAACTGCTGTGGCTCATCCACAGGCAGATCGTCCTGAATCTCGGAAATGTACTGAAGAATCTCGGCGTTATTGCCATACATCGCGTCTATCTCGCGCTGTGCCAGGTTTGCGCCGTGGGGCTTGGTAACGCCCCATTCCAGGCCGATAGCGAGGCGCTCCAATGTCTCTGCGGGCTTGACCCACATGGCTGGCCAGGCGATGATAAAGACAAAAACAGCCGTTGCGCCCCACAGCACGCTATGAGCCAAGCTGCGCCGGAGCGTTAGTGCCAAGCGCGACCCGCTCAGCAGGCGCTTCATCATCTGAGGCTGCAAGAACAGGGTCAATATGGCGGCTGGTAGAAGTGTGGCCGCATTGATGTTGGTCAGGAGGGCCAGCCCTCCTAGCACTCCGGAGAAGATGATCCACCGAACTCCTTCAGACTTGACACAGGCAACGAGCAGCACGAGGTACGAAGCGACCAAGTAAGTTGCAGAGGCAGCATGGACGTGCAACATACGCGAGTTGGCCAGGTAGAACGGGTCAAGCGCCACTATGCAGGCGATGAGAAAGGCGCCCCACCGGGGGAACAGCTTGGTCAGAACTAGATACAGACAGCTGACGCCGACGGACGTCACCAGCACGACAGATAGCCGCGCGATCGGAATCCACGAGGCATTAGACAGGTCTACACCGAGTTTACTGGCCAATCCAAGGATCAGCCCAGTAATCCACATTGTGGTTACATTGGGGTGCACTTGCTGATAGGTATTCGCCAAATCGAACTTCAGCAGGGCCTGCCAGAAGGCAATCGAGCGCGAAAACCACAGCACTTCATCATCGGCCAGAAAGGCTCCCAGGCCCATCAGGCGAGGTACAAGCGCAATGACAAATATTAGGATCACCGTTAGCGAGCGCACCAATGGTCTTGAATACCAGGGCTGGGCTGTGCCTGGTACGCTCATCGTTTGGAGCCGGTTGCTGGAAAGGGTCATGGGATTCTCCCAACACTCAGGATAGGTGGCCTGGCAGCGCGAACGTCAGGCTCTTCATCATGCCCCGATGAGGTTTACGATGCGCTCAGCAGCCATCGTTGCCCCTCGATAAAACTCGAGTGTGCGTCGCAAATCATCAGCCTGCGTACGGAAAGCTTTCTCGTTCAGTACCCGTGTCACGGCCAGATTGAGACTCAGTCCATCGAGCGTTGGCGTGAATGATCGCAAGTAAGTACAGTCGCCACCCGGCCAGCGCACAACGACAGGCTGATAAGGGCCTTCGCTGTATGGGCGCACGAGACAGGCGCCTTGCGCTTCCAGCCGATGTCCGTTGGCCTCCTGTTCGGTGTGGAATGGGATCACTACGCTCGGCAGCCCTTGCTGTACTACCTCCATCATCGTGCCATAGCCGCCATGAAATACGACCGCATCAGCCCGCGCCATCATCTGAGGTCCCGGTAGCCAAGGGAAAGCATGGATGTTCTCCCCTATTTGACTGTGCCTGGCCACCTTCTTACCGCCGAGCGAGATAACTACCTGCCAGTCCGTTGCTTCAAACGCCGCCCTCCAGAGTGGCAGCAAGTCCAGGTCTCGTACAGCATCAGATCCACCACCCATAGTCACATAGACCAAGGGTTTGTCCTGTGGCAGTTGATCTATCTGCTCGGGTAGATGCACATCAACACGCTGTACCGCACGCACCATGGGGCCGCAGTACGCCGTTCGTGCGACGCCAGGTGGCAAAGGGTCCAGCCTTGGCGTGCTGGGCACTAGCAACAAATCGCCGTCTAGCAGGTCCTCGGCATATCGGAGAGGCGGCATGCGCAATTCTTGCAGCAGAGGGCCAAAGACGGGCCGGACATCCGGAGGTCGCAGTGCAGCGGGCACTTCACGCCACCAAGCGAGGTGAGGCCTGGCCGGATGCATAATGGAACGAATGATCTGCACAACTGGCAGGCCAGCACGTCGGCCGACGAGGCGGGTAAGCAACCAGACATCCCCGATCAATACGTCGGGCCGAAACTCGCCGACCACCTTCATCTCCCAATCAAGCTCAGATCGCACCACCTCCGGGGTAATCCACCCGTCGCGCAGCACCTGAAAGCTGACGTCTGAGAAAAAAGTATAGGCTGGTTGTGGCCGAGCGAGCCGCATCACGTCGCGAAGCCAACTAGAAAGGTATCCCCGCAGTGTGCGCGTGGTGCGACTGAAGACAGGCCAGCCAGCCGCAGACACGCGCGCGGCATGATGCGCACCCAGCACAAAACCCGTCTCCCAGCCATGTTCCCGCAATGCTTCAGCAAGCGCCAGGCAGCGCCCCACATGTCCAAATCCGCCACCACGGTCGCTTGGGAACAGCAGCGCTCTCATCTGCTAACCCTCCAGCGGTCGGTCGCTAACCGCGACCCTGGTGTTGTCAGGCGCTCGCCGCTTGTGCAATCTATCCAACAAGGGCCGATAGCGCTTCTCTTTCAGCTCGCCCAACAACAATAGGAACGCCACATAGAGTAGTAGCCAAACGATAACGTGGACGTACAACGATATGGGGATCTGAGCGCTCAGCAGCCATGCAGCGAGCGAAGCCACTACGGGCCGCCAGAATAGTCGCAGAATATTGGTTCGTCGCCCGAAATACAGCCTGGATAGCAGGATCCTGATCACAAATCCAAGGAAGGAAGAGATCACCAGGGAGTAGGAGGCACCGTCATAGCCGAAACGTGGTATCAACCACAGGTCACAGCCGATTTTGATTGCGAGGATCAGAGCCCCTAACAGGATGAGGGATTTCACCTGGCCCTCATCAGCCATGATGGCCGTGCCCACCGGCCCCCCTAGGATACCAAACAGGAACGCAATACTTCTGAGGCGTAGCGCCATAGCGCCCACAACGTAGCTTGCACCAAAGACTTGGTGCAATATTGGCTCCGACAGAGCGACAACGAGAAAAGCTACGCCAAAGCCACACAGGCCAAACAGAGCAGTCGATTCGTGATATAACCTCCAAGACTCTTCCCTTGAAGTTACCGACGTTAAGCAGAAAGCCGGATACAGTGATGTCACAATTCCCATGCTCAGCACCGACAGAATATCGGTTAGCCTGGTTACAGCTCCCAGGATGGCCACATCACTGAGGGGTCGCCATGCTCCTAGTAGAACTATATCGACATAGCGAAGCAAGATGCCCGAGCCAGTGAGCACGGCAATAGGCCACAACATGCGCAGTAGGGTCCGAATCACAGCGGCCTCGGCTCGTCGAATGAGTATCCCAAAGCGATACCTGATGATGGATGCTAGCGCCACACACCGAAGTGCCTCAGTTACCACGACTGTAGCGACTAACCAACAAACGCCACCACCTAGCCGAATAGTTAGCCAGATCAGGCCCATACTACACAGTGCGCCGATCACATCCATCGCTGCGATGATTTCCATATGCTCGTGAGCTTTGACTATGGCTGACGATACAGCCGCTGGTCCCATGAAGAACAGACTGGCTGCGGCCAGCATCACGATCGAAATCATGTTGGTCTGAGAATGAGCCAAAAACATAGCGATGGGCATGAAAGCAAGTGCTGTGACCACTACTAGTGATAACACCAGGGCCAGTGCGCTCGTCATCAGGGTCCCACTTCGAGCACGATCCTGTGCCGCCATGCGAATAACGGCGTACTCCAGCGAAGATACGGCCAGCACAGCGCCAAGAGCCTGCATCGTGAGGGCCAGACTATAGCTGCCAAACTGTGCCTGGTCCAGGCTCCGCGTCACCAACGTGATGGAGAAAAACCCGACGACCTTGGCAACAAAAGTGGCCAGCGTCAGTGAAACATAGTTCTTGAGCAACCTGGCTAGCATGGCTCAGCCCTTATACCTCATCGCATCTCAATATGCCTCGACTCACTCGCCTCTGGTTACTATATGACGCTATTCGCTGCCATATAGCTCTGGCCCGTGAGAAAGCAAGTGCTCTCGTTTGTCACCACTCTGATCGTTACGTCGGTGCCTGTGTGTGCAGACAGGACCTGATGGTATATCGTGCCCCTATCAGGATGCCATCTCTAGCTTGGAGCGCGTCTTGACCAAAGCACGCACCGCTCGCCCTAGCAGCCGTTTCCCACCCCCGAGCAGGTGATAGCCCTGATCGAGGCTCCAATATAGCGCACCAAACAGCCAGCGGGGTCGGCCAGCGTCCATCACCTGGATGAGCCTCGGCTTTAGGAGGGCACGTAAAACGGAATCGGGTATTCCGCCCCGGTACATCCTCACCCACTGCCCGGCAAACCCAGCCTGAGAATCAAATACGTCCTTGTGATAAATCTGCTCGTCTTCGTGAACGAGCAATCCATCTTGCTGCATCTTGTCATGGATAGCAGTGCCCGGGAAAGGAACCAGCGAGAAGAAAAGCACTGACTCGCGGCGAGGGATATGGTCCAGCACATGCGTGAACGTAGCGATCTTGTCCTCAGGAGTTTCGTAAGGGTTATCAATGATATAGTGGTACTTGACGTCACGCGGCTCCAGCATCAGCGGTCGGCAGCGCTCGAGCACCGGAATCGCTTTCCCCACCGATTCCAACGAGACCCGGCGCTGATACAACTCCAGTATGCGCGGGCTACCGGTCTGGATACCCAGCGAGATGCGATATACCCCAGCATCGAGCAACATCTTGACCCGCTGCTCATCGCAAAAGACCGCACTGAGGGTACAACTGAAGGGTAACCCAATGCGGCGGCGATACGTCTCCAGGAATGCGCTGAGCTGATCGATGGGCATGGCAGTAAAGTTATCATCGGCAAAGGTGATAGCTTTGATATCGGGAATCCGGGCTATGGCTAGTTCCAGTTCGTCACAGACGTTCTCCACACTGCGACGACGCAAGTATCGTTGCCCGTCGTAAATGCGGCGCCACATGTTGTTACCACAATAAGCGCAATTATGAGGGCATCCTCGGCTGGTCAACACCAGATAGCTTACCCCACCTTGTGCCCCGGCTTTGTAGACTGTGTATCGTCGGATGAGGTCCGCATCGACCCGGACTACTTCCTGGCCATCGAGGATATACTGCCCGATTAGGTCGCAATCGGGGATGGGCACAGTATTAAGGTTTTGATTCAGTGGCCGGGGCGCGTTGCGAATGACTTGGCCGTTCTGACGCACCCACAGGTTCATTATCTGATCGTACGGCTCACCACGAGACAACCGTTCGGCCAACTCGGTGATCGCTTCTTCTCCTTCGCCCACACAGACCATATCGGCATACGCTATACAGGATTCAGGGTTAGCCGTGGGATGAGGCCCCCCCCAGATGACAGGCGTTTCGAGTTCCTTCTTTAGAGCTTGCGTGATGGTGATCGCACCGAAAAAGTAATTGCTCAACAACGAGACCCCGATAAGTTGCGCGTCGCGGCAGAGGTCCACAATTTGCTGCAGCACTGAGGCGTCATACTCGCCACGGTACGCTCGCCGGAGGAACTGGGTATTGGCGTTTCGGCCGTGGATAAGTGGCTCGGGGAGGAAGATCAGGCGTACCTCGTGGCCAGCTCGTTTCAGGCAAGCGGATAATGTTCTAGTACCCACGCTTAGTACGTCGGTGTGAAATGAGATCAGAACGATTCGCATCTGGGTTTACTCCTTCCGATATCTCGATTTGCGATGCTCACTGGCAGCTGGGTTTGCAAGGCTCCGGGCACCTCTCTGATAACTCGCGCTTGCCCTGCTCGATGGAGAGCGTCAATCAGGAGGATGCTGCAGGAGGGCGACGTTGTGCACTAGGTGCAGGAGTGTAGGATGGTAACTCGGCCATTTAGCCCATCCACGCGCACGCAATCGCCCGTTTTGATGCGCGACGTTGCATGGGTAACATTGACGACTGCTGGGATGCCGTACTCGCGGGCCACGGTGGCCCCGTGTGATAGAAACCCACCGATTTCGGTCACAATGCCTTTACAGATCAGGAAGAGCGGCGTCCAGCCTGGGTCCGTGTGGGGCGTGACCAAGATCTCGCCCGGCTGCAAGGCCTCGGTTTCCGAGGAATCACGGAGAACACGGGCGATACCTTCAGCAACTCCGGGGCTACAGCCGATGCCTTCGAGGTAATGCGAAGCCGCTATCTGGTCTGTCGTATTGGCTTCATCTGTCTCGTGATCTCCGACCCACAGATCAAGGTCGTGTCGGCGCACCAGGATGCGCTCATATTGCTGGTTGCAGGTGAGTCTGCCGTTGGTAAGCTCCAGCAATTCCTCAACCGTACACATAAAGATATCCTGCCTGTCGCTTAGCAAGCCTCGCGCCACGAGGGAATCACCGAGTTCAAGGACAGCGTGACGTATTGCGGCATAGCCCTCCATCAGTAGGTACTTGGCATTTTCTCGCAGGGTTACGTGGCGAGCGTGAGAGATCAGTAACCGGCGAAACACCGGACGCCAGGGCCACGGAAGTTTTGCCTCCAGTGATCCGGCCATTTGCTCTCGCTGTTGTCGTTGGGCTGCGAGCACATCCCGCAGGGTGTCTGATTCCGCGCTATGAAGCAGACTACGCAACGTGGTGAGGAGAAACGACGGATCCTCTTGCCACCGTGGGTTTGCCAGTTCCAGTTCCCCGATTGCCCTAGCCCCACATATTCCGAGCAGGGCATGGAAACCAGCCACAAATTCTCGGCCAATGGCAGAAACCTGTGTCGCTTGCTCCACCGCCGGCCAAGGCATGTTACTATCGACGAGCGTAAGGAGCGCAGGGTGCTCACGCACCTGGCGTGCCAACTGCCAAAGACCCAGACCCTGACGTGCAGTCTGTAGTTCCTCATTGCCCATCAGGATGGCTGGTAGCGCAGTTAGTGCCTGGCCGGGCAGATAACGATCCAGCAACCGCTTGATCAGCGCGAACGTACCGATGGCATATGCTGTGCACTTGCGATGAAGATTAAAGCAACTGGTCGTCCAGGCTACCATCTCACGAACTTGGCTATTTACTGTATGCAAGGCTGGGAGTCGCCGTATCAGCCAACTGAGGCGATTCAAACAACCTAGCGCATCGAGCAGAAAAAGGGCTTGAGCTAGCCGAACAGGCAGCCCAGAAGGAGCGACATAGCCACCACTACGGGTGGGTATCTCAATACCCAACACTTGGCTCACGACCGCGGGGGTAACTCCCGGTAGATAGCAGAAGGCGTCCAGCATGCAATCGGTACGGATGTGGACACGTCCCAGATCGCACTTGAGACCCATCTCCTCCAAGCCCTCTCCCCCGGCCACACCGGCACGGCCGAGTAACGTTTCCCGAAAGACTGACCAGGTGAGTGGCGTCACAATGTCGGGTAACACCTCTCCAACATTAGCGCGGGTCCAGGTTTCAGAAGCCGTTTGGTTCGGGGTCCGCGTGGTAATTGGTCGGGCCTGCAATACAAAGGGTTTGCCTGCCTGGATAGCCCATTCCACGTCCTGCCTAGTTCCGAGAATTCGCTCGATCTGTTTGCCCAGTGCCGCCAGCGTAAAGCACTGGCTTGCCGTCAGCAGAGCATCCCCTGAGAGCCGCTCGACGTGTCTGCCAGGTCCCACCCGATAGCGTGTCGGCGAAGTACGCCCGGCCATGAGCTGGTCTCCCAGCCCCACACAGGCCTCGATAAGCGTTTCAGCCGCACCTGATATGGGGTTGCATGTAAATAGCACGCCGCTGACCTGAGCGTCGATTTGTTTCTGCACCAACACTGCCAAACGAGAAACACCGGGCCGAGATGCTCTACCGATCTGGTAGGCCATCAGTCGATTGGATTGTCCTGAGGCAACGCAACGGCGGATGGCATCCCGGAGTGCATCCAGGCTATCTACATTGAGCACCGTATCATACTGTCCCGCAAACGAGGCTGAGACCGAGTCCTCCTCGGCAGCAGATGAACGTACAACGACCGGATGCCCCTCCATAGCTAGCTGTCGATAAGCAACCTCGATCATGGGCCACAGCAGGTCCGGCTCATCCAGGCGCCCCTTCCCGGCGAAGCAGAAACCGTCGGGCACGGGCAAACCCGCATGGATGAGCTTGCCCAGCACGGCTGCCTTGCGCCCGATGGTGGTCTCGTCTGGGCGCGAGGTGTCATGCAGCCAGTACAGCGCCTGTTCCCGCGACATTATCAGTATCCCCGTGTCGAGCAATTGATGGCCGCTTGTCCCCCTGATCTGGGAGATGATGGCCGGTACGCGACGATGAGTGGTAGTTGAACTTGGCGCGCTTCCGGGCCTGACGGCGTGGTTGCACTCAACAAGATGGTATAGGAACTCTGGGCTGGCACCCACACGTCGATCGTTAGTGGGCTGCCGGCAACTAGGCGCGTTTCGATAGGCAATGGCCCGGCCAGGTTATCTAGTTTCTCCATGCGTGCCTCTAGCGTGGGAAAGCCCGTGATCTGAAGCGATGCCCGATAGGCGGTAGAGCCTGTGTTCGTGATCCACAGGACCAGGCACCGGGACGTAGGCTCGTTCGGCCGCACTGCTACGACACGTAGCTCGGGGGGAGCTGTAGAGCGAACGATTTGCCCTTCGGTCAGGTAGTTATACATGTTGGAAAATACCCAGAAGCTAGGGTAGATCGCATAGGACGCGCCGTTACTCTTGGCACCGCGCCAGTCAGCAAATAGCCCATGCCCCGCCCAGCCGCCAAGGGCATCAACATAGGTATCCGCGAGGCGAAAGTGGATAACCCCCTCAATATCAGAATGCCAGAGTCTGGCGAGCAGATCGGCATATCCGATTGCCGCCTGCCGCGTGGAAAAGTCCATCCCTGCGTCAGGGCTGCCATTATTCGTATCGGCGAACTCGGTAACCCATACCGGACCATAGGACGACAGCCGGCTGATGCCTGTGCGGAGTCCATTCCACACAGTCTCGGTGCCCCGTTCGTAGACGTGGAAGGTCCAACCATCACAGCAATCGGATGGTCGCTGAGGGTAAAAAGCCTCCGTCCATGCTGTAGAATTTACCTCATCGAGGCCCAGCATCTGGATACCCGGTGAAACGACATCCAGCGCGATTCGGGTCTCGGCGGCCAACCTCACCAGATCGGCCTGCGAGCCAGTGAAGAAATGCTGCGAGTTCGGCTCATTCACAAAGGAAAACGCAAGGCGCAGGGGATCGATTCCACAATCGTCCACCAGCCAGCGAGCCAAACCACCGACAAATTCGCGATGCTCGGCATAATCGCGGGGAGGAAAGGTACCCCCGATGCCGAGATAGCCATTGGGTTTGTCCGCATTCCAGCTTGCTGCCAGCCAGATGTTGACCTGAAAGTGCATCTCTGGAAACTCGGAAGCTAGTTGCGAGAACATGCTGCCATAGGTTATCGTCTTGCCATTCGCCTGATCCATAGGGTGTGTCTGGTTCCAGTCGATGACACAGGATTCGGGGTCATCGTTGTCATTCACTGGCTCGAGAACCAACTGAGCGACCTGCACACGCACGGTATTGGCGCCTAACATGCGGTATCGCTCGATAAAAAGCTCGGCATCCTGATCCACCCAAACCGATTCCACGCCATAGTACCGTGGCGTGGGACCCACGGCGTCGCTCCAATCCACATGAATGGCCAGATTGGGTGCATCCTCCATCCTGACGCTCCCCGACGCACATGCCGCAGCGACCATGAGAGCGGCAATTGTGCTGAGCAGCCAGGCCACTTGCTGATGCTTCATCTCTGCATTCCTTCTCGTGACACCTTTCGCGAGAGGCTGGCAGCAAGCCGTCGGCGCATCCGTCCCGCGAGATCATAGCAACGAGTAAAGGCAATCTGGGGCCAGGAAAGTTGAGGCCAATTGACGCGCAGGCGGGCGAGCATCTGCTCGGGAGTCAATCTCTGAAGCAAGGCGGTCTGTTGGTTCCAACTTGCTTCCCCCTGCCTCCAAACGATGGGAGCGAGCCAAGCGCTCTGTTGGTACATCCGGCGATAGAGGCGATTCCATTCGCGCTCGTAGGCTACAAGCACCCGCCTGGCAAAAACACCCTGGCGGCAGGCCTGTATGGCCGCCTCGCCAGCCAGATGCCCGGTAACCAGGGCCTGCTCTACGCCCATACAGGTCCAGATCGTCGCCGATCGGGCCGCATCGCCTATTAGCAACAAACCGTCATGGGCGAGTCGTCGAGGGGGGTAGAGGGGAATAATTCCTTGCTCGATATGATCAACAGGCATGTCGGCGAGCCAACTCGCATACGGCTCGAATTCCTGAAACGCGTGCCGAAATCGTTCGCGGACCAGCGAGCCAGGGTAGTTGGCATCTGAACTGAGTGTGGCGTATCCAAAACTCGCCCGGTGCTTACCGAGAGGATAGAACCAGCCGCCACCGTTCCCAAAGCGCTCACAAGGCGCTAGCAGCAAGGCCGACTCATCATCGAGCATATGGCTGGTAGCACGCACCTCTCCGTAGCAATGGCTGAACAGGCGTGCTTCAGGCAGGCCAAGCTGGCGCGTTGCAAATAAGCTGGCCCCTGAGGCGTCGATCAACAATGGGGCATAGATTCGCCGGGTATCCTTTGACTCGCCAGCAGGCAGTACCTCAAGCACCCAACGGCCATGCTCATCGCGGCGTAGCGTTCGCGCTCTTCCTTGCACCAAACTCAAATGCTCGCTCTGCTGTGCCTGTTGCAACAAGGTCTGGCATGCCTTTTGGTAATCCAAAAGAACCAAAGGGTGTCCATCGAACGAGTGGCGTGATTGTGCGCCCAGGGGGCTGTGAAAGAGAAAGTGCTGATAGCGCGCGATGCTATGCTCGGTCAGGCCGAATTGATCGAGTACATCCGCAAAGGTCATTGGGCTAGGGTTGTTGCTTCCGATACCCCGTTCCTCGACGAGGGCTACGGAGACGTCGCTACCTTTGATCAGCGTTCGCGCCGCAGATACGCCAGCCAGACCGCCGCCAATGATAATGACATCTACGACATCTTTCACGTCAATGTTACCTCATTCGGCCCAGGCCTGAACGCCAGGATTGCAGGATTCGTAGAGGCCATCGCCAATCGGCTTGGCCAAGCACCAGTCGCCACAATAAAAAGGCAGCCAACAGAAGACCATTTAGGGGCTGGAGCACTGTAGCCCAAATCATCAGGTAGGCTGGCAGAACCAGATTGGGCATCGTCTCATGCAGCAACTTGCCAAAGCTGCGATGGATCGAATAGTAAGTGTCGAGCAATTCAGGGCGCCTCATTTCCCATAGAGCAAAGGGCAAGAGGATGGCATAGAGTGCCAAGGGCACACTCCCAATGGATAGCGACCAGCGCCAGATCGGGATAGAGCCGAGCCGGGTGGCCATAACAACCAAAGCAAGCCCCCATGCCAGTTTGTCCAGCAGCAGCATGCCGATATATAGACGGTCAAGTACCGGCGCCGACAGACGAGATCCCAGTGTATGAGTATGCGTGCTCGCATCTCGTTGGCGATCAAAACGCTGGTGGGCCACCTCCAACGTGGCGCCGCTTATCGTCAATGCCAGTGTGAGCAGTGCGGCATCCCATCGCGCCACGTCAGCCAGGGCAGCGAAGGTTAGTAGGACAGGGAGCGACCATTGGGCCACGGAGGAGGCCGCCAATCCCCAGGTGCCCCGCTCCTTGAAACGTAGCGGGGGCAGAGAATAGCCCAGAGAGGCGAATACCCAGCCTAGCCATAGCAGTACCCAAAGAACATCGTCGGCAAAGGCCAATCCCGATAGGATCGATAGGATGGCCAACGACCCGAACACTGCGAGAACTTGCGTACGGCTGAGTGATGCGAAAGCGTTAGGCTTGCCGTGTAGTTTATCGAGGGCACGATCGCCCCAATCGTTGACCGCATAGCCCAGCGCTGAGTGCAGTGCGGCGAACGCGATGAACACCGCGGCCTTGGCCGTGAACGTTGGCGCTAAAGGGCGCTGAGATAGGCCGATATAGAACACAATGCCCCACAGCGTTGGAATCTTACTCGGTCCCCAGTCATGCCACCGAACCAGCCGACCAAGCTGATTGAGGAGTTCCCCTATGTGTGCGTCTCGGCACGGCATCCCATCCTGTACAACCTCAGATCGTCTGGCAGCCATCCGCAGCGCCCCTTGTTTCCGCTCGTTGATCGGTTGCTCCCTCACCGGATGTGGCGCCTACGCTCGTGATTAGATGCGCTTTGTGGCAAGCCCACACTCCTTCGACAAAACCCGCTGACCATATGAATAGTCCGATGAGAAATGGTACCAGAGCGAGAGGATAATCGCGCAGTATCTCTGGCTGTTGCCGCCAGAACACGCCTATGGTGCGCACCCATTTGACCAGCGGCAGCAACGGAGCAGCAACCAGGCTCAGCCAACGCGAACTGGCGAGTCGTGTCCCCTCGCGCCCGGTCAGCAGGATGACCTTGGGTGTTATCCTACCAATGCGGCGCGAATGCCGTAGGTAATCGCGCCAATTCGTGCGATGCATATGCTCTACGCCCATCGCCGGGTCAAACCAGATGCGTAGCCCCTGTTGCGCTAGCCGCGCATGGTAAACAACATCTTCCTGTGGATAGGCGTCAGGCGGGAAACCGCCGTAGCGCTCAAAGATCGAGCGATGATAGGATACATTGCAGGTCGCGACGTGATCCACCAGCTTGGCCTCACCTACGGGCAAGAACTCGCGAAACTCGCCCATATAGCCAGCCCAGGAAATAAGGGTGGAAGGATTGCCGTTCTTTACGCTGCCCCCTACAATGCGGTGCCCCACCTGATGGGCCGCAACCAGGGTAGAAAGCCAGTTTGATGGCGCGATGCAATCTGAGTCGAGGCAGGCGATGATCTCCCCACGTGCTATCCCTACACCGAGATTGCGCGCCATGCCAGGATCTGTTCGGTGTGTGCGGTGAATCAAGCGCACGCTGGGAAATTCGCACTCGATGATCGTGGGAGTGTCATCGCTCGAACTGTCCACGACAATCACCTCGTAAGCTTGGCCCAAGTCCTGGTTCATGAGGGAACCAAGAGAGGCGCGGATTGTGGTGCTCGAGTTAAAAGAAGGCATAACAACACTGACTACCAGCGGATGCCCAAAGTTTGACGATCCATCCTGCGGGGAGGACGGTTGCCGATGATCAACAGTCATTTTTTGCTGACAATGCGGGCACATGAGACCCTCCGTAAGAAACATCCTATTGCATCTGGGACATCTGGACCCTAGCAACCGGTAACGTTGTCCCTTTGTTCGGCAATACTCGGGCAACCTCACAAGATTACATCTCATTTCTGCAACAACTAGTGTTATGCTGAAGCCGTTCGCAGGTACACGACCATCTTGACTGCCGGCTATGCAGGCGCCCACCAGCGAACCCAGTAGCTCCTATTACCAGGACTCGCGTGGGGTCATCTCTCCGGGCCGGAGCAGCGCGAGGCGCGCGTATCTTGTGGCGACACGCACCAACGTCAAGGGATTACATAGCATATTGGTGTAGGCCGCATTGGCAAGCGGGCAAGCGCAGTCCCCGTGGCGAATGGCGTGCCGGACGGCCTGTGCCCGAGTCGAATACCAGACCACCGGAAAGCTATATCCAGCCTCGCGCAGGTTCCCCATGTTGTCCCCGCGTACACAACATGGCCAGACAGTACCCTCGGCATAGATATGGGCTGAAGCCCAACCTGCATAACAAGGGATCACCTGGCGATGCTGGGCCAAGGTCTTGAGTACCAATTGGTAGTACTCCAGCCGGAACGACTGAATGATCTGGGCCAACCCGTGTGAGCCATGCGCCAAGAGGTCCTGCGTGATAAGCTCGACAGCCGCCGCGTAGTCCTTCCATGAAGGAGTAATCGGGCGGCCGATCGTGTCCAGTTCGACACGCTCTTCGGCAATCTCGGTGATATAGGATTCGGGTCCCAGTTCCCGAACGTATTGCAGGAGTTCGGGCAGATGGTTGACGTTCATGGTCGAAATCACACTGTGTATGCCTACTGCCAGATTGTCATGGCAGCGTGCCAGCTCTTGGAGCGCTTGCCAGGTGTACTCAAATCGCTGGAAATTGCCCGGTACGCCCCGGAGTTGGTCGTGCCTAGTGCCTACGCCATCGAGCGATAGGTTGATCACAAACCGAACGCGTGGAAAGGCCCGCACAATCTGCTCGGTGATCGCTGTAATATGCTTGGTAAGAAGCGCGTTGCTGGGAATATTGATGACCTCAGGGCAACAGTGATGCACGCACAACTCCACCAACCGCCCCAGTTCCGGGTAAAGAAAAGGCTCTCCGCCACTAATGGTAAGCCAGCGTGGTGTTTGCCCAAGGCTGGCGAGTACCTGATCCCATTCACTAATGGTCATCTCATTCTCACTCTTGCGCCAGATGCCGCACGTCTGGCAGTGGGAGTTGCAGCGAGTCGACGGTGACAGAGTGAGGCTGAAAGGAAGAGCTAAGGGACGGTCGAGCGCGCGACCAGCCTGATAGAGCAGGATAGCCCGGAATAGACGGCCCATCCTGGTGAGTCGATTGGGTTGGGAGTGAGATGGTTCGCTTGGTCGCATGATGTATACCAGTGAAGCGTTCTCATAGAACAGATTGCCAGGCTTCATTCAGCATGCGGCAGGGAATTCTCCTCGCCAGCAGGCCGTACTATTGTGGTCGACGCCCCTGAAATCGGCCAGACAACCATATCTGTATTATCGGCGCCCAACATCACAGACAGCGGGGCTTTGGTGGTCTTGGCGACCGGCCAGATGAATAGCGATTTCCGTCGGGTAACATGGTCCACCAAACCCAAAAGGCGGCCACCAAGCTCTAGAACGATCGCGGCAGATGCCCACACAGCGTGATGCAGGAAGACGGTATTACCCACTGCCGGTCTGCACGCGCTATAGGCACCCATGGTGCCGCGACGAAACAGAGTAAACAGGGCAGGCAGCAGGCCCATCGTTGCCACCCGGTAGCCCAGCTTTTCTTGCAGATAAAGGTGCCCTGCGTAGATCCTGCGTCGTTGCTTCAGGAAATCGCGCACAGTTTCCGGCCCCCGGTTGTACACGATGGCTTCGGGCACATAACAAACCTTCAGTCCTTGTCCGATGATCAGCGGTTCGATACTTGCTTCATCAACTGCCGAATCTGTTGGGATCTGCCGAAAGACGTTGCGGAATGCAATGACCTCACCCATCTTGGGACGTTGTAGGGCAACGCGATGATGTAGTTCCCATAGCAGATGCGCAGTGTACCCCATCAAGGATGTTGGGGAGTTCGTAGGCACTGGGTGGGCACCTGTCATACCGACTTGCGGATCATCGAATGGTGCAACGAGACGTTCTATGGTCTCTCGAGCCGGTATCACATCTGCACTGTGCAATACGATCACTTCATAGGCCACCAAATGCCTTTTGGCAAGGTTGATGGCAGACGCTTTGCCTTCGCGACGGGGCTGATGCACCAGGATGATCTCGGGATGCTCACGCGCATAGGCCGTGACAATTGCCTCCGTACGATCTGTGCAGCCACTAGCCACAACCAATATTTGCGCGATCGCTACGCGTGTTAGTCGTTGCGCATAAAGGGCCTGTAATACGCAACCAATGTTGGCTTCCTCGTTATAGGCCGTGATCACCACAGCACACTTCATAGTAGTTACCTGTTTTAACCTCGAGTTGGTACACTGACCTAAGCGAATTGTATCATTTCCAGGTTACAATAAGGTCGCAACAGGGTCGAAGTAAGGTAGCAGCAGAGTGCCAGAATCGAGTTTTCATAAGTTATTTGATAGAGCATGCAATATAACTGGATGGCTTCGGCTTGAATGCCGACAATGGGCATAAACATCAAGGGCACTCTGCAGGACTGGATCTTGTTTGCATAATGCACCATAATACGTTAACTATGTAACATGATGCAGAGAGAACTTGCGAACAAACAAGGGGAGCGGCTGGAGTCGTTCCTTCCCAAACGTACGAGCACGCGTGGGCGTCCGCCCACCGACGACCGACTGATTATCAATGCCATCCGCTGGATCTTGCGCACCGGCGCCCCTTGGCGAGACCTGCCCACCAAGTATGGTCCTTGGCAGACCATCTACAGCCGCCTGCGCCGCTGGAAGCAGGCGGGAGTGTTTGATCACATGCTGGCGGGATTGTAGAGCCAAGCCGACGCGGAGAACCGGCTGGACTGGGAAGTTTACCATGTCGATGGCACCGTCATCCGCGCCCACCAGCATACTGCGGGTGGGAAAAAGGGGACCGCAGTGGCGAAGCCTTAGGCTGGAGTCGCGGCGAATTCTATACCAAGGAACACTTACGGTGCGACCAAGCGGGCCAGCCGTTGGTGATGGCGTTGACACCGGGTCAACGCCATGAATCCGTCATGTTCGAAACCCTGATGGAACAATGCGCGATCAAGCGTCCAGGCCCTGGGCGACCCAAGCTGCGCCCCAAACGCGTGGCGGGAGACAGATGCTATAGCCACCCGCGCATTCGGCGCTACCTGCGCCGACGCGGAATCCGGATCACCATCCCGCGGCGCAAGGATCAGCATCGCGGAGGCCATTTTGACCGAGCCATCTATAAGGGTCGCAATGTGGTCGAGCGGCTGATCAACCGCTTCAAGCACTTCCGACGGCTGGCGACCCGCTACGACAAGCTGGCAGAGACCTACCGCACCATGTGAGTCATCGGCGCCATCTTCCTATTCGTTTTTGCAAACACAACCTAGTCCATCCGGATGACTCGAGGCGAGTGGGGATAGCATGGCGAGCAGGATTGCTACGGACAAACCAGCAATCCACCAACGCTCCTTCACTGCGCACCTCCTGCCTCGATGGCGTGCCGTTCCATACCCCCAGCAAGGCGATGGCGCACAGGTTCTGGCTGATCAGCGCATCCGCCTTTTTTTGACCCTCCGTGATCCACAAAGGGATGGCAGGGTCTTTTAGCAGGGGCTGGCAATCCGGTGGGCAGTCCAGCCGGGTTCCAGAGCCCTTGGGTACCTCATACTTGAGCACCTTCTTCTGCCCATCTCGCGTCGCCACCTCGCGGGGCTGATCTGGGCGATACACACAGAAGGGAGATTTGCCCCCGTCCGTAGGGTGGAGTGGGAGCAGCAATCCCGGCACTCGCCGTTGCGTCGGGGCAAACCCCAGATCCAGCAACTCTTTGGGGCTGGTAATCGTCCGGTAGCCGCGAGCAAGGATCACGTCCTCGGCGATGGCGGATTCCTCCTGCAGCATCCGCAAGTGCCCTTCACTGAGTCGTTCGGCAAGGATAGCCTGTCGATCCGCAGGGATGGATAGATGATCGGGATCCACTGGGTCGTCGAGACCTTGATCATTCCCGCTAGTCGCATTACAATACGGTGGAAGAAGCGCAGGAGAGCCTTGTATTTCTTCAGGAGGGCCGTCGGGCTGTTCGCAGCAGCTGGCGGCCCTATTCTCGTTATTGATCATGTCAGCCTTTCGTCGCATATGTGGTAACGGATTGCAGACAGAGTCATGGATGCTGCCCATTCCCTTTGCTCTTGGGGGGCTTGTACCCCCTCTCCTCGTGGCTACACGGTTTTGCCTCCCAGTGCTGGAGCGGCAGGGCGATCACGGGGTTGCTACCCCAGTGGGCATGAATTCCGTGTTGGCGTAATTGCATCGGCGTCGTCCGGTAAAGTACCTCCTGTTCGGTGTCATAATATTCCACCGTTAGGATGCCCACCTGCTCCGCGATGGCCAGGTCCCCATCATCCACGGCCCAGGCGGCAAACCTGCGGTATAGATGAGTCGAATACCGAACGTTTTTGCACCAGGTCTGTCCCCGGAAATAGCCGTACGAGGGCTTGGGCCGTTTCTGCCAGTCTCCCGGATTGCCATTACGTGATTGTCCTCTACCGGCCCTACTACACTGCTCGCTCATGCTGGCGATTCCTCCTTCGGGTTATCGATTACGACTTTAGGCCAAAGACCACGGGATTTGGTTGCTTCCCGTAGAGCCAGCCGCAATGCCTCGCTGATGTTGAGCCCCTCCCTGTGGCAGAGTGACTTCAGGCATTCCTCTTCCATCGGACTGGCACGAAAATGCAACGTGCGATTCTTCCTGGTTTCCATAATCCCTCCTCAGCATAATGAATGTAACGCGAATGTGTGACAGCATTTGGCACTTTCCCAAAAGCTGGGGGTTGGCAAAAAGGGCGCATGCCCCCTCTTTGGGGAGGGTTCCCGGCGGGGGGGGCCGGTTCCACTGGTCGGCACCTCATCGCAGGTGATCCCCGGGGCCGAATTGCTCGTGCGCGCGCATGGCATCGTCGCTGTTCTGGGCCAGATAACGGCGTAGCACCGTCAGGTCCGAATGGCCCATCAGGAGTTGCAGGTCAAAGATGTTCATCCCATTCCGCAGCGCGTTCAAAGCGAAGGCTCGGCGGAAACCATGCAGGCTAACGTTGGAGACATGGGCCTTGTCTGCCCGACGCAGGACGATGTCGCGCAACCCGGAGTAGGTCAGGCGAGTTCGCTGGCGGGTCACCCACAGAGGGGCTGTATCCTCCCGATCCCCCAAATGGCGCAGGTAAGCTCGTAGGGCCTTGCGGCTCTGGTCCCCCAGGCGGACCATACGGGGTTTGCTCCCTTTGCCCTTGCGCACCAGAACCTGCCCCGTTGCCAGGTCCACATCCCCCAGGTTGATTGCCGTGAACTCTGCTGCCCGGCAGCCGGTATCGAACCAAGCCCACAGAATGGCCTTGTCCCGGGTATCAACAAAGGACTTGGTGTTGCAGGTGTCCATCATGGCATTGATGGCAGCTTCGGATACGGGCTCCAGCGGGGCGATGGGGACCTTGGGCCCGCGAACTTTGCGCAGGGGGTTGGACCAATCTTCCGGTTCGTCCTCCGCCTCCCACCAGCGCAGGAAGGCGCGAACCGTGCGGAAAGCGGCATGCACCCCGCCAGGGTTATGGGCCTGGCGCAGTTTCAGGAGGTAGCCACGCAGATGATCTGCTGTGATTGCGCGCACCTCGTGGATGCCCTGTTCGGTGAGGTAGTGGCCTAGGAGCTTTAACTTTTGCCGGTAGAAGCGCAACGTGCCCTCGCTCAACTCGCGGGACTTGCGATCCACCAGGAATGACTCGATCTGCACCTCCAGATCCGTACTGGGTCGCCTGGAGCCGGTGAACCTCGACTGATCCTGTGTCGTCATCTGCCACCGTCCCATGCTTTGATGCCGTAACCTATCATCCGTCTCATCCGCCTTTCGTTATGATGGTTGGGGGACTGACGAATCTGCTGGGAACCAATGGACCTCGCGCTGTTCGGAGGCGAGGCCCGGGTTGGACGTACACTGGTTACCGTAGAAACGACAAAGTCGGCCCCTCTGTACCGTGGATACAGTATAGGACCGACTCTGTTTGTTGTGGCCGAAGTTCGGGCGGAAACTAGACGGAATTAGCCGCGGTTTCGTCTCCCACTAGTCGAGTAGGCCGTATAGACCGGCCTTAATGACATCCCGTATCGTGTCGTCGGACAACGCTAGTTCCCTTAGATCGGGGTCATCGGAGAGTTCCAGGAATTCCCGGATTTTCCGCGGAGATTTCCACTTTTCCCACAGGGGCTTATAGACTGGCCAGGCAGCCATCCATGTTCTCAACTCGGGCTCCCTGCTGGGGACTCGGGGCTTGGATTCCGCCCGGGGCATGGACTGCGTGGGCTGCTTGTTCCCCGGTACAGACTCCAGTCCCGGCTCTTCTTCGGGTTTGGCATCAGGCTCAGGCAACAGCAACTTTGCACCCTGGATAGGAACTATGCGTGCCTGGGTTTCCAGGGATACCCCAGAAGCAGGTATGCTATGTTGACGAGCCTTATCAGCGAGATAAGTCAGTAGCTCTTCCCAGACGTTCGTGAGGAAGTCATCCTGCGCAATGCGCACTGCTAATGGCATCAGGCCGATTGCATTGTCGGGAACTTCGCACGCGTGCAGACAGACTCGGCTCTGGTTGGCACGGATAGCAGTAATGTCAATGTATCCCACACTCCTCAGGGTGCGCTGATCCACAACGCCGGGGATGATCACTTGGACTTGGGCCATGAAACGATAAGGTGTCGATATACGCGGTCTCGCCCGTTGGATTGTCATTATCATATAGATGTCAGTCTGTTCACGCTCCGCAGTTTCACACCACCTATAGGCACCTGAATGTCCCCGCTCCACATACCTGGCGGATGCGGTCATGGTCATGTTCGTCAGCCAGCCCCAAAGATCGTCGAGTACGGAGGGGGCGTCATAATCGACAATGCACTCATGGCACAGTCGCCATTCCTTGCTGGGCCAATCCAGATCCAGGTTGGGCCATCCGAGTTCACCACCCATATATGCTACACTACCATCTATTGGTTGTCCGGGTACCGCATCTCGGTTGTCCTGATCCCTCAGATCCTCTGAACGTTGCTGTTGAGCACCAGGCGATTCGCACAGGTCACCGGATTTGAGGCACTTCCGCTCCATGTCCGCCAGCAAATTGCGCCCAACATCCAGACCTGCGGGTGATCCCAGACACGCGCAGACCCGAGTTTCGTGGGTGGACAACGGAGTAACCAGCAACCGCAACTCCTCCCCGGCGATTGGCTGATCGGGGACGTCTCCCATACTGCTTTTCCGGGCTAGGTCCTTACCCAGATGCAGGTACATAACATATCGGGAGTCAGTATATGGAAGCGAATAGGCTATCTCCGTGACATCCCCGCCAGCCAAGCCACTGTCTACATAATCTTGGACGAAATTCTGCACCAACTCGATGCTTGTCGGTAGCTCTAGTTGAATCTCCTGTGACAACTGCGTGTCTTTCCAGGCAGCCTATATGCTGCGAAATCGATAAGGTTGATATCATCTGGTATGTGGCGTGCCCCTACCGAGGCAGAAGGAATGGGCGATCCGGCAGCAAACCAGACCGCCCATCGACATCCGATCTATCAGCATTCATTGCCTACAGCAGGTTATCCACTGGACCCCCGCGCTCATGGGCCTGGCGCAGATCATCCTCCGTCTGAGCCAGGTACCGCCGCAGAACGCTCAAGTCCGAATGGCCCATCAGCCGCTGGAGCGAATAGATGTCCACATGGTTGCGCAAACATGCCAATGCGAACGCTCGGCGGAAGCTATGCAAGCTGGGAGCTTCGATCTCTGCTCTGTCGGCTCGTCGTTTGATGATGTCACGCAACCCGGAGTATTTTAATCGCCCGCCTAGCGACGTGGCAAATAGGGGATCCCCATCGTTCAGATCCTTACGCCGACGCAGATAGGAGGCCAAAGCCCGCCGTCCCTTGTTGCCCAGGAATACCGTGCGGAACTTGTTCCCCTTGCCGTGACGCACGATAACGGTTCCGGTGCGCAGAGTGACGTCTCCCACGTTGAGGGCGGTGAGTTCGCTGGCTCGCACCCCTGTGTCCAGCAGCACAAGCATCACGGCCTTATCCCGGACGTCAGACAGGCTTTTTCCCGTGCAGGTGGCGAGCATGGCTTTTAGGTCATCCAGGGGCACCGGTTCCAGCGGGTCCTGACCTACCTTGGGCGCCTTTACCTTGGGCATAGGGTTCTTCCAATGGTCGGGCTCCATCTCCATCTCGTACCAGCGCAGGAATGCCTTGATGGCACGATAGACGGCATGGACACCCCCGGCGTTGTGGGTCTGGCTGAATTCCAGGAGGAAGCGGCGCAGGAGGGGAGCGGTGATCCCTTCGACGGAATAGACGCCTTGGGATGCCAGGTAATCACGGAGATGATCCAGCTTCTGGCTGTAGTACCGCACGCTTTGGGGGGAGAGGCCACGTGCGCGGCGGTCAATGAGGAAGGCTTCCAGCTCGCGATCGACCACAGGTTTTTGAAGAATCCGCAGCGTATTTTGGGTTGCAGGCATGAAAAAGCCCCTTTCACCGTTACGGTTAGCGGGGTTTTTTGCAGTATAACCTGACTCTTGTAGGGCGGGTGGGAGTCGAACCCACACGGGGTTTCCCCCAGCGGATTTTAAGTCCGCAGCGTCTGCCATTTCGCCACCGCCCCCTCAGTGGAATAATAGTCCGCTCTCAGCGGCTTGTCAAAGACCCGCTCCTCTGTCCCACCGAGATGCGTCTCCCACTTGCGAGACCGTTCACCTGACGGCTGGCCCTATCTATTTGTCGAGAATTTATGGCCCGTGTATACTACTTCCGCTCGTTGGTGCATTCCACTGGCGCGATGCTCCTCTGTGACCTGCCAAGCGCTACACCAGCACCCCCGTATCTTCCCTGTTCTAGGGGCGTCTGTGTATAAGGACACCAGAAAAGCGGAGATCATTTGTACCCATTTGCCAATGAGCTAGAGGAGGGGAGACGTGGCTCGCACGAAGCGCACCTTACGCCACCAGACTTCTGACATGAACCTCAGACACTCTTTCGCCGGTCGGGCTGCGTCGCCCGTTGGTAAGCGTCAGGCAATGCCTGAGGAGGTCGAGTCTGTGACTCTGTCACGTAAGGTACAAGAAGAGCTTTTGCAGAGCATCGCGGATCGCAGTGCCAAAATCTGCGTCATCGGTTTGGGGTATGTAGGGTTGCCCCTGGCCGTCGAGTTTGCCCGTGCTGGCCTGCGTGTAACTGGCATTGATGTCAGTCCCCAACGTTGCGAGGCGATTAACGCTTCCCAGAGCTATATTCGGGATGTCCCTTCGGAGTTGGTTGCCGAACTGGTGGAACGGGGAAATCTGCGCGCTACCACGGATTATAGCGCGGTTGCCGAGGCCAATGCGGCCATTATCTGCGTCCCCACACCCCTGGGCAAATCCAAGGATCCCGATATCTCCTATATTATCAACGCGGCTGAACAAACAGCAGACTATATGCATCAAGGGATGCTGCTGGTACTCGAGAGCACGACGTATCCGGGCACGACGGAAGAAATTTTGCTACCCCTCGTAGCGCATAATGGGTTCCGCGTTGGAGAGGATTTTTTCCTCGCGTTTTCCCCCGAGCGGGTGGATCCTGGCAACAAGTCCTATAGTACCCACAATACTCCCAAGGTGGTGGGGGGCATGACTCCCGCTTGTCTGGAAGTGGTTTCGGCCCTGTACTCTGTGGCCGTCCAGACGGTGGTCCCTGTGTCCAGCCCCCGGGCCGCCGAAATGTGCAAGATCCTGGAGAACACGTTCCGCGCGATCAATATCGGCCTGGCCAATGAGATGGCCCAGATTTGTCACCGGCTCGACATCGACGTGTGGGAGGTCATCGAGGCGGCGGCTACCAAGCCTTTCGGCTTTATGCCCTTCTATCCCGGCCCTGGCCTGGGCGGCCATTGTATCCCCATCGACCCCCTGTACCTGACCTGGAAGATGCGGGCGATGGGAATGCAAACGCGATTTATCGAACTGGCCGATGTGATCAATACTAGCATGCCCCATTATGTGGTCTCGCGCATCCAGGACGCGCTGAACGAGGATTCCAAAGCGCTGAAGGGTTCCCATATCCTTATCCTGGGAGTGGCCTACAAAAAGGACGTGGATGACGTGCGCGAATCACCGGCCCTCTCTATCATCCACGAGTTGCAGACTCGCGGGGCTGATGTCGCTTATCATGACCCCTATGTGGCCCAATTGGCTCTGGAAGAGGAGGGGATACTGCAGTCGGTGGATTTAACGTCGGAAGCGTTACAGGCTGCGGATTGCGTGCTGGTCCACACTCCCCACAGCACGTATGATTGGCAGTGGGTTGGCGACCAGGCCCGGCTGGTGGTGGACGCCAAGAATGTCATGGGCAAATTTGCACCCCGCTGTCGGGTGGCTAAACTATAGCTTGCCTAGACCAGGCTCTACCTTCACTGGGAGACTTTTTTTCCTGGCCAAACTGCTCTCACCTAGAGCAATGGAGAGGAGTTGTTATCACGGTGCGCCCCTATCAACTTTGCTGCAAAGAGGAGTTGATTCTTCGCGACTGCCTCACCATTGACCGCACCATTCTCGCTAACGAACGCACTTTCCTGGCCTACATTCGCACCGCCCTGGCCCTGTTTGTGGCGGGCATGTCCTTTAAGTTTATCGATTCTCTGCCAATGACCATTGGTGGCTGCGTGATGGTCCCTGTGGGGGTTGTCGTGCTGGTAATCGGCGTCATACCGGGAATCGCTGATAGTCTCGGAAGCAAATCTGCAACGATACGGGAGATATTGTGGACCTAATCAGTTTTGTGAATGCGATGCGCCTTGGATTGTACCAGTGCGGTCAGGTGGCCCGCGCGATGAAGGGCAAGGTAGCTCGCGAGGACAAGGAGCCTGATTCTATCCACCAGATAAGTACCTCCATCAGTGTGGTGGATCGCCTCTGTCAGGAGATCCTGTTGCTGCGAGCCTATGAAATTGCCCCTTACCTGGAAATCCACAGCGAAGAACTCGAAGATTGCCCCCCTGCTATTCTGGACTTGTTCGCTACCAACCATCACCGTTATGCCCTGATCCTCGACCCTGTGGATGGTACAGGGGATTACCTGAACCAGAAGGAGACCTATGCCCATATGCTGGGCCTGCTGGATCAGGAGACGGGCCGCATGGAGTGCGGCTTGATCTATTTCCCCGAAACCTTCCGGCTATATATGGCCATTCGCGGTCAGGGGGCCTTTGTCGCGCAGGGGTTCTGGAGCACACCGCGCCCTATGACCATATCCTCCCCGCGTAAGACGGTAGAGAATGTCAAACGCCTGCAGCCGGAGGATTTCGACGCTTTTGAGCGGTTGGGGTTCGAGGTCGTCCCGCCGGAAAGCGCCTCTGCCGCGTACGAGCTAACCCGCGTGGCGGAAGGGCGGCTGGGGGCAATGGTCATGCGCCATTTTCATGGCTATGATACGGCCATCTCCAGTGTGATCATCGAAGCGCTCGGTGGGGTCGCCCTGGTCGCAGGAGGCCAGCCGGTCACCTATGAGAAGAATATGCCGCGGATGCCGTTGGTCATCTCTTCACTAGTACCCGAGTATGCGGAACAGCTCTGTCAGGCTCTGTAGCCGCGCTATGCTACCCATGCAAAAGAGGTGGTGAGCGAGCGCAGGTTGAACATAAATCCAAAGAGGAGTAAAGCCATGTCGAGTTTGATCTCTCCGTACGGCGGCAAGCTGGTTGATCTGTGCGTTCCTGCCGATGAACAAGCCGAACTGAAGGAATACGCCAGCCGCTTGCCCTCGCTACAGCTCTCGGATCGCTGCGTGTGCGACCTGGAGCTATTGATTTGCGGGGCTTTTTCCCCGCTCGACCGTTTTATGGGGCAGGCCGATTATCAGCGTGTGCTGGATGAGATGCGGCTCACCAACGGCACACTCTTTCCTATCCCCATCACCTTGCCCATAGACCCCACTCCCGACATTGCTCTGGGCAAGGACATCGCCCTGCGCGACTCACGTAATAACCTGCTGGCCGTGATGACCATCGAGGAAATGTATTCCTGGGACCGTGATGAGGAAGCGCAAAAGGTGCTGGGCACCCTGGACGTGCGCCATCCCCTGGTGGCCGAAATGCATCGTTGGGGTAGCGTGAATATCTCTGGTCGCCTGCGCGCCCTTCAGTTGCCCCCGCACTATGATTTCCGCGAGCTGCGCCTGACACCGGCCCAAACCAGGGCCAGGCTGGAAACTTTTGGCCGTTCCAACGTGGTCGCCTTCCAGACGCGCAATCCCCTGCACCGGGTCCACGAGGAATTGACCAAGCGGGCCTCGCAAGAAGTGGACGGCGTGCTGTTGCTGCACCCGGTGGTGGGCATGACCAAGCCGGGCGACGTAGATCACTTTACCCGCGTGCGCACCTACAAGGTGTTGACCAAGGGCTACTATGACAAGAACCGCGTGTTGTTGTCCCTGTTGCCGTTGGCGATGCGTATGGGTGGCCCTCGCGAAGCCGTGTGGCACGCCATCATTCGCCGCAACTATGGCTGTAACTATCTGATCGTGGGCCGCGACCATGCCGGGCCGGGCAACGATTCCAAGGGCAAGCCCTTCTATGGCCCCTACGACGCCCAAGATCTGGTGCAGCGCTACAGTGAGGAAATCGGCGTGGGTGTGCTGCCCTTCCGTGCGTTGGTGTACCTGCCCGATCAGGATTGCTACGAGGAGATTTCCCAGATACCGAAGGACGCGCGTACAGCCGACATCTCGGGCACGCAGGTGCGCGAGCAGTACCTGAACAACGGGCACAAGCTGCCCGAATGGTTCACCCGCCCGGAAGTGGCCGATATCCTGGCCGATTCCTACCCGCCCCGGCACAAGCAGGGCGTTTGCGTCTGGTTCACCGGCCTTAGCGGCGCGGGCAAGTCTACCACAGCGGAAATCCTGACCATGTTGTTGCAGGAAAATGGCCGTCAGGTGACCGTGTTGGATGGGGATGTGGTGCGCACGCATCTCTCGAAAGGGCTGGGCTTTAGCAAAGAAGACCGTGACGTCAACATCCGCCGGATCGGCTTTGTGGCTGCCGAGATCGTGCGCCACGGCGGGGTGGCGATCTGCGCTGCCGTCAGCCCCTACCGCGCCACGCGCAACGACGTGCGCAACATGGTGGGTCCCGACCACTTTGTAGAGGTATTTGTAGACACCCCCATCGAAGTGTGCGAGCAGCGGGATGTCAAGGGCCTGTACGCCAAGGCCCGCCGGGGAGAGCTCACCGGATTTACGGGCATTGATGATCCCTACGAGCCGCCCCTGAACCCAGAGATCACCCTGGACACAGTCGCCAAAGATCCCGAAGAGAATGCCCAGATCATCCTGGCCCATCTGCTAGAAAACGGGTTCGTGCGCAATGGCGAACAGCCTGCCCAGAAGCAAGCTGACAACGCGGCAGCCCAGGCTGCCGGTGGAGCCTAATACCAGTATGGGCAATCGTAACGGCGTGACGGGGGACACCTGTACATCACTCGCAAGCACGCCTGGCTCGGTCACGGGGGTAGATTATACCCCCGTGACCATTATCGAACCCTCCAGAGGGTGGATCAGGGTGAATTTGCGGGAGCTATGGGAATACCGCGATTTGCTCTTTTTCCTCTCCTGGCGGGACATTTCGGTGCGATACAAGCAGACCCTGTTGGGGGCGACCTGGGCCGTCCTGCAACCCTTTCTCTCGATGGTAGTGTTCAGCCTGTTCTTTGGGCGGCTGGCGCGTATGCCATCCGACGGCGTGCCCTATCCGATTTTCAGCTATGTTGCCCTGTTGCCCTGGCAGTATTTTAGCAGCGCCATGAGCCAGTCTTCCAACAGCCTGGTCGTCAACTCGCACATGTTGACCAAGATTTATTTCCCTCGGTTAGTGATCCCGCTGTCTGCCATCCTGCCGCCCATCGTAGATTTGGCTATTGCGTTCGTGGTGCTCTTGGGGATGATGGCCTTTTACGGGATCGCTCCTACCTGGAATGTAGTCTGGCTGCCCTTGTTCCTGCTGCTGGCCATCGTGACAGCCCTGGGGGTAGGGCTGTGGCTGTCGGCCATGAACGTACAATACCGTGATATCCGTTACGTCGTGCCGTTCCTGGCACAGTTTTGGATGTTCGCTTCGCCAGTGACCTACTCGACCAGCATCGTGCCTGAGCAGTGGCGTGCGCTATACGGTCTGAATCCGATGGTGGGCGTAATCGAGGGCTTTCGCTGGGCGCTACTGGGGACGGGCACTCCTCCGGGGCCGACGGTAGCTGTTTCGGTCCTGGTGACGCTGCTGTTGGTGCTGAGCGGGTTGTTCTACTTTCGGCACATGGAAAAGACCTTTGCAGATGTGGTCTGAGCTCGACAGTGGCCGCAAGCAGTACCTGCCCAACATATTCCAGCAGTTGAGCACCTGTTTGGCTCTGCGGTAACTTGATGGCCTGGCGTTCGTTTTGATAAACGTATCTTGTCATTTGCTACTCGCCCGACGGTTCAACAGGCTTAATGCGTGGTTTAGCCCTGCTTAATGACCGATTTACCCCAACGTATGCTAGACGTGCTATGCTAGGGGTAGCCAGCCTGTAAAAGGGTTGGCGTTTATTGGGCGATTTCCCTGACTGTTCATTGATAGTTTCATTCAGGAGTAAAAGCCATGCGAAACCATCGAAGCACCCCCCCCCTTGCTATCCTGTACAAGTCATTTTCTCTCGCCCTGCTGCTCTGCCTCTTGTGGGGAGCGTCCTGCCTGGGTGGAATTGGACGCGTGCAGGCGGATGAATTGCCCCGGGGTGGTCGGACGGGGGGAACCGCCCCCATTACCGCTCCCACGGCAGAGCCTGAACCGGACCCGGCGATTGCGCCGACGGCCGAGCCGACGCTTGCCCCTCCGGAGCAAGATGCCCCGCCTGAAGAGGCGCCGTCTGATGACAAGACGCTATCTGAGGAATTGCCCCTGTCCGAGTCATTGCAGGCCGACCCGCCCGCTGCTCAGGTGAGGTTTGGCGTGGCGACCAACTCGAACCCCTGGGATTTCCAGTATTTCGGCGATCTGAAGGCGGGTTGGTATCACAACTGGGGGGCCGGGGCCTGGGAACTGACGCCCATTCCTGATGTGGAATACGTCCCGATGGTCGGCGCCTGGGGGGAACTGTGGGGCAGCGAGACGGAGCAGACGCTGCGCAACTATGTCGCGCAATGCCCCGACTGTTACCCCGATGGCACGGTGTGGATTGTCGGCAACGAGCCGGAATTCGACCAGTTTGATACCATCAACGGGCAGGCAATCACGCCGCGCGCCATCACTCCTGATGAATACGCCCAAAAGTATAAAAAGTACTATGACATGATCAAAGGAATCAACCCCACCTATAAACTGGCGGTGGGGGCGACCTATGATGACGGTTCTTGGCCCGATGCGACGCGCTGCAACTTTGTGCCCAAGGCCCGGCAGGCATATGAATCTCGCTATGGCGAGAAAATGCCTATCGACGTCTATACCCTGCACGCCTACATGGACCAGCTTGACGCGCCCCTCTTCCAACTGGAGACGATGGTGCAGCGCAAGCGGGGCATTATGAATGACTACGGCGACCGGGACAAGCCGCTCCTCGTGACCGAGGTGGGCGTGCTGACAGCCCTGCGCAACCCCGTGCCCAGCACGGCGGCCATCACCGCTTTTATGGATAGCGCGTTTGACTATTTGTCTACGGCCACATCGGAGGAATTGGGCTGCCCGGGGGATGAGAATCGCATGGTCCAGCGGTGGGCCTGGTTCGCCCTGACTGCTCGCAGCCCATCTCAGGGCGATGACTACTGGAAGGGCACCGACCTGCTGGATATCCAGACCGGCAATATGACCTCCGCCGGGCAGACGTATGCGGAATATCCCAAGACGCCCCCACCCATTCCCTCGGGCTTCTGGGGGACGGCCAGCAGTGATGGCGCCAATGTGGCGGACGGGACCTCCATAACGGCCTGGATCGATGGGGTACAGGTGGCCCAAACCACCAGCCTGACCGCTGAGGGCAGCTCGGTCTATTCTCTGGACGTGTCCGGCGACGACCCCAGCACCCCCGAGCGGGATGGCGGCGCCGAGGGCGATACCATCCAGTTCAAGCTCGGCGAAGACTGGGCCAACGAGACATCTACCTGGCATAGCGGGACGACGCTGGAGTTGAACCTGACCGTTTCCTCAGCAGCTACCCATTTCAGTGGCTCGGGTTATTGGAGCAACAAGTTTGGAGTTTCCGATGGATGGAGCAGCTACAATACGTATCCGCGTGCATCCGCCGATGTGAATGGCGATGGAAAGGCCGACTTGATCGGCTTTAAGGCGGACGGGGTTTATGTGGCACTGTCCACCGGCAGCAGCTTTGGCCCAGCGACTCGTTGGATTGCCAACTTTGCCACCCAAGCTGGTGGCTGGTCCAGCTACGACCGCTACCCGCGCGTAGTGGCTGATGTGAATGGGGATGGCAAGGCGGATGTGGTCGGCTTTGGCGGAAAAGGTGCCATTGTAGCCCTGTCTGATGGGACCAAGTTTGCAGGGAACGGTTACTGGAGCAATCAATTCGGCGTAACCGATGGTTGGTCCAGCCAGAACCTGTATCCTCGTACGTCTGCCGACGTGAATGGTGATGGAAAGGCCGACTTGATCGGCTTTAAGGCGGATGGGGTCTATGTGGCGCTGTCCACTGGCAGCAGCTTTGGCTCAGCAACCCGCTGGATTGCCAACTTTGCCACCCAAGCTGGTGGCTGGTCCAGCTATGATCGCTATCCCCGCGTCGTGGCTGATGTGAACGGGGACGGCAAGGCGGACGTGATCGGCTTTGGTGGAAGAGGTGCCATTGTAGCCCTGTCTGATGGGACCAAGTTTGTGGGGAACGGTTACTGGAGCAGCCAATTTGGCGTAAGCGATGGTTGGTCCGGTCAGAACCTGTATCCTCGTACGTCTGCCGATGTGAATGGCGATGGGAAGGCCGACTTGATCGGCTTCAAGGCGGATGGGGTCTATGTGGCGCTGTCCACCGGCAGCAGCTTTGGCTCGGCAACTCGCTGGATTGCCAACTTTGCCACCAAGGCTGGCGGCTGGTCCAGTTACGATCTCTATCCTCGTGTAGTAACTGATGTGAATGGAGATAATCAGGGAGATGTGATCGGCTTCGGAGGTGGTGGGGTAATTATCGCTCTGGCCGATGGGGCAGGCGCTGGCCCGACCTCGATGATGGCTGCCACCATCGAATGGATGGCGGCAGAGGACGAGTTCCGTACCGCCTTGCGCGAGGAACAGCAATCGGCTGCTTCGGATGCCTGGCACGCTGAATATCTGGTCCCTGCGTTGCAGGGTGAGCCCCAGTTGGCGCGCGATGTGCAGGGGGCGCGCCCGGACAATGCGCAAGGGCCCAAGGATGCCGCCCCCGTGCAGGAACGTTTGGTTCGCTGGATGCGCACGCTGTATGTGGCGGAAGAAGGGGCGTACGAGTTCCGCCTTCCGGCTGAGGCTGGCGCGCGCTTGCTGGTGGATGGCTATATGGTGCTGGACGGCCAGGCCGAGATAGGTGTCTTGGGGTTGGGCGAGGGGTTGCACACCATCGCCCTGGAATGCCAGGATTGCACGCTCGACGCGCCGCCAGACTTATCTTGGGATCTTTTGACGGGCGCTAGTCTGGCTGATATGACGCAGTAGTCCAGTCAAGCGGAGGTATGTGCGGCGGTGGCGAATTGGTTTCGCCACCGCCGTGATCTGTTAGGTCATGATATAGCTTGAGGCCACCCTGCCCGCTATCCATTTGTCTAGAGTCCCTGACCCAAGTATACTACTTGCACTCGCTGATAGGCATTTCGAGTACGGGCCCCTCTGTGATCCCCCAAGAAACGCAGTCCGTTTCTCCTGTGTCGGCATCTGGTGCTGGCTGAGGAGTAGGGGCGGTCACTGGAGAACAGCAGCATGGACGGATTGCCCTGTTTCCGCATACGCAGAACACCTGTATGGATGTGATCTCATGAGTGACATCGCTATACGCATAGAGCATCTGGGCAAACAATATCGCATTGGCGGCCCCAAGGGGCGTTTCAAGTACAAGCGCTTCACCGAAACCGCTATGGCCGCCCTTACTGCGCCGCTCCAACGCTTGTGGGCTATAGGGCAATCTGCCCGCTCCGTGGAAACCTTCTGGGCCTTGCGCGATGTCTCCTTCGAGATCGAACGGGGTGAGGCGGTGGGTATCATCGGGGCGAATGGAGCAGGCAAGTCCACCCTGCTCAAAGTCCTCTCTCGCATCACCGAGCCGACCGAGGGACGGGTCCAGCTCCACGGGCGGGTGGGTTCTCTGCTGGAGGTAGGCACAGGGTTTCATCCCGAACTTACGGGCCGAGAGAACATCTACCTGAATGGCGCCATCCTGGGGATGAGAAGGCCCGAAATCGCGGCCAAGTTTGATGAGATCGTAGCCTTTGCAGAGGTAGATCAGTTCCTGGATACGCCGGTGAAACACTATTCCAGCGGCATGTACGTCCGGCTGGCCTTTGCTGTGGCTGCCCACCTGGAACCGCAAATTCTTTTGGTAGACGAGGTGCTGGCCGTTGGCGATGCCGCTTTCCAGAAAAAGTGTCTGGGCAAGATGGGAGAGGTAACGGGCCAGGGGCGTACGGTGCTTTTTGTCAGCCACAATATGGCGACGATTCAGTCGCTTTGTTCACGGGCAGTTCTCTTGAATCAGGGCAAAATAGTCACCCACGGGACAGTAGATAACGTTATCAGTTCGTACCTTGCTCACGCTGGGAAACGCATGGGCGAGGATTTTTTAGCATCCAGACCTGATCGGGAAAACAGAACGTTTTTCCACTTTACTGGGGTGCAGTTCTTCGATGCCAAGACGATGACGCCTGTTGGGACCCTCATATCGGGCCAATCTGCTCTGGTGCGACTGAAGTATTCCTGCACAGCAGACCATGCGCTGGAGAATGTTGCTCTTTCATTCGCTATGGCTACCAATGAAGGCGTACTGCTTTTTGCATGTCGAAGCGATGCCATCGGCAAGACATTCCACATACAGCCTGGGCAGGGCTTTGTGGATTGCAGTATTCCCAAGTGGCCATTGAGTGGGGGAAGATATGCCTTCCATCTAGTCGCCTTCCTGGGTAAGAGTATCCTAGATTGGGTAGATCGAGCGGGATTTGTAGATGTCGAGACTGGCGATTTCTACAATAGCGGCGTTTCACCAGCGCTTAACCATCAGAGTGTCTTTATAGATTTTGGCTGGGAAGACCCGATCAATATTACCTAGCGAGCATGCATTTACTGCGCATACCTCCCGTTGGAAAGTCAGTTGGAAGGAGTTACCTATCAACGCTACTACGTAGCTACTCTTAGTTGAAGAGGAGTCCATTATGTTCTTCATAGTTAGTACCGGCAGATCAGGAACACAGACCCTGGCACGTGTACTAGCGCTGGTCGATAATTGCGTCTGTTTGCATGAGCCTGCTCCAGAGTTGATCCTGGAATCCTCAGGATATCGATATGGGACTGTCACAGACAATTATCTGCGCACTATCCTCTTGCGTACTCGACCGCCACGTGTTAACGGCTCGGTGTACTGCGAATCCAACCAGACTCTATCCCTCATCATCCCGGTTTTGGCTAGAACCTTTCCCAACGCACGGTACATCTGGCTAATCCGCAATGGTCTTGATGTTGTTGCGTCAACTTATCAGAAGCAGTGGTATTCTGGCCATTCGGAGAATCATGAACGCTACGAGGATTGTCCAGCCATCGAGAAGGCTTGGATTGATGGGCGCATCGAAGCAGATCAATGCGGCGATATGAGTACGGCAGAGTGGCGGTCTCTGGATCGTTTTGGACGCTGCTGCTGGTATTGGGGATATGTGAACCGTCTCATTGAGGCGGATCTGGCTAGGTACGCTCCTGGACATTCTATCCTGCTCCGTTTGGAAGAGATCGATAGTAGCTTGTTGCATGTTGTCCGGTGGATGGGACTAAGAGTGGCGTTGCTCCCGACTACCAGACGACATAATGCAGCCAAAAGAGAGCCATATCATTGGAGCCAATGGAACACAGAAAAGCAGCAGATCTTTGAGCGTTTTTGTGGTGAGCTTATGGATACATACTATCCATCTTGGCGTACACCAGATGGCAAATGGATGGGAGTTGAGCCTCCATCGAATTTAAAGGGCCAGTCTTGGTTGGATAAGCATTACAGGGCAGTTAGGATAGTAAACAAACTACTTGCCCGTAACCGGACTTAGGGCAACTTCATCCGATCGATTACAGGGAGCTTGGCACCTATATGAGCATCTCGGTCTATATTACTTCCTATAACCACAAAGAATTCCTAATCGAAGCTATCGATAGTGTCCTCGCTCAGACATTACGGCCAAGCCAGATTATCATCGTTGATGACTGCTCTTCGGATGGTTCGCAAGAAGCAATTGCAGGATATGTTTCCCGCTTTCCTGATGTTGTGTTAGCGATCTATCACAGTCGGAATCAGGGAGTAGCACAGACGCGAATTGATGCTCTGAGTGCAGTAACGGGAGACTATGTAACCTATGTAGATGGTGATGACAGGGTTATGCCAACCAAGTTGGAGCAGGAAATGGGAGTGCTAAAGCGGACACCGTCTGCTGCTATCATCTTCTCCAATCACTGTTGTATTACAGCAGACGGTGTCCGTACGGAGGTTTGGGCAAATGACAACGAGAAGCCTCCGCAGGGAAACGTCTTTGCTCAGACCTTTGCTCGCCATTTCCCCAAACGCAGGCTGTTCAGAAATGAATTGGTAGACTACCGTGCTTGGGCGCAGATTGGCTTCTATGACCCGAACCTACCCATTTTTGAGGATTATGATATGAGGATTCGGCTAACCAAGCATCTCCGTGTTGCCTATTGCAACGAGGTATTGGCTGAATACCGTTCTCGGCCGGGTGGGCTTTCACAAGCAAAAGCTGATGTATATCTCAAAGTCCTGGAGTACATCTATGCCAAGAACCGTGGTTTCCTCGCTGACTTGGATTCATCGCAACGGGCTGCAGTCGAGCGCGATTTCTGCAGATGGATGGCTAGGTTTGCCAAGGAGGCTATCATCCAGGCTTTGAGGTGTGATGGAAACTGGATCGCCAAGAGAAGAACTGCCGTTGGCTACTGTCTAAAGGCCCTACAATATGGGCATTCCTTACCTTTGAGTCCTCGTTTAGCTGCCGAAATGATTTTGCCTGATAGGCTGTACTGCTGGTTGGCAACCTGTTACAGAGACTATGTAGCACATAATCCGCATCGAGGGCGTTTATGACGGACAGCCTAGGTGACAATCTGATCTTTCTGATCTCCCAGCCGCGCGCAGGTTCCACTCTGCTGCAACGCGTTCTGGGTAGCCATTCGGATGTTCATACCATATCGGAACCCTGGCTGATGCTCCACCCCCTCTACGCATTGCGCCGCCAGGGGCATACGGCAGAGTATAACGTCAAGTGGGCACACTCGGCGATGTCTACTTTTGTGAAGGCTCTACCAGAAGGCGAGCAAACCTATCTGGCTGGGCTGCGCCGTATGTATGGATATCTGTACGATTGCCTGCTAAAAGATACAGGGAAGCGGCTGTTTTTGGACAAGACGCCGAGGTATTATCTGATTATGCCAGAGCTTGCCCAGGTCTTCCCCGACGCGCACTATATCATCCTCATCCGAAATCCCCTGGCCGTCTTGTGCTCCATCTTGGAAACTTGGGTCAAAGGGGACTGGTACTCGTTGTACAACTATAAAGAGGACCTCTTACAGGCTCCCCACTTGCTGAATCAGGCTCCCCAGGTGTTGGGGCCGGGCTGTATTACCATCCAGTACGAACAGCTAGTGGTGAATGCAGAGACTCAAGTCTGTCATCTATGCGAGCAGTTGTCTATTCCCTTCGAGCCAGTCATGATCCATTACGGCCAAGCTAATCTGCCGCAGTGGACCTTTGGGGACGAGAAGAGTGTATATCAACACGCTCAACCAATTGCTGCCCCGGTTGACAAATGGGTCCAAGCCCTGGAAAACCCGCAGGTCTGGCGGCTGGTTCGCGATTATCTGGCCCGTTTGGGCCAAGATACCATCCAGGCTTTGGGTTATTCTTACCCAGAGCTTGTAGAGATCTTGGAAGCACGGCGACCATCACGCCTCTCTCTATTGGGCACCTTTTCTCTGACCTATCTCTTGTCCGCGCCCCTGGAAGAACGTTCCCTGATACTACGATTATGCAAGGCTGTTGAGGAACGCGGGACGCGTGCTGTTGCCAAGGCCGTTACGAGGAGGTTGCGTTATGCGCTGTCCAAGCATAGCTGAACTCCCTCCTCCACCCGTCGGCAAGACCGGCTGGCCCTGGTCCGTGGAATGTGCGCGATTACCCGAGACAATGGCCGACGGCTCGTTGTGGCCGCGGGTGAGCGTGGTCACGCCATCTTTTAATCAAGGGCAATTCCTGGAGGAGACCATTCGCTCGGTATTGCTGCAGGGCTATCCTAATCTGGAGTACATTATCATAGATGGTGCCAGCTCTGACAGTAGTGTCGAGATCATCCGCAGATATGAGCCTTGGTTGACCTACTGGGTCAGCGAGCAAGACCGTGGCCAGTCGCACGCAATCAACAAAGGGTTTGCCAGGGCTTCGGGAGAGATCCTCACCTGGTTGAATTCGGATGACTGTTTGCTCCCCAAAGCATTGGTGACAGTTGCCACCAGTCACCGGGAAGCGCCAGGTGCCGCCGCCTGGGTTGGGGGATGTTACCGCGTAACCCCTGACGGAAGGATTCTTGGCACGGTCATGCCGCGCGGGCTTGAACGAGAGAATCTGGTTGCCTGGAGTGTTAGGGGCTTTTTCTATCAGCCCTCCTGTTTCATCGCCGCCCGTGATTTGCAGGCAGCCGGTCCACTGGATGAGAACCTGCATTTCGCGTTGGACCTGGACTTGTGGCTGAGATTGGCAGGAATAGGGACGTTGGTTCTCGTGCCCGCTATGCTGTCCGCTGCCAAGATACATGCGAGCGCCAAGACGCAGGCCCAACGTAGCAAGATGCATTTGGACATTCTGATAACACAGTTGAAGCATGGCTACCGTAGCGAAGCGGAGAATTTCCTGGCCCTGTTGCTTGAAAAGCCTTCCCTGGCAGAGCATCTTCGCTTGTGGTTGAACGCCAGATGGCGGGGTCTAGGTGCAAGGCTCAAGCGCCGGACCAAGCCGGTATATCTGCAGGACGTGATTGAGGCCAAGTCTTGAAAGTCTTGATTATTCCCTATACTGGAGATGAGAATCCCTATCTTCGGCTGCTGGCCAACGCACTGGAAGCTGCTGGTGTGACAGTGCAGCTGGTACCGTGGAGACCGGGGATGTTTCTCTTGTGGCAGACGGTGTTGCATCGCGGACGTCCCGACATCATCCACTTGCAATGGCAACATGGATTCTTTAAAGCAAGACACTTGCCCGTGGCCATATTGCTTACGTGCACCTTTTTCCTCCAGTGGCTCACACTGCGCTTGCTCGGCGTTCGGTTCGTATGGACGATCCACAATGTCGTGAATCACGAACGCATTCAGGCACGCTGGGAACTGCTGGCTAGCAGGTTGCTGGCACGAGTTGTCGATGCCAGGATAGTCCTCTGCAATGCGGCCAGAGAGATCGTAGCCGCCACCTACCGCATACCTATAGAAGGGATAGAAGTGGTGCCCCAGGGCAACTACATGGACTGGTACCCGAAGCCACTGGACAAATCGCGCGCGCGACATATGCTTGGATTCGAGACTGCCAGCCGCATATTCCTTTGTTTTGGTAGCATACGGCCCTACAAGGGGATTGATAGGTTGCTAGACGCCTTTCGTATGTTGCGCGATCCAGACGCGCGCCTGGTCCTGATTGGCAAACCCAACACGCCGGATCTGGCGCAGTCCTTGTCCGAGAAAGCGGCTCTGGACCCTCGCGTGACCTGCCGATTTGAGTTCATTGACGAGGAACTCTTGATCCAGTACTTGAGCGCCTGTGATTTCGCGATCTTTTCGCATGTGGACATTCTGGCTTCGGCCTCCGTCATGCTGGCGGCATCTTGTGGCCGGGCGGTAATTGTGCCGGAAATTGGCTGCTTGCGCGAGTTTCCTGCCGAGGCCGCGATCTTGTACGACCCCGCGATACCCGGCGCGATTGAGACGGCATTGGGTAAGGGTCTGATAGCAGACGTGGGCAGGATGGGCGTAGCAATGGGAGCGTTTGCCTCCCGGAATTCCTGGGAAGAGTCTGCCAAAGCCATCCTGAAGGTCTATCATTCCGTATCCAGGGGTGGTGGACGTCACGCGGGCGATGAAAACGGGGAGGCGTGATGGTCTCGGAATCCGGGCCTTTGGTCAGCGTCATCATACCCACATACAATCGAGCGGACTTGCTCTCTAGAGCGGTCAAGAGCGTCCTGAGCCAGAGCTACCGCGATCTGGAGTGTATCATCGTCGACGATGCTTCGACGGACAACACCGAGGACATTGTGCGCGAGTTGGATGATGAGCGGATGGTGTATATCAGGCACGAGCGCACCCGGGGAAACGCGGCCACACGCAACACCGGCATTCAGCACGCCTCTGGGGTCTATATCGCCTTGCTCGATTCGGACGATGAATGGCTGCCCGGCAAGCTGGCGAAGCAGGTGGCGCTGATGGAAGCCTCTCCGGAACTGGTGGGCGTGGTGCACTGCATGCATTATGCCAGATATGCCAACCCAAATCGCCAGGTCGAGATAAAGGGACCGGCCAGCTTTGTTGGGGACGTGTATCCCCAACTCCTGCGAGGACAATGTCCTTCCATCATGTCCTCGGTCCTGATCAAGCGCGAATGCTTTGACACCTGTGGGATATTGGATGAGCACTTGCCGAGCTTTGTGGACTATGACCTCTGGTTGCGCGTGTCCCAGAAATATCATTTTGCCTGTGTTCCCGAGTTCTTGACTATCGTCTATCAGCACGAAGGCTCGCGACAGAGCAAAGATATGACTCCCAGAAAGGCAGGGCTCGAACGAATTCTCTCCAAGTGGGGTCCGGAAGTTCGCAGGTATCGGGGGGAGAAGGGATATCAGCGGTTGAGGCGGCACTTTTTGACGCCCATGTACGTGAATGCTACGCTGTACTCCATACGTGAAGGGCAATACCGATTGGCAGCTCACAGGTTACTGGATGTCGTGCGGTTGCAGCCTACCAGACCCAAACTGTATTGCTGGCTGGCGTTCAAGCTCGTCCGCACCCAAGTTTTGGCCGCGAAACGGATGCCCCATGAGGGATAAACATCACAGCAATCATTGTCCAACTCTCGCTGAACTCCCCCCGCCGCCGCCCGGCAGAACCGGCTGGCCCTGGACGGAGGGGAGCGAGCCGTTGCCAGAGGCGATGCCCGATGGCACGCCGTGGCCGCGGGTGAGTGTGGTCACGCCCTCTTACAACCAGGGGCAATTCCTGGAGGAGACCATCCGCTCGGTGCTGCTGCAAGGCTACCCCAATCTGGAGTATCTGATCATCGATGGGGGCAGCACGGACGACAGCGTGGAGGTCATTCATAAGTACGAGCCGTGGCTGGCCTATTGGGTCAGCGAGCGGGATAACGGCCAGGCCCATGCCATCAACAAGGGGTGGCAAAAGGCCACGGGGGCGTATGTCACATGGTTGAACTCGGATGATACCCTGTTGTCGGAGGCTATCGCCAAAACAGCACGCGTTCTGGCTGCCAGTGCCACAACGGACTTGGTGTTTGGCAATGTCTATCATATAGACCCGAATTCCAATGAACTGGCCGAGCGATACGGTTCCGAGTTCGCGATCCACAGCATGTTGGTGCATTGGCGAAACGTGACCCCCCAACCCGGTTTTCTCATGCGGCGCGCCGTCCTGGATAGGATCGGTTTGCTAGATACCGAGTTCAGCTTTTCCATGGATTTCGAATACTGGCTTCGGTTAGGCGTTCAGGGCGGGATACTTCAGTACATGTCCGAGTTCCTGGCGAATGCAAGGATGCATCCCTTGGCCAAGACAAGCCGCAGTCAAATTGTCGCCGCCCAGGAGCAAATCAAGATCTTGAACAAGATCTTTTCCTCAACGGAGTTGGCCGAGCCAATCAAGGCGTTGGAGCAACAGGCCCGTGGCGCTGCCCATCGGTCTGCTGCCTACTGGAGCTATCTGGCAAACGACGCCTCGGTAACCCGCTATCACGCAGCTCAGGCCTTGCGCCATCCTGGGAAAAAGTGGGGCATAGCTCTGGTTCTCTGGTTGATTAGTTTGATCGGGGACCGGCAGATGGCGCGAGCGCGCTATTTGTGGCGCAAGGGCTATAGGCGTATCCTACCCGTAGGCAAAGCCCACTCTAATATCGGGGGAGCGGTGTAACGTGTCATTTCTGGGGTCTGCTTGGGATAAGAAGAGCCGTTGGGCACCATTGGTGGTAGGATTAATGCTGGTGATCCTGTTTGCTCCTGCACTCGGCCAAGCAGTACTCGCAAACCTGGGAAATCTGTCGTTGTTCCATGCCGCCGCGGGTGACTCCTCGGCGCAGTTCGATAGAGCAACCCGGCTGCTTGAGAAAGCCAATCTGGTCGGGAAGCCAAGGATCGCCATTTATCGTAACCTTGCCTATGCGTACGAATCCCTGGCCGAGCCGATGCGCCTGCAAGATGCTGTCGAGCGTGGGTTGAGCATGACCCCCAGCGACCCTTTGTTACTCTACCGCGCCGGGATTATGTACTACGCGGATGGTGATGTGGACGCCGCAGTTACTGCCTGGACCAGGGCGCAAGCGGGCACGTGGTTCTTTTATCGGGCTACTGAGTACTATAACCAGGGCAATACTGACGAAGCTTTGGTTAACCTTGGCCTGGCAGCGGCCATCGCGCCGCACATCAGCGACCCACATTTCCTGCAAGGCACAATCCACGAGCGTCAGGGACGTTGGGAAGAAGCGGAGGTTGCGTATCGGGCTGCTGTTCAGAGAAACGCCTTTCTCTGGGATACCAAGGTTGCTCCGCACGTTCGTTTGGCGACTGCGTACGCGCGGCTGGGGTATTCCACTTACCAGGCGTCGGGAAATCTAGAGCAAGCTCTGGAATCGCTAGAAATGGCAGTGAAACTCAATTCAGACCCCTGGGCTTTTATGTTCCTTTGCGACATCTACCGAAGGGCGGGGGAACCAATCCTGGCAATTGAATGGGGCAATCGCGCTGTTAGCCAAGTCCCCAATCAACATTGGCCCTATTATTATCGAGGCAGTGCCTATATGGATGCCGGTGACTATCAGCGCGCACAACAGGATCTGGAGAGGGCGTTGACAATAGCACCCTCCTATCAGCCTGCCCGCTCCAGACTGGAACGCTTATCAAAGATGCTTTCAGAGACGTCTGATGAATGAATCTCGCCGAATCTCAATGAGATGCTCGCGTGCTGACCTGTTGGGTTTGCTCATAGTATCCCTGGCAGTTATTGCCGTGGCATGTCTGATGATTATCGGGTTAGGGGTCGCGACCTGTGGGGATGATTACCAGCAAGCACTAATCCCTGCCATCGTGCTATTTGCCCTCTCGGTGGCAGCCATCTCTGTGCTGTATAGACCCGAATTGCTGCTGGGTGTGTTCTTTGCTGCGATGGGGATATGGAGTCTGCTCCCAGCCAGCCTGGATAATCTGCTGAGCGGTTTCATTAGCCCACTGACCGTCGTTCTGGCAGGGATTGCCCTGATGATGCGTTACGGGTTGCCAAGTATCTCCATAGGGAAAACGGGGATGGCGTTGCTCGTTTTCTCTGCATTTTTGTTCGTTTCTACTCTCTGGACTTCGGCCCCAACGAACGGTCTGTTCAAAGCGCAAGCTTTTTTTCTGGGTACCACCGCCCTCTATTTCCTAGTGTGGCGGGTATACCGCAGATGTCCTGGAAACCTGTGGCAGATCTCTGTAGCCGTCGCCTTGCTTAGCCTGGTGCCTGTCGTTGTTGTTCTGGCAACGGGGATGCGCGTGGGATTTGAACCAGCGAGACGGACAGCTCGCGCGTATTTTATTAACAACCAGTCTCCATTCAATGTGTATGGTCTATCCAACGGTCTCCACGTCGGGATGATCTGTGCGATGGCCCTGTACCTAAAGCACCGGCGGGCGTTCAGACGGTGGCTTTGGCTGTTCCTGGTTGCAGCCAATTTCTATGCCTTGATACTGTTGAGCCAACGCGCCCAATTGTTAGGGTCTTTGCTGGCTTGTGGGTTGTTGATCGCAGGGCAACAGGGTTTCCGCCAATTTGCTTCTAGTGCCAAAGCCCGAATAAACGCCAAGTCCTTGCTATTAGCAGGGATAGTCTTGCTGATTCTACTGGTCTTGGCCTTGGCCAACGCCAGCAAGCTTAATCTCAGCTATATGGCGTCCGATGGTAACATCAGTTCGAGGTTGACCATGTACGTACGCGCCCTCACGGGGTTCTTGGATCGCCCCCTTCTAGGGCACGGCCTGGGATCTTTCAGTATGGACGTATTCGGTATCGACAGCCGCATATTTTCCCACAATATCTTGCTCGACATACTCTATGAGGGTGGGTTGGTCTGTATGGCCGCATTCCTGGTTGTGCTCTTTCGGATTGCCACCTATGCCCGTTACATAATAATGCGCCCAGGTGTGTTGAGTGGGGTGGGATTGCTAGGATTGGCCTTGGTGACTGGCAGACTGTTTGTTGCCATGTTTTCGGCAGACCTTAGCTCGGTTCATCTCGGCGCATGGCTGGCGATGATGGTGGTTGCCGTGTCGCAGGCACGACAGACGAATGCGACTAAAGTGCAAAGGCAAGATTGATGCCTCCCATCATCCAGCTTTGCACTCTAGCAGATAGAGGGATCATCTTTGAGTATTCGGCATACCTGGCGGCCGGCCTTGCCCTTCAGGATTTTGACGTTATCCTGCAAACCGGTGAGGGGCCCGAATGGCCTCTGGACTTGCCATCGCGGGTAACGCCGATCAGCAATTTCGCACTCCCATCCAGGCAGGTATGCTATGGGAGCGTAGCCTGGATGATAGATCGTTACAAACTGGCTCTAGGGAATGCTATCCAGCGCCTGCGGTTGGCTCGGGACAAGAGTGCCACTATCGTGCATATCCAGGTTATCTTGCCGTGGGTGGATGTCTTGTTCATTCCGCTACTCAGGCGTCAGGCTTGCGTCGTGTGTACGGTGCATGATGTAGTGCCCCACGTATTCAAGCTGCCATCCAGGCTTGACCTTGCTCTGCGACGCCAGTGCTATGCGTTGGCTGATGGCCTGATTTTTCATAGCCAGGCGAATCTCGAGCAATTTAAGCGCGTATACGGCTGGTGTCCCTCCAATGCAAGCGTGATCCCTATCGGTCTGACATGGCGTGGGTCTGAGGAATCTCAATCCGTGGAAGCCAGGACCAAGCTCTCAATACCACAGAACTCGCAAGTCATTTTGATGTTTGGTCAGATTCGGCCTAACAAAGGCCTGGACGTACTCATTGAGGCTTTTTCTCGTATCATCTCCGAGATTCCCGACGCTTTTCTACTCATTGCTGGTGGCGCCCACCCAACGGTTGATACAAACGCATTATGCGCCATGTTGGAGTCCCTTCCGCCTCACACGTACCGATGGGAGGATAGGTGGATCTCGGAAGAAGAACTGGAGCACTGTTTCAGGGCGGCAACTGTGGTGGTGCTACCATATAGCACGTTCGGGTCTCAGAGTGGCGTTCTGACCAAAGCGTATGCATATGGGCGGCCTCTAGTGGTGACTGATGTTGGTAGCCTGGGAGAATCCGTCCGTGACGATGGTTCTGGATTGGTTGTGACACCAAACGACCCCGCCGGTCTGGCAAAATCGCTCAGACGGTTATTAACAGACGATACCTTGCGCAACGAATTTGAGTGTCATGTGGCTCAGGTTGCCCAAGGCAAATACGCCTGGAGTAACGTCAGTCGCTTGACTGCTCGTTTCTATCGGTCCATCTTGCGGCGAGGACAGGAATCATCGTCGGCGCGGACGGAGCGCTTGCAGAGTACAAACACAGATGACTGATGGACCCATGACAACCATCCTACATGTCATTACTGGCCTCCATGTAGGTGGGGCAGAGGTGATGCTCTACAACCTGCTGTCGTCTATGGATCGGAACCGTTTTGCCCCGGAAGTGATCTCCTTGTTGGAGCCGGGTCCGGTTGGCCGCAAAATCGAGGCGCTGGGCATCAGGGTTCGGTCTTTGGGGATGACCCGGGGCATGCCGAGACCATCGCACGTGCTGCGCCTGGCCCGCTGGCTAAAGGCCGACTCGCCCGACCTGGTGCAGACCTGGATGTATCACGCGAACCTGATCGGGGGGCTGGCCGCCAAGTGCGCGGGGAATGTGCCCGTTATTTGGGGTATTCACCATAGCACTCTGGACAGTACCGCCAAAGCCAGAACGATAGGCATCGCCAAGGTGTCCGCACTGCTCTCCCGTTGGCTGCCTGCGCGAATCGTCTACTGTTCAGAAGCCTCTCGTGCTGCCCATAGTCAACTGGGGTATCATTCGGATAAGGCAGTGGTCATCCCGAATGGCTTTGATCTGACGACTTTCCGACCTGACCCGCTTGCTCGGACCAGCTTGTGCCGCGAACTGGCACTGCCCGATCACACGCCACTGGTTGGGCTGGTCGCCCGGTTCCATCCCTTGAAGGATCACCGCACGTTCCTTCAGGCTGCTGCCTATTTGCATGCGGATCTGCCGGATGTGCGCTTTGTCCTGTGTGGGGTGGGCGTGGATTGGCAGAATCCCGAGTTGTCCCAGTGGGTTCGCCAGGCGGGGCTGGAAGGAGCCTGTTATCTCTTGGGCCCCCGCGAAGACATGCCCAGGGTTACCGCCGCCCTGGATGTCGCTTCGTCGTCTTCTATCGGCGAGGCATTCCCTCTGGTCATCGGCGAGGCCATGTCCTGCGGCGTGCCTTGCATCGTCACGGATGTGGGGGACTCGGCGGCCATTGTCGGGGATACGGGTATTGTTGTGCCGCCACGTGATGCCCATGCGCTCGCTGAGGGATGGCGGCATATGCTGGAATTGCCCGCCGAACAGCGGGCGCATCTCGGTATGTTGGCGCGCCAGCGCATTACCGAGCGCTACAGCCTGGCTCACGTCGTGAGCGAGTACGAATGCCTGTATCAGGCGGTGCTTGCGGCCAAGGGAATACAACACGCCTGAACGGCCAAGTCTTGCGCTGGATATTTTCGCCAGCGCTTCATGCATATGCGCTGCCCCCAGCCGCAGCCATCCAAGTAATAACCGTTTGCCAAGCTCTCATTAGCTGAACAGGAATCTCATGCGAATCGCCCACGTCACCACCGTTGACCTGTCCCTCCGCTACCTGTTGCTGAACCAGCTCGCCAGCATCCGCGACGCCGGATATGAGGTGGTGGGCATTTCTGCCCCCGGCCCGGACGTGGACGTCGTGGAGGCGGAGGGCATCCGGCATATCGCCATCCCCATGACCCGCCAATTTACTCCCTGTGCGGACGTCTTGTCCCTCTGGCGGCTGTATCGCGCCATACGCCGGGAGCGCTTTGCCATCGTGCATACCCACACTCCCAAACCCGGCCTACTGGGTCAAGTGGCCGCTCGGCTGGCAGGGGTGCCCATCGTCATCAACACCCTGCACGGCTTTTACTTTCACGACCACATGCATCACGCCTGGCGGCGCTTTTACATCCTGACCGAGAAAATCGCTGCCCGCTGCTCTGACGTGATCCTGTCTCAAAACAGTGAGGACATCCAGACCGCCATTCGGGAGGGGATCTGTCACCCGGAAAAGATAAAGTACCTGGGCAACGGGATCGATGTGCGGCGATTCAACCCCGCCAACCTGGACCCCGAGACGCTGGCCCAAAAGCGCCGGGAGCTGGGGCTGCCCGCCGATGCGCCGGTGGTGGGTTTTGTGGGGCGGTTGGTGGCCGAAAAGGGGGTTCTCGAATTGCTGGCCGCCGCGCGCACCGTCGTGGAGCGTTTGCCCGGGGTGCGTTTCCTGTTTGTAGGGCCTGTAGATCGCGAAAAGTCCGATGCCATCACGCCGGAATTGGCGGCGGAGTATGGCCTGAGCGAGGTTTGCGTGTTCGTCGGGCGGCGCCAGGATATGCCCGAGATGTATGGGTTGATGGATGTTTTTGCACTTCCCTCTCACCGGGAAGGCTTTCCCCGGTCGCCAATGGAAGCCTCCGCGATGGGCGTGCCCTGCGTGCTGACCGACATCCGTGGTTGCCGCGAGGCCGTGACCCACGAACAGAATGGCCTGCTCGTGCCCCTGGGCGATGTACCGGCCCTGGCCGACGCTATCACGACCTTGCTCACCGACCGCGACAAGGCGCGCCAGATGGGCGAGGCAGGTAGGCAGATGGCCCTGGAACGCTTTGACGAGCGCGAGGTATTCCGCAAGGTGCAAAACGAGTACGCCCGCCTGTTGATGGAAAAGGGACTGGAGCGACCAGCCAGGCCCGTCGTGCGATAGGCCGATTTTACAGTGATGTAATGGTAAAAATTCTTTGAATTCCCATTGACACACCCCGGAGTGGTATTGTACACTGTAGTTGCAGAACCCTGAGAGATGGAAGACGTTTTCAGAGGTTCGGACCGTAATCGGGAAACCGATGCAGCGGTTTGGTGGGCAAAGCCACCCGACCGTGGATGAATGGAAAGGGCAGGCCAGACGGCATCAAAGGACGAGCGGGGGAAAGACCGGGCGTCTGAGCCGAAAGGTTTGTTCCAGGAGGTTCATCGGATTCACGGGGAAATCCGTGGGCGGTAATCGGCGGAACGAGTGGTCGGGAGATGATCTCCAATGGGAACCTCTTACCGAAGGGATGGAGGAGACCCCTCCAGACTGTAGGAGGAGCAAGACCGGCGGAAGGATTCCGATCGGGGACGAATCATCAGAGGCGATCCGAGGTCACTTGGGGTTCTGCACTTTTATGGCTCTGTCAGCAACGGCAGAGCCTTTTTTATTGCTCTGATTCGCGCAACTCCAGCAATTCGGGCACGGTGACGAACGTATAACCCCGCGCGCGCAATCCTGCGATGATGCCCGACACAGCCCGTCGGTCGGCGTTTTCCTCGCCGTACATCACGTGTAGCAGGATGATAGAGCCGGGCCGCGCCCCGGCCAGCACGTCGGCCGCGATTTGTTTCGGGTCGCGCTCTTTTCCGGCATAGTTGCCAGGCTCCGTGTTCCACATGATCGTCGTGCGCCCCGCGCGTTGCAGGTAGTAGGGCAGGATGATCAGACGTTTACCATAGGGTGGCCGAAACAGGATTTCGCCCTCATATCCGGCGGCCCGGATCAGCGCGTCTGTCAGGGCGATCTCGTGGTGCACAAAGGCATACGAGCGGCCGACCAGCCGGCTGTGAGAGTAGGAATGGTTGCCCAGGGCATGCCCCTCGGCCACCATCCGCTGCGCGATGGGCATATTCTCTTCCAGGGCCATCCCCTCGACGAAAAAGGTTGCCCGTACCCCCTCCGCCCGCAGGATGTCCAGGATTTGCTGCCCGCCTTTGGAACTGGGGCCATCGTCGAAGGTGAGGGCGATGACTGGCTGATCGGTCTCTACCCGATCCACCATGTCCCCAAAGAGCTGAAAGGTGCGCGAGTTCATCCAGCCCAGCCCCATCCACGCTGCCAGCGGCATGGTGATCAGGAGGACAATCAGGACGCGCAGCAGGACATACCCCTTGTTCTGCGTAGGCCCGACGAGTAGGCGCAGCGCCGCGAGGACGGCCACCACCAACCCTACATAAACTGCCAGCGGAAGGAGGATGTCTAGCATGAAACTCCCCGATAGTCATGGAAATGGTCAAAGCTGGGCTCATAGTCGCTGGGATTAAAAGCAGCAATCTAAATTACTAGTTCCAACATCCGATTGTTGTAATCAGATGGAAATCTAGACGTATTCCTATGGATTTCGTCTAGGTAGAGGAGCATTGCTGCTACTACCATCTCTCTATGCACCTTGCGAGCAATGCTTCACGACGTATGATAGAGCCAGTACCTCGTAGTTCAGGGGACCGATAGCGCCAGTGTGGTAGGCGTTTGCACACTCCGAAGCAACTTTCGTGAGTCCATCCAAAAAGGAGGTGCTTGATCTATGTATCTTACAGATATGAGCGAGCAACAACAGAACAGAATCGGGAGCATAAAGAGGCATATCCTTTCCGATGAGAAGACCTAGACCGAAACCTCTTGCATGTAGGAATATTAGGGGGAGATTTGGATCAATGCTGGGTTTCGCAAAGCTAAGTCTAGCAACGAAGCTTCTTCTGCCCGCCCCTTGGTTAGGCACGAGGATCACAGGTTCATTGTATCGCTCCGCGTATTTTTCCGGTACGTCTATATATAGATCTGCTTCATGTAATAAATGGGTTTCCCATGCCACGATACTCGCACAATCGAGATTGCCGTTGTTCATCAGCAAGAGTCTATCCAAATCCCAGACTCTCAGCTTCCTGGCCAAGATATCCGTCGAGAGGTGCTTACCCAGATTCCTCATCTGGCGTAACGTGTAGCAGGCGAATAGCAGGGCATCGAAAAACTGCCGCATTTCAGGAGGATCTCCCTGTGTTATGAAATTCCCCCAGTCTATAGTGACAGATGCGTGTGATTTGTCATAGAAGTCGATGGAAAGTTGATCCATTTGATCCCGCCTTTTTGAAGTGAACCAGCCATTCCTACGTCTGCAACCATAACCTGCTATGTGATCTATATCACCCTTTTCTCGCCAGCACATAGTAATTCACCGGCGCGGGGTGCAGCACGTCCGTTTCCGCCACGGTCAAGCCCGCCTGCTCGAACAGCCGGTGCAGGTCGCGCTGCTTGTAGAACTGGACCACGCGGAGCGCGCCCACCAGCTTGAGCAGCCGCAATCCCACCATCATGCTCCACGCCTTCAGGGAGGGTGTCTCCGCGTAACAGTCCGTGGCGGTGACCAGGTACCCGGCGGGTTTGAGCAGGCGGCGCGCCTCGCGCAACAGGGCTTCCGGCTGCTCGACCACGTGTAGCAGGTTGAACAGCAGCACGACGTCGAAACTCGCGTCATCGAAGGGCTGGCTGTACCCATCCGCCACGCGGAATTCCACATTGGCTGCTCCCTGGCTGCGGGCCTTGTCCTGGGCCACGGCGATCATCTGCGGGGAAAGGTCGGTGCCGATCACCTGGGCCACGTGGGGCGCGACGCCCATCGCGATGATCCCCGTCCCGCAGCCCATCTCCAACACACGGCTGGTGGGCTGCGCCACGGCCAGCGCCCTGTCCACCGAGCGAGCGTAGGCGTCGCGATAGGTTCTCATCATCTCGCCATCATAGGTGGTCGCTCGCCGCTCCCACATGCTCCGCTCTCGCTCCTGTCGATGCTTGTCGTTCATTCTGGCCTGGCTCCTGCGGTGCTTGCGAAGGCGGATATGGTCTCCCGCCCCGTTGTTTCCCCATACGTAGGGTCTGTATTATACGTTCGATGGGGCCTGGCGTTGTCCCCGCTCCAGCAGCCAGACCACGCCGAACAGCAGGGCGGGCGAGGTGAACAGGAGGAAGAACAGTCCCTCCGGAAAGCCGGCCCAAACCAGCAGGTTCAGGAGGTAAAAGGCCAACAGGCTGCCCAGGGCCACGGCGGCACCCAGGCCCTCGCGCCACCAGCCGAGGATCATGCCCACCACGATGCCTACCGGGAAGAATGCCAGCCCCAGCCATTCCCAGGCGGTCAGGCGGACCCCGCTGCTCCAATCAGCCTCCCCGATGAAAAAGGCCAGCAGAGTCCCGATGAACACGACGCTCAGCCCGCGCGCGATCCAGCGCAGAACGTTGGCGGCGGTCGGCTGTCGCTGCTGCTGTGACTTCATGGTGTTACTCCCTGTGCTGTGCTTCCATCAAACCGGCCATTACTCTCTCGGCGCGTGGACGCCCGGCGCTCCCAACAGGCTCTATGGGAACAATGGCGAGGATAACAGGTAAAATGTTGGCTGTCAACCGGATGGGTGCGCGAACACAGGCATCGGCAGCCACTCTTGACGCGCACGCTCAGGACGATAGAATGGGCAGACCCTGCCAAGAAAGGGAGACAATTCGTGACCATCGACAGCACCCAAGTGTCCGCACCAACTCGCTCCCGGCGATATGCAGTCTCTACCTTTTTCGCCCTGGCCTGTTTGATCACCTGGCTGATCTGGCTGCCTGGGATCGCCTTCTCGCGCGGGCTGATCGCCTGGGAGCCGCCCGCCTCCGTCCACATGCTTGGCAGCTTGGGGCCGGGTCTCGCCGCGCTGATCCTGTTGTCGGCGGAGGGCGGCCCGGCCGCTGTGCAGGCATGGCTGCGGCGCTTTGTCCGGTGGCGCGTCGGCCTGCGCTGGTACGTGGTGGTGGCCGCGCCCGTCGTGATGGTGGCGGGGCTGGTGGCCTTGCTATCCAGGCTCAGCGGTATCGCGCCCGCGCTGGGGCCTGACATGTGGCTCCGCGTGCTGGGGGCCGTGCTGTTCAACCTGGTGCTGGGTGGCCCGCTGGGGGAGGAGGGGGGCTGGCGCGGGTATGCCCTGCCCAGGCTGCAAGCCAACCGCTCGCCGCTGTCGGCCAGCCTGCTGCTGGGGCTGGTCTGGTTCGTGTGGCACGCGCCGGGCCTTTGGGACCCCCGCAATCCCCTGGGGCAACCTGCGGTCGTGCCGGTGTACCTGCTGCTGGTGCTGGCGATGTCCGTCCTGCTGGCTTGGCTGTACAACCACACGCAGGGGAGCCTGTTGCTGGCCGTGCTGCTGCACGCCACCATCAACATGGGCGGCTATGCCGTGCCGTTGTTCTTCCCCACGACCCCCGCCAGCGAACTGGCGCCCTATATGACCCTGGTTTCCCTGGTCTACTTTGCCCTGCCGATTCTGGTCGCCCTGATGGTTGTCATCACGTCTGCGCGCCAAGCGGGCGGGGGGAAGTGAACCACGGAATACACGAATGAAAAATCTAACCACGAAAAACACGAACGGCACGAAAGGGTAATAGAGGTGACGGCTCGCTTTCCCCCTGGGAGAAGGTTCGCCCGCAGGCGGGGATGAGGGCCACTTTGCCCATTGCCAACCGCGCTGCAATGCCCTATAATGTAATAGACGCCGAACCGCTCTCCGGCTCGCGGTTGCCCTTCATCGTTCCACCACCCCCTGGCAGCCCCGGCCTCAACGCACATCGGGAGGCTTCCCATGACCGCGACGGGCGACAAGTATACCTGGGATGTGTTCATCAGCTATAGTCACCGCGACAGCGATTGGGTACAGGGTTGGCTGCTGCCCGCCATCGAGGGCGCGGGGCTGCGCGCCTGCATCGACTGCCGCGATTTCGGTATCGGCACCCCCTCCGTAATCAACATGGAACAAGCCGTCGAGCGCAGCCGCAAGACGTTGCTCGTGCTTACCCCGGCCTACATCGCCAGCGAATGGTGCGAGTTCGAGAACTTGATGTGCTACACGATCACGCCCGCCAATCGCGAACGCCGTCTGATCCCCGTGCTGCACGTTGCCACGGAACTGCCCACGCGCATTGGCATGTTGACCTACCTGCCCATGCGCGACTCCGCCGAGTGCAAGGTCAACCTGCCCCGCCTGTTGGACGCCCTACATGCCGAGGGGCCGCTGGAGGGTGACCGCCCGCCCACTCCGCCCCCCTGGCCGCCGCCCATCTGCCTGCCCCCGCCCGCCGGGACGGTGCCCGACTGGTTCGTGGCCCGCCCGGAGGAAGCGGATAGGGTACTGCGCGCCTTGGGCGTGTTGGGCGAAGCGGGGACGCCGGGCCGCACGGTGGCGATGACCGCGGTGCACGGCATGGGCGGAGTGGGCAAGACCACCCTGGCCGCCTGGCTGCTACAGGACGAACGGGTGCGCCGCCGCTGGCCGGACGGCGTGCTGTGGGCCACCCTCGGCCCCGACGCCAAAGGGGAGGCGGCCGCCGACGCGCCGTTGCTGCTGTGGGGCGCGGCGCTGGGGGAAAAGGGGCTGCGCGAGTACCCCCGCACCGAGGACAAGGCCGCCATCCTGCGGGGACTGATGGCCGGGCGGCGGGTACTGCTGGTAGTGGATGACGCCTGGGACTCGGTTCCGGCCCGCCTGCTGCTGGACTGCGCCGGGCCAGATTGCGGGCGCCTGCTGACCACCCGGCAGTGGGAGGTGGCCGCGCAACTGGACAAAAAGCCGGTGCGAGTGGGCGTGATGACTCCCGACGAGGCGCTGGCCTTGCTGGTGGAGCGGGCCGGAGAGGAAGCCATGCGGGATGTGAAGCCAGAGCAAGCCGAAGAGCTTTGCGCGCGGCTGGGTTACCTGCCGCTGGCATTGAACCTGGCCGGGGCGGGGCTGTTGGGCGGCACGCCGGTGGGCGAGTACTTGCAGGCATTGCGGGCCGAGCAGGGGTTGGATCTGCTCAAGCTGGAAGAAGGCAAGACGCGCGAGCAGAGCGTGGGGGTCTGCCTGGGTATCAGCTTGAAGCGGCTGACGGACGAGGAGCGACAGCGCTACGCGTTGCTGGGGGTGCTGGCCCCCGGCGCGCCGTTCGGGGCGATGGAAGCGGCCATCGTGTGGGCCGATGGGCCGGATACCTCGTTCCTGTCTACAGAACTGCGAGGACCAATTGCGAGGATGCGATGGGAGCAAACAATCCAGCGACTCGAATCCGAACCCGATCCGGCCATCCCTCGCCTGTTGCGCCGCCTGGCCCACCACGCCCTGCTGGACACGCTGGACGGCGACGGTGCGGCCCGCTACCGGCAGCACGCCCTGTTGCGGGAGCACGCCGTGGGCCTGTTGTACCCCGCGGAGCGGCGAACCGCCGAGCAGCGCCACGCGGCGGGCTTCCTGGCACTGGCGCAGCAACACCATAAGCAGCAGTCCTGGCTGGCGTTCGATCCCTTCCACCCGCAGGCGTTGGCCGCGTTGGAGCGGGCGAAGCAGGCGTGCGAGGACGACGCCCTGCCCGCCGAGGCGCGAGACGCGGCGCGGAGGCTGATCAGCGATTACGCGTTTGCTTTGCGTGATTACTGGCCTGTGCGTGGCCTGTTCGTCCAGGAGCGTCTCTGGAAGGAGATGGCCGTGGAGTGTTGCCATGCCCTGGGGCGTCGTGGAGACGAGGGCGCGCACCTGGGCAACCTGGGGTTGGCCTACTGGAGCCTGGGGGAGGTGAAGCGGGCCATCGACTACTACGAGCAGGCGTTGGCGATTCGGCGGGAGATCGGGGATCGGCGGGGGGAAGGGAACGACCTGGGCAACCTGGGGAACGCCTACGCGGACCTGGGCGAGGCGCGGCGGGCCATTGGGTACCACGAGCAGGCGTTGGCGATTCGGCGGGAGATCGGGGATCGGCGGGGGGAAGGGAACGACCTGGGCAACCTGGGGATCGCCTACTACCGCCTGGGGGAGGCGCGGCGGGCCATCGAGTATTACGAGCAGGCGTCGGCGATTCGGCGGGAGATCGGGGATCGGCGGGGAGAGGGGAACGACCTGGGCAACCTGGGGTTGGCCTACGCGGACCTGGGGGATGCCCGGCGGGCCATCGAGTACCACGAGCAGGCGTTGGTCATCGCCCGCGAGATTGGGGACCGGCGAGGGGAGGGGGCGGACCTGGGCAACCTGGGGATCGCCTACTACCGTCTGGGCGAGGTGCGGCGGGCCATCGAGTATTACGAGCAGGCGTTGGCGATTCGGCGGGAGATCGGGGATCGGCGGGGGGAGGGGAACGACCACTTTAACCTGGGCCTGGCGCTGAAGGGGGAAGGGGACCTGGCCGGGGCGCGAGAGCAGTTTGCCGCAGCGCTGGCGTTGTACGAGGCGATAGGGTCGCCATACGCGGAGAAGGCGCGGCGGGCGTTGGCGGCGCTGGAAGAATAGGGGGGAATCCCTCACCCGCCCTACGGGCACCTTTGCCCCCTGGGAGAGGGTGCCGACCTATGGTCGGTGGATGAGGGTTCTCTCCGCGCATTGACACACACCCCGAACGGTTTACAATTCCCCGTGAAGATGATCGGAGCGGCAACGCACCCCCACTTTTTCCCCTACACTGTATCCCTCACTTTGAATCGTAGCATCACCCTTTGACGACATCGACTTACGCGGTTTTTACGTGCGTGCAAAGTGGGCGCGGCGGTGCGTTCGCTTGCGTTCGCGAGGAAAGGCAGGCTATGGTAGAGAAATTCATCTCGCGGGGATTCGTCGGCAAGCGGCGGCGGAGCGGGCCGCCAGACCGCGTGCCGCCGGGGCAGTATGTCACCAACGATTTCCCCGTGCTCTCGGCGGGGCCAACTCCCCGCATCCCCCTGGGAAAATGGCGGTTCACGCTTGAGCAGTTGGGCCGCGAGGAAGTCACCTGGACCTGGGAAGAGTTCATGCAGCTCCCGGCGCAGGAGATTGTGGCGGATGTCCATTGCGTGACCAAGTGGAGCAAGCTGGACACGCGCTGGACGGGGGTGAGCGTGGACATCCTGCTGGAGCACCTGGCGCTCGATCCCCGCATGCTGTACGTGATGGCCTATTCCTACGGCGGCTATACCACCAACATCCCCCTGGTGGAAGTGATCAACGGGCAGGCGTTCGTGGCCTATGCCTACAACGGCGAGCCGATCCCGCCGGAACATGGCGGCCCGGCCCGGCTGGTGGTGCCGCACCTCTATTTCTGGAAGAGCGCCAAGTGGCTGCATGGGTTGCGGCTGATGGAGCGGGACACGCCGGGGTTCTGGGAGACGTTTGGTTACCACAACCACGGCGACCCCTGGAAGGAGGAGCGATACAGTGGGGATTGAGCAAGGCGTTGTCCCTGTCGTTGGCGTTCCAGAGGCACGCCAGCGGGTGACGCCCCGGCTCGCCTGGCAGATTGCCACCGTGCAGGCCATCCAGCCCGAGACGCCGCGCGTCAAGACGATCACCCTCCGCCTGCCCGCCTGGATGCGCCACCGACCCGGCCAGCATTACGACGTGCGTCTGACCGCCCCCGACGGCTATCAGGCGCAGCGCAGTTATTCCATCGCCTCCGAGCCGGAGCGGGAAGGGGAGATCGACCTGACTGTCGAGCAGGCGCGGGATGGCGAGGTATCGGTCTATATGTGCGAGGTGCTGATTCCGGGGGACCTGATGGAGGTGCGCGGGCCGATTGGGGGCTATTTCGTCTGGGAGCCCAACATGGGCGGGCCACTGCTGCTGGTGGCCGGGGGGGTGGGCATCGTGCCGCTGATGTCCATGCTGCGCCACCGGGCGGCGGTAGGCGCCGAGGTGCCTGTGCGGCTGCTCTACAGCGCCCGCAGCCTGAGAT